>Ga0326728_10023420_pt1 | contig 11311 bp, 6 predicted proteins | sample MB3enrmetagenome_FD_207602 | JGI IMG/M metagenome (GOLD analysis project Ga0326728, IMG submission 207602) | Lab enriched peat soil microbial communities from McLean, Ithaca, NY, United States - MB31MN | ecosystem: Environmental > Terrestrial > Soil > Wetlands > Peat | place: USA: New York... | reverse complement strand
CATGGCAACGAATTCGAAGGGCGCAAGTGAGGATCTGAACGGGTCTCACAGGTCTCAAATCGAGGCCAGGCGGCGGCGCCAGTTCGCGCCATCCCACCCTAGCCGTAAAAACAAGACCGTGGCGAGGGTGGGGCACCCGGATATTCAGATGAAGGAATGTGAAAGAGCTACAGTTTGGGTTGCGTGGCGAGCCACTGCTTGAGGTTGGGTTCCTGGAGGGCGCGGAATTCGGTGCAGCCATCGATGTGCTCAATGGCATGTTTGAGGGCAAGATCGGAGGCGGCCACTTTGTGCGTGGAAAAGAACTGCTTCACATCGTCGCGGCCGGCAGCGGAGCAGAAGCTGCCCGCGGCGCTTACCAGCACGCCGCCCATTTCGGTGGTGAGCTGGGCCTGGACCTTGTCCCAGTTGGCCTGAATGTACTTCCAGGCGAGGTCGCGGGTTCCATCGACCTGCAGAGCGATGGCGAACTGAATGGCGGCGTCCTGGTTGCGGACCTTGCCGGAGGCGGCGTAGTCCAGGGAGCGCTGGACGAGGGCGGGGTCTGCGAACTGGGCGAGCAGGCGCAGCGCACTGTCCTGGAGTTCGGGATTGGTCGAGGTTTCAGCGAGCTTCTGGAGCTTGTCGAAGAGAGCGGCGTCGCCATTGCGGGCGGCGATGGCCAGCGCGGTCTGGCCCCACGTGGCATCGACGGAGGCGGGATCGTCAAGATACTTTTCTGCGATTTGCGTAGCCTGGGCGAGGACAGCGGGGTCTTTGCCGTAGAAGCCGAGGACGGCGAACAGCTCGGCGCGCAGCTCACGAGTGTTGGGCGAATCGCTTTCAGAGGGGGGGCCAAGCTGGACGAACTCCGGCGCCAGGGTCGAACGAATCCAGGCCGAGACGGCGGCTTTTTCTTCAGGAGTTGCCGCGACCCGTTCGTAGATGGCGTCGACGCCTCCGATGGCGCCGCCTAGAACGCTGGCATTGGGATCGGCCTTGACGGCGGCGACGAGGTTCATATAGTCGCCCACGGTGGCCTTGTTGGCGCGCAACTGCGCCCACTCGTCGCCGATGAGGCTGATGCGCTCAGCGGGCGCAAGGCCGGATTCGACGCTGGTCACGAGAGCCGTGTAGACGCTGGGCGGATAGGCGCTGCGATAGTAGCCCTTGCCGCCGGAATTGGCAAAGAAGAGACCGGTCTTTGGAACGGGAAGGGTGGAATCGGCGGGGGTGAGAACCTGGCATTTCTGGCCTTTGACCGTCTTGAAGCAGACCGGCAAGGTCCATTTCTGGGCGGGGTCGGGCTGGATGCCGGGGCTGAGGAAGAAGCGCTTCTGAGCGACGGAGACCTGCCCTTTGGCCGGCTCGCCGAAGGTAAGCAACGGCTCACCCGGCTGGGCTACCAGACTCTCCATGATCTTATCCACCGGCTTGTGGCTGGTTGCGGTCTGGGCGCTCCAGAAGTCCTCGGCGGTCGCGTTCGCGTACTCGTGGGCCGTGAGATAGGCATGCACGCCCTTGCGGAAGGTCTCCGGGCCGAGATAATTCTCCACGCTGAGCAGCACGTCGCTGGCCTTGCCGTAGGCGATGCCGTCGAACATCTGGTTGATCTCGTCGGGGGTTTCAGCCTTGGCGCGGATGGGCCGCGTGGTCGGCTGCGCATCCAGGTTCAGCGTGCCGTCCTCGTCATTGGCAACGGATTGGTCCATGTTCCACTCCGGATGCATGATGGCCACGGACTTGTTCTCCATCCAGGTGGCAAAGCCCTCGTTGAGCCAGAGATTGTCCCACCACTGCATGGTCACCAGGTCGCCGAACCACTGGTGGGACATCTCATGGGCGATGACGATAGCCACTTCCTTCTTTGCGCCGACAGAAGCGGTCTTGGGGTCGAGAAGCAGGAGGGTCTCACGGTAAGTGATGGCGCCGAAGTTCTCCATGGCGCCGGCCTCGAAGTCGGGCAGGGCGATGAGGTCGAGCTTCTTGAGCGGGTAATGAATGCGGAAGTAGTTGTCGTAATAGTGGAGCACCCACCTGGCGACATCGAGCCCGTAGGCCGTGAGCGCGACCTTATCGGGGGTGGCGCACACGCGGATCGCCACTCCGTCGGATTCGCCGGCGCTGCACTGGAAGTCGCCGACCAGGAAGGCGACCAGGTAGGTGGACATTCTTGGCGTGGTCGAAAACTTCAGCGTGTGCTTGCCTGCGCCGGGGCCGGGCGTGTCGGCTTCGATGGGGCTGTTGGAGATGGCGGTGTCGGCGCTGTCCACGACCAGGGAAACATCGTAGGTGGCCTTGAAGGCCGGCTCATCGAACGATGGGAAGGCGCGGCGGGCGTCGGTAGGCTCGAACTGGGTGACGGCGTAGTTGCGGCGGGCCGTTTTGGAGAGATAGAAGCCGCGCAGCTCGTTGTTGAGGATGCCGGTGTAGGCGATCGAGAGGGTCGCCTTGCCGGCGGGCAGCTTCTCCGGGAACGTGAAGGTGGCCTGCTCCTTGCTCGTGTCGACGGTGACGGTTGCCGTCTGCCGCTTGCCGTTGGCGGTCGCGGAGACGGACTGGAAGGCGATCTCGGCGGCGTTCAGAGTGATGGCGCCGGCCGGCTCGGCGATGGTGACGTCGATCGACTCGACGCCGGAGAAGGTTGCTGCCTTCAGATCGGGCGTGAGGGTGAGCGCATAGTGCTCGGGGCGGACGGTATCCGGGAGCCGCTGCGCGGTTGCGGGGCAGGCGGGCGCCAGGACGAGGCCAATCAGCGTGGCCGCGGATGCGAGAGCGGCAAGAGACGAAGAAGCGAAAGAGCGAAGGTTCATGCAATTCTCCCGGGGTTGAGCGGTGCGGTCAGGCAAGAGATATGGCGGCGAATTCCGGCCTGGCATCGGCCCCGTCGCAGTTGCGCTTGGGCTCTCCCGCCGCAAGACCGCCAACAGCTACCATTCTAGGCGAGCGCGCCGGGAGGAGCGGTTACGCGCTGGCTTGGCGCGCTGTTCCGCGGCACGGGCGGGCATTGGGATAAGATAAGCAAGCAGAGGCCGCGGGCGATGACGGTGTCTTGGTGGAGACGGTTGCTTTTTTCGTTGGCGAGCTGGATGACGGCGGCGATTCTATCGGGAGCTCTTTTTGCCTTTGCGGAAGAGATGGGGCTGCATTCCAGTCAGGGCGTTACCCTGTCGCAGATAGGCGCGGGGATTGCGTTTTTTGTCGTCATGGTGTTTCTCGCCAGCCTGCCGGGATGGCTGCTGGCAATTCCCATTGTCCTGGCCGTGAGGAACATCGCCGGTTGGCGCTTTTGGATGTACTTTGCGCTGGGGACCGGCATTGGGCCGCTGTGGATCCTCGGAATGGGGCTCTATTTCTCCCTTGTATCTCCCCACCATACCGGCTTCGCTCCGGGGCCGATCGATCTTTACTATAAGGCACTGGCGGTTTCAAGCCTGACGACGCTCATCTATCTCCTGCTCCTGCGGCGGGCGCAGCCGGCCGCGGCCAACAGGAGCGACGCGGCTGAGGACGAGTCTCAGAACTTCCATTTTTGAAAGAACATATCTCCGCATCGCGGTCGTCGTATCCCGCTCTTGCCGGAAGATTCAACACGCGGCAAGGTGGGGCGTCCGGCTTCTTCGCCGCATCCTGTTCCAGAGCGCGGCCGGGTTGCTACAATCGAGTTTGGAGCTTCGATTTCCCCGCAATCGAGAAGACAGTTTTTTGAGGAGTGAAGGGAATGGAACTGGCAGTGCATGGCGCTGGCGAGCCGGGGACGGCTGTCGCCGCTGGCGGCCTGAGCCCTCGACGGATGGTGGAGATCTACCGGCTGATGTTTCTGTCGCGCCGCGTGGACGACCGCGAAATCCTGCTCAAGCGGCAGCAGAAGATATACTTCCAGATCTCCGCCGCCGGCCACGAGGCGCTGCAGGTGGGCGCGGCCCTTGCGCTTCGTCCCGGCTACGACTGGTTCTTCCCCTACTATCGCGACCGGGCGCTGTGCCTGGCGCTGGGCGTGACGCCGGATGAGATGCTGCTGCAATCGGTGGGCGCGGCCACCGATCCGGCCAGCGGCGGCCGCCAGATGCCGACCCACTGGAGCAGCCGTCCGCTGCATATCGTGAGCACCTCCTCCTGCACCACGACCCAGCTGCTGCACGCCGTGGGCTGCGCCGAGGCCGGCCGGTACTTCAGCCGTCATCCCGAGGCCGCGGCCAAGCCAGAAGTGGCAGGCGCTGCCGCCGATTATCGCGCCTTCCATGAAGTGGAGTTTCATGGCGACGAGGTGGTATTCACCTCGCTGGGCGAGGGTTCCACCTCCCAGGGCGAGTTTTGGGAGGCGCTCAACACGGCGTCGAATCGGAAGCTGCCGGTGCTCTTCTGCGTGGAGGATAACGGCTACGCCATCAGCACCCCGGTGGAGGTGAACACGCCGGGCGGGAACATTTCGAAGCTGGTGGCAAACTTCCCCAACTTCCACTTTGCCGAGGTGGACGGCACGGATGCCGAGGCCTGCCTGCGCGCCTTTGAGGCTGCCGCGGCGCACTGCCGGGCCGGCCTGGGGCCTGCTTTTGTGCATGGCCACTGCGTGCGCCATTACTCCCACTCGCTCTCCGACGACGACCGGCTTTACCGCTCGGCGGCCGAGCGCGAAGCCGACGCCCTGCGCGACCCTCTGGCCAGGATGCAGATGCGGTTGCTGCGCGAGGGAGTTCTCACCGAGGACCAGATCGACGCGCTGGAGCGGGAACTGGACCGCGAGGCCGCCGAGGCCGCAGAGCGCGCCCTTGCGGCTCCGCTGCCCAAGGTGGAGGACATCAGCGAGCACGTCTACTCCGAGGATCTGGACCCCGCCAGTCCGGCTTTTGCCGAGGAGCGGGCGCAGGCGCCGGGCTCGGCCGGCGGAGGGAAGGCTGGAGGCGAAAAGGGAAGCGATCCGCGCACCATGGCCGACCTCATCAATGCCTGCCTGCACGACGAGATGCGCCGCGATCCGCGCATCGTGGTTTACGGCGAGGACGTGGCCGACGCCAGCCGCGAGCAGGCGCTGGCCGAGGTGAAGGGCAAAGGCGGCGTCTTCAAGCTCACCGCGGGCCTGCAGACCGAGTTTGGATCGGAGCGGGTCTTCAACTCGCCGCTGGCCGAGGCCAATATCGTGGGCCGCGCCGTCGGCTACGGCCTGCGCGGCATGAAGCCGGTGGTCGAGATCCAGTTCTTCGACTACATCTGGCCGGCCATGCACCAGATTCGCAATGAGTTGGCGGTGATGCGCTGGCGGTCGAACGGCGCCTGGGCCGCGCCGATGGTGCTGCGCGCGCCTATCGGCGGCTATCTCGCCGGCGGCGCCATCTACCACTCGCAATCTGGCGAGAGCATCTTCACCCACATTCCGGGGCTGCGCGTGGTCTTTCCGTCGAACGCGCTGGACGCCAACGGGTTGCTGCGCACAGCCATCCGGTGCGACGATCCGGTGCTCTTTCTGGAGCACAAGCGGCTCTACCGCGAGGCCTACGGGCGCGCGCCCTATCCGGGGCCGGAGTTTGCCATTCCGTTCGGCAAGGCCAAGATCGTCCGCCCCGGCGCGCACATCACCCTGATCACCTACGGCGCCATTGTGCCCCGGGCGCTGCAGGCCGCGCAGCGGGCCCAGCGGCTGCACGGCATCGAGGTCGAAATCGTGGACCTGCGCACCCTGAATCCCTACGACTGGGAGGCCATCGCTACCTCGGTTCGCAAGACCAGCCGGGTGATCGTGGCTCACGAGGACGTGCTCAGCTGGGGTTACGGCGCTGAGATTGCGGCGCGCATCGGCGATGAGCTCTTCGACCAACTCGATGCGCCCGTCCGGCGCGTCGGCGCAATGGATACCTTTGTGGCCTACCAGCCGCTGCTGGAGGAGGCGATCCTGCCCCAGCCGGAGAGCATTCTGAAGGCTATCTTGGAGCTGAGGGCGTACTGACCAGGTCCCGCCTTCGCGTTCCCGCAACGGCGAAAGCGCCCGGTAGCGCCGGGCAATGAACCCGCGATGAAGCGGCGGCCGCGGTGGAGACCTCCGCCGGCAACCGCCGGCCCTGAAAGCCAGCTTTTTCTCTCATGGGGGAAGGAGATCGACGGGCGGTGCAACCGATGCTTGCGCGGAAGGCTCCGGCGCGGCGATGGCCGCCGGACTCCTTCAGCGAACACGCGAGTCCGGTCCCGCTCCGGCCCATAATACCCTCGAATAGATGCCTGGAAACCATTGCCGGGAGCGGTCCGCGCTCATTCCCGCCCTTAAGTACTTTGGTCTGCCTCGGTGGCCGAAAGATGGGTTAACTGCGAAGGAACCTCTGCTAGATTAACCCTACCGGGCCGCTTGACCCGGCTCGAAACCAAGCCAACAATCGGATGATAGTGCTTGCTTTCAGCCAGGAATATTCGGCCCCACTGGATGGCCGTCCCGCTCCGGCTGAGGGATCTGTGGAAAACCCCACCTGAGTGAGGATGGCGAAGCCTTGCGAGAAGCTTCAACTCCGGGGGGGCAGCTCTAAGCGCGCGGCGTGGCCCGATAGAGTTCCAACCGCGTGCCTCCTATTCAAACCTTGGCGCCAGGCGCGAAGGAGGGGGCGCACGGGCCGCGGCAGCGGTAAGGGAAGCTCTGAACAAGTTCCAATTCAAGCAAAGGCTCCCCTCAGGGGCTAAAGCCCGACATTCATCCTATTGCGTTTGCGGCACGACTAAAGTCGTGCCCTTTCAAAACATCGACTCAATCAGAGGTTCCTAAGAACGCTCCACTTCAACGATCGCGCGGCAGAAGGAGATTATGGCAGCAATGTCGAATCCCGGAAGGGGCAGCGCGGATGAGCGCATACTGCTCAGCGCGGCGGGGCTCTTTGCAAACTTCGGTTACAACGGCGTCAGCACGCGCGATATTGCATCCGGGGCGGGCGTCAACGAGGTTACGATCTACCGCCACTATCCGCGCAAGCGCGACCTCTATCTGGCCGTGCTCGATGCGGAGCTGCGGCAGGTGAAGCTGCGCGGCGACCTGCTGAGCGGGATTGCGGAAGCCACCGACGGACGCACCGCGCTGGAGCGCGCCTTCGAGCTGATCGCCGCCACCCTGGCGCACAAGCCCGAGCTTCTGCGCCTGATGCAATACAGCACCCTCGAACTGGCTGAGGATGTCGATCCCATGGTGCGCAGGCACCTGGGTCAGTTGGTCGAGGTGGTGGCCCACTATCTGGAGCCCTGGGCAGGCCGGGAAGAGCTTCGCAATGCAAATGCCAAGGCCGCCGTTCTTGCTCTGGTGGCGATGGTTGTGAACTATAGCTCCCTGCATCGGCTCTTTTCGATCGGAGGCGCCGGCCAGAAGGCGATGTTCAAGGCTTACGCGGACTTTTGCGGCGCTTCCAGCGATCCAGCCGGCTCCGTCCGCACAGCCGGCAAGGAAGCGGCGGCAACGGCGGGCGTGGGTTAGGTCGGGAGCCGCACTGGGGACAATCCTGTGTGTCGAGGAAGGTTGGATGCCGCTTGCAGCCATCCGGTGGATCGAAATCGCAGTTTGGCATGAGGCTGCCTATCTCGAATTCATCCTTGGCATCGCGGTCTCCTCTGCACATACTTCACGTGATCGGCACTCTTTCTCCGGCGGCCGGCGGTCCGCCGGAGGCGCTGCGCCAGCTTGTCGATGCCTATATCGAAGTGGGCGCCGGGATCGAGCTGGCTTGCCTGGACAAGCCGGGCGAGAGTTTCCTGTCCGGCATCGCCTGTCCGGTGCACCCTCTGGGGCCATCCTTTCTGGGCAGGTATGGACTTTCGCCCCGGCTCTGGCGGTGGCTGAACGGCAATGCCCACCGCTTCGACGCCATGGTTATGAACGGCATTTGGACCTTCCCCGGCGTTGCGGTTCGCTTCGCCGCGCGGCGCGCTCAAAGGCCTTACGGGATATTCACCCATGGAATGCTCGATCCCTGGTTCAACCGGAAGTATCCGCTCAAGCACCTCAAGAAGCTGCTTTACTGGCCCCTGCAACATGCCGTTCTCCACGATGCGGAGGCGGTCTTCTTTACGGCCGAAGCGGAGCGGGATCTGGCCAGGACCAGCTTCCGCCCGAGCGACTGGAAGAGCGTAGTGGTTCCCTATGGAATCAACGATCCAGAGGAACGCGGGGGAGACGCGACGGCGCAGATCTCAGCGTTCTACCGCCGGCTGCCGGAGCTTCGCGGGCGCCGTTTTCTGCTTTTCCTGGCCCGCATCCACGAGAAGAAGGGTTGCGACCTGCTGCTCCGGGGGTTTGCCGGGACAGCGGACTCCGTTCCCGATGTGGACCTGGTGATAGCCGGTCCCGACCAAGAGGGAATGCAGGCCAAGCTTCAGCGCCTGGCCGAAAAGCATGGCATTGCCGGCCGAGTCCACTGGCCGGGGCTTATTGGCGGCGATCTCAAATGGGGTGCGATCCGGGCCTGCGACGCCTTCGTCCAGCCGTCCCACCAGGAGAACTTCGGCGTCGCGGTGGTCGAAGCCCTGGCCGTCGGGCGTCCGGTACTGATCAGCAATCAGGTGAACATCTGGCCGGCGATCGAAGGCGACCGCGTGGGCCTGGTCGACGACGATACGCTGGAAGGCGTCCAGCGGCTGCTGCGCCGCTGGTTCAACCTGCCCGCGGCGGAGCGCGATGCCATGGCCGCCCGCGCGCGAGGCAGTTTTATGGCGCGGTTCGCCATGAATCGGGCGGCGGTGGCCATCAACAACGTATTTGCTGCCGCCGGGCAGGGAACTCCAGACCGGTAGAGCGCCGGCGGGCCGAATGTGCCGCGCGGCGCAAGTCCGCGATGGCGTCCGCACAGCGGCATCTTTGAGATTCTGAAACCCGTTTCCGCCCCGGCGGCTTGCGTAGGATGCGTTCCGTTCACTCCCAAGCGTTTCCCGGAGTCGCCGCGGGGATGGCAAACTCGCACAGATGGCAACATGAACTGGTTCCAAGCAGATAGAGGAGCGTAAATGACCATTGACCCCCAGCCAGAGTCTCAACCCGGCCAGATAGCTCGTGCCCGGGCGATGATTGTTCCCTCCGAAGACCGGCTGTCCCTGATGGATGTGTGGCGGGTGCTGATGAAACGGGGTTTCATCATCCTGGCGGTGACAGTTGTCTCCCTGGCCGCAGCCGCCATCTACTCGTTCCGGACCAAGCCGGTCTATCAGAGCGTCTCGCGCATTGAGATCAAGCCGAACGCGACGCCCAACGTCGGGTTGCAGGGTTTGATCGATGAAGAGGGGCGCGGAGAACCCGTCGCCGCCTTGCAAACGGAGATTCTGGTTCTGCAGAGCAACTCGGTGATGCTGGAGACGGCGGAGGCCCTCAATCTGATCGACAGGGTGCGAGCCGCCGAAATCAAAACGGGCAAGGCCGGCGGGCAAGCCCCTTCCGGCGAGATGACGTCGGGCGAGCGGGTGGCCCTGATCGGGCTGGTCAGGGGCGGATTGCATGTCCAGATCGTGCCGGGGACGCAGATGGTCGATATCAGCTACCGAAGCGACGATCCGAAACTGGCGCCCGAGGTTGTCAACAAGCTGGTGGACACATATATCGATGAGGATCTGCGCTCGAAATTCGATCGCACCATGCACGTGTCGATCTGGCTGCAGAAACAGCTCGAGGGTTTGAGGCAGGCGGCGGGGGACGCGCAACGCCAGCTGGCGGACTATCAAAAGCAGCACAACATCGTGGGCACGGACGAAACATCGAATCTGACCATGCAAAACCTGGCCCAGACCAGCTCCGACTTGGAGAGCGCCGAGGCGGACCGGATCATGAAGGAAGCGCGCATGCGCGATTTCCAATCGCAGGATCCGGAGATGGTGGCGCTGATGGGAGACGATCCCCAGTTGGCGGCTCTCCGCAGTCAACTCGCCAGCCTGCAGACCGAGCGCGCGCAACTTGCCGCAAAGTATGGCGAACACCATCCCAGAATGCAGGAACTGAATGCGCAGATCGACAAGGTTCAAGCCGGCATCAGGAGGGAAGTCGCTCTTGCCCGGCGCCAGGTGCGCGCTGAATACCTGGGGTCGCATCGCATGGAGCAGATGCTGCAGAAGCGACTGGAGGCGCAGAAAGAAGAAGCCTACCGCCTCAACGAAGACGAGGCTCAATATGCCATTCTCCGCCACGAAGCGGAGCTGAACCGCGATCTCTACGACGCTTTGCAGATGAGGCTGAAGGAAGCCAGCGTTACGGCGGGCCTTTCGGCCACCAACATCACGGTTGTAGATCGGGCCAGCGTTCCAGTGGTTCCCATCGCGCCGCGCAAGACGCTGAGTCTGCTGCTGGGGCTGCTTGGCGGACTGCTCTGCGGCACGGTGCTTGCCTTCATGGTCGAATCGATCGACGATACGCTGCAGACCTCGGAAGAGGTCGAAAACGTCTCGCTGCTGGCATCGCTGGCGACCATTCCGCACATAGCGATCGAACCGGAAAAGCGCAAGCTCAAGGGGAGCGAAGAACCCGCGCCCGCCGGTTCCAGGGTGCAGCAGCTCGTCGCGCTGTACAGTCCCAAATCGCATGCCGCCGAGGCCTATCGCGGGCTGCGCAGTTCTCTGCTGCTGTCTTCCATCGACATACCGCCGCGCGTCATCGTCATAACCAGCGCCTTCCCGGGAGAGGGCAAGACGACGACCGCGGTCAACGCGGCGATTGCATTCGCTCAGCGGGGTGAGCGCGTGCTGCTGGTGGACGCCGACCTTCGCCGCGGAAGCCTTGACCGGGTGTTCAACCTGGACGACAGGAGTTTCGGCTTGTCCACGGTGCTCACCCAGCCGACAGCCCACAGGAGTCTGGCCAATCCGCTGCCCGACCTGCCCTTGCTGTCGGTGCTTCCGACCGGCCCGCGGCCTCCCAACCCATCCGAAATGCTCTCTTCCAATCGCATGGAGGAGCAGTTGCGGCAATGGGCGCTGGAGTTCGACCGGGTGTTGATCGACAGCGCCCCAGTGCTTGCGGTGAGCGACACGCAGGCCATGGCGGCGCTCGCCGACACGGTCATTCTGGTTGCCCGCGCGGGCATGACTCGCAAGCGCGCCTTGGTCCGCGCCCGCGATCTTCTCTGGCGGATCAACGCGCCCATCGCCGGCGTGGTGGTCAACGATGTGGACATGCGGCTGGAGAACTTCTACACCTATCGTTACGGCATGTACGGCTATCAGTATGGGCGGGGATATCAGAATCCCCGCAGCGGCTCGGATATCGCTTACGGGCATGAAGATGAGGAAAAGGGTGATTGATATGGGGAAGACAGTCGTGTTCGTGGCGGCCATTTCGGTACTCCTTCTAGCGCAGCCAAGCGCCGGCCTTGCCCGGCAATCCGGCGCTGCGCCG
>Ga0326728_10023419_pt1 | contig 11311 bp, 3 predicted proteins | sample MB3enrmetagenome_FD_207602 | JGI IMG/M metagenome (GOLD analysis project Ga0326728, IMG submission 207602) | Lab enriched peat soil microbial communities from McLean, Ithaca, NY, United States - MB31MN | ecosystem: Environmental > Terrestrial > Soil > Wetlands > Peat | place: USA: New York... | reverse complement strand
ATTCCTCCTTTTTCAGTTTCACGTCCCTGTCCGGCAGCATGAGCTCCCCGAAATGCGTGCTCAGCGCATCCAGCCGCTTGCCCTCCGCACCGATCTTCTTAAGCAGGTTCTTGGTGTGCAGCGGATGGTCCCATATGGCGGAATGCCAGTCCCCGATTATCAGCACTCCGTCATCGGCCAGCAGGCTATGCAGCTGCCGCAGGTAATCAGCCAGGAAAGACTTGTGGTGGAGATGCGAGAGCGAGACTATGACGTCGAACCTCTGGTCCTGCGCGCCGGCGATGAAGGAGGCGTCGTTCTGGCAGTAGATCTCGGATGACGCCCCGCGCAGCCTCATGTTGTTCTCGGCCATGGAAAGCCTCGCCGAAGCGCGGTCCACCAGATGGAACTGGGTCCTGTTGATGAGGCTCTCCTGGCTAAAATGGAGCTCGCTGGCTATGGCAGATGAGACCTGCCCGTCCCTCGCAGGGATGTCGCAGACGCTCAACTTCTCCCGCCTCTGGCCTAGCACGGTGAGGAATGTCCTGGCCAGATCCGCCATCAGGTCTGACATCCGTATCTCGATCTCCTTCCTCCTGGTGGTCTTGAGGACGGTATCGAGGTCCGGATACTCCATCTGGTCCACGGCGTCCTTGAGGTAAAATGTCTCCGAGGCCGCTCTCAGCGCATCCCTGTTCTGCGGGGTGACCCTGATGCCCCATCTCTCGTATGCGTCTTCGGAGACCCTGAGCAGGCTGCCAGTCCGTATCGGCAGGTGCAGATCCCTGCTTATCTTCCAGAATGCACCGTCGAATTCCATTATCTCGTCTATGTCTGAAATGAGTGCCATATCCACATCACGGTATGTGGGTATTGTTCCCATTTATTTATAATATTAGCCATTTAAACCCCGAATCTGCGAATCCTGGGAAAACAATAGAAATAGAGGAAAAACAACGAAAAGAGAAATAAAAAAGAAATCATTCCATGAAGAACGCGGCGGTCGGCGGATCCGGCTTCTCACCCTTGCGCTCCCTTATCTGGCGCACGACCTTGGCGACCAGTTCCTTGGGCATCGGGTGGTATCCGGCGTATTCCTGGTACCAGATCGCCCTGCCCTGCGTCACGCCTCGCAGGTCGTTGGAGAATCCGAACATCTCGGCGACAGGCAGCAGCGTGCTGATGGCGGTGTTCTCGCCCTCCTGCTCCATGCCCACCAGCTGGCCCCTGCGCCCGTTGGTCATGTTTATGATGTTGCCGGAGTACTCCTGCAGGGTGTTTATGAGCACCTTCTGCTTCGGCTCGAGCAGCGACACGCCCGCCATGAGCATGGCGGCGTATATCGGCCTCTTTATCGCGGGCAGCATCTGCGCCGGGCCCCTGTGCACGTTGTCCTCGTGGAGCGTCGCGTCGTAGAGGGTCACCTTCACGCCGGACATCTTCTCCTTGGCGAGCGGGCCCTGGTCCAGCGCCTCCTCGAATCCCTGCACGAGCAGCTCCTCGACCTCGTTGAGGTTCTGGATGCCCTTGGTTCCGTTTATGAACACGCTCTCGTTGTGGATGTCGTAGATGTTCCTAGCCTCGTCGCGGTCCATGCCTATCTCGACGAGCTTCTCCCAGACCTCCCTTCCCTTGGGCCTGCCCTCTTGCACCACGCCGTCCTGGATCGCCTTGATGACTGCCGGCTCCAGCGGCTCCACGACGACCTTTATCTTGTTGTGCTTGTTCGGGGACTTCCCTTCAACCGGCCCTGCCTTGCCGAGCAGCGCCTCGCGGTAGACCACGATGGGCGCTGACGTGATTATCGGCACCTTCTTCTCGTTCCTTATCTTGTACTCGATTATCTCCAGGTGCAGCTCCCCGTTCCCGGATATCAGGTGCTCGCCGGTGTCCTGGTTGAGCTGTATCTTGATGGTCGGGTCCTCCTTGGAGATGGACCTGAGCGCCTCGATCAGTTTGGGCAGGTCCTTCTGCTCCTTGGCCTCGATGGACTTCGTGATGACCGGCTCGGAGTAGTGCTTTATCTGCTCGAATGGCTCCATGGGCTCGGCCGACACGGTCTCACCGACATATATGTCCTTGAGGCCGACCATCGCCCCGATGTTCCCCGCGATCACACGCTCTGCTGCCACGCGGTCAGGGCCCATGTATATGCCCACCTGCTGGACCTTGGCATAGGTCTTCTTGGAGGACACGTAAAGCATCGTCCCTTTCTCCACCTTCCCGGAGAAGAGCCGTACGACCCCTACCTCGCCCGCGTGCTCGTCGTATACTATGCCGAAACAAACCCCTATCGGCTTGCCGTTGATGTCGCACGCGGTCATGCTCTTGCCGTATTCGCTGCTCATGTCCCCGTGCTTCCACAGCACCGGGATCCTGTATGGTTGCGCCGTCCTCGGGCTCGGAAGGTGCAGTATTATCATCTCGAGGAGGACCTCGTCCAGCGGGCTCTTGTCCACGAGCCAGGCGTGCTCCCCTGCGCTGCACTTGTCGTAGATGTCCTTGAACCCGATGTTGGATCTCTTCATGGAGTTGTAGGACACGGCCCACTTGTTGAACGCGGTGCCGAACGACACGTTGCCCTTATCCACCCTCACCTGCCATTCCAGCTGCTTGCCCTCTGGCGCGTTGGCCTCTATTATCTTGTTCACCTGGGTCATGATCTTGACGAACCTGGCCTGCATCGCATTCGAGTCCAGCTTCAGCTCGTTGATAAGCCTGTCTATCTTGTTGATGAATAGGACCGGCTTCGCGCGCTCCTTGAGCGCCTGCCTCAGGTTCGTCTCGGTCTGCGGCATCACGCCCTCCACCGCGTCCACGACCAGGCAGATGCCGTCTACAGCGCGCATGGCGCGAACGACGTGGAATCCGAAGTCCACGTGCCCGGGCGTGTCGATCAGGTTGATGAGGTAGTCCTTGCCCTGGAACTCGAACCCCAGCGAGATGTTCGCCGACTTGATGGTGATGCCCCTGGCCTGCTCCTGCTCGTCGAAGTCCATCACCCTCTGCTCGCCTGCGAGCTCCTTGGATATGAGGCCCGCGCGGGCCACGAGCGAGTCCGTCATGGTCGTCTTGCCGTGGTCCACGTGGGCGACGATGGCGACGTTGCGGATGTTGTCCTGGTTGTCCATCAGCCTCTGCACTTCTTCGACTACGAATTCCTTCTTTGCCATGTGATTTCACCTGAGATTTGGAGCATTCTAACGGTAAAATTCGTCAGAACTCAATGATTGGGATTTGGAGAGAAAGGAATAAAAACGGTGCGACGGCCGCGGGCGATGCGGACGGGACGCTGCGTGGGTGCGGGCGGTACCGGGGAGCATAGGGTCCATGGTTCTATTATGTAAGTATAAATGGAGAAAAAAGGAAGATTTAAATAGATTAAATACATAATAACTCCAGGTGATTGATTGCTCAGAAGCAGATCCATAGGTAAAACTCCAGGTTCCATTGCAAAAAGCCAATTCGTGAAAAGTGATTTCGTCCCGGTCTTTTTGATGCCGGCAGAAGTCCGTGCGATCCCAGGATTGACGGTCCCGAAAGGCAAGACCTGCACGGTGAGATGCCCTATTGGCGCGTCCCGCGAGGAAGTGATAAAGCACCTGAAAACCGGAGGAAAATTCACGGCTTTCGAGACGGGCAGAGTGGTCTTCGTAACCCCTTTTGGAGCGGTTAGACCTGTTGAATTGGCACACGATGCATCCTGTTCAACATGCGGAGACGGCATCAAATTGGATCATAAACCGACGCCAGGCCGTCCAATCTATCGTAAGGATCACGGAACTCACGATTCCAAATTCTAGAAAGCGAGGATGAAGGCGAAAGCGGCTCATCAGCGGTGTATGTAATCGAGCAGCCTGATTCTATCTCCGTAGGCCTTCTCCAGCGATGCGACGAGGTCGTAATACAGCATGTGCACGGAGAGGCGCAGTGCGAGGTCATCCGTCCCCCCTATGCTGACGTCGACGATATTGTCCCCTATGGGCTTGCGGTTCCTGCCGCCGTACATGCCGCTATAAGGTCCCGGCACGAAATTCGGGTCCTCCACCGCTATCATCCGGATGGACTCCGCGACGCTCTGCGGCATGAATGGGGTGCACGTGCCCGGCATCATGCCCGGCGGGAGATCCCATGATAAATTCAGGCGCAATCCCGCCACGTGCCTCGCGAGGAGCTTGCTGAGCGGAATCGCTTCCGTACCGATGCACACCACCATATAGTGGTCCGTCCTATTTCTGGCCTCCGCATAGATACTTTTCACTATCTGGTCGGCGTGGAATCCGAAGATGGCCGCTGCATCCATGGCCGTATGGGTCTTCCTATCGCACAGCATAAGCCCTGCCGTACCGTCCTTGAGAAGCGTTTCTAGATGCGGTAATCCCTCGAGCCTGGACTGCATCCCGCAGCTCTTCCACTCGCGCGAATCAGGCTCTATCAGCGTAACGCCTGGCTTGAGGTCGTATTTGGGCTCATAACGCCGGACAGGGTTTCCCTTATCCTGGCGCCCCGGATTCGCTGCATCGTCCGCCGTGGGCGCGAGTGACTTGCTTGCCATGTCTGCTTATGTGTGCCGTTATATTATAAAGCGTTGCTGTTGGAAACCTGGAGTACGCCCTGCATCCTGCAGCCGAAAGCAATTTAACACCAGTCTCCGATTCCACACCATGGCAACGGATGAAGCAGGCATACTGGTCCGCAAGGAATCCGGGGACAGCGAGCCCTACGACGAGAAGAAGGTCGCGGGCGCGCTAAGGCGCGCGGGGCTCTCCGAGAAGTCCATCCGCGACGCGCTGGACGGCCTGCGCCCGAAGCTCCACAGCGGCATAACCACCCGCGAGATATACGGCATACTATTCAGGATAATAGACAAGGAGCGCCCGGATTCCCTCCACAGGTTCAACCTCAAGCGCGCGCTCACCGACCTGGGGCCCGCGGGCTACGAGTTCGAGGACTTCATCGCGAAGCTGCTCTCATTGGAAGGCTACAAGACCGACGTGCGGCAGATACTCGAGGGCAAGTGCGTGTCCCACGAGATAGACGTCATAGCCGAGGGCCATGACCAGGCGTACATGTGCGAGTGCAAGTTCCACAACTCCGGCGGCATAAAGTGCCGCATACAGACCGCGTTATATACGTACGCCAGGTTCCTCGACCTGGTCGAGGGCGCCAAGCTCGGCAGGTGCAGGAAGTTCAGCAGGCCGTGGCTGATATGCAACACCAAGTTCTCCACCGACGTGGAGGACTACGCGGCGTGCATGGGCTTCCCGCTTCTCGGCTGGCACCACCCGTACGACCGCGGGCTAGAGCGCATGGTGGAGGAGCGCGAATGCTGGCCCGTCAGCGTGATACCGATGCACAGGACCGTGCTGGAGAAGCTGCTCGCCAAAAAGATCGTGACGGTCATCGACATCCCCGAGAGGCCCGAGAAGCTGGTCGAGATTACCGGCATATCGCTGCCGGTAGCGAAGCAGATAACCGAAAGGGCGGAATACGCGAGATAACGGCCACACGCGCGGATCCGCGGCGTAGGCAACGTCGGCTGTTTTCTGGCACATTTATAAGGGTTATATGCTCAGTAAGCGGCATGCAAACGGGTGCGACATCCGCCACTCCTCATACCTCGGCAAGCGCAAAAAACATCCCGCGGGCCGGAATCATCCTTTACGCCCTGGCAGCGCTGGTCCTCCTGACAGCCAGCTCCGCCCTCAGCATCACCTCCCCTGTCCTCACGATGGAGAACCAGACGATGGGTTCGGTCAGAGCTTCCATCTCAACCACGGATATATCCAACCTCATCTCTCCGAACATGTCGCAGCACTTCTATCTCCTGAACGTGAGCAATGCGAACGCCCTCTCCGCATCATTCGCCCAAATCTACTCAAATAACATCACGATGGCAGGGGCGACTTTGGATGGCATCAGCATCTACGCGGCGAATCTCACTGCAAGCAATCAGAATGGCAGCACGTATTGGAATATCGCGGCAGCACAAACCAACGGAAGCATGGTGATCCCAGGTAGCTCGACATCGCTCTATTTGCTGGAATTGGATACCTACCCTTTCAACCAAGGGCAGTACAACCTGAGCGTGGCGGTTGGAGGAAACAACGCCGTCTTCGACCCAAACATATCCGCTTGCGGATTGATGAATTCATCAGGGATTTACAACCTCACCCAGAACATCACCGGAGCGGCAGCCTTCGTATCCTCAGGATCCAAATATTGCCTACTGATAAACAGCACGGCGAATGTTACTTTCAACTGCTTCGGCTATGCGGTGAACACGAACAACATGAGCGGTTCGCTCTCGGCTCAAATCACCGTCAGGAACTCCAAGAACGTAACAATAGAGAACTGCCTTGTCAATGCAACCAATCCGAATTATGGCATGTACTTCTATAACATCTCCAATTCATTGATAACCAATGATTCCGCTTATGGCCCATCATCGAATACCGGATTCGGCGATGACCTCATGCAACTCAGCCACAACAATACATATTCCAATGACAGCACCAATTCTGTGGCTATCGGAATAAGAAACTCAGAAACCAATGACACTTATGCGAATAACACCTTATTGAACTGCACAAGCGAAGGGCTTGATTTCTACAGCGGAAGCTCGTATAATGGAGGCGTGAATATCACAGTAAGCGGAAATATCATCACTCTTCCAAGTTCAAGCTCAGGCAATGGCATTTATGGATATTTGATATATACCTCATCATTCGTCAATAATTCCATAACAAACGGTTTTTATGGGATGTATGTAGAAGATGATGGAGTCAGTTTAGGAGCGATAAACAGCAACAACATAACCGGTAGTTCTAATGATGGGTTCTATATATACGATGGTGATAATACACCGACATATCTCAGCATGAATAACGACCTTGTAAACAATGTCAAATCTTACGGATATGTTTTAAGCGGCCAAATGACATTCAACTTAACAAACAGCTTTGCATACAACGACACGAACGGTTTCTACATAGAAGGATATGATGATGGCCAAGGGGACGTATACCCCGAAACATCGAGCAATATCTCAAACGACGTGGCAGCGAACAACAGCAATTACGGTTTCTACATCTATGCAGCAAATTCCAACAACCTTTCCAATGATAATTCCACAGGCAACGGATACGGGCTTTACCTAGATGACTATCAAGGAGATAGTGGACAGAGCGGGAACAATATCACAAATATATATTTCTCCAACAACTCTCAGGATTTCTACACTTCCGAATACAACACATACACCATGAGCTCGATCTTCGACAACCCGACTGGCGGTATGCAGAACTACACAAACCTGAGCATCACCGCAAACACAAACAATGGGCAGGAATATGCCCTGAACTGGACAACCGCATCATCATCTCCCGCAAACCAAATATCATTCGCAGGGAATCTCATTAACCTCACTGGCATCGTCACCCCTCTTTCCATCACAAACATGACTTGGCATTGGATAAGTTCGGAACTCACTGGATACAACTCATCTCAATTCAGCTTATGGAGGTACAATTCAAGCGGATGGGCACTCATGAACGGCACTCCGAACACGGTAGCGAATACCCTCGCTTTGTCAAACGTAGTGTCAGGAGGCATCTACGGGATATTCCAAAATTCATCATCCGGCATCAGCGCCTGCGGCACCATCGGCACCCCGGGCAGCTACACCCTCACGCAGAACCTATCCAGTCCAGGCGCATCCTGCATCTACATCACGGCATCGAATGTCAGCCTGAACGGCAACGGATACACCATCTCAGGAGACGGGACAGCAAGCACTTACGGAGTATATGCCGCGTCGGGAATATCCAACATCACGATAGCGAACCTGGCGGTGGATAATTTCTATGCTGATTTCTCGACCGGCACAATCGGTCCCGCCAATCAAATCGCAAACACAACATCATTCATCAACGACACGGCGTATGGAGCGACAGGAAGCTCATTGATTGGGTTCTACATAGGTGGCAACGGAGGCGCGACTGATACGAATATTCTTGTCCAAAATGATAAGGCTTATTCGGTCCCTTACGGATTCGACTTGGATGCCACATCAATAGCAAGCAACATCACCTTCAACCAGGACAACGCGACTAATTGCAGCGGCGACGGTTTCGTATTACAGGACAGTCCGAATGTCGTGGTCTCCAATTCCACGGCATACAACAATCCAGGCTACGGCTTCGACCTGATTGGCATGACTTACACGAACTTGACGAACGACACGGCAACCGGAAGCGTCTACAACTTCTTTGTAAACAGCGGTAGCGACAATAGCCTGATGAATGACACTTCAGTTGGAGCCACAAATCACGGATTCTTAATCCAAGGCCCGTCGGCGTACAACAACGTCGTAGCCAATGATAACTCAATCAATTCAACAATCAACGGTTTCCTCGCATATAATGGTGCTGATAATAATAGCTTCATCAATGACGAGACTTCAGGAAGCGGGGGTTCAGGGTTTCAAGCACAAACTGATTCAATAGAAAACATGTTTATAAATGATTCATCAGATGGCGATGAAAATGGCTTTGAAACTCTTGATCCAAGTAGTTCAAATGAAACTATCATCAACAGCACCGCGACGAATGAAAGCAACTATGGCTTCAATATAAACTCAAATTACAACAACCTCACGAACGACACGGCTTACAACAACTTCGAAGGATTCTTTATCTATTCAAACTACAACACCTTCTCTGGTGATACCGCGTACTCGAATTCAATAGATGGATTTGAGGTGCAAGGCGATTATAACACGTTTTTCAATAATACCGCGTATTCAAACCCGAGTTTCGGGTTCCGCTCGGAAAACCACAACAACAATAACTACATCGACAACACCGCTTATCTGAATGGATACGGCATCTTCATTTATAGTGGTTCAGGAAGCACCCTTACCAATAATACCGCCTATGACAACAACGGATATGGATTCTATCTCTGGACCGATTCAAACGAAGTCCTCACGAACGACACGGCAACCGGAAATTCAAATTACGGTGTTTTCCTATACGGTTCATCGAATGACATCCTCAACGGCATCAATGCAAGCTCGAACAGCAATCATGGAATCGTGCTTTTTTCCTCATCCGACTACAACACGATAGAGAACTCGGTGGCGTCGAACGAGATAGGGAGCTACTACGGATTCGTGGATTTCGGCGCGTCCGATTACAACAACTTCACGAACGACACGGCTATGAACGATACAGGAGCGGGCTTCTGGCTATCAAGCGTCTCAAATATAAATGTAATAAACAGCGTCGCAGACAATACGAACGCAGGGGGTTCGATATGGGCTGGAATCTATTCCGCCGGGTCCACCTACTCAGACTTCATCAACGATACCACCATGCACAACACTTACTATGGCATGGAGATGGTATCGGATTCCTACGATAATATCACGAATTGCACGTCAGATTACAACGTCCAGCATGGATTCGCCCTCTCGGGGTCCGGCCATGACACATTCCTGAATGACACGGCATACGATAATCTTTATGACGGCTTCAATCCGCAGAGTGCATTCAGCAACTGCTCCATCATCAATTCAACGGCAACATCCAACGGGCGTTATGGGATATTCCTGATAGGTTCGTCCAACAACCTGACGAATGACATAGCATCTAATGACTCGTCTGGGGGATACTATCTTTTTGAGGCGAGTTACAACAACCTGAATGGTGATAATGCTTCAGGAGATGCAGGAAACGGGTTTGAATTCATCACGGATTCAGACGATAACAACGTAACGAACTGCGTTTCAGATAACAACCCCAGCTCAGGTACCGGTTTCCTCATACAAGATTCGTCCATCTACAATATCTTCACGAATGATACCGCTTACGATAACACCTTTGTTGAGTTTTATAACAACGGCGCGAACAACAACACTTACATCAATATTCTTGGAGCGAATGATTCATCATTCGATGGATTTGATAACTACCAGTCAAATTACGTGAATGTGATAAACAGCACCTTCTACGGGAACAAGCGAACAGGGATATTGGATACAGGCTCAGACGGAGTATTGGTGAACAATACGATATATAGCAACACTGGTATCGGCGCCCCCGCTGGAATATACTTAGCAGCCAGCAATATCACGGTGGTCGGAAATACGGTTTATAATAATACGAACTACCAAATTGCCGAATACGGTGGTTCCGGTAACCTAATCTTCAACAACATCCTCAACGCGACAGGTTCCGAGGGCGTGGCTTATGATTCAGGGACGGACTACTGGAACACTACCAAAACCCTGGGCACGGACATCCTTGGCGGGGCATACACCGGAGGCAACTGGTATTCCGACTATGCCGGGGTATCCCCCGGTGGAAGCGGTATCGGCGTCCCGGTCTACGTGATCCCAGGAGGCTCAGACATAGACTATCTTCCTCTCACGCAGAGCAACGACACGACGCCGCCCGCGGTCAGCCTCGTCAGTCCGGTATCAGGTTCCCTGCTCAACACCTCGAACGTGAGCTTCACCTTCAACGAGACGGACGCATATTACGCAACCGTGAACTGCTCCCTCTATATAGACGGCGCCCTGAACGTGACGGACTCGTCGGTCCAGAACAACACGGACACCGCGCTCAACGCCTCCGGGATAGCCGATGGCTCCCACCTGTGGAACGTGACTTGCACGGACCAGTCCACCCTTTCGAACACCTCTGCGACCTGGAACTTCACCGTGGATACCACGGCTCCGGTCGTCACCCTGAACTCCCCGGCAAACCTCTCCATCCTGAACAACCCGACCGTGGATTTCAACTTCACGGCCACGGACAACCTCGCGCCCACAATGAGCTGCTCCCTCTACCTGGACAACGTCCTGAACCAGACCGACGCCTCCGTGGCGAACGGCACGTCGACCGTTTTCCCGGTCCCGGGCATAACGAACGGCAACCACTCCTGGTCCGTACGGTGCACGGATCCGGCCGGGAACACGAACTCCGGCCCGGCGTATAATTTCACAATATCCACGACCCCGCCGAACGTGACTCTCGTCTCCCCGGTGAACGGATTCAACACGACCAATCTCACGGTGGGCTTCACCTGCAACGCGACCGACAACCTGAGCCTCACGAACATCAGCCTGTACGTATGGAACTCCACCGGCTCCCTGCTCTACAACAACGTGACGAATATAAGCGGAGCGGCTAACCAGTCCAGTTGGGCGTACACATTCCCGTCCCTGGGGAACTACTCATGGAACTGCCTCGCGTACGACACGGCGAACAATCCAGCGTACTCACCCGCCAATTACACGTTCACGGTAGAGAGGTTCGCGGTGATA
>Ga0326728_10023417_pt1 | contig 11312 bp, 10 predicted proteins | sample MB3enrmetagenome_FD_207602 | JGI IMG/M metagenome (GOLD analysis project Ga0326728, IMG submission 207602) | Lab enriched peat soil microbial communities from McLean, Ithaca, NY, United States - MB31MN | ecosystem: Environmental > Terrestrial > Soil > Wetlands > Peat | place: USA: New York... | reverse complement strand
CCTCAAAGAGCGTGTCATGGCTCGCCTGAAACTGCTACAGGCCATGCCCGAAATCATTAGGAGTTTTTTCAGGCACCCTGATATTATCTACTCCTCAATGTTCGCTAATCTATGAAGGTCTTAGTAACTTCTTGATTCTTCAAGGAATAGCTTCAATATGTCAACTCACACGCGATACCATCCTCACCGTAATCAAGAATGTTTATTTTACCCTGCCACAAAATCGGTCCCCCGACCAGAGCGCCTTCGGAGCAGGTTTTACCGCGACATCGGCATCCGCCCTCAGAAAAGATCGGGCGCGGCCTGGCCAGGGTAATAAACGGTCCCATGGAAAGCTGAGACCCGAGCGAAGCGAGGGTCCGCCCAAAACCGGAAAGAGGTCTTGAACCAATTCAACAAACAACCATGGTCCGTGTCACTCTATTTTTGCTTTCTTAAGATCTGCGACTATTACCGTAACGTTGTCTGGCTTCAGGTATTTGTCGGCCACTCTGAGGATATCCTTCGACGTAACTCCGTTTATAAGAGACGGGTACTTTTCAACATAGTCGGACCCAAGGCCATAGAATTCAATTTGGGCCAATAATTTTGCGTAATCCTGCTGCTCGCTGTATTTCAAGGGGAAATTGCCGATCAAAAATTTCTTGGCGGCATCGAGTTCAGCCTCTGAGACAGGCTCTCGCCGAAGCCTCTCCAGTTCCTCCCTGGTAAGCGCTATCGATTCTTTGGCGGATGAATCCTTGGTCTGGATGATAACACGGAAAGAACCGGCATATTTTCTTGCGGCCGGATCGCTTTCGATCGCATATGCCAGCCCTTTTTTGACCCGTACGGCAATCATGAGCCGGCTCGACAAATCCCCTGATCCCAGGATCTGGTTCATCACCTCAAAGGGATAATAGTCCTCGCTGGACCTCTCCATGGCAGGGCACCCGATCATGATCGTAGCCTGTGAGATGGGCTTGTCTATGGCGACGTTTACCGTGCCTTGGGCGAATTCACTTCTGAAAGGCGTCTCAGGGACTTGCGCAGCCTCCCAGCCGGTCAGGTGGGGAACTATCGAGGCCTTTACTTCCCGGGGCGTTATATCCCCTCCGATCACCAGAATCGAGTCATTCGGCCGGTAAAAGGAAGAATAGAACTTCGAAATCTGTTGCGTACCGATTGCGGCAACCGATTTCTCAGTTCCGTCCACCGGGCCGGCATAGGGGCTGTCCAAGAAAAGCGCCCGGTCGAATGCCCTGCTGGCCACTTCGATTGGGTCGTCCTCCTTTATCCGTAATGACCCGACAATGTCATCTTTTTGTCCGTCAATGTCGGGGCCGGGAAAGGATGGATGAGAGATAATCTCGGTAAAAAGGGCGACTGCCGAATTAAGCTCTTTTTTCAGGACCTGCATGCCGATTATGGCAAAATCTCTTGTGCAATCCGCTTCGAGTGAGGCCCCCATAAAATCGAGCCTGTCATTTATGTCGTCAAATGTGTAATACCTTGTCCCGAGCAAAATCGACTTAGCGGTCAGGTTGGCAAGACCCTTCATGTCCTTGGGATCACGCCAGGAACCGGCTGCGGTCAGTAGTTCCATCGTTACAACAGGAATCGAATGGTCTTCGAACACAAGAACTTTCAGCTTGTTAGGCAGTTCGATCTTCTCCGCCTTCGGCATAGCCAAGCAGCAGGTACGTGCGGACAGGAGCGCGATCACTGCCAAAATGAACACAACAGACGTTTTCTTTTGATTCATGACAATCCTTACAGCTCACGGAACGGTTTCGCTTCGAGGTTCCGAGGGGAGAAGCCTGATGTTCTTCTCCTTTTTTCCTGTGGTTTGAGGCGCCGCCTCGGAGGGGGTCTCAGGCGGGGTTGCAGTGGGGACAAGTGTGCCAACAGTCCGGTTTTGGGCCGTGAAGTATTTGGAGGCGACACGTTGGATTTCCTGCGCACTGACGCTTCTGATGGACGGCACGTATGCTCCGATAGCTGTCCAGTCGATGGCTGTTTCATATTCGGCCAACTTTCGGCCAAGTGAAAAAATGGATTCCTGGTCAAAGACAAAAGAGGCCTCCAGTTGGTTTTTCGCCTTTTCCAGTTCACGAACCGTCACCGGGGTCGTCTTGAGAAGCTCCAGCTCGTCGTAGATTGCACGTTCAATTTCACCAAAATTCTTCCCGGGGAGCGCAGTCGCCGTAACATAGAAAAGTCCCGGATCCTGGGAGGTCAGGGAGTAATCCACGGATGTTTCGAGCACGAGCGCTTTTCCGCGCACCAAGTGGTCATAGAGCCTCGAACTCTTACCTTCGGCAAGTATCGCCTTCATGACTTCCAGAACGTAGCCGTCCTCACTTCGCAGATTGGGGACATGCCAGGCGACCGACAATGCGCCTACCTGGGCCGGACGTTCCACAACCACCCGTCTTTCGCCTACTTGAGAAGGGTCGCGGATGAAAAGCTGTTCAGCAGCTTTTCCGGGCGGGATTTTCCCGAACGCCTCTTCCAGCCGCGGCAGAAGAGCGTCCTTCTTAAAATCGCCACATACTACCACGAAGGCATTGGCAGGGTTGTAGTACTTCGAGTAAAACGCTTTAACGTCGTCCACAGTCAACCTCTCAATATCCTCCGCCCACCCGATGACGGGCCAGTGATAAGGCTGAGCCTGGTATGCAGCGGCATCGAGCTGCTCAAGGAGAAAAGACTGCGGATCGTCGTCAACGCGCATTCGCCTCTCCTCGAGAACGACCATCCTCTCTGTCCGAAAATCGCTTTCCCTTAAAACCAGATTGCTCATCCGGTCCGATTCGAATTTGATGGGCGTCTCCAGACGGTCCGAGGCAACCGTTATGAAAAAACACGCATAGTCATGCGCGGTGTAAGCGTTTTGCTCCCCGCCCAACTCATATACTGTTTTGACAAACGTCTCTCCGCTCACATTTGTCGTGCCCTTGAACATCATGTGCTCGAGCATGTGAGCAAGCCCGGTTTTACCGGCTATCTCGTTCCTGGCTCCAGCCCTGTACCACACCTGGAAAGATATTACCGGCGCTTTGTGGTTTTCCAGCATAATGATTTTGAGACCGTTGGAGAGGCGGGCTTCCGAGGCATCTTTGAACAGTTCTGCAGGCAGGCAGAAGGCAGGAATAAAGAAGAACGCCGCAGACAAGACGATAGCACATACTGATTTCAAGAAAAACACCCCTTTGCGTTTTCGGTTTTTAGGCTTTAGGATGGATGTACTCTCTCCGTGTTTGGCGAAGGAGGGACGCAACCCATCAGGGCTTTTTGAGCAATACGGTGATTAGGATAACTAATCCAAACGTCAAATGCAATCCGGAGGCACATGGAGGCCCATGGTCACGACTGATGCCGCCTGGCTTCCTGAAGATCGGCATGGCCCTTCGGAAATCTCTGCCACCCCGGCAATTGTATTAACCCTCTCGATTCTTATCTTCTGAGGAATTTAAGGAATCTAATTTATACTTCACCAGTTAAGCGGGAGATGCGTGAGATGGAAGAACTCAGCGTGGAGGAACTCGCCCAAAAAGACGGCCGAGAAGGAAGACCGGTTTATATAGCTTACAAAGGCAAGATTTACGATGTAAGCGCCAGCAAACTCTGGAAGACGGGCAGCCACATGAAGCGCCACCCCGCCGGAAAGGACCTTTCTGCGGACATGGGCGGCGCACCCCACGGACCTGAAATGCTCGATAGATACCCTCAGGTCGGCATTATCAGAGGCGAGGGGGCCCACATGATCGAAGAAAAAACTTTTCTTGAACCGCTATTCAAAAAGGCGCCCTTTCTCAGAAGACACCCTCACCCGATGACAGTGCATTTTCCTATCGTATTCATGCTTTCCGCAGGCTTTTTCACGTTGCTCTATCTTATGACAGGCAACACCTCGTTTGATACGACCGCTTTCCATTGCCTCGCAGGAGGAGTAATCTTTACCCCTATCGTGATGCTGACCGGTTTCACATCGTGGTGGGTCAACTACCTGGGCCGGCCGCAAAGAAAGATTAATGTAAAGGCGGCAGTCTCCCTGCTCATGCTGGTCGTCTCTCTTGCCGCCCTCGTATTGCGTGAGGTGGCGCCGGATGTCCTCACAAGATTGAGGACTGCCGGTTTCGTTTATTTGTTTCTTATCTTTTCACTTTGGCCCATGGTCCTGGTGATCGGCTGGTACGGGGCAAGTCTCACCTTTCCGATAGAAAGGGAACTGGAAACTGACAACTGACTTACAGCGTCACTATTGTCTGGAGTACCAGTCAAGCACCCTTTTAAGCTCTGCGGCAACCGGGGGCGCCATTACATTTGGATTCTTCGAGATGTCCAAGGGCAACAATCCGGGAGTGTTATAGAACGACGCGGTCGAACCATAGTCAACCATAATTGCAGCCCCTTCCAGCGAGAGTCCGGCAAAAAGGCCCCGGCTTCTGGAGTAAGAGAGGACTTCGGCCCTGAGCATAATGTCGGTTGCGGCCTCGGCTTGTCTGCCTACAGGGCCCGCTGCCACCGAAGCATCTGCCCCTAGAGTGAATTTACCCCCATATATGGTTTCCAGACTGCGAATGGACTTTAGCACAAGTATCACATCTGTAGATTGAAGGCCGATCTGCCAGCCGAAACTGCCCCCTACGAGGCGAAAAAAGACAGGGTTGCCCCACATTCCATTCTCATTGCGTACCAGCAAAACCCCCACTCCGTAACGGCCCCCTAAAATAAATCCAGCCTTGATCAGGTCAGGAAAAATCGCAATTCCCTGCGCGATGTGCAGCAGGCTCGGGGGAATTGCATTCTCGGGAATATCCATAACGTCCCTTATTACAGCGGTCGATGCCTGCACCTTGGCTTCCTCGTACACTCCGGCGACAGATTGTGCAGGCGGCAGGAGGAACAAACTCCAGGCCATGATGAAAACGGCTAAAGTGCTCCTTCGAGCCATTGGATGTCTCCTTTCGCATTTCGAGGTGGTTTTCGATCGCTAAACGGGTTTTCAACTTAAAGGCAGATTATAATCGCACAACCCGGTAGTGGCTTGTCAAGAGATTTGAAGGCGACCCGGAATATGTCGCCAGTTCAAGAAATAAAGAGCACCGGCGGCTGATTTGCGGTGTACGACTGGAAGAATTCAGCTAATATAGTCGGCTGAACGAAAGTTTAGAAGGAGCGGGCATGGCTGAAACGCCGGTCAGGATACCAGTTGACGATGGCCAAATCTCTCTGGAAGGACTCTTAGAAGAAGGGAAAACAGGCCGCAACATCATCCTTTGCCACCCCCATCCCTCTTACGGGGGCGATATGGAAAACAACGTCGTCCGGGCTGTGCAGCGGACGTTTGCCGGTCTGGGCTGGGGAACCCTACGCTTCAATTTCAGGGGGACGGGCGCCAGCGGCGGCAAACAGGCTGACGGAAAAAAAGATGGACTTGACCTCATCGACGTATCTCAATTCCTCAAGGCTCGATCTCCGGGGCTGATTGGTTTTGCCGCTTACTCCTACGGGGCATGGGCCGTGATGGAGGCAATCCGAATCGGTCTGCTCGTGGATTTGCTTATTCTCATATCGCCGCCGCTGGATTTTATATCCTTTGAAGGCCTTGGACTGCCTGATGCGCCCGTACTAATAACAATTGGAGACAGAGACGATTTCTGCTCCCTCAAGTCCATGAAAGACTGGCTTTTGGCTTCTCAGCCAAGAACCAAAGCGCCATACCTCGAGGTGCTCGCGGGCGTTGACCATTTTTACTGGGGGGCGGAAGGACAGCTTTCGGCGAAAATAGGAGCCTTCCTTGCTGCTCAGATCCTCAATCCCTCAAGTGTTTCTGATAAAACGCGTGGGCAGTCCGGTTGATAAAGTCCCGGCATTCGAAATGCAGGCTGTGCCCGGCCCCTGGTATTGAGATCAGTTCGGCATTCGGAAGGTGTTCGGCAAGATAGGTTGAATTTGCGGGCGGTATCAGCACATCTTCCGTGCCTGTCACGATTAGCGCCGGATTGCGAACCTGCGCCAGTTCGACCGTGGAATCGTAGCAGGTGATTGCGTGCAGTTGTGCAAAGAATGCACGCCTGGGCTGTGCAGGCGTCAGCAGCTGAGCGCTGATGAACTCTTCAATCGCCAGGGGGTTTTCTGCCTGAAATTTCTCGCTGAAAAACAGGGGAATCTGTTTGCGGATAATTTCTTCACGGCTGCCCCCCGTATCGTCGGCAAGGAGCGAGATGACTTCGGGCGACGGGGGAATGAGGCTTTTGCCGCCTGCGTGCGTACACCCCAGCAACATGGCCCCCAACCTCATCGTGGCCATTGAGGCCAGCTTAAGAGCAATCATCCCGCCCATGGAAATGGAGAATACGAAGGTTTTTTCGACCCTGAGGCGGTCCAGCAGACCCAGGGCGTCCTCGGCCATCTTTTCTATGGTATAGATGCCGGCGGGTCTTCCCGACCGACCCGCCCCTCTGTTGTCGAAAGCTATACATTTATAGTGCTCTCTAAAGAAAGCGATTTGACCTTCGTAGGCCAGGGTGCTTCCGCCCAAGCCGGTTATCAAAAGAAGGGGATATCCCTCGCCGTGGACTTCATAATATAGATCTATTTCGCCGATGTTAACGAAAGGCAATCGGAACTCCTCTCTTCTCGAAAGCTAAACCCAGATAGTGTGTTACAACGAATCCCAGGTAGGCTCCAAAAAGCACGTCGCTCGGAAAGTGAGCGCCCACTATGACACGGCTGGCCATCACAGCCAAAGCAACACCAGCCAAAATAAACTTTAATCGGCTCGCGATAATGTACAATCCATAGCATAGAGCGGCTATCGTGTCGGCATGACCCGAGGGAAACGAGGCGTAACTGTATTGACCCGTAAACCGTACAAACCCATATACACCCTGGTGCAGCAGCAAGTCGGGCCTGCTTCTGCCGACCAGCACTTTTATCAGATCGTTGGCAACTCCTGAGAGGCTGACAGCCACGAACAGGAAGACGGCGGCGTTTGCAGCGACTCGATTCCTTTTGACGAATTGAAAGTACACAAATGCAGCGGCTGTGGCAATCTCGTAGGGCGTGGATAATCCCAGCCGGGTTATCAGATTGAAGATACTTTTGATCCCGGGGCCGATCGAGGCGCAAAAGCGGGCGGCCGGTATGTCGAAGAAGACATAACTGATAATGCAGGCTGCAACAACGGCAAAAAACAACAAAAAAGCAAACCCGGGTTTCGTTTCAAGCTTCATTCCCGTTTGAGTACTCCGGACTTTTCGAGGACGGCAACCCCGCCTTGGACGTTTACCGTGTTGCCCACTCCCGCTCGATCCAGCTGGCGCATGGCTTCATAGGACCGCCCCCCGGTATTGCACACCAGGATAAGCCTTTTGTCCTTTGGAACTTCCTCCATTCTCCTTTTCAATGTCTCCTGGGGAATATTCAGCCAGCGGTCTCCAAAGCGTTCTGTAAACGGCGCGGCGTTGGCGGGACTTCTCACGTCAAGGCATAGGCACTCCGAACTCTCCTCCAAGAGGAAACACTTCTCGAACTCATCCGGTCCCATCGGACGGTTCAAACCGTTTAAGATATTTTCCGCTGTGTTGCCTGCCGCGTTCACTATGTCGAGGGCCGACGCAAATGGAGGCGAGTAGGCTATCTCCAGATTCGACACATCCTCTACCACAGGTTTGAAAGGGAGAATTGCGGCTATTGCGTTTATCCGTCCGACGACCGCATCGCCGTTGGAGCCGACGGCCTGAGCGCCCAGGATGCGCCTGCTCTTACGATCAACCGTCAATTGAAAATAGATAAGCTCTCGTGTCGGATAGAAGTGTGCCCTGTCGGCCTGGACAACCAGCACCGACACGGCGTCGAAGCTATTTCGACGAGCTGCCTCAGGAGTTATTCCGGTGGAAGCAACGGCCAACTCGAATATCTTGACGGCAAAACTGCCAACTGTGCCTTCGAACGCTGCGCTTCCTCCGGCAAGATTGGTCCCGATTATCCTCCCCTGGCGGTTTGCAAGCGAACCTTGGGGGAAAAAGACCGGCTTTCCCGTGATAAGGTGCGGAATTTCTATGCAGTCACCTCCCGCATAAATATTGGGGTCGGAAGTTTGAAGCATTTTGTTTACCACTATCGCCCCGGACGGCACCAGAGAAAGTTTGGCCCTCGCGGCAAGCTCAGAGTTGGGCCTGACGCCTGCAGCCGTGATTACCAGATCGGCTTGGAGAGAACCCTGCTGCATCATCACTTCCAAGGGTCCATTCTCATCATTTCTCCTTATCTCCGACACTCTGCTTCCAAGATGAAGCTGCACGCCCTTTTCCGCCAGGTGAGTCTGAACAATGCCGGCGAGCGAGCGGTCCAGAATTCCGGGCAGTACCTGCCCTTCGATCTCTACCAGGTGAGTCTCGATCCCCCACAAATCGCCGAGGGCCTCCGCCATTTCGCAGCCTATCGCCCCCCCGCCGACGATTACCGCCCTGTCAACCTTGCCGGTCGCTATTCTCTCTTTTACCGCAATCGCGGAGCGGATGTCCGTCACCGACGTGACCCCCTCCAGATCGATGCCCGGAACGGGAGGCCTATTGGGTATGCTTCCCGTTGCAATCACGAGGCGGTCGTAGGGAAGATCTTCCTCAGCGCCGGACGCCAGATCCAAAACCCGCACCATCCGTGCTCCCCGGTCAATCCCGAGTGCCCGCGTTCGCGTCCTTACTTTGACATCTTTTGCATCCTGAAAAAACTTGGGCGTCCTCTCCATGTGGAAGCTCGTACTCATCAGCTCCTGCACGCTGCTTACGTCTCCGGAAATGAAATATGGAATTCCGCAGCCGCCGTAGGATATGTATTCGTCCTGGTCGACTATCACCACATCAGCATCGGGTTCAAGCCTCTTCAGGCGGCACGCTGCTTTCGGCCCAAGGGCGACGCCGCCAATAATCACAACACGTTTTGCACTCATCGCTTTTTCCTTCCGCTAAAATTTTCCGTACGGAGCCGGGTCTTGGTCCGCCTCGCGCCAGGAGAGGGCTTCAATCGTTGCCGAAACCGCGGATCGCTCCGCAGTCCGGGCATGTCCACTGAATCCCATTGCAGGTCATCATCCAAAGGTTTTCTTCCATGCAGCGCGAACAGATCATGAACCCGCACGTACAGGTCCAGCAAAAACTTTGCTCCTTCGAGCAGGCACAGCAAAAATATTTTTCCGGCCGCCGCCACCTTCCCTTTCGACCGGGTCCCTGCAAACCGCTCATCTTTCTCTTCCTTGCCAATTCAGGTTAATCCAATTTTAAACAAAATTTGCAGGGAAAGCCATTGGCTCACCGGTTTGCAAGCAGCGCACGATTTGCACAAGAGCCTCGTCGAAAACAAAAGAATACGGAAAAAGCCCCGTTAGACGCACACCACCTCAGAAGGCCATCTCTCCCCCAGGTTTGCCCGGTACTCGGCTCGGTGACCAGGGAGAATTCGTCCATCGCGGTTTCGCGCGCCCTTTCTAACCGCCGCCGACATGCTCGCGTATCTTCTCGTAAGCTACCGAGGCGAAGAAGAAAGCAGCCGCTATCATTATTATGGTTGCACCGGAAGTGAGATTGAACGTGTATGAAAACCACAGACCGGTCACAGTGAATAAGAAGTTGAGCAACACCGACACTGCCATCATCGCTTTAAGAGACCGGCAGAATTTTTCGGCTATGAAAGGAGGTATGGTAAGAAGCGCAATAACGAGGACCAAACCGACAATCCGAATGAGCATGATTACCGAAAGGGCGATCATCGCAAGCAGAACGTAATAGAGCATTCCGATCCGAACCCCCATGGCCGACGCGAATTCTTCGTCGAAAGACATTGCAAGGAAGCTATTGTAAAGCGTCCCGACGATTGCGAGGACCCCAAAGTCAACAAGGGCCATCATCAGGATGTCGCTGCGCGGCACGGCCAGAATGCTTCCAAATAAATAGCTCATCAGGTCTACGTTATATCCTGAGGTGAGATCGATCATTATTATTCCAAGGGCCATCCCTACGGCCCATAAAACACCTACGACGGTATCAGCCCTTTGTTTGTTCGTCAAAGTTACGGCCGACATGATCCCAGAGACCATCAGAGCGAATCCGACTGCCCCCGCGAGCGGCGGAATCCCGAAGAAGATGGCCAGCCCTATGCCGCCGTAAGCGGCGTGAGCGATGCCGCCCGCTATAAACACGATGCGGTTTACGACCACCAGGGTTCCTATGATCCCGCAAGCCACACCGGCAAGCAACCCGGCAAGTAGAGCGTTGCGCATAAATTCGGATTGAAAGGCCTCGATCATCCCCTGTTCACCCATTCATCGTTCATCAATGTTTTCATGGTCGTGCTTGCGCAGAACGCGGTGGGGCACCTGTCCGTGGGCTATCAGGTCCACGGGGCATTGGTAGGCTGCATTGAGCATTTCCTCGGTGAGTTCACCCGAATCGTGATGATAAAGGGTGCGGTTGAGACATGCGACCGAGTTGATATAGCCCGAGAGCACGCTAACGTCATGGCTGACAATTACAATGGTTATCGAGTCGTTTAGTTCTTTTAACAGGCTGTGCAGGTCGGTTTGAAACTGTGCATCCACGCTGGAGGTGGGCTCGTCGAGGAGCAGGATTTTCGGCTCGACGGTAAGCGCACGGGCTATGAGGACGCGCTGTCTTTGTCCTCCGGAGAGTTTCCCGATCGGCCGATCCCGGTAATCCCACATCCCGACCTGTTGCAATACTTTCGCCGCAAGCAGCCTGTCATCGGAAGTATACCGGCGGTCGCGGCCCGGCCTGCCGAGCCTGCCCATAAGCGCAACGTCCTGAACGGAAACAGGGAAATCCTTGTTGAGCCACGTATCTTGCGGGACATACCCGATCATCCCGGCGGCCTCAAGGGGCGTTTTGCCAAAGATCCTTATACTCCCCCGGGCCGGATTCAAAATCCCCAGGATGATCTTGAGCAGGGTGGTCTTACCACTACCGTTAGGCCCCATTATTGCCAGAAAATCCTGTTCCTCCACACGCAGGCTCACGTTCATCAGAACAGGATGGTTATTATAGAAAAAGGAAACATTGTCCATTTCGATAGCCGATAAAGACATCTTGAAACCTCTTTTCACGGCTGACAGAGGACCGAGGCTTTTATCCCTCTATCGTCCGTCATTCCTTTCTGTTTACTGTTCGCTGCTCACTGCCGTCTTAATTTGCTCGGCCACTCGCCGGAGATTTTTCTCCCAGTCGGGCGCCAGGTCGTCAGCCTCCACCAAAGATCCCCCAATGGCGTCGGCTATAGTATGGGCGATTTTAGGCGAATACTGAGGCTCA
>Ga0326728_10023416_pt1 | contig 11313 bp, 7 predicted proteins | sample MB3enrmetagenome_FD_207602 | JGI IMG/M metagenome (GOLD analysis project Ga0326728, IMG submission 207602) | Lab enriched peat soil microbial communities from McLean, Ithaca, NY, United States - MB31MN | ecosystem: Environmental > Terrestrial > Soil > Wetlands > Peat | place: USA: New York... | reverse complement strand
GCACCCCCAGCTCGGAGTCGGCCTGGAAGCAGCGCTCCCCGGTGAGCAGCTCGGCCAGGACCAGGCCCAGGGAGTAGAGGTCGGAGCGCCCGTCCAGCGGTTGGCTCAGCGCCTGTTCCGGGCTCATGTAGAGCAGCTTGCCCTTGAGCGCCCCGCTCTGGGTCTGGGCGCTCTTGTTGGCTGCCTTGGCGATCCCGAAATCCACCAGCTTCACCACCCCGTCGAAGGAGATCAGGATGTTCTGGGGGCTGATGTCCCGGTGCACCAGGCGCAGCTCCTTGTCGTCGATGGCGCGCTTGCGGTGGGCGTAGTCCAGGGCGCTGGCCACCTTCATGATGATGCTGGCGGCCAGCCTTTCCGGCACCGGCAGCTTGTACTCCCGCACCTTGCGCAGCAGGCTGCGCAGGTCCCGGCCGTCCACGTACTCCATGGCGATGTAGTAGGACCCGCCGGCCTTCCCCAGGTCGAAGATCTGGACGATGTTGGGGTGGCTGAGCTGGGCGGCCAGCTTGGCCTCGTCGATGAACATCCGCACGAACTCGTCGTTGTCCGACAGGTGCGGCAGGATCCGCTTGATGGCGACGATCTGGTCGGAGCGCTGGACACCGCGCTGGCGGGCCTTGAACAGCTCCGCCATGCCCCCCACCGCCACCCGCTCCAGCAGGTCGTAGTTGCCGAACTGCTCCAGGGCCGGCTCGGCCGGAGTGAAGCTCTCCGGTTCCTGCCAGGCGAACCGCTCCGGCTCGGCCGGGGCGGGGATCTCCCACCCGGCTGGGGCGGGAGCGCCGGCGGGTGCCGTCGCCTCCTCCTGGTCGGCCGGGGGCGGCCCCGGGACGGTCACCAGGCTCTCCGGGGGCTCCGGAACGGTCTCCAGGACCCCCGGGGCTGCCGGCGCCGGGGCGGCCGGGGCGGTCACCGGGCGCGGGGTGCCCTCCAGGTCGCTGAGGATGTCCCCGAACAGGTCCTCCGCGGAGTACTTCCTCGGGGTCTGGGGCGACGGGTCCGGCTGGTTCATGAATCCTCGTAGAGATCAGCCGATTGTAGCGCCCCTGCCCCGGCCCCGGGGAACCTGACCCTGGCGCCGTCCTGGCGCAGCGGATCGGCGCGGATCCCCGGCTCTCACTAAGAATGCTGGTAATGCCCGCAATCCCAGGGTATCCTGGGGGACGGCCCTGGCCCCGCCACCGGCGGACCCCGGGCGATTCCCAGGCGAAAGGAGGTGTCCCCCATGCCAGTGGTCAAGATCAAGGAAGACGAGACCTTCGAGAACGCATTGCGACGGTTCAAACGCAAGTGCGAGAAGTCCGGCATTCTCAGCGAGCTGAAGAAGCGTCAGCACTACGAGAAGCCCAGCGCCAAGCGCAAGCGGAAGATGCTGGCGGCACGTAAGAAGACCCTCAAACGCCTGGCCCAGGAACGAAGGCTGATGGGTTGACCCATCCTGGACGTCCTGGAGGGGAGGTCTCGCGTATCCGCGCAGCGGATACCGAAACGAAGACCTTCGAACGCCTGGCCCGGGAGCGGAGATTGATGGGCCGATGCCCGCCCGATCCTAATACCATGGAAAGGCCCGCATGCGCGGGCCTTTTCGCCTTCCCCGGAGCCCATGTCCCCCGGTCCCCAAGCCCCCGCGCCCGGCGATGAACTGGATGCCGTCGAATTCCCCACCCTCACCGGGCTGGTGACCCGGGGGGCGCGCACCCGCCTGGGCCGGGAGGCCCTGGGCCGGCTCTCCCCCTGGGACGGCCTGCGCGGCCTGCGCCGGCTGCGCCAGCTGGAACTGGGCCCCCTGTGGGCCGGGGATCCGGCCGCGCTGCCCATCGTGCCCTTCGACCAGGCCCTGGACGAAGTGTTGAACCCCATGGGCTGGCCCCTGGCCGAGCACTGGCGGCAGCTGCGGGAAGGTCTGCGGGCCACCGCGGCGCTGCTGAAGAGTGTAGCCGGGCTGGCCTGGCCAGAAGGGGTCCCCGCCCCGGAGGGGACCGAACTGGGCATCGACCGCCTGCAGGTGACCGCGGAGATCCTGCCCGACCCCATGCCCCTGGCCGAGCTGCTGACCCGCAGCTTCACCGAGGACGGCCAGCTGGACCCCATGAAGGTGCCCGGTCTGGCCGAGCTGTACCGGGCCCGCAGCCGCTGCTTCCAGGCGGTGCAGACGCGGCTGCAGAAGCTGCTGCGGGACTTCCCCGAGGCGTTCCAGGAGACCACCGTGGTGGAGCGCAACGGCCGCCAGTGCCTGCCGGTGCGGGCGGAGCGGCGCGGCATGGTGCCGGGGCTGGTGCTGGACCGTTCCAGCAGTGGTGCCACGGTGTTCCTGGAACCCTTCGAAGTGGTCCAGCTGAACAACGACCTGGTGGAGGCCGACCAGGAGTACAACCAGGCGGTCTACGCCTTCCTGCGCGACCTCCTGGACCGGCTGCGCGCGCGCCGGTTCGACTTCGAGCGCTGGCACCGGTTCCAGGCGGACACCGACGAGACCCTGGCCCTGCTGCGGTGGGCGGCCCTGTGCGAGGGCATCCTGCCCGACCTGGGCCAGGACCGGCTGCACCTGCTGGAGGCCCGCCATCCCCTGCTCATGCCGGCGGTGCGCGCGGCCCTGGAACTGGAGCCCCTGAGCCACGACGCCGTGCCGCTCACCCTGGAGCTGGACCGGGAACGGCCGGGGGTGGTGATCTCCGGCTCCAACACCGGGGGCAAGACCGTGGTCCTCAAGACCGTCGGCCTGCTCACCGCCCTGGCCCGCTCCGGCTGCGCCATCCCGGCCCGGCCCGGCACCGAGGTGCCCGAGCTCGCCACCCTGCATGCCGACATCGGCGACCACCAGACCCTGGTGGGCAGCCTGTCCACCTTCTCCAGCCACATGCTGCACCTCAAGGCCATCCTGGCCCAGGCCCGGCGCGGCGGGCTGGTGCTGCTGGACGAACTGGGCACCGGCACCGATCCCAAGGAGGGCGCCGCCCTGGGCATCGCCCTGCTCCAGGCCCTGTCCCGGCGCCAATGCTGGGTCCTGTGCTCCACCCACCTGGGCGAGATCAGCCAGTGGGCCCTGCGCCATCCCCGGTTCCAGAACGCCTCGGTGCAGTTCGACGAGGAGCGCCTGGCCCCCACCTACCGGCTGCTGGTGGGCATGCCCGGGCAGAGCCGGGCCCTGACCATCGCCGCCAAGCTGGGCCTGCCACCGTACATCCTGGACCACGCCGAGAAGGTACTGGGCAAGCGCGAGCAGGACTGGCGCGAGTTCCTGCGCCAGCTGGAGGCGGACCGCACCCGGGTGCTGGAACAGGCAGAGGAGCTGGAGCTGCGCGCCGCCGCGGTGGAGAAGGACCGCCAGATCCTGGCCCGGCGCGAGGAGGACCTGCGCGCCCGGCAGGACAAGTTCCAGCGCGAGTCCCAGGCGAAGGTCGAGCGGGTGCTGGACTTCCTGGACCACGAGGCGAAGCGCCTGGTGAAGGAGCTCAAGGAGCGGCAGAAAGCCGCGGCGGCGGAGAACCCGGACCGCGTGGGCACCGAGGCCCACGACCGCATCCGCACCATGGAGCAGATCGCCCGGGCCGAGCTGCGGGCCGGGGCGCCGGTGCCCCGCCCGGCCCAGGACCCGCCGGGACTCAAGGAGGGCGGCTACGCGCGCCACCGGGGGCTGGGGGTGGAGGGGCGCATCAGCGCGATGAAGGGCGACCGGGTCACCCTGCAGACCACCCAGGGCCGGGCCTTCGAAGCCCGGGCCGGAGAACTGGAACCCCTGTTCCGGGGCGACCTGGGCGCCGCCGCGCCCCCCGTCCCGGCCAAGGGGCGGGTGCGCCTGCGCGCCCAGGGGGAGCCGGTGCATGCGGAGATCAACCTCATCGGCCGCGCCTCGGACGACGTGGAGGTGGAGGTGCACCGGTTCGTGGAGGCCTCCATCACCGCCGGCCAGAAGTTCATCCGGATCGTCCACGGCCACGGCACCGGCAGGCTCAAGGCGGCGGTGCGGGAAGCCCTCAAGGGGCATCCGGGCATCGCCAAGGTGGAGGACGCGCCCCAGAACCAGGGCGGCGCCGGGGCGACGGTGATCACCCTGAGGTAGGCCGGGTGCCAGGCCCGGGCAGGTATGAAGTACCCCGGCTCCAGGGCCGCGAAGTTGCAGACGAGGTGGACGGGTTGCTGCAGGCGTTCCTGGAGGGTGGGGAACCTTGCCCGGACGGCATGCATAGTTAATTTCAGACCATGGGCGCCTGGTCCCGCCGGCCCCCCTTCTCCCCCGGAGTATTCATGAAAACATATAAAACCCTGGCCTTCCCCGCCCTCCTGGCCGCCCTCGCTTCCCCGTCCCTCCCGGCCATGGATTTCTGGGTCACCGCTGAGCATGAGGTAGTCCCGGTCGGGAGCAAGACCACCCTCACCGTCCACACGGACGTGAACAATTGGCCCGAGGCCTTTTTCTGGCGGATCAATTCGGAAGATGCCGGCATTCTCACCCGGACCGGCCCGAACCAGGCGGAGTTCCTGGCCACGTCGCCGGTCGTGCCCATGCCATGCCGGGTGGAGGTGATCACCTTCCCGGCCATCCCCAACGATCCCATCCGGTGGATCGAGATCCAGGTCGTGGCACCCAACGTCGAAGCGGCTGTCCCGGCGGGGCGGGCTGGGCATCGAGAACCGTGAGTGGACGTGAGCTGAACGCAGACCGTCCTGGACCTGGTCCGCCCTTGGGCGCATAGTGGTTCCGGCCCGGCCGGCCGCGAACCCTCTTCCGGGAGTCCACCATGCCCTGCCCCAAGCCTTTCCAGGCCAGGACCGCGTTCCTGGCCGGCGCCGTCCTGTGCTGCCCGCTGGCCGCCCAGTCTCCGGGCGAGACCGTCACCACCCAGCGGGACCAGCAGGCCCTGGCGGTGACCATCTACAACACCGACCTGGCCCTGGTGCGGGACCAGCGTGAGGTGAAGCTGGGCAAGGGCGACCTGGACCTGGCCTTCCAGGAGGTGGCGGCGCAGATCCGCCCGGAGACCGCGCTGCTGCGCAATCTCACCGACCCCAAGGAATTCTGGGTCAACGAGCAGAACTTCGACTACGACCTGCTCAGTCCCCAGAAGCTGCTGGAGAAGTACATCGGCTCCAAGGTCACGGTGGTGACGGCGCCGGCCGCCGGGGTCCCGGAACGGCGCGAGGAGGCCGAAGTACTGGCCACCAACGGCGGAGTGGTGCTCAAGTTTCCCGACCGCATCGAGACCACGGTGCCGGGCCGGATCGTCTACCCCGGGGTGCCCGGCAACCTGCGCGCCCGGCCCACCCTGGTGCTCTCCCTGCATTCCGGCGCCGCGCGCGCCCAGAAGCTGGAGCTCACCTACCTCACCAGCGGGCTGGGCTGGCAGGCGGACTACGTGGCCAACCTGGCCCCGGACGAGAAGACCCTGGACCTGGGCGGCTGGGTCACCCTCACCAACCAGAGCGGCATCGACTACCCCGCGGCCACTCTGCAACTGGTGGCCGGGGACGTGCACCGGGCCCCGGTGCGCCGGATGGCCAAGGCGGGTTCGGGCGCCAGCCTGGGCATGATGGCGGCCCGGGCACCGCAGATGCAGGAGGAGAGCCTGTTCGAATACCACCTCTACACCCTGGACCGCCCCACCACCCTCAAGGAGAACCAGACCAAGCAGGTGGCCCTGCTCAGCGGCAAGGGCGTGGCGGTGCGCAAGGAGTTCGTGCTCAAGGGCGAGCGCGGCTACTACCAGGAACGCTCCGACGACCTGGGCGAGAAGCTGAAGGTGGGCGTCTACCTGGAGTTCGACAACCGCGCCGAGTCCGGCCTGGGCATGCCTCTGCCCAAGGGCGTTGTGCGGGTCTACCAGCGGGACAGCGCCGGGCGCCCCCAGTTCGTGGGCGAGGACACGGTGGACCACACGCCGAAGAACGAGCAGGTCCGGCTCAAGCTGGGCGACGCCTTCGACCTCACCGCCCGGCGCAAGCAGACCGACTTCAAGAGCCTGGGCAAGCAGGGCCAGTACAAGAACGTGTTCGAGACCGCCTACCAGGTGGACCTGAAGAACGCCAAGCAGGAAGCCGTCACGGTCTCCCTGCTGGAGCCCATCCCCGGGGACTGGGAGATGGTCCAGCAGAGCCACCCCTGCACCAAGGAGACCTCCGGCCTGGCCAAGTTCCAGGTTCCGGTGCCGGCCCAGGGGGAGGCGACAGTCACCTACCGGGTCCGGGTGCGCTGGTAGGGGGGACGTCCGAACGAACGCACGCACATCCGGGCCAGCGCCCGGGCGCGCCGGAGTAACGAAGGGACGGGCCTTCGGGCGGTGGACCGTTACCTTTATCCCAACGTGATTGCCGCAACGTTGTCGTTTTTATATAAATATTGATTCTAGAAAAGTTATAAGGCTTGTGACTTTGGTCAACGCCGCTCCGCCGGAAGCTTGTTAGAGTGAATTCGTGGCCGCCGTTGAACGTGACGGGATTCACAAGCCCTGAGCGGTAGGCGCCACCCCAGGAGATGGACTGACCGGATCGTCGAGCTGGGCTGTGCCGCGGAAACGCGCCGGACCGGATGCGAGGGCTCGGGACCAGGCAGCTCCATGAGTCGTGTGCTCATTCGATCAATTTATATCGATATTTTTTTCACGAATTCGTCTCCGCAATCCTGACCCGCAACGCACCAGCAGCCATGGAGGACCCTTTGGACAACCCCGTAAGCGCATTCTTCCAAGCCCTGACCGACCGGGCGCAGGAGGACCTGGCCCGCAGCGGCGATGCGAACCGGATCCAGATCCAGATCGGTTCCGCCACCTGCGAACACGCCGCCGGTTCCCTGGAGGCCCTGGACGAGTTCACCAAGCACATCCAGTCCTCGGGACGGGACGACATCGTCATCCACCGCACCGGCTGCACCGGCCGCTGCAGCAAGGAACCCATCGTGGGCATCAGCGCGCCCGGCAAGATGCCGGTGAAGTACGAGCGGGTGACCCGGGAGCTGGCGCACAAGATCTTCGCCAGCCACATCCAGAAGGGTGAGCCCCTGCCGGAGCACGCCCTGGACGGGTCCCTGGACCACCCGGCCGCCCTGGAGTTCCTGTTCTGCGAGGGGCTGCGCTGCACCGAGCTGCGCGGCATGCGCGAACGCTTCGAGTACAAGCTCAAGGCCGCCGGGATCGGCCCGGAGGTGGTCCGCACCGGCAGCGTGAAGTGCTTCGGCGCCTGCAACGAGGACACCCGGGGCCACTTCACCCACGTGCTGGCGCGCCCGGCCAAGGTGCTCTACCGCATCGCCACGGACCAGGACCTGGACGAGGTCATCGCCGGCCACGTGCAGGGGGGGAACGTGGTGGAACGCCTGGTGCTCAAGACCAAGCCGGTCACCAAGGACTTCCTCGACCTCTACGGCGACGTGCACTTCTTCAACCACCAGAACCGCATCGCCATGCGCAAGTGCGGCATCGTCGACCCCGAGAACCTGTCCGAGTACGTGCGCCTGGGCGGCTTCAAGGCCCTGGCCAAGGTGCTGGGCAAGAACGACCCCGAGTGGGTCATCAACGAAGTGCTCAAGGCCCGGCTGCGGGGCCGCGGCGGCGGCGGCTTCCCCACCGGCAAGAAGTGGCAGCTCACCCGGGCGCAGGCCGAGACCACCCGCTACCTCATCTGCAACGGCGACGAGGGCGACCCGGGCGCGTTCATGGACCGGGGCATGCTCGAGAGCGACCCCTTCAGCGTGGTAGAGGGGATGATCATCGCCGCCTTCGCCATCGGCGCCGGCCAGGGCTTCTTCTACATCCGGGCCGAGTACCCCCTGGCCATCAAGCGGATCCAGAACGCCCTGGACCGGTGCCGGGAGGCCGGGCTGCTGGGACAGGACATCATGGGCTCCGGCTGGTCGTTCGACCTGGAGATCCGCCTGGGCGCCGGCGCCTTCGTGTGCGGCGAGGAGACCGCGCTGATCCGCTCCATCGAGGGCGAGCGCGGCCAGCCCAGGGTGCGCCCGCCCTACCCGGCGGTACGCGGGCTGTGGGGCAAGCCCACCTGCATCAACAACGTGGAGACCTTCGCCAACGTCACCGCGATCATCAACTTCGGCGGCGACTGGTTCGCCCAGGTGGGCACCTCCGACAGCGGCGGCACCAAGGTCTTCGCCCTGGCCGGCAACGTCAAGCACACCGGCCTGGTGGAAGTGCCCCTGGGCACTCCGCTGCGCAAGGTGGTCTACGACATCGGCGGCGGCGTGCTGGGCGGCCGCGCCCTCAAGGCGATCCAGACCGGCGGCCCCGCCGGCGGCTTCATTCCGGCACAGGACGCCGACATGGAAGTGGACTTCGCGCCCCTGGCCCGGGCCGGCTCGATCATGGGCTCGGGCGGCATGATCGTCCTCAGCGAGGACGACTGCATGGTGGACCTGTCCAAGTTCTACCTGTCCTTCACCCAGGAGGAGTCCTGCGGCAAGTGCACCCCGTGCCGGGAGGGCACCACCCGGATGCTGGAGATCCTGGACAAGATCACCTCGGGCAAGGCCGAGCTGGCCGACCTGGACAAGCTGGAGCGCCTGGCAAGGCTGTGCCAGCAGACCGCCCTGTGCGGCCTGGGCCGTGCCGCGCCCAACCCGGTGCTCAGCTCGATCAAGAACTTCCGCGACGAGTACCTCGAGCACATCGTCCAGAAGAGTTGCCGGTCCAAGAAGTGCGTCTCCCTCATCCGCTACGAGATCAACCCCGAAGCCTGCATCGGCTGCACCGTCTGCGCCCGCAACTGCCCGGTGGAGTGCATCACCGGCACCCGCAAGGAAGCCCACGTGGTGGACCAGGAGCGTTGCGTGAAGTGCGGACAGTGCTTCGAAGTCTGCCGTTTCGGCGCGGTCGAACGCGTGTAGCCCCCAGGAGCCAGCCATGACCGCCAACCAGATCAACCTCACCATCGACGACGAGCCCATCCAGGTCCCGCCCGGGACCACGGTCCTCAAGGCCGCCGAACAGCTGGGCATCCACATTCCCCGCCTCTGCTACCATCCCCACCTCAGCCTGGAAGGCGCCTGCCGCGTCTGCGTGGTGCAGGTGGAGGGCTTCAACCACTTCCTCACCGCCTGCAGCCAGGAGGTGTGGGAGGGGATGAAGGTGCAGACCAATTCCCCCCAGATCCGTCTGGCCCGGCGCGACATCATCGAGCTGCTGCTGGACAACCACCCCATGGACTGCCAGACCTGCGACCGGGACGGCATCTGCGAACTGCAGAAGCAGGCCTACCGCCTGGGCGTGCGCGAGCGGCTGTTCGCCGGCAAGCGCAAGCAGTACCCGGTGGACGAATCCAGCCAGTCGGTGGTGCGCACCCCGGAGAAATGCATCCTCTGCGGCCGCTGCGTGCGGGTCTGCGAGGAGGTCCAGGGCGTGCACAACCTGAGCCAGCACGGCCGCGGCTTCAACACCGTGGTGGGCCCGGCCAACCTGTCCAGGATGGACGAGTCCGTCTGCATCATGTGCGGGCAGTGCATCAACGTCTGCCCCACCGCCGCCTTCCTGGAGAAGGACCACACCGAGCGGGTCTGGGAGGCCCTGTCCCTGCCCCGGGGAGTCAAGCACATCGTGGTGCAGCCGGCCCCCTCCATCCGGGCCGCCATCGGCGAGTGCTTCGACATGCCCGTCGGCACCCCGGTCACCGGCAAGCTGATCACCGCCCTGCGCCGCCTGGGCTTCGACGCGGTGTTCGACACCAACTTCGGCGCCGACCTCACCATCATCGAGGAGGCCAACGAGTTCCTGCGCCGGATGCAGGGCGAGGGCCCCCTGCCCCTGCTCACCTCCTGCTCGCCCGGGTGGGTGAACTTCCTGGAGAAGTTCTACCCGGAGATGATCCCCTACACCTCCACCTGCAAGTCGCCCATGAGCATGCTCTCCACCCTGGTGAAGACCTACTACGCGGAGAAGAAGGGCCTCAAGCCGGAAGAGATCTACTCGGTGGCGATCATGCCCTGCGTGGCCAAGAAGTTCGAGGCCTCCCGCCCCGAGCATGCCATGGCCGACGGCACCCCCTACACCGATGCCGTGCTCACCACCCGCGAGCTGGCCTGGATGATCAAGTCCTACGGCATCGACTTCGTCAACCTTCCCGACGGCGAATTCGACCGTCCCCTGGGCATCTCCTCCGGCGCCGCGGACATCTTCGGGGCCACCGGCGGGGTGATGGAGGCGGCACTGCGCACCGCCGCGGTCAAGCTCACCGGCAAGGAGCTGGGCCCGCTGGAGTTCGAGCACGTGCGCGGCGTCACCGGGCTGAAGGAAGCCACCATCCAGGTGGCCGGGATCGAAGTCAACATCGCCGTCTCCAACGGCCTGACCAACGCCAAGACCATCCTGGAGAAGGTCAAGGCCGGCGGCAAGCAGTACCATCTGATCGAGATCATGGCCTGTCCCGGTGGCTGCGTGGCCGGAGGCGGCCAGCCCTACCCGCCCACGGACATGGGTGTGCTGGATCCCCAGCTGCCCCTCCTGCGCGCCAAGGCCCTCTACAAGATCGACACCGACAAGCAGCTGCGCCGCTCCCACGAGAACCCGGCCATCGAGCACCTGTACCAGGACTTCCTGGGCGAGCCCAACGGCGAGAAATCGCACCAGCTGCTGCACACCCACTACCAAGCCCGACTGCCCAGGGGGATCCGGTGAACACCATGATGATGACCGACAACTGGACCGAAATCGAGGCCGCCTCCGAGGCCGCCCTGCCCGAGCCGGTGGTGGCGTTCATCCGCCAGCACCGAGGCATGGCCCATTCCGAGAGCCAGCTCATCGCCACTCTGCACATGGTGCAGGCGGCCAACGGCTTCCTGTCCAGGGAGGCCATGCAGGCCGTGGCCCAGCTGGCCCAGATCCCCCTGGCCAAGGTCACCGGCGTGGCCACCTTCTACCACTACTTCCGCCTGCACCCCCGGGGCCGGCACATGATCAACGTGTGCCTGGGCACCGCCTGCTACGTCAAGGGCGCCGACAAGATCGCCCAGCGGCTCATGGCCGACCTGGGCATCCAGTTCGGCGAGACCACCAAGGACGGCATGTTCTCCCTGGAGTCCACCCGTTGCCTGGGCTGCTGCGGCCTGGCGCCGGTGGTAATGGTGGACGACCAGGTGCACGGTCCGGTGGAGCCGGCGGACATCACGACGATCCTGGGCAAGTACATCAAGAAGGACAAGGGGCCGAAGGCGCCGGTGACGGTCTGACCATGCTTCAGTGATCGAACAGCCAGGCCGCGCTGCCCCGGGGCATGATCTGCACCACCTGGGGCTGTCGGCCGAGCATCTGCGGGACCACCTCGCCGAGGCTTACTGGCCTTTGTGTTCCCCGTCGGCGGGGGCCGCACCCCCCC
>Ga0326728_10023415_pt1 | contig 11313 bp, 6 predicted proteins | sample MB3enrmetagenome_FD_207602 | JGI IMG/M metagenome (GOLD analysis project Ga0326728, IMG submission 207602) | Lab enriched peat soil microbial communities from McLean, Ithaca, NY, United States - MB31MN | ecosystem: Environmental > Terrestrial > Soil > Wetlands > Peat | place: USA: New York... | reverse complement strand
GTGATCGCGAATGCCCGATACCAGCTCGGCTGCGGTGTGCGCGCACTCGCCGAAACGCACCAGCACGTCGGCGAAAGCCTTGTCGGTGTGCATGGGCACGTGGCCGGCGATGTCATGAAAGATGTCCGGCTCGGGCAGATAATCCAATTTGTCGTGACGGCGAATGGTGATCGTTGTGGGAAACTGGCGGTTGCGGAGGCAATCGAAGAACAGGAACGCGGGCACGTAACCGCTCACGGCCTTCGCCTGAAACCCGGTAAGCGGATTCAGGAACCGATTGACGTCTTCAAGCCGGGGGATGCGCTCCGGATCCAGGCACAGCGAGCCGACGCCGCGCAGAAACTGCGGGTTCGCGTAGCGCTCCCAGCACGGAACAATGCGTGCATACAGTGTCCGCCACGATTGCTGGTTCTCTTCGGAATACAGTTCGTAGGGTTGTCGAATGAACAGGTCGCCCGACGCTCGGGCCTGCTCGATAAAGGGGGCTTCGGAAGTGGTCAGACCCGCAGTCTGAGCAGAGGTGATCGCTGCCATGGTGCTCCTCCAGCTAAGAGAATTATAAGGCATTTTTCGATAAGAACACCACTGGCAAGTGGTGCTCATGATCGTACCCTTCCGGCGGGATGTAACGTCCAAATCGATTCGGTTCGTCTGGACATCAGTGAACCCTCTCTTAGCTGCGCTGGCGGCGTGGACTGCCCTAGCCGCGCCGGCAGTGGCCGAATCGTCTCCGGTCTTCTATAAGGACGTCCTCCCCATCCTGCAGAAGCACTGCCAGGTGTGCCATCGGGCCGGCGAGATCGCCCCCATGCCGCTTACCAGCTTCGCCGAGGTGCGGCCCTGGGCGAAGGATATCCGCGAAAAGGTCACGCTGCGGAAGATGCCGCCCTGGTTTGCGAATCCGCGCTTCGGCCATTTCGCGAACAATCCCTCGCTCACCGCCGACGAGATTCGGATCATCCAGTCCTGGGTGGAAGCCGGTTCACCTGAGGGCTCGCCAACGGATGCGCCTGCGCCGGTCCATTGGGAAGAGGGCTGGAACATCAGCCCGGACATTATCTTCTCCATGCCCGAGCCGTTTCGCATTCCCGCGAAGGCCACCATCGATTATCAGTACCTGATCATTCCCACCCACTTTTCCATGGATCGCTGGGTGAAGGCCGTCGAGATTCGCCCCAGCGACCGCCGCGTGGTGCATCACGCAGTGCTCTATGTTCGGGAACCTGGCTCGACATGGCTGCGCAATGTGCCGCCGAACACGATGTACGCGCCCTCGCCCACCGATACCGAGGCGCTGCGGCTCACGCGGGAAACCACAGCGGATATTCTGGCCATTTACTCGCCTGGCGCGCCGGCAACGGTATGTCCGCCAGGAATGGCCAAGAAGATTCCAGCCGGGTCGGACCTGGTTCTGCAGTTGCACTACACCTCGCTCGATACCGCGACCAAGGATCAGAGCGACATCGGCATCGCCATGATGGCCGACGACCCAAAGGCCCGTATCCTCACCTTGCAGATGGGCAGCGACAGCTTCGTGATTCCGCCGGGCGATCCCGATCACCGCGTGTCCGTATCCGGCACCATGCCGCGCGACGCCGTTCTGCTCAGCCTGTTTCCGCACATGCATCTGCGCGGCAGCGAGTTCGAGTTCCTCTTGACGCCGCCGGGCGGGACTCCGGAAACCCTGCTCGACGTGAAGCCGTACGATTTCTTCTGGCAGCTCGATTATCAACTGGAGACACCGCGCACGGTGCATCGTGGCGACCGGCTGACGTGGATCGCGCATTTCGATAATTCGGCGAATAATCCCGGTAATCCCGATCCCGCGGCGACAGTTCGCTGGGGTGAACAAAGCTGGCAGGAAATGATGATCGGCTTTTTCGACGTCGCGGTGGAACCGGACGTGGATAAAGCGCGTTTTTTCGCGGCAAGGTAAGAGATACTAATTCAAGAGACGAATTCCCGTACCGTCAATTGACCCGAACGCGTCTTATGGGGCGGGAATTCAGTCGCGGTCTGCCATGAGACGAATCGCCGCAGGCGGTCTGGCAATCGCAGTATTGCTGTGGACGCCACTTCTCGCGGCCGGGCGAGCGGTTACGGTTCGGGAATTAGCGGAGATGCTGGCCGCCGCGCAGGCATCGCGTCTCTCCGACGAGGACGTTGCGCGGGAAATAGCTCCCCTCGAGTTGGCCGAACGGCTCACCGAAACGACTCTCAGCGGCCTTTCCAGCGGCCAGGGAAATCGCACGAAGCGAATCCTCCGGACCCTCGCGGATGAAAGCGCGTTTCTCGACCCGCCGGCTTCGGAACTCAGTATGGAAGCGCCGCCCACGGCGTCGGAGCAGAAAGCCATACTGGCAAGAGCCTCGGATTACGCGGCAGCCTACAAACACAGCCTCCCCGAGATCACCTGTACGAAGACTACGCACCGGTTCAACGACAATCCATCCGAGGACAAACAGATAGACAATACGGTCGGACTCCTTCTCGACGTCAGCGAGGAGATGAAGGAGGCCTGGCGCAAACAGGTTATGGGGGTGATGGCGCGTCTGCGCGAGCGCGACAGCGCTGTACGCGAGACAACCGTCAATCATGGGGACCCGGCTGCGTCCGCGGAGTTTGGAAACCTCATCGGATCGGTTTTTCTCGATGACGGCGCAGCGCGGGCGGTCTGGAGCCATTGGGAAACCATCGACGGCAAGCGTCTCCCAGCGTTCAATTACGCGATTGATCCGGCAGATTCAGATTTCATTCTGAACTCCTGCTGCGTGCAAGGCCAGGGCGGCTGGCCCAGGGACAACGTGGCATATCGGGGATCGCTGCTCATCGAACCGACCTCGGGAGTAATCTTCAGAATCACCCTGCAGGCCATGGATAATTCGCCCGGCGCCACTGCGCACAGGAGCGATGCGGTTATTGAATATCGGGCTGTGAACATCGGCGGCGAATCATGGATGTGCCCGTACCGGACCATCACGCTTTCGGACAGTACGGTCGGGCCGCACGGCCGCACTGCCCCGGTTCGCACTCTGGACACGGTTGAATTTACGAACTACCACACGGCTGGATCCGCGCCGTCGGCCGTCCCTCCACGGCTGGGGCCGCCGGAAGTGCCGCCGCGAGGGAAGCCGGTTACTGTTCGGCAACTTGAGCAAATGCTGACCTCTGCGCACGAGGCCCGGCGCTCCGATAACGATATCGCCATGGACATCGGCCGCGTCGATCTCACCGAGCGGCTCACCGAGGCAACACTCTCAAACCTCTCGCAAAGCCAGCGGAAGCTCACGAAGGCCACACTGCAAATTCTCGCGGATGAAAGCGCGTTTCTGGATCCTCCTCCATCGGAGCTGCCTGCGGACTCACCGCCAGGCGTGGATCAGCAGAAAGCCATCATGGCCCAGGCATCCGCCTACGCGAGCGCTTACATCCACAATCTTCCGAACTTCATCTGCAAACAGGTCATCCGCCGCCTCGACAACGATCCTGCCCGCCAGAAGGCTGAGGCCGTGGCCCTCCTCAGCGACCAGGACACCGCCGCATGGCGCATGCAGTCCCAACCCCACGGGGCCGGCGGGCTCACCGAACGCGACACCGTAACGAATGAGTTGACCATTCGAAACGGGACCGAGTCGCACCGTCATGCAAGTACCGTCAGCACCAGCCCGTTCGCCGGCGGCCCGTACGCAATGCAGGGGCTCACCACTTCGGGCGAATTTGGCGGCATTATTGGGTCGGTCTTTTCCGCGAACAGCGATGCGAAAGCCGTCTGGAGCCACTGGGAGATCATGGCCGGCAAGCACGCCACCGTGTTCAACTACACCGTCGATCTGGCTCATTCGGATTTTGTCGTTGACTGGTGCTGCGTCGATAAGGAGCGGCGCAAGGAACGGGTGGCCTACCGGGGCGAGGTGTTCATCGATCCCGATTCGGGCGGCATCCTCAGGATCTCGTGGCAGGCGCTGAATATTTCTGATCTCAGCCCAACGCGCAGCAGCGACACCGTGGTCGATTACCGGCCCGTGGAGATCGGCGGTTCATCGTGGCTGTGTCCGGTACGAAGCGTCACGAAGATGGACAGCACGAATCAGTATCACGTGCGCGGCGCCAATCTTTACGTGCGGTCGCTGAATCAAGTGGAGTTCATCAGGTACCACAAGTTCGGCTCGGACGCGAGGATGGTGTCCGGCTTTATGTCGCCGCCCGACGATATCAGCGCACCCGTCCCTCCGGAGCCTGAGAACACCGTCACAGTTAAGCAGCTTGCCGAGATACTCACGTCCGCAAGACGCCCGGACGATAAAATGGCCAACGAGATTTCCAAGCTCACTCTCACCGAGCGGCTCACCAGCCCGACGCTCTCGAACCTTTCGCGAGGCCAGGGTAAGCGAACGCAGTTCGCGCTCCATGTTCTGGCTGACGAAAGCCAGTTTCTGGATCCGCCCGCAGCGGAATTGCCTGCAAAGCCCTCGCCGTCAGCATCCGATCAAAAGGCCATCCTCGCACAAGCTTCCAACTACGCACGCGCGTATATCGGCAACCTGCCCAACTTCACGTGCACCCAGACCACGCACCGTCTGGATAACGACCCGTCACACCGCGCGGCCGAGATTGATGCGGACAGCGAAGCAATCCGAGCGATGGTTCGGGCTTATCCCGTGCCCGTTACCGAACGCGACACGGTGTCCGCTAAATTGACCTTCGACAACGGGGCAGACGCGCATCGGCACATTAGTACAGTCGCGGTGGGGCGCGCGCCGAACGGCACGCCCTCCTTGCGCGGTCTGATCACTTCCGGCGAGTTTGGCGGTATTATCCAATCCGTTTTCTCCAGCGGTGCGATCGCGGATGCGGTCTGGAGCCACTGGGAAACAATCGACGGGAAACTGGTTGCCGTATTCAAGTACTCGGTGGACTTCGCTCGCTCGACCTTCTTCCTTTACTGGCAAGATTCCGAGAAGAAGGAGCAAAGGGTAGCGTACCGGGGCGCCGTGTTCATCGAACCGAACTCCGGGTCCATTTTGAGGATCTCCTGGCAGGCGGTGGATGTCCCGCCCGCTTTCCCAATGCACAGCAGCGAGACCGTGGTCGATTACCGGTCGGTCGAGATTGGCGGCGGCTCGTGGTTGTGCCCGGTTCGGAGCGTCACGATCTCGGGAGGCGGGAGGTTCGTCTCGCTGAATCGCGTGGAGTTCACCGACTATCACAGGTTCGGGTCGGATGCGAGGATACTGCGAACCGACATTCGGTAAGGAGTGGCAATGGGACGAATTGTCGCAGGCGTTCCGGCAATCGCGGTATTGCTGGCAGCGCCCCTGCTCGCAGCCTCGCGAGCAATCACCGTTCAACAGCTGTCGGAGATGGTGGCTTCGGCAAGGGCATCCAGGCGTTCAGACAATGACATTGCGCGCGATATCGGGCGCGTCGAATTGAAGGAGCGGCTCACGGAGGCAGCACTCGCCAATCTTTCGGCCGATCAGGGCGAGCGCACGAGGTTCGCGCTCCGACTACTGGCTGACGAGAGTGCGTTTCTGGATCCGCCGGCTTCGGAGCTGCCAAGCCAAGGACCGCCGGACCTGGCCGAGCAGAAAACCATTCTCGCCAGAGCCGGGGAATACGCTGTGGCCTACATGCGCAACCTACCCGATTTCGTATGCTCGCAGACCATCCACCGTTTTGACGACGATCCAAGCGCCGTTCACCGCAAGACCGACAGCGCGGGTCGGCTTCACGAACACGACACCATCGTGAGTGAGCTGACATTTAACGGGGGGCGGGAGTCGCACAACATTCGTTCCGTGAATGGCCAGCCTGGGTTTAGTGCGCAGTCCAGGCAGGGACTCACCACATCCGGTGAGTTTGGGGCAATTATCGGTTCGCTTTTTAGTGGCAGTGCCGCGCAGGCTTCATGGCGGCGTTGGGAGGTGATCGATGGGAAACGCGTCGCGGTCTTCAACTATTCAGTGGATCGCGGTCATTCGAACTTCGTGATTTCCTGGTGTTGCTTGTACGAGAGTGGCGTTGGTTGGCGCGGGGAGAGGTCCGCATACCGTGGAGAGTTGTTTGTCGAGCCTGCCACCGGCGCCATAATCAGGGTGACTCGGCAGGCCGCTGATATCTCGGCTGGATTTCCAACAAGGAGAAGCGATACCGTTGTCGAATATCGGACCATAAGCATCGGTGGAAGAACGTGGCTTTGCCCAGCAAGGAGTGTCACCATCTCCGACATCGTGAAAGCGGAGCACCCAACTGACATAGGCTTCCGCATACACGCGGTGAATGAGTCGCAGTTCACCGATTATCACAAGTTCGGGTCGGAATCCACGCTGGTGGCGGCCGGTATTCCGGCGACCGGACAACCAGATGTGTCTGTGCCACCGCGGGTTTCCATCGAGCCGCCGCCGGAGCTGACGGCAACGTATCAGCCCGCCTCTGTTTCTCCGCTGTTCGGCATGCCCGAAAGTCTGCCGTTGCCGCCGCCAGCACCCAGGGCTCCGGAAGCTCTCGTGGACACGCAGGCGATTTTCAGAGTTCGAACCAACGTTGTGACCGTGCGGGTGGTGGTCCGCGATCGCAATGGCCACCCAGTGGGCGACCTCGGCAAGGACGAATTCGAGCTCCGCGACAACGGACAGCTCCAAACGATCTCAAGTTTCTCGGTGGAGAGGCCAGCCGCCGCAGACGACCGAACAGTCCTTGCGGGGCATGCCACGAATCCTGGAAGCGAGCAAGCCGCCGTGCACGAAGCTGTGGCCATACCCGAACGCTATGTCATATACGTGTTGGACGATCTGAACCTGGCGTTCGGAGATCTCTCGCAGACGCGAGCAGCCGCTGGGCGTGTGTTGCAGGATGCGCCCAACTATGCATCCCGCGTGGCCGTGCTGACCACCTCGGGGAGGATCGCTCTGGATTTCACCTCTCATTTGACCGAAGTGGACGGTGCACTCAATCGAATAACTCCGCAGGGCCGGGCTAATGTGAAGGGCCGCTGCCCACCTCTCACCGACTATTTGGCGTACAGGGTCGTGTTGGATGCGGAGAACCCGAATTCGGATGCCCTCAAGCTGGCCACAGCCGAGGCATTGGCATGCGGTTTGGTGACCAACCCCAGAAGAGGCGCGCAGGCGGCCGCCGAGCGGGCTGTGAGAGAGTGCGATGCTCAAACACGGGCCGTGCTGGCAGCGCTGAAGGCCGCCGTTCGCCGGATATCGATCATGCCGGGATCGCGCACTCTTGTGCTGGTCTCGCCCGGATTCATCACGCCGGACCTTGAGCCCCAGGTGAATGACGTGATCGACCGCGCGGTCCGGGCGGGCGTGGTAATCAACACGCTCGACGCGCGTGGGGTATGGGTTCTGCCTGGGTTTGACGTAGAATCGGTCGGATCGGGCAGCCCGGAAATGAACCGCATCAAACGGCAATTCGACGAGCAGGAGCAACAACTGCAGACTGACGTGCTGATTCATCTCGCGGAAGGGACCGGCGGCGAAGTTTCCCGAGACAACGACTTCGTAGGAGCTTTTCGTCGTCTCAATGCGGCGCCGGAAGTCTCCTATGTCCTCGGGTTCACTCCCACGAAGCTGAAGACGGACGGCAGTTTCCATAAGCTGAAAGTCACCGTTGCAGACCGCAAGGGGCTGACCGTCCAGGCGAGGAACGGGTATTTCGCTCCAAAGCATGACGTTGACGCCGCCGAGCAGGCGAAGGAAGAGATAGAGAATGCGGTTTTCTCGCGCGATGAAATTCAGGACATTCCGGTCACTCTGAAGACACAAGTGTCACAAGGAAAGCTCAGCGCAATCGCTCATTTCGGCATCGGAGGGATTCGATTCGTCAACAAAGATGGCCATAATCGCAGTTCCGTGACGGCGACCGTGAGCCTTTTCGAGGCTGGCGGCAAATACCTCAAAGGCGTGCAGGATGTCGTGAACCTGGACTTCCCGGATGACAAGCTGGCTGCGGCTATAGCATCGGGCGATGCGGTCAGGGCCGATTTCGACGCACCGGCCGGCAGCTATGTGGTGCGTCTCGTGCTCCGCGATAACGATGGTCACATGTCGTCGACGAGCAGCCCGATTGAGGTGCCGTAACTTACGCGCGCACTTCGACAATCCCGAACCCCGCCGCTCGAAAATGCCGATCGAATGTGAATGCTTTCTTGATGCCTAGCCGGCGCATCAGCGCGAAGCTGGTGCAGTCCACTCCGCCCGCCCCGGACCCCGCGTAACGGGCATAGAGATCCCACGCGTCGGCTTGGACTGCTGCGTCCACGTACACCACGGTGATGTCGCTGCCCGCACGGATCTCCCGCAGGAAATCCAGCGCCAATGAGAGAAACCCGCGCTTCTGAAGCAGCGTGATCGTTTCATTGATCACGGCGTTAGAGGTGACCAGGTCCAGGGAGGGGTCGTCTGCTTCCACCGCTGCGGCATGCCACTGATCGCTCGCCTGCATGCGCGCGATGAAATAGCCGGTGTCGACGAAGACGGTCACTCGTGTGGATCGCCGTAAAGAAGCTCATCCACCCGGCTGGCCAGATCGGTTTCGCCGGTTTCAATCACTCCGCTGAAGCGATCCAGGAACCGCTGCTTTCCGGTCTTTCCCATGCGCAACTCATTGAGCCGCTGCTGCATACTGTCGCGGATGAACTGTGCGAGAGGAATCTGGAGGCGAGCCGATACCGTCCTGGCCTCTTCGGCGAAATCATCCGGGAGTGTCACCTGGAACTTCATAAGATAAGTATACATAGATAATGATCTGTCTTCAAGCCTCAGTACATGCCGTCAATGCGGCGATAAGCAATTCTAATGCGTAGACCCTCTTGCATTTGCCAAACTTCTGCCTTAGGCTTGTTGATATGACCGTGAGCGCAAGCGGAGTCAACCTGGCGGCCCAACCGGGTCTCGCCTCATCGCTGCTTGTGCCCACTGGCCGAGTTCCGAAGCTCGTAGCCGTAATTATTCGGGTGGCCGTACCTGGCCCCGCCTGAAGGGCTTCGGATCTGGAATTCGAAAGCCATCGGCGGGGCTCCTAAAAAGGACTCCTCCGGTGGCTTTTTTCATTTGTGCGCGTATTGGATGAGAGATTGATGCCTATGCCAGCTTCCGGTTCAACCCTGATGAGCGGAGCAAGAATGCTCCTCGAGTGCCTTGTGCACGAAAAGGTGGAATGCATTTTCGGCTACCCAGGCGGTGTCACGCTGCCGCTTTATGACGCCATCTATGATCACCATATCCGGCACGTCCTGGTGAGGCACGAGCAGAACGCCGTTTTTGCCGCCGAAGGATATGCCCGGGCGACCGGCCGGGTCGGCGTCTGCTGCGCCACGTCCGGCCCGGGCGCCACCAATCTGGTAACCGGCCTGGTTAACGCGCTCATGGATTCGATACCGGTGGTCGCGCTCACCGGCCAAGTGACCTCGAAGCTGATTGGAAGCGATGCATTCCAGGAAGCGGACACCTTCGGCATCACGCGCTCCTGCACCAAACACAATTTTCTGGTGAAGACCGTGGCCGATCTTCCGGCGGCGATTCATGAGGCGTTCTACATTGCCGCGAGCGGGCGCCCCGGTCCGGTGCTGGTCGACATTCCGAAGGATGTGTTCCAGGGGCAGGCGCATTACACGCCGGTGGATACCATCCATCTGCCCGGCTACAAGGTGTTCACCGAAGGCCACACCGGGCAGATTCGAAGAGCGGCCCAGATGATGTGGGAAGCGCAACGGCCTTTCGTTTACTCAGGCGGCGGCATCATCGCGGCGGGCGCTTCGGTCGAATTGCGTGAGCTGGTGGAGACGCTGGATGCCCCGGCGGTGAACACGCTGATGGGCCTTGGCGCGCTGCCCAGCACACATCCGAACTTCGTCAGCATGCCCGGCATGCACGGCAGCTACGCCGCCAACATGGGCCTCACCGAATGCGACCTGCTGATCGCCCTTGGTGTTCGTTTCGATGATCGCGTCACCGGCAGGCTCGCTGCCTTCGCGCCGCACGCCCGCGTGATTCACGTGGATATCGACCCCGCCGAGATCGGCAAGAACCGCGCAGCTGACCTGCCCATTGTCGGCGACGTGAAGCGCGTGCTCGAACGCATCAACAAAGTTCTGAAGGAGCTGGCGCCCGCCGATCAGGAGAAGAACGCCGGCGCCCGCCGCGCCTGGTGGAAGCAGGTGCGCGAATGGAAGAACGAGCGCCCGCTCAAGCCCGAATTCTCCGATAACGAGATCAAGCCGCAGCACCTGATGGCCGAAATTGACCGTCTTTCCGGCGGCGAGGCCATCATCACTTCCGACGTGGGCCAGCACCAGATGTGGGCGGCGCAGTTTCTGCGTTTCAACGAGCCGCGGCTGTGGCTCAACTCGGGCGGTCTGGGCTCCATGGGATTCGGGCTGCCGAGCGCTGTCGGCGCGCAGTTTGCGCGGCCGGACAAGTTGGTCTTCGCGATTGTCGGCGATGGCGGCTTCCAGATGTCTATTCCCGAGTTGGCCACTATCGCCAATCACGCGCTGCCCATCAAGATTGTCGTCATGAACAACGGCTATCTGGGCATGGTGCGCCAGTGGCAGGAGCTGTTCTACAACAACCGCCTCAGCGCGGTGGAACTGGTGGGCTTCCCCGATCCGGAAAAGTTGGCTGGTGCCTACGGATTCAAAGGCCGCACCGTGGAGCAGCCGGGTGAGCTTCGCTCGGCGCTGGAAGCGGCGGTGAAGGAGCCGGGTCCGTACCTCCTGAACGTCCGCGTCTCGCAGTACGAGAATGTGTACCCGATGGTTCCCGCCGGCGGCGCGATTAACGAGATGGTGTTCGGGCCGCCTCAGCCTGTGGCGGTGTAAAGGCAAACGCATGCTGCAAATCATTTCTCTATTAGTGGAAAACAAGCCGGGCGCGCTGATGCGCATCACCGGCTTGCTGAGCGCGCGCGGGTACAACATCGAGAGCCTTACCGTGGCGCGGACGCTCGATCCCATGCTGTCGCGCATGAGCATTGTGGTGGATGTCGACTCCAGCCTGCGTGCGCAGGTGATCAAGCAGATGAACAAGCTGATCAACGTGCTCCAGGCGACCGATCTCACCGACGGTCCGGCGGTAACTCGCGAGATGGCTTTGGTGCGCATTCGTACGGCGTTGAACAGCCGCACGGCGATCCTGAAAGAGGCGGAGATCTTCGGCGCGCGTGTGGTGGATCAATCCACCGAAGGGTTCGCGCTGGAAGCGACCGGCGATCCTGAAAAGCTGGACGAGTTCATCGCGGTGATGCAGAGCTACGGCGATATCGACGTGACCCGATCGGGAACGGTATCGGTATCGCTGG
>Ga0326728_10023412_pt1 | contig 11314 bp, 16 predicted proteins | sample MB3enrmetagenome_FD_207602 | JGI IMG/M metagenome (GOLD analysis project Ga0326728, IMG submission 207602) | Lab enriched peat soil microbial communities from McLean, Ithaca, NY, United States - MB31MN | ecosystem: Environmental > Terrestrial > Soil > Wetlands > Peat | place: USA: New York... | reverse complement strand
AAAATAGATCGTAATGAGCAGCTGGTAATACTAAAAATTCTAGAGACGTTTATGTTGCGTCGAAATATTTCAGAATATCGCACAGCAGAGCTAGACGATATATTCTCAAATCTTACATCCATAGAAGATACTAACATTGTTGAGAAAGTTAAAGACACACTAATACATCATCTTCCTGGTGATAAAGAATTCGAAGCGAAAATCACAGAGCATGATTTCAGGGGACTTGGAGAAAATAGAGCGAAATACATGTTAGAGCAGATAGAATATTACATCACAGGTAATACTGATGAAAAGTATATTGGTGGTGGCGAGGATGTACACCTGGAGCATATTATGCCTCAAACAATTACTACCAAAAAATCAAAAGAAGAATTTGGTGATTGGGAAAAGTATCTAGGAAATAATGCGTTAGTATTGCACAAAGAAAAAGTTGTAAAGCTTGGTAACATGACATTACTTTCTGCCCCATTAAACATCAAAGCCTCAAACAATCCATTTTTGGCTAAAAAGCTAGAGTATGCAAAGTCTATTATTCAAATAACTAGAAAACTCCGTAGATTCGATGAATTCAAGTTTGAGCAGATAGATAGAAGATCTAAAGAACTCGCGCATCTTTCGGTCAAAATCTGGAAATTTTAAATTACTCCCTCTTCAGGAAAGGGTTCGCCTTCTTCGTTTTCAATAGTTATAGTCTTATCTTTATCTGAGTCAAAATAGCTTCGAAGTATCATTCATCAAGTACCTTACGTTCATTGTAGTAGGCACAATAATCACAACCATTTTTAGCTATAGGAACTATATCTGAGCACAACACCTTGTGTGCTTCCAGCACAATTGCCTCTACCCAGCTATCATCTCCGGTATATGGTAAGAGTTTAATATCAAACTCAAGCGTGGCATTGAAGGCCTCTCGATCGGCCTTGCCATTGCAGTAGACAAAGTAACCGGTCTTGGAAACTTTAAAACCATTACGCCTAAATAACCATTGATAGACTTCCATTTGGCGTTTATAACCGTCTTGCCACGCGGCATCAAGGTTAACCTCGCTGTTTTTACTGGTTGCCTTGTAATCAACAATGGTTATCTCATCAGTTTTGGGATCAACCCAGACATCGTCAACACCTCCAGTAACAATAATATTGGTCCCTGGCATCTGATAAGTTATGCCTTGGCGCAAACTGTCACGCCATACCCCGATCGACTCATCCTGCAGGGGAATAAGATCAAGTCCGAAATCCTTGACCAGCGGATGGACTGTTTTATGGGCCCGGTGCATATCAAACTCTTTTTTTAACAATGCATCAACAGCGCTGTTCAGGCTGAACGGGAATCCGGGCGGCCGAGCTATGCCTAGTTTTCGATCCAAATAAAAACAGCGTGGACACTCCAGGAATAAATCAATCTTGCTGCGGCTTAAACGAAACGGTTTAGTATCGGCTTCGTTATATAAGTTATGGGTTCGCTTGGATTTGTAATAATCAGACATATTTTAAACGTTTCTTGCTATCAGTATACTCTTCGGTGGATATCCATATACAAAGCTGCTTCCGATCTACTAGTACACACTTATTGCTATTTGCTAATTCTCTTGCTACATGACTATAAGTACTATTGGATATGACCATAGCTCTATCGCAGTGGTATTTTTTTAATGCTGTTACAACTTGCCTAACTGCATTGGCTTTAACTAGGCCAGAGTATCTCTTTACTTGTATACCCCAAGTAACACCATCCTTTATAGCAATAATGTCTATGCCATAGTCATATTCTTCAGTTAACCTGATATGGCTGTAGCCTTTGGTTCTCAATAGTTTAGCAACATAGCGTTCAAACTCAATTCCGGTCATTTTATCTATGACTGACATATTAGGATTATGGTTACGGCACCAGATCCTCACTTTTTTAAGTGTTTTGTAGATTATTAGTAAACTCATTACTCCTAAAGATGCAAGTAATGAATAAGCCAATATATGCTTCGTTTTCGTCGTTAACACTTTATGTGTCCAGGCATTAGATACCAGTAATACAGTAAAAACAAACGCAGTAGTATTGCCGGTAGTACCGGCATTGTATGATTTACGATGTAAATGTGTACGCGACATATTAAACCACCTCTTCTGGCATAGATGTTGTATTATCAGATGGGTTAGGGGGGTCTAAGCTATTAATCAGTTGACGAATTTGTTGTGCGTCATACTCCTTATCTTTAACACTATCTAACTCTTCAAAAGTTTGGAATAAGAACCATTTGCCGAGCCAAGCATTATTGCTTCAGTAAAGTATGTCTTTAAGCATAAGTAATAATTAATATTCTCTTTTGCTAATATATATTTAGTTAATTTGATTATTCTTTTAATAGGCAAAAAATTTGAATAATACCGCTCCACTAACTAAAACGCAAAATATAGTAATGCTTATATTTGGGTTAATATTGATTATAGTTTCGTTAGCATTAATTGTTTTTTGGATTTGGATGTTAGTCGATGCCATTAGACGTCCAATAAAAAATAAAGCCCTTTGGCTAATTATTATTATATTCTTAGGGTGCTTAGGGGCAATTCTCTATTATTTTATTGGCAGAAAAGACTTAAAGAAATCTTCCCCAGATTATCCGTATCCTCCTTCTGCACCAGCTACTCAACAGCCTCCAACAATTCAAACTCCAACTTCTACTACGCAATCTCCACAATCAAATTAAGATACATTGCAGTATACTTTTTATGTGTTAAATAAATACTTTAAAGGCTCCATTCATAATTGATTTTCATGATTACTTGATAGTATTTAGTTCGCAACATGTACGCTAGGGGGAGCCAGACTTTACCAATACCACATAATGTGGTATTGTTTATTTTTATGGCTGATTTTGACCTTTTTATTGACGAATGTGGATTTAAAAAAATTGGCGTTAAACCCATATTTAATGAAGATTTGTATTGTGATTTACTGAATGAATTTACTACAACTAACGCCCAAGCATGCATTGCTCTTCGACCCCATATGAGTTGGGGTCTTAGTCCAAGGGAAAAGTTTCTGACCAGGCTTCAACATCCATATAAGTATACTGATTACGGAGAATACCATAAGAATAAACTAGATATTGTATGTGTTGAGGATTTAGAAGAGACTAATAATACTCTTTTACATGAAACCAAACATTTCATTGATGATTATTCAGTAGTAACCCAAGAAAGAAAAACTGTAAAAGAACGTATACTTAATATTGGTGTCGGTGTAGTTATTGCGGCTGATATAGTAACTTTTGTTGAGTTTAGAGGAAATACAGATGCAGATATTGCAGTAATTTGCGGAGGTTTAGTACTTTCAGCAATTGGTTTATATAGATATTATGGATACACGAATACACCCTATGAAATTGAAGCAAGATATTTTGCTGATAATGCGAAAATATTAGAAGCATACGGTCATATCATTTCATATCAACAGTACTAATATTATTATAAGTTATGGTTAATCAATGTTATCTAATGCAACTAATAGGAAGTAATAAAACGTTCTGAACACCATTAATATCATCAGCTATTGCCATAATCGATTTGTAATATTTAGTACGAAGTATGTACGCCAGAGAGAACCAAGACTAACTTAAAGTATAAAGTTGAGTAAAAAACCCAGTAAGCATTCGCGCTACTGAATTTATTTGTTTATCATTATAGAATGATAAAGCAAAATTGGTCTAAACAAGCTACTGCAAACAGTGATGTTTTGGATTTAGAAAAGGGCGTATTTACTTGGTCTGATCCGAAGCTAATTGCACAATCTTTAAAGTGTTCTGCTGAAAATAGTGTACGCAGAAAAAGCAGTCCCTATAAATCAGCAATGTCCATGCTGAATTTTTACATTAATCGGGCCGGTAGTAACTTAACGGACACGCAGCTATCTATTCTAAATCAAGCCAAGGTTGAATTGCATAAACAATTCCAAGAATCTAAAAACTAGTACTAAAGGATCTGATTCTTAGATTCACCCATCTGAAGGTTCAAGACCGACGAGCTGAGCCACAAGCATTTTGAAACCTGTTATTTCTACAGAAGTTATTTTAATTTATACATTTTAAAAGAAATTAATTAATTCAACTACATTCCCTTGGCTCACGATAGATTGCTTTAACTATCTGCCACATCTCTATCAGTTCAGACTTAATCTGGTCTCACTTCGTTATAAACCCGTAAATTAAATATCGAAAATCAAACTTATAAACTTAATCAAGCTCAAATCCAATAACTATTGTTATATCTTATAAGAAAACAAAATTGTTGTATGTGGTCTTTATGGTATAATAATTTATCACGAGTTAATATGCCAAAAGCCGAAAGAAATATAGCTATTGTCTATGATAGTGCCGCTTCTTTACCGATTGAACTAAAATCCGAGCCCTACCTTAAAGAAGTAAGCTTTACGATTAATATTCCCGGGCAAAGACAATGGCCAGATCATCCATTGGGGCCTAACTCTACGCAGGAAAAAATCGATTTTTTGAATGACCTAATGACGGCTAAACTCAGCACTTCGCAGCCTAACCCAGAAGCCTACCGTACTGCTTTCAGTGGAATTATCGAAGAGGGCGTAACGGAAATCATAGTAGTTCCCATAAGCATTGGCCTAAGCCATTCGATGGATTCTGCGCAGTATGCTGCCAATGAGCTCAGTGACCGAGCTAATATAGTTGTGGTTGATAGTAAAACGGCATCAATTGGTCAATCTCTACTGATTGCTGAGGCGTTAAGAACACGAGGCAGTAGCGTTAATGCTACTGATCTTGCCGAAAGAGTTGAACGATTATCAAAAAAATTGCACGTTGCCCAGATTTTTAGCGACCTTAGCCATCTAAAAAGAGGCGGCAGAATTGGTCGAGCTAATTGGTTAGCCGGAAGTCTTTTATCCGTCAAACCGATTTTAAGTATAAATACAGAAGGTACAATTGAACCAATTGGTAGGGAAAGGGGTTGGGGAAGGGCTTGTGAAGCGGTAGTAAATTATATTGCCAAATGTGTCGGAGAAAATGCAGTCCGTTTAGCATTCGCGCATTTTGAAACAGATAAACTAGAAAACTTACATAATGCTGCTTTAAATCGGTTTATTTTAGCAAAAGACAAGAGTGGACGTGAATTAGATACTTTGGAGTGCGAACAAAGTATGGTTCTAGATGTTTACTCCGGAACGGATGTCGTCGGCCTGGGGGCCTTAATTATAGATAGTGATATATAAATTCGAAATGCGTTCACAACGGTGAGCCGTAAACATTTTTAAAGAAATGCATTTTATATTTGATATAGTTGAATAATGACAAAAAAAGAAATTGCTACTGGTGTGGTGCATAAACTACCGGCGGATTTACGTAAAGCACTGATGTCGGATGAATCTACCTTAGAGAGGTGGGAGGATCTCACGCCACTAGCGCGCAATGAGTGGATTTGCTGGATAATCTCCACCAAAAAATCGGAGACGAGAAGAAATCATATCGAACGAACAACCACGGAATTGCTAGAAGGAAAACGTCGGCCCTGCTGTTGGGCAGGCTGCATTCATCGTTGAATAAATTGTCGTAAGAATTATTGAAGGTGTTGTGAAGTATATCTATTCGAAATACGTTCACAATGGAGAGTCAAGGATTTACAAACACCACTCAATCTGGTGTTTGTTTATATTTACGTTACCTTGATAATAACTTTTCCTTTAGCGTGTCCTTTTTTGAGATAACTAAGGGCGGTCGCAACTTCGCCGAGGGGGTAGGTTTTGTCTATAAGAGGCATTACTTTACCTACTTCAAGTAGGTCTCTGATATAAGTTAAGTCTTTTTTGTTGGTTTTAGCTGTAAGATGTTTTAGCTTTTTATTTCTAATCATAGACAATAGAGGCCCGATAAATATGGCTTGAGCCATTTGAGCGCCAGCACCTCCAACCATGACATAAACTCCGTTAGATTTTAATGCCCGTTTATAGTCTGAAATTGGATGATACCCATTAATACCAATAATAACGTCATATTTCTGGTTGCCTTTGGTAAAATCTTGTTTGGTGTAATCAATAACATAATCTGCTCCCAACTTACGAGCTAAAGCTACATTACCTGTACTGCAAACGGCTGTAACTTCAGCTCCATAAGATTTTGCTATTTGTATGGCAAATGTACCTACGCCACCTGATGCTCCATTAATTAAAACTTTTTCCCCAGGTTTAATCTTCGTAAATTTATTAAGGCTTTGTAGCGCGGTAACTGCTGCCATCCCAGACCCTGCTGCAATTTCAAATGATATATTAGCAGGCTTCAATACTATTGCGTTTTCACTGGCACACACATACTCAGCATAACCTCCCCAACCAGAATGTGATAAATCTCCAAATACCTCATCACCAGGTTTGATTTGTTTTACATTCTTGCCAACCGCTTTAACCGCTCCCGCTACATCCGCACCAAGTATTGTTATCTTTGGCTTTCTAAGGCCAAACATTAAACGAACTAAAAAGGGGTCAGCGCCTAGAACATGCCAATCTGCAGCGTTTAACGAGACCGCATATATCTTTATAAGCACTTCGTTGTCTTTGGGGGTTGGGATTGCCACGTCTCTTAACTGAAGCACTTCAGGAGAGCCATATTTATCAGTAACTACCGCTTTCATTGTCTTAGTCATATTCGCAGTCTAGACTTATATCACGTAAATGAAAAGCAATTTATTCATATGCTCAATGGCAATAAAATAGCATAGATTAACTTAACTATAACAATTCTTACAGCTATTAATATTAACAGAGTATATTGTATGAATAGTGCTGACATGCGAACAGAAGTTTGCGAGCACTACAAAACATCCCAATTGGGATGTTTTAAATTTGTGCTCAATTATTACATTGAGTCAAATCTAGGATTAGTAATATACATGCGTTCCTGTAATTTTTTAAAGCTTGTATTTGGACCATCAAAGGCTACAAGTTCGTCGTCAAGCCAGAAACTACCTTTAATTTTTTTAAGTTCTTCAATAAGTTCGGGGTAAGTATTATTTAACTTTATTTCATTCCGCGAATAAAGATTTACTCCATTATTATTTTTTGCAGCTAGGACTCTTTCGCCATCCAGTTTCCATTCATAAGACCATTGCTTATTATTCCAAAAGTAGTCATTAGTCAGTGTGGCTTCTTCTGGGGTAATCCAAACAGGAAATAAACTTTGCTTTAAACCTTTAATATATTGCTTTGGCGACTGCGCTGTAATATCCATCACTATTATTATGTGCTCTCTATGTAAGCAAGCAATGATAAAATCAACATTTGAAATAACTAAGACAATAACAGCAAGCATTCTAGAACTTTTTGCTGAGCTACGCATAAAATTTATAGTTTGATATTATAGTTAACGATGGAAATTATTGACAATGAGTTTGATATACCAGAACCAAAACCCCTTGATAATTTGGAGGCATTTTTGTGTATAGGCAATGCTCAATATTTTCTTGATGAACATTATAGAGAAATTACAAAATCAAGAATCCATAAAATGGGCACTTTTATTTTAGATGAGCTTAAAGCCTCCCCGTACTTATGGCCGCCAGGCTTTTTCTTTTTTTGGTGAGATAGTGAGAAGTAAATGTTTCGAAATAAATAACTACAATTTGTGAACATTGACGGTTTAGTAAATTCTATTTCTTTGGTTATTTCCATTATCGAGACACGTTATTCAGTTCTAAATATGACTGCCGGGAAGAGCCAAGCTTGCAAATACCACATCATGTGGTATTGTTTGTTTTATGAATCGCATACCTAACTTTACGGCTTTAAGAGCTAATAAAATCGGCTATGATACACGATTTGAAATTGACATCGAACACCCTCTTCATAATGACCCGCTTGTAGATCCTAGAGAATCTGATTTTGGATTCGATGACGCTAGTAGTTATTATTCAAAACCTAATCGTATAACTGGAGAAAAACTCCCCGGAGTACCTGACGCCCCACTGGTACGTTTAGACGTTGCCAAACGGCTGGTAGTGGCTGATAAATTTTTGAGAACAGATGCAGATGTTCGAGAAGCATTAGGCACTCCAGCACATATTCGAATAGATGATGCTCTAAGACCTTATCAAGTTCAAAAATTTGCTTTTGAAGTTGCCTGGCCAATAATCATTAAAAGACTGAACCCAGAAATGTCCGATGAAGAAATTGCTGAACAAATCCCTAATTATTGCGCAAAACCAAATGAAAATCTTACTCCTACACCCCATTTAACTGGTGGAGCTGTAGATGTCGCTTTGATGAACCTTGAATCCGGTGAAGCATTTGACCGAGGGCATAAAGCTGGTGCTATAAAGGGGACCGCATACCCTGACTTTCACGAAGGCTATCACCTGGTTGAAGGACAAAGCGATATAGCCAATAGTCCTGAACAAGCGAGTGCCGCACCGGAAGGAAGTGAAATCGTACTTGGACGAAGAGTACTATATTATGCTATGACTGACATTGCTGGTATGTATGTGCATCCACAAGAAATATGGCACTACGGTAAGGGAGACCCATTATCAGAATATGTTTCTGGTAGTTTGCACCCTTACTATGGTATTGCAGACCTCCCTGGCTGGTATACAGAAGCCATGATCAACCTACAATCATAGTTGCAAAATTATAAAAAATATTAATAATATTTAATTAAGAGTGGGATACCAAATAATTAAGGAGGTTTAATATGGCTGAAAAGAATTATCAGCCGCCAATTGGTGTAATCCTAGTAGAAATTTACGGATTTTTAGTAGGTATCGCTAATATAGCAGAGGGAATTTTGCTAATTGCAAATCATAATAACGGATTAATAATGTCAGAAACATTTAGAAATTCTGGCTCACTCATAGGGATTGGTGTACTTTCGATTATCATTGGTGCGCTACAGATATTTCTAGCTTATTTCTTGGGCCATGGCAACAATCTTGTCAGAATGGTATTTGCCGTTGTGGCATCATTAAACTTAGCCATAGGTGTATGGGCAGCCCTAGTTTTAAGTGGTTCAGAACAAATTTCTGGACTAGTCAGCGCGATATTCTCAGGCCTTATATTATATCTTCTATTCAACCAAAGGGCCGATGAATTCTTTGGACATCCTTATAAATAAAACATCCGCTATTAAGTAGTTAATTTGCTAGACAAATACATCTATGATATTTACGTATTCTTGGTGCATAATGTGACCATGGCAACAAAGTTACGGCCGAAAGTTGGCTTGGCCTTAGGTAGTGGTGGAGCTAGAGGACTGGCGCATATCGGCGTAATCAAAATTCTCAAAGAGCATGATATCCCGATTGATATTATTACTGGGTCCAGTATTGGCGCCTTAGTTGGTGGCTTCTATGCTTCCGGTTTGAGTATCAAAGAAATTGAAAATATCGCCCTCAGCACCGAAGGTCGGAGAGCTTTGACAATACTGTCTGAGTCGCATTTAAAACAACGGTTTACCGGCAGAGAAGAAGTTACAGTCTTTATTGAGAAATACCTTGGTAAAAAAACTTTCAAGGATTGCAGTGTTTTATTCGCTGCCACGGCTACTGACCTTAAAACCGGAGAAGCCATAGTAATAAATAAGGGTAAACTGACGACTGCTATTAGAGCTAGCATTTCAATTCCTTTAGCCTTTACTCCAGTAGAATTTGAAAACAGAGTATTAGCCGATGGGGGTTTAACAGTACCGGTGCCCTGTAAATTGGCCAGGGAAATGGGTGCCGAGGTGGTCATAGCCGTGAATCTAGATAATTACTATCCCAGACAAACCTGGAAATCTGACCCATACGAAATCCTTCACAATTCACTTAAAATAATGACGCATTATCTTGCGCAACTTTGCAGCGAGAATGCTGATGTGGTTATTAATATTGATGTAGGCGATACCCGATGGTTTGACTTTACTCATAGCCAAAATAAAATTGACGTCGGGGAAAAGGCTGCTAAAGAAGTCTTGCCCAAGTTAAAACAAATTTTAAAGGCAAATTAATTAAATCTTTTTTAAGACAATTGTCAACCATTTAGTGTGACCGATTTTTTGGTGATCCATATAAATTGATTTAAATTTGTTTCCAGCCAATCGCGTTATTAGATTTACATTATAGTAATAAAATATTCTTTCACCGTAATTGTCTTTAACTAGTTCTTCAATATAAGAATCACGTTCTTTTAAAGATATATAAAAAATACCCCTAGTTCGTAATGATTTTGCACATTTTTTAAATACTTTTGCTAAGTTGGTTTTATTTACATGTAACAATGAGGCAAAGGCAAAGATAACATCAAGCTGTTTTGGATAATTATAGGTTAATGCATCTGCCAGCACGAATGATATTCCGGGTAATTCTGACTTAGCAATTTTAAGCATACCTTTCGAAGGGTCAAACCCCTCGTACCAGGCAACTTGTTTAATAATCTCTTTAGCATCCCGTCCATCACCGCAACCTATTTCAACTACACGAGCGTTGCCATTAACATTTGCTAGCTTTAACCCTAATTCAATATCCTTAACTCTTGGTCCAATTCCTTTAAAATAATCAGCTAACTTATTGGCTGATTTGTCATAGGTTTGAATAGTTTGATTATTCCAATTCATTAAAAAGATTATACCTCGATGTCTATATAATTATGGGGAAAATTAATTAAATTAAGATTAATGTTGAAAATCTTATGTATTTATAAGAATTATTAATAATAAAATAGATACAATTTGGAGAACAAATGTCAAAAATAATAAATTTTCTTTGGTATGATGATCAGGCAGAAGAAGCTGCTAATTTTTATATCTCAATATTTAAAAATTCTAAAATTACTGGTATTAGTCATTACAATAAATCTGCTGCCAAAGTCGCTAAACGACCTGAAGGATCAGTGTTGACTATCAACTTTCAATTAGCAGGTCATGATTTCATAGCCTTAAACGGTGGTCCGCAATTTAAATTTTCTGAGGCCATATCATTTATGATTATTTGTAAAGACCAATCAGAAATTGATTATTATTGGGAAAAACTTTCAGCCGCTCCGGAAGCAGAACAATGTGGTTGGCTTAAAGACAAATATGGTTTAAGTTGGCAAATTGTACCGAAAAATATGAGCGAATTAATTAAAACAAATGCTGCCATGCAGGCGATGCTTAATATGAAAAAAATTAACATTGCAGAATTGAATGACGCTAATTGAATATACTATTGTCTTGAATTCTCAATCAAATAGCAACCCTTAAGTACGGCTGTATCAGATCACTGGGACTTATGTAACCATGTCGTTTACGTGGTCTAGTATTAAGATTATTAACTGCCCAGTCAAGCTCTTT
>Ga0326728_10023411_pt1 | contig 11314 bp, 10 predicted proteins | sample MB3enrmetagenome_FD_207602 | JGI IMG/M metagenome (GOLD analysis project Ga0326728, IMG submission 207602) | Lab enriched peat soil microbial communities from McLean, Ithaca, NY, United States - MB31MN | ecosystem: Environmental > Terrestrial > Soil > Wetlands > Peat | place: USA: New York... | reverse complement strand
ACCGGTTTGGCCGCCTACCTGTAGTACGCGTCTCGCTCGTCACGACCATTCCGAGCATGCTGGCGGTCACCCTCACTCCGTCGCCGTGGGTCTTTCTCCCCATCGCGATCACTGGGTTCGTGCTCTTCCAGTCGTTCAGCCTCACGGTGACGCTCGGCCAGGACTACCTGCCGAGCCGCATCGGCACTTCCTCGGGCGTGACGCTCGGCTTGGCGATCAGCGTCGGTGGGCTCCTCGCTCCCGCTCTCGGTGCCTTGGCCGACACGACCAGCCTGCGTGTGAGCCTCGTCGTGCTGACTGCCATATTGCCTGCTGCGCTAGCGATTGCACTGCGACTTCAAGATCCACGCCCGCAACGCCGAACTGTCGAGTAAGCTCCTCGGACCCATAGGTGGCCACAAAGGCTGGGACAGGTTGATTTGCGGTGTGATCGACCCGCGGCTCATGCCCGACGCGGCTGTGACAGCGCTCTTGCCGCCCCGGCCGAGCATCTCCGACGCCGCCCCGACCAGGACCCGACGCTGGCGCTCGTTCAGGTGAGCGAGGACAACCTCGAAGAATCGCGCGAACCCTTCGCGTCCGACCCTCCACACCCTCGCTTTACTACGCGCGGATTAACTTACGGTGGACCCTAACCGCCGCCTCACTAGCTCTTGAGCTTCTCCACCAGAGCCGGCACGACCTGGTAGAGGTCGCCCACGATGCCATAATCGGCGAGCTGGAAAATGGGTGCTTCTTTGTCCTTGTTAACTGCAACTATTAGCTTGGACTGACTGATGCCCACCGTGTGCTGGATCTGGCCGCTGATGCCGAGGGCGATGTAAAAGTCGGGCTTCGTCTTGGCTCCAGAGAGGCCGATGATGCGCTCCTCCGGAAGCCACTCGAAGTCGGCCAGGCTCTTGGTGCAGCCGATCTCGGCCTCCAAGGCTGTGGCCAGCACCTGAGCCAGGTCCAAGTCTTCGCGCTTGCCAAAGCCGCGGCCGACGCCGACGATGCGCGGGGCGACCTCAAGGTTCACCGCCTGGCTCTCGCGGGCGCGGCGACCGACGACCCTGACCGCCGACGGCGAGAGCGAGAGCGCGGGCCTGACCACTTCGCCAATGCCGGCCTGCAGCTGGCCGATCTCGAAGGTCTTAGGCATCACGGCAAACACCTTGACCGGCGTCTCGATACGCTCCTCGGCCACCGTGTTGCCGCCCAGGGCGTAGCGCCTGCCCACGAGCTGTCCGTCCTCGACGGTCATGCCGTTTGTGTCGGTGAGCGCTCCTGCGCCGAGCTTCTGCGCCAAGCGGCCGGTGAGGTCCTTGCCGCGCCGGCTGGAGGAGATGAGCAGGTACACGGCGCCCGCCTGGTCAGCGATCTGCGCGAGCGCGTCAACCACCACGTCAGGCTGTAGCGCTTGCAAGACCGCGTCCTCGCTGACGTAGATGCGGTCGGCGCCGAAAGTGGCCAGTTCGGTTGCCGCGGCTTCGGCACCCGGCCCCAGAGCGGCGGCAGAAAGGCCCAGGCCCAGCGCCATGGCGAACTGCTTGCCCTGGAAGACCAGTTCGCGCGCGGCTTCCGGCTTGTCGCTGTAGATGAGGATCTCCGCCATCGTTATCTCCCCAGTACCCCTTCTCTGACGAGCGCGTCGATCAGGCCTGCCGCCTGTGAGGAGGCGTCGCCCTCCAGCATGATGTGTTTGCGATCCTGCTTTTCCGCAAGGTTGGACAGGATGGTCTTCTGCGGAGCGGCCGATGCCGCGTCGAGGCCTAAATCAGCGAGCGAGAGCTCGGTGACTAGCTTCTTGCCGGCCTTCATGATGTTCATGAGGCTCGGGATACGCGGCTCGTTGATCTCACTCACCACGGTGACGACGACAGGCAAGGTCGCCTCCAGCGTCTCAACCATGTCGTCCATGATGCGCTCGGCGCGCACGGCGGACCCGGAGAGCTCCAACTTGCGCGCGTAACCGACCTGTGGCATCCCCAGAATCTGCGCTACGCGTGAGCCCACTTGACCGCTGTAATTGTCCGTGGATCCTTCACCAAAAAAAAGCAAGTCGGCGCCGCCGACTTGCTCCACGGCCCTTGCGATGGTAACGGCCACTGCGGCCTGGTCGGTGGCCGCGAGGGCGGGATCGGCGACTATGACGGCCTCGTCGGCACCGATCGCCAGCACCTCCTTCATCGTCTCCCTGATCCTGCTGTTGGCCTCGGCCACAGTGAGCGCCACCACGGTGACGTCGGTGCCACCCTCCTTGATCTGAATGGCGGCTTCGAGGGCGTTCTTCTCCAGGTTGCCGACCTTGTACGGGATCGCCTCCAGCACCGGTTCACGGTTCTTGACGCGCACCATCTGAAGATCCATGTTCGTCTTCACACAGACGATGATCTTCATGCTCATCACCTTTCGTCCCTGGTGACTGCCTCGGTTCCCGCCTCCGGCCCTAGCTCATGCGGTGTTGCACCCCGAACTGGCCCCGCGGGTAGTGCCAGGTCAGCGCCCGTTCGTCGCAGCAGATTAGGCAGGTGCCGCACTCCAGGCAGCCCTCCCAGTTAACCACCACGTCGCCTTCGTCGTTGAGCTCGTAGAGGTCGGCCGGGCATACGGTCACGCAGACCTTTTTAGTGCAGACGGCTCGACAGATCTCGTGGTCGATGACGATGTGAGGTTCCTTGTCCAGCTTGAACACGTTCAGGCCCAGCTTCGCGGCAATGCTCATCCTGCCGTCGCTGCCCGTCCCGCCATCACTCATGACGCCCACCTCCTCTCTAGAGCTTGCGGAACTGGTTGGCGTCTTTCAGCGTGGCGACGTTCAGGAAGTCCCTGCGCACGCCGCGGAACACGGTGCTCATGAGGCGCTTGGTTGGCCCCGGACCGATGGTGAAAACCTGCTCCAGGAGGCGGGTCACGGCATCTGGATAGTGGTCGAAAAGCCGCGGGTTCTCCATGACGTGCGGTACCGCCTGCGCAGTGCGCAGGTCCTGGAGCACGAAGCTATGGTCGAGACAGGTCTGGTAACACGACAGGCTGGCGGCGCTGAAGTCGCCAGTTTTGCGTGCTTCCAGCACCGCCCTGGCTGCGTAGTAGCCGGAGGCGATGGCAAAGTCCATGCCACGCACCGTGACCAGTGCGTTGAGGGAAAGCCCAGCGGCATCGCCGGTCATCAGATAGCCGTCGCCCAGGAGCTTGGGCACCTTGGCGATGCCGCCCTCGGCGATAGCGTGGGCCGAGTACTCGGCCACCGTGCCGCCGGCTATCAACGGCCTGATCTGGGGCAGCTGCTTGAGCCCGTCGAGGAGCTGCCAGCTTTCCAGGTCGTCCGGCCTGCGGCGCATCCAGTCCATGCCGACGACGATGCCGAGGGCGACTGACTCCTTGTTGGTGTATAGGAAGCCCCCGCCCATCATGCCCATGGTCACCGAGCCCATGAACAGCTGGGCGGCGCCCTCACCCGAGTTGAGGTGCCAGCGGTCCTCGATGACGCCGGCAGGTAGCTCAATGACCTCTTTGTAGCCGAGGGCGTGTGAGGCGGCCGCTGGTTTGTCGCGCAGGCCAGCGGCCTCGCTGACCAGACCGAGCACTCCCTCAGCGATGATGGTGACATCCGCGCCGATCTCATCCTCGCCGGCGCGGATGCCGATGACCTTGTCGCCCTCTTTGATCAGTGTGTCGACGAGGATGTTGGTGACCACCATGCCGCCCTTCTCGGTCACCTTGTCTGCAAGCCACCGGTCGAGCTTGGCGCGGATGACGGTGTACGACTGCGGCTTGGGCACGGTGAAGGAGTCGGCGGCGATCTCGAGGGTGACCTGGCGCCCCTCGGCCATCAGCGTGATCAGCTCGCGCATGACTGGCCGCTCAAATGGCGCCTCCTCCCAGAGCTCTGGATAGACTTCCTGTAGCGCACTCGTGTAGAGGCGGCCACCAGTGACATTCTTGGAACCCGGGTAGTCGCCACGCTCCAGGAGCATGACCTCGACACCCTCGGAGGCTAGGCCATAGGCTGCCGCAAGACCGGCAAGGCCACCGCCTACGACGATACACTCGACCCTCTCCATAAGCTTTATCGCCGCCTCATGGTGATCTGTTTCCGAAGGAATCCGCGACCTTCAGCGGAGTGCTGCTGTGGTAGGAGCTGCCTCAGCTCCGCAGTGCAGCCCCACAATGCATTTCCACGCAATCACTCAGGCGGGTGCGAGCCAACGTCGCCTCGTTGGCCACCAAGGCCTGTAGCGCTGACTCGACCGGCAATAGCCCACCGTTGGCGAATGTGCGCGCACCGCCCAATTTGCGATTGTGTGCACTCGCACAATTAGGCAGTAAAGGGATTGTGCGTGTTGCCCCATTGGTCTCGAGCAATGATGCCACGCATGATGTTCAGGCCACCTTCCGCGCCGACCTCGTAGCTCATAGCGCCGCGCAGTAGCATCTCGAGTGGCGTCTCCTTAGTGTAACCGAAAGCGCCATGGTAGATCATGCCGTGGCGAGCTATATCGTGGCAGAGTGTGGGAGCGAGGCACTTGCAGGTTGAGATGACCTTGTTGATCTCCTTGCGGCCGAAGCAACCCGGATTCTTGTTCTCCTCGCAGATCATCCATGCGCCACGCTGCAGGTTCAGCTTGAGCATGTCAAGCTGCATCCAGTCGTTGGCCATCTCAAAGGAGATGCCCTCCCACTTGCCGAGCGGCTTTCCGAAAGAGTAGCGCTGGGCAGTGTACTCGGCGCTGATCTCGAGGGCCTTCTCGGCGCCACCGAGGCAGGCGGCGACGACCAGCACGCGGGCGGCGTTGAAACCGTCCATGTTGGCATAGAAGCCCTTGCCCTCCTCTCCAAGCAGGTACTTGCGGGGCAGCTCCACGTCCTTGTAGATCCAGTCGCCCGTCGAGAGGCCCATGCGGCCCATGTCCTTGTAGGTGGTCCACGTGATGCCAGGCAGGTGGGCAGGCACCCAGATGAACGTCATACCTTTATGACCAGCGTTGGGGTCAGTCTTGACCAAGGTGCAGTGGCCGCTCGGGGGGCCCAACTTGGCGCACTCTTTGGGACCCGAGACGTAAGCCTTCTCCCCATTCATGATATAGGCCTGCTTGGCCTCGTTCCAGATGGCGGTGGTCCTAATAGCGGCAAGATTGGAACCGCCACTTGGCTCAGTTGTGTTGATACCGGCAAAGGCCTTGCCGGCGGCGACAGCGGGCAACACTTCTTCTTTGAGTTCTTTAGTGGCGTACTTATTGAGGATATACGACCAGCCGAGGGAAAGCAGCGTGTAGACCGGGGTCGACATGGAGAGATCGGCACGCGCGATCTCACTGATAGTGATCATCGCGTAGATAAGCTCTTCGCCAGGGACGGCGCAGCCACCGTATTCCTCGGGAATGGTTACACCGAAGATACCCAGTTCCTGCATGCCCTCGACGATGTCGTCTGGGATCCCAGCCTCCGCTTCATCGATGGCGCGGGAGCGTGGCTCAAGGTTCTTGACAAGCCACTCGCGGATCGACTGCCGGTAGAGGTCTTGTTCGGTGGTGTAGCGGAAATCCATGCCTGCCTCCTGTCTTACGGACATCACCCGTACCTCCTGCTGTTAGCGCTTAGCGCAGACAGCCAGATGAGGTCTGTGATACAAGCCCAGCGCACTAGGTTCGCTTGTTGAAGGCTCATAGCCGTCAAGGCAGAAGTCAGGTGAGCACACCCAGGTGAGGTTGTCAACTCGGGCGGCGCGGTCAGGAGGGGCCTATCGAGAAGCTGACCTGATCTAAAGCTCGTCGTCGCCAGCCGGTGCAAGTCCGGTCCGGGTAGTTACCAGGAAGCCCGGTAGCAGGCTGGCGGCTCGGACTGGAAGCGGTCCGGGTCGAAGCCCAGCGTTAAAAGTCCTTTAGGGACAGCGACCGAGCGGTCCGCAGCATGAAGCGAAGCCTGCCGCGCCGTTAGTGTGCCCGCCTTCGGGCGGGGCGGAGGGAGTGAACCGCTCTGTGTTTGATGGAGACTCCGGCTATTGGTTTCCAACCGCGAGAGCGGAAGCCTTTTGACGGTAGTAGAGATCCTCGAACTCTGCCGGGGGGAATGTAGTCGAGCTCGGAGTGGAGGCGCTCATCGTTCCACCAGCTGACCCACGACGCCGTCGCGAGCTCGAGGTCGGACCGGCCTCGCCACGGTCCTTCTCTCCAGACGCACTCGGCCTTGTAGAGGCCGTGCACGGACTCGGCCAGGGCGTTGTCAACAGGCAGTCACCGCGGGAACCGACCGAGGTAACGGCTCCTTCTGACGCCAAGCGCTCCGAGTAGCGAATCGAGAGGTATTGGACTGCCCCTGTCGCTGTGGTGGATGAGGCCGGACACCTCACGGCTACGGCGCCAGATCGCCTGCTCCAGGGCGTCGAGGGCGAGCTCGGCGCGAAGATTCGTCGCGACCTGCCAGCCGATGATCATGCGGGAGAAGACGTCGGTGACAAAGGCCACGTAGCAAAAGCCGGACCAGGTCGGGCCATAAGTGATGTCGGCCACCCAGAGACGGTTCGGCTCGGTGGCGCGGAACTGGCGATCGACGAGATCGGCGGGACGGGCGGCTTGTTCATCGACGATGGTCGTGCGCTTGGTCTTGCCTCTCACGACGCCTCTCAGACCTAGGCGCCCTTAATCGGCCGAGGTGGTCGCGTCCGACGTCGATGTCGTCGCGGATCGCGGCCTTCCAGAGCTTTCTCAGCCCATAGACCGAGCGGTTCTTCCTGTGCAGGTCGACGATCTTGTCCGAGAGCTCGCCATCGCGTACCGACCGCCGGGAGGGCCGGCGGGTCTTCCTCGCGTAGTAAGTAGACGGGGCGAACTGCAAGGCAGCGCAGATCGGCTCGACCCCGAAGGCTTCGCGATGAGAGTCGATGTAGGCGACTACTTCGGCTGTCGGCGGTCGAGCTCCGCCCCGAAGAAAGCTGTTACGCGGAATTCCGCGTAACAGTTTTTATGTGGAACCGGCGATTATGCGGACTCGACTGTTCGGCATGATCGTCGTGGCTGCTCACAGCGCGTGCGTGGCGGCGAACCAGTCCACATAATCGCTCCGACCGACCGACACTTCTATCTCCCAACTTGAGGAGAAGAGGAGGCGTCGTGTCGAAAGGATTGCGTGAGTGTTTGAGGGGGCCACTGGCACCATATGTGCCGGGGTTCCGCGACGAGCTGAGTCAGTTCGGCTACTCGAAGTCAGCGGCGAAGAGACAATTGCAGCTCATGGCTCGCCTGAGCGCCTGGCTCGAGGACGAGAACCTCGAGGTGTTCGAACTGGCGACGCCTCGAGTCGGGCGGTTCTTTCAAGCCAGGCGCGCCGAGCACTACGCCAACCTGCTCACGCCGAGAGCAGTCGTGCCCCTCGTCGGGTATCTGCGGCGAGTGAGCGTGATGGGTGACCCACCGGCGGCCGTGGCATCAGGCCCGGCAGAGGTCTTGGTTGAGCGCTTCCGGGTCTACTTGGTCAGCGAGCGGGCTCTTGTCGACGGAACGGTGCGGTTCTACCTTCACGTCGCCCGCTTGTTCGTCTCGGAGCGACTCAACCGAGACGGGTTGGAGTTGGCAGGACTGCGGGCGGGCGACGTGACCGGGTTCACGGCGCGGACCTGCGCGACCCGTGGGTTGTCCTCGGCCCGTCAGGTCGTCTCGGCGTTGCGGTCCTTCCTTCGCTTCTTGCAGCTCGAAGGCCTGACCGAGCTGGCGCTCGACGGGGCCGTGCTGTCACCAGCTGGCTGGAACCCGTCGCTGCCGCGGGCCATCAGTACCGCCGACGTGACGCGGTTACTGGCGGGCTGTGATCGCAGGACTGCCATCGGGCAACGGGACTTCGCCATCTTGAAGTTGCTTTCGCGTCTAGGCCTTCGCGGTGGAGAGATCGTGGTGCTCGGGCTCGACGACATCGACTGGCGCGCCGGTGAGATCGAGGTGCACGGCAAGGGACGCCGCCACGATCGCCTGCCGCTGCCGACAGATGTCGGCGAAGCACTCGCCGCCTACCTAAAGCGGGGTCGGCCCTCCAGCGACTGTCGACGAGTCTTCCTCCGTCATCACGCTCCCTTCCGTGGGTTCGCCGAAACCGGTGCGATCCGCGGCGTCCTTGATCGCGCATGCGCGCGGGCAGGCATCGCCTATGTGTCGCCTCACCGTCTTCGACACACGGTGGCGACCGAGATGCTGCGCGCCGGGGCTTCGCTCTCCGACGTCGGGCAGATCCTTCGTCACACTGGCGTCGCCACGACGGCCGTGTACGCCAAGGTCGATCACGAGCGGTTGAGGGTGCTCGCCCGAGCGTGGCCGGAGGTGACGGCATGACCGCTCTCAAAGCCGCTCTCGCCGACTATCTCGCGCTGCGTCGCTCTCTCGGCTACAAGCTCGAACGAGGAAGCGAACTGCTGACGGACTTCGTCGACTACCTCGATCAGCAAGGGGCCGACCATGTCACCGTCGAGCTCGCCGTCACCTGGGCGACGCTGCCTGTGAACCCGGAGTCGCGCTGGCGGGCCCAGCGCCTCGGTATGGTGCGCTGCTTCGCCCGCTACCTCAATGCGCTCGAACCTCACAACGAGGTCCCACCGACCAGGCTGCTCCCTCCGGGGACGACGCGCCCCGCGCCGTTCCTCTACTCCGAGGCCGAGGTCGCACGGCTGATGGCTGCCGCTCGGGGTCTTCACACTCCGCTCTATGCCGCCACAATCGAGACAGTGATTGGGCTGCTCGCCGTCAGCGGGCTTCGGGTCGGCGAGATCCTCCGCCTTGACCGTGGTGACGTCGACTTCGAGGGCGGGATGCTGACCGTTCGCAACTCGAAGGCGGGAAAGTCACGTATCGTCCCGCTGCACCCGACCAGCACCGAGCGGCTGCTGACATACGCCACCGAGCGGGACGCCCTGTTCCCGAAGCCGGTCGCACTGAGCTTCTTCATCTCCACAGCGGGCACACGACTGCTCTCCGGCAACCTGAACACCGTCTTCGGGAAGATGCTGGAGCGTGCCGGATTGCCGCCTCGATCTGGTCGGAAGGGGCCACGCCTCGCGGATCTACGCCACAGCTTCGCCGTTTCGACCGTGCTTGATTGGTACCGGTCAGCCGTCGATGTCCAGGCGGACCTCCCGCTGCTGTCGACCTTCCTCGGTCATGCCAACCCGGCCTCGACGTATTGGTACTTGAGCGCATCGCCTGAGTTGCTCGCAGCCGCAGCTGCTCGCCTCGACACAGTGGGAGTGGGGTCATGACCGCGCTCGCGCCCACCCTCGAAGCCTTCTTCGTCGAGCGGCTGGGTTCGCAGCGACATGCGAGCCCGAACACGATCGCCTCCTATCGGGACAGCTTTCGGCTGTTGCTCAACTTCGCACAGCAAGCCACTGGCATCGCACCGGCGAAACTGCAGATCGAGATGCTCGACGCCCCGCTCATCGGCGCCTTCCTCGATCATCTCGAGCGCCAACGCCAAGTGGCTGTGACTACCCGGAATGCCCGGCTGGCTGCGGTGCACTCGCTGTTCTCGTTTGCCGCTCTCCGCCACCCTGAGCACGCCGGGCTCATCCAGCGTGTTCTCGCCATCCCCGCCAAGCGCGGCGACCATCCCGACATCTCTTACCTCACCGGATCCGAGATCGAGGCACTCCTCGCCGCACCAGACACCACCACCCGCATCGGCCGACGCGACCGGGCACTCCTGCTCGTTGCGGTCCAGACCGGGCTGCGTGTGTCGGAGCTCATAGGGCTACGCCGCCAGGACGTCACTCTTGGCGCCGGTGCTCATGTCACCTGCGTCGGGAAGGGGAGAAAGCAGCGTTCCACCCCGCTCAGGATTCAGACGGTCACGATGCTGCGTGACTGGCTTGACGAGTGCGGCGGTCAAGCGAGCGACCCACTGTTTCCGGGGCCTCACGGCGAATGTCTCAGCCGGGACGCCGTCAGGCGCATCGTCGATCGGCACACCGCCACCGCTGCATCCGCCTGCCCCTCCCTTGTTGCCAAGCGGGTCACGCCGCACGTGCTCCGGCACAGTTGCGCCATGCAGCTGCTGGACGCAGGAGTGGACTGTGCGGTCATCGCGCTCTGGCTCGGTCACGAATCGGTCCGGACGACCGACGTATATCAGCACGCGGATCTCCGCATGAAAGAACGCGCTCTCGCGCGGGTCACACCCCTAGGCACTGCACCCGGTCGATACCATCCCCCCGACTCGTTGCTCGCGTTCCTCGAAGCCCTGTGATTATGTGGACTGGTTCGCCGCCACGCACGCGCTGTGAGCAGCCACGACGATCATGCCGAACAGTCGAGTCCGCATAATCGCCGGTTCCACATAAAAATCGCCGCGGACTTCAAGATCTCATTCGCCCGGCGGAGCTCTCTGTTCTCCTTCTCGAGCTCGCGCATCCTCCGGCGTTCATCGGTCGTGAGCCCCGTCCGGCGGCCCTGATCGATCTCGGCCTGGTTCACCCAGTTGCGGAGCATCTCGGGATTGAGGCCGAGTTGCGTGGCGACCTTGCCGATGGCGCCTCGCTTCTCACCGGACTCCTCACGAGTCTCAAAGACGAGGCGAACAGCTCGTTCCCTCAGCTCAGCTGGGTACTTCCTCGGTGCTGGCATGACTCCATCCTTTCCAAAGAATGGAGCCTCCAGGAAACTCAGAGCGGTTCAGTGCGCCCTAACTGGGGCCTTCGGGTCGACTGATGCTGTGATCAGTTTCCTGGCATCATTGGCAGTGGCTTTCTCCCTCTGCTATCTTGGCCAGTGCGGAATGCTGGGCTTCGATGCCTTCTACTGGAGTAATCGTAAGACCGACGGTGGAACGCACCGTATTCTCTGTGAAGATCAGGTAGCGCAGTGGCTGCAGGGATATTAGTCATAGACATGCAGAATGCTTTCTGTCACTCGGAAGGTTTCTTTGCGCGCTCGGGTGCGCCTCCAATCATCGATTTGCCAAATTGTATCGCTGAGATTTCTGCGTTACTGGTTGCTGCTAGACGACTTGAAATAGCCGTTTTGTACACGCGGCACGTCTACAAAGAAGATCTATCTGACGCAGACAGCGTGACGCGCCGACTTTTCCGATCTGATAGTCGATTACTTGCTCGAGGAAGTTGGGACGCTGAGATTATTGATGAACTCTTCCCTGCCTCTAGCGAGATCGTTGTTGAGAAGAATCGGTATGACGCCTTCCTCCACACTGGGCTCGAGAATCTTCTGCAGCAACGAGGTATCACTTCGCTGGTCGTATGCGGCGTATTGACCAACGTTTGTGTGGCGATAACCGCGACTGCTGCGTACATGCGCGACTTCTCTATAGCGGTGCCTTCGGACTGTACGGCAGCGCTAGACTC
>Ga0326728_10023408_pt1 | contig 11316 bp, 9 predicted proteins | sample MB3enrmetagenome_FD_207602 | JGI IMG/M metagenome (GOLD analysis project Ga0326728, IMG submission 207602) | Lab enriched peat soil microbial communities from McLean, Ithaca, NY, United States - MB31MN | ecosystem: Environmental > Terrestrial > Soil > Wetlands > Peat | place: USA: New York... | reverse complement strand
CATGCCCGGCGGGGGCGGTTCGGGATACAAACAACGGTAGCAAGGCCCGTTCAAATGAGGGGCAAAGACGCTGGCCTGGCCTTCGAAGCGGAAGATGGAGCCATAGACGTTGGGTTTTTTGAGCAGGACGCACGCGTCGTTTGTCAAGTAACGCGTTGGAAAGTTGTCCGTGCCGTCCACGACGATGTCGTATTGCGCCAGGATGTCGAGCGCGTTGCCGCTGTTGATGCTGACATTGTGCAGGACGACTTCGACGTTGGGATTGATGCGGTGGATGGTCTCTTTGGCGGATTCGCATTTGGGGCGTCCGACGTCATTGGTGCCGTGAATAATCTGGCGCTGCAAATTGGAAAAATCGACCGTGTCAAAATCAACGACGCCAAGTTTGCCGATGCCGGCCGCGGCCAGGTACATGGCGATGGGGGAGCCGAGGCCGCCCGCGCCGATGCAGACGACGCTGGTGGAGCAAATTTTTTTTTGCCCGGCCAGTCCGACCTCCGGCAGGATGAGATGGCGCGAATAGCGGCGAATTTCGTCATTGTTCAATTGCATAAAAACAGTGGTTTGAAGGGTAAATGAGGCTGGGGATAAATCAAGAGGGGATCAGGGGAGAATGACTAATGACGAAATCTTAATGACCAATCAATGCTTCAATGACCAATGACGAAAATGATTTGCATCCGGGGCCAGGAATCGGCCTATAATCGTCCCGCTCATGTTGTACGATCCAAAACTGACGGCGGCCCTGTTGAAGAAGGAGACGCCGTTGCGCCCCAGGCTGGCCCTGGTGCTGGGCAGCGGTTTTCAACATGCGCTGGCGCATTTGGCGGTGGAGCGGGAGATCGCTTACGGAAAGTTGCCGGGCTTTCCAACAGTGGGGGTGACGGGCCACGCCGGGAAGCTTGTGCTGGGGCTTTTTGACAAGACGCCCGTGCTGGTGTTGAAGGGGCGCGCCCATTATTACGAAGGCGTCGAAATGGAGCGGCTGACTTTCCCGGTGCGGGTGCTGGCGGAGTTTGGCATCCGCGCCTTGTTGTTGACAAATGCGGCCGGGGCGGTGAACCGGTCCTTTCGCTCAGGGGATTTCATGGTGCTGGAGGACCATCTCAATTTCATGGGGGTGAATCCGCTGCGCGGGCCCGCCTTGCCGGGTTTGCCGCGTTTCGTGGACTTGACGCGGGTGTATGACCGCCGGCTGATCGAGCTGGCCAAACAAGCGGCCAAGGCGAGCAAGCTGCGATTGCGCACGGGGACTTATCTGGCGGTGTCCGGCCCCAATTACGAAACGCCGGCGGAAATCCGGGCGTTCCGGCGTCTGGGGGCCGATGCGGTGGGGATGAGCACGGTGCCCGAAGCGATCGTCGCGTTTCGTGCATCACGAACATGGCCGGGGGCGACACCAAATCGGGCGTGCTCATCCATCAGGACGTTCTGAACATGGGGGAAAGCAAGAAGGATGAAATGGCGAAGTTTCTGAAAGTGTTCACCGAGTTGTACGGCAGGATAAAATAAGCGCCGGCCTCAAATCTTCCAGTAGGGTTTGGAACTGAGATCGATTTGTTCGAAGAGTTGGCGGACGGAGGCGGGAATTTCCTCCATGGCTTCAGCGATGCGCGCGCCGAGGCGGCTGTCATATTCCCCGAGATGAAATTCCGCCAGCAAATCGTTGAGCGCCTTTTTTTGATCGGGCAGGGTGAGCGCCGGGTCCAGGCGGGCGGCCAATTCGCCGGGCGGCAGTGTAATGGCCGGAAAGGCGCGCACCAAGGCGGCGGGATCGAGGAGGTACCCTTCCAATTCGGGGAAATCCAGGGTGAAGACCTGTTGCTCCGGGAGGTTGAGTTGTTCGACAATTTTCTTGCGGGTGCGGCTGGCTTGTTCGCTGCCGTTGCCGAAGACGGCGAAAACCAGGGTGTGGACAAAGCTGCTCAAGGCGATGCGCGTGTTGGCAAAATAATGCAAAGTCGCCGCGCCTTCGGCGTCGAGGAATTGAATTTTAACGCGGAAATTGAATTTCCCGGCCCAAGCTTCGAAGACCGGAACATGGCCGGCCTGCTCCACGAAAACGATGGCGTCGGCCTCGAAACTGAAGGACGGTTTAACGCCCAATTGCTCGATGACATCATAGGCCTCCGCAGCGGTGACCGGGGTGACGGTGGTGCAGCGCCCGGCGTCGCGTTGCACGATGAAGAGCGAGGAAATGGGGCAGGAGGCGGCGATGGCGGTGGAATGGGTGGCGACGAAAATCCGTTTGCCCCGGCCCTCGTCGCGCAGGAAATGAAACAACCCCATTTGCGCATTGGGGTGGAGGTAGGTTTCCGGTTCTTCAATGCAAACCCACGCCCCGGGCCTGGCCAGAACAACCTTGGCCACGATGGCGACGAGGGAGCGGGTGCCGAAACTCAACTGGTCCATCGAATAAACGAGGTCTTCGTCGTTGGAGTCAATCATACCCAGCGTGGCCTCCTTTTGCAGGGTCGGGGTGTAAAGCCTGCCGAGGTGCGGCACCAGTTTGGACACTTCCGCCTCGATTTTTCGAAATTGTTTGGGCTTGTTATTGTAGAGCCAGTGCAGGACGTCGGGCAGGTTGGAAATGTCGGGCGTCAGCGTCTGTTGGCCGAGGATGGGCGAGGACGTGGGCAATTTGCGCATGGGATCGGCCCATTCGAGGCAGGCGAACTGCTGGCAAACCGCGTCGGCCAGATCACAAGAAACGGGCCAGGCCGCCGCCGCATCCGGCCGGCCCAGCCGCAAACGCCAGGGTTGGATCGTCTCCGGCTTGACCTCCAGCGGCACGGGTTCGGACGGCAGTTCGCCTTTGCGCTGTTTGCAGAGGGTTTCCAACTGCCCGCAAAAAAACTCGATGCCGCCGGGGGTGCCTTTGGTGGAAAAAATCACGAAAGGGCGGCTGCCTTCGAGATTGGGAGTGGAAAGCTCCTCCGCAAAATGGTCCCGGCCCACAGTGATTTTCAGGGTGAGGACCGAGAGCAATTCCGAGTTGAGCGCATCGGACAACGCGGTCTGGGGATTGCCGGCAAAGAGGCGGCGGACGAATTCCACCCGCTTTTGCGGGGCGAAAACGAAGTCAAACAGAAATTCCATCGTCTCTTCGGGGCGCTTGAGGTGAATCAGCTCGACAAGGTCATGGCCGCGGGAGGCCAGGGCGCGCTCGAAACTGACGGCGGCCTCGGAGAGAAACTTGAAGGCGTCCAGGATGTTGGACTTGCCGGCATTATTGGGTCCCATGAGCAACACCACGTTGTTCAGGTTGTCCATCTCAACGCGCTTGATGCTTTTGTAATTGCAAAGCGCCAGGCGCTTGAGGGTTAGGTGAATCAGTTCAATCACGCAGGCTCTTACATAGCTATTTTTGCAGAAGTCTCAAGGGTATTCATCGGTCCATCGGGACGCACGCCACAGGGAAGATCGTTCCGGCGCATTATTTTTCAGCTTTCCGCGGCGCGGCGGCGGGGTTGTGGGCGGGAAGATCGGAGAGGTTGACGATGAGGGGATTGTCCAGCAGTTGCCGGGTATTGATGTTTGTTGCCAGGCTCCACTTGGCGTTCCAACACATGAAGAAACAGGTCGCGGGAAAATCGCTCCTGATGCCGTCCAGGAAACGGGTGTAATCATAGTCGCCCGGCGGATCTTTTGCGCCGGACGGACCGAATTCGGTGAAACCAAAGGGTTTGGGCAGGGCGGCCAGTTCCGCATAACCCTTGATGTGCTTTTGATCGACAAAATCGGTGTAGGCATCCAGTCCGACCAAGTCCACATACTGGTCGCCCGGATAGTAAAGGGCGGTTTTCGTGCCTTGGTTCGGACCATAGACCCAGAGGAGATTGTTCAAGCCTTTGGTGCGGGTGAAATAATCGAACATCTGCCGCCAAAGCTTGATAAAAGTTTCGGGGTCCTTGGCGCCCCACCAGAACCAACCGCCGTTCATTTCATGAAAGGGCCGCCATAAGACGACAACCCCGGCATCGTCCAGTTGTTTCAAACCGGCGGCGAGCAGGTCAAGTTCATGCATCCAGCGGCGATGAGAGTCGCTGTCAGGCGCGAGCAAACTGGCGAGGTCCACGTCTTTGGCACGCAGTCCGTCTCCGTTGGTGTTGGCCGGATTGTAGAGATGAGCGCTGATCGTCACCCAACCGCCTTGCTTCCAGTAGGCGATGGCCGTTCGGTTGGGGTGCTTTGTCTCCAGGCCGCGCCTCCAAAAATCCGCATAATCAACCCCCATGATCGCCGGCCAATGACCTGTCTTTTCCGAAACCGCAGTGAGCTGGCGCAGATTTGCCAACGGCCCAAAACTGGCGAATTGCCCCGAGACAATGCGGCGCGCCGGCGAGCCGGAAACATCCTGGAAATACTTCAGCAGCGCGCGGGTCCCGGCGCTGGCCTTTGCATTGGCCGGTTCCGATGGGGGACTGGCCAGCGCGACCGACGCCAGGAGCGACACATAGAGGAACGGGGCGAAAACTCTCATTGGCTCAGGTCCTGGGCGGCAATTGGCAGGTCAGGCCCTTGTTTTGCAACACGGCAAACTTGGGCAGGCCGCCTTCCGTCGGCACTTTGACCTCGCCTTCAATGAGGGGACGGGCGTACTGGACAAATTTTTCGTTCGGCATAAAGCCGTCCGCGCTCACCCAATCGCGCGGCAGCAGATGCTCGACGTTGGCGATGTCGGACAAGGGCTGCAAGCCGGTGGTTGAGGCATAGACGGCGCCGCTCTGCCGAACGATCTTGACCATGAACCCGCTCTTGCCTTCGACCGCCGCGCGCACGGCCGCTTCGCCGCAGGCCGCCGCCTCCACGGCGTCGGTCGCGCTGGCATAGTGGGCGGCGCAACGTTGCGCATAGCCCAGTTTGACGGAGCGTGTCTTGGTGTTGAGCCTGCCATAAACAACCTCGGCCAGACGGTCCGCCGCGCCGGAGAGCACGGGATGCCCAAAGGCATCCAATCGCGAGGTGTCCGCGCTGTATTCGCTGCCGTCGGGATTCTTCAAACCTTCGCCCACCACGACGATGCAGTAGCGAATGGCCTGGATGGTCGCCGTCACTTTGGCCAGGAAGGCTTCCTCGTTAAACGGAATTTCCGGCACTAAGATAACGTGCGGCGCGGAGTCGGGTTCGCGTTTGGCCAGAATGGTTCCGGCGGCGATCCAGCCCGCGCTGCGTCCCATGACCTCGATGACGCAACAGGAACCGTCATCGGTGGCCATGCTGCCGACGTCGGCGGCGATTTCCATGACGGTGCAAGCGTTGTACTTGGCAACGGAGCCGTAGCCGGGGCAATGATCGGTGTGCGGCAAATCGTTGTCGATGGTTTTGGGGACGCCGATGACGCGCATTTCGTAGCCGCGCCGGAGGGCTTCCTGATGAATTTTATCGGCGGTGTCCTGCGAATCGTTGCCGCCGATATAGAGGAAATAGCGAATGTCGTGGGCCTCAAACACCTTGAAAAGGCGGTCCATTTCCATGGCGGCTTTTTCGGGTTTCTTTTTGAAATCAATCTTGTACCGGCAGGTGCCGAGGGCCGCGGCAGGGGTGTGTTTGAGGGCTTCGATGGTTTCGGGCCGTTCCCGGCCCAGATCGATCAGATGCTCGTTGAGAATGCCGAAAATGCCGTTTCTGCCGCCATAAACGTGGGAGAGGCAACGATGATGGCGGGCTTCCTGCACGACGCCCGCCACACTGGAATTGATGACGGCGGTTGGGCCTCCGGACTGGGCCACCAGAAGATTTCCAATTAGTTGTTTCATACGCAGGCGCAAGGTTAGCAAACCACCCCTTCCCAATGTAAAGGACAAAGGGATTGCCCTGACCCCTGGCTTCGCCCGTCGAATGGCTTGTCTGAGTCCAATTATGGGCTAGAATGAAGGCAATGAGTTCAAAACCGCCGCAAGCCCGATCAGATCGGCGAACGAATGCGCCGGGCGGTCAGAAGCCTTCCATCGTTTTGCCGGCGGTCATTGTTGGGCTGCTGATTGTTGGCGGTGCGGTCGCTTACAAGATGTTTGAAGGTTCACCGCCTGCCGCCGCGCCGGTGCCGACGCCGGCGGCAACGGTCGCGCCGACTCAAAAGCATCCCGCGGTCCGGGCCATCGCGCCCCGCGAGGAAATCGCCGAAACCCCCGCCGCGCCGGTCGCGGTTGCGCCCGGGTTGGCGGTGACGGCTCCGCCGGCCCGTGTTCCTCCGAGCGAACCGGCCGCCGATTCGCGGCAGTTGATGGCCGCTCTGACGTCGCTCGATCTCAAGGGGCTGATTACCCCGGAGGACGCTCAAAAATGGAAGGAGAGCCTGCAACAGTTGGTTCGCCAAGGGTCTTCGTCCGTGCCCGCGATTCTGGATTACCTGGCGCAGAATCAGGACGTGAGCTATGCCGGGGTGACGGGCGCCGATCAATTGGGGTATTCCTCCCTGCGAGCGGGCTTGCTCAACGCCTTGGGGCAAATCGGCGGGCCGGAATCCACGGCGGCCATGCTCCAGACTTTGCAAACAACCGTCTTTCCAACCGACATTGCGACCCTGGCAGCGACATTGGAACAACAAGCGCCCGGTCAATATCAAGGGGAAGTTCTGACAGCGGTCCGGGCGCAGTTGGCCCTGGCGGCGCAGGATCAATTGGGAAACGCGAATGTTGGGCCGTTGTTTCAGCTCCTGTCCAGCGCCGCGGCCAATGGCACGGATGTTGCGGCGGATTTGGCGCAGTACAGCGGCAAATGGCCCTATTACGCGGCGATCGAGCTGGCCAATCTTCCCAACGGCGCGGGGGTCTCCTCCCTGGTTCAAATGGCGCAAACCGACGCGGGGGGAAATCAAACCGCCGTCGCGCAGGCCCTGGCCGAACTGGCGCCGCAGAACAGCCAAGCCCTCAGCGCGTTGCTGGACATGGCCAGGCAAGGACAACTTTCCGACGCCGAATTGGCGCAACTGGCCCCCTACCTGGGTGGACGCGAGAATCAACTGGGCGCCGCGACGAATCCTTCCGGAACCAGCACCCAGGGATTGCATCTGGCCAATGGAAACCAGGATTTTTCGGTCGCCGATCTCTTGAATTCTTTGACGCCTGATCAAGTCACCCAGCGTATTTCGATCATTGACCAGCTTTTGCAAGCCATCCCCGCCAGCGATACCCAAGGCCAACAAGCCTTGCAACAGCAAAAAAGCGCCCTGACAGGCAAGCAGGCGAAATAGTAAGCTGCCGCAAAAATGACAAAGACTGGCCAGAAACGCCAGATCGATAGATAGGTCCAAAAAATCGGTAACACGGTAACAAGTGTTGATAGTCAACGACTTAGCCGGTAACACAAAAGGTAACAGATCGGTAACATGTTACTGCTTTTCGTCATTCGCCGCCTCAGAAGCTGTATAAAATTAGCCATCTGATCAGGGAAAGGCAAAAACATGGGGGCAAAAACATCAAATTGCCGCGAAGACTGGCAGGAAAGGCAAGATTGATACATTGGTCTGGAAAACCCGTAACATCCGTTACATCGTTGACAGTCAACGACTTAGCCCGTAACATTTGCCGCTACAAACCCGTAACAAGCTCGTTACGTTAACGATAAAGCCGGCTTCCGAAGAGAATTAAGATTTAAGAAGTAAGAATTAAGAAATCTGAAAAACAGCCAAAAGTCGAACCGGACTCCTCTTTTGACTTCTTAATTCTGCCTTCTGCCTTTTTCATGGGTGCCCGGAAAGATCAGGGAAAACTGGGGAAACCACGAAATACTCGGACTACGCGAACACTGAAAGTAGCCCGATTTGTAAACCGCCAGAAGCGGGGCGATCCGGCCCGGGGTCGGAAATTGCTGGCCGAAATCCGCCGCCGCATCAAAGCGCGGGGTTCCGTCGCACCGTCTTGTCGGCCATAGCCGCGAAAGCTTTCCGGGCGACGGCTGAAGCTGCCGCAGCGACGGCGGAAGCCTTCAGCCTTTCTTCCCTGAAGCCACGGTTCAGATGAAGAATAAATTGGTCCGCCATCCTGTCTATCTCGTCCGCCTGACGGAATGATGGTGGATCACAACCCGTCACCAGCCGCCATAGTGGGTCGTTGAGGAATTTCATCGACCAGACTTCCATGAAGGCGGCTAAAGCTGCGTAATTCCCCTCTTTCCAAGCTGCTACAAAAAGCTTACGATCCCAATATTCGTGAAGCGCCATGAAAACGCGGAGCATTTGCAATCAGGTCCTCTCGGCAATAGCTGTCCCACTCGCACCCTTTGTCGAGCAGAGGCGCATTGGGCAGCGTTTGCGGCAATTTGTTTTGCAGAAGGCATTTTCCGGCCAACTTTTAACGCGGCCACATGGACAGCCTTTGTCCAACCGGTCGTGATACATTTGGGCAGATTGAATTAAAAGTATGAGTGACAATTCCAAAATTGAGTGGACAGATGCAACCTGGAACCCGGTTCGTGGCTGCTCGAAGGTCAGCCCCGGCTGTCTGCATTGCTACGCGGAGACGTTCGCGGAGCGGTTTCGCGGCGTCCCAGGCCATCCCTTTGAGTTTGGGTTCGATCTGCGCCTCGTGCCGGAAAAGCTGGGCGACCCTATTCGATGGTCGAAGCCCAGGAAGGTCTTCGTCAACTCAATGAGCGATCTTTTTCATGAAGGAGTCTCGGACGAATATATCGAGAAGGTCTGCCGGGTGATGCTGGCGGCAAACTGGCATACGTACCAGATTCTCACGAAGCGGGCGGAGCGCATGGCGGCGTTGTTGCAAGGGAAATTGCGAAATGCAGCCAAGGCCGCGCACATTTGGTGGGGCGTGAGCGTGGAGAATCGCAAACATGGCTTGCTGCGCATCGAAAAACTCCGGAGCGCCAAGGCAACCGTTGCCTTTTTGTCCATCGAACCGCTTCTGGAAGACCTCGGCAAATTCGACCTGCGCGGCATTCATTGGGTGATTGTTGGCGGCGAGAGCGGCGCGGGGGCGCGTCCGATGGAGGCTGGGTGGGTGCGTGAAATCCGCAACCAGTGCCAGAAGGCGGATGTTCCGTTCTTTTTCAAGCAGTGGGGTGGTGTCCGCAAAAGCCAGACCGGGCGCCGGCTCGACGGCAAGACTTACGACGAGTTTCCCGATGTCATCGAGCCGCGCACTCTGGATATCGAGGATCGGCAATTGTTGCTTCGTGAGGTTGAAGCGGATTACCGGGTGGAGGTCCGAAAATGAACGAGGACAGCCTGTACGACGGGCGCGAACAAACACTTGTAAAACACTTCATTCTCCGGAATTACCTGCTCCGATTGGCACTAATCGTTGGGCCTTGGAGCAAGGCAATCAACTACATCGATTGCTTTTCAGGTCCATGGAATGTCCGCGGCGAGAATTACGAAGACAGTTCGTTTGGTATCGCCATTACAGAACTGAGGAAAGCACGCAAAAAACTCGCCGAGCGTTCGCTCGATCTCGGATTGCGCTGCTTCTTCTTGGAGCAAGACACATCGGCATATGCAAAACTTGAGTCATTTGTGAAGACAATCAGCGATATCCAAATCGAAACCAAGAACAAGCGGTTGGACGATGCTGTCGGTGATGTCCTATCCTTCCACCGCCGAGCGGGGGCCGCTTTCCCCTTTGTATTGATCGATCCGACCGGCTGGACCGGATTCTCTCTCGATATTATCCGTCCGCTGCTTAAACTCAAACCCGGCGAAGTTTTAATCAACTACATGACTTGGCATGCGAGGCGGTTTATTGAAACGGAACAGGAACGGGATAATTTTGACGCCCTTTACGGAGACTCAAGTTGGCGCGCCGGACTTGAAGGCTTGAGCGGTGACCAGCGGGATGATGCAATGGTGCGCCTATATGCGCAGAGGGTTCAGGAGGCTGGAGGATATTCCTTTGTCTGTTACACCCCAGTGCTTCACCGAGAGGACGACACGACGCACTTTCATCTGATTTATGCGTCGTGCAACGAGAAGGGCGTGGAAGTATTCAAAGTGGCGGAGCGTCGGGCGGTGGCTGTGATGGAGCAAAAGCGCGCTCAAGCGCAGCAAGCCAAGAGAACCGCAGGTGGGCAGTCGCTGCTGTTTAACGCTCAGGAAATGCACGACCCGGCATACTACTCCGGACTGCGTGCGCTTTATCTTGATCGGGCAAAGCGTGAGGTTCAGGAAGTTCTGGAGCGGCAAAACTTACTGGGCTACGACGATGCATGGCGCTTGGCGATGAAACATCCACTTGTTTGGGAGCGAGACTTGAAGGATTGGATTGCCGCTTGGCGGAAGGAGGAGCATTTGGACGCCAGCGGATTGTCTCCGAGGCAAGAACCCAAGCGAGGCATGGGAACTTTGCTTAGTTGGCGTTGATTTCCGCTTTCCCAATTCCAGCTTTTTCACGTATAATTCTACCGCAAGGCTGGCCCGGTTCCTTGCAACCAATGCCAACGGAAAAAACATGGCAACAATGGCTTGAGCGTCTTTACAACCTCCGACGCGACAAGCGCGGCTCGCATGAGCGACCGCACAAACCAGTCCTTTTGCTCGCCATCCTTGACCTTTTGGACCACGGCCTTCTAAACAAGAACGAAATCCCGCTCAGTCCGGATTTGGTCAGAACCTTCAAACGGTACTTCGAGGTGGTCCGCCAAGGCGACGACCAGCCTACGATTGAGAATCCCTTTTACCACCTCAGCGGTGATGGCTTTTGGCAACTCCTGCCCAAGCCTGGTGAGCGGCTACCTTACGAACCCGGCAATGCCTCGCATGTGCCAAGTATAAAGGCGCTCCGAGAAACTTACGGCCGGTTCGACGACAGCCTCTGGAACGCGCTTCTCACTGATGCCCAATCCCGCCACAACCTGCGCGAGGCCCTAGTCACCCGCTACTTCCCCGAGCACCGAGACAAACTGGCCGCCATCGCGGGCGAAAAGGCCGCCATTTTGAAAGAAGATGTCCTGCGCGAAGAGCCGCCAGGCCGAGACGGGGCCTTCCGGCACACCATCCTCGAAATCTATGATTACCGCTGCGCGGCGTGTGGAATTCGCGTGAAAATCAGCGATGACATGTCTCTCGTAGAAGCTGCCCACATCATCCCATTTGGAGTGAGCCGCAACGACAAACCCGACAATGGAGTCGCCCTCTGCCCCAACCATCACTGGGCCATGGACCGCCGCCTCATCGCTCCCTGTCCAGATTCCAAGCACCGAGCCGGCATCTGGCGCGTCGGCCCAAGTTTGGATGCTCGTATTGAAGGACAGCGGGAACTGGTCGCTCTCGGCAACCAGCCCGTCATCCCTCCGACCGAAGAAAAGTTCTATCCAGCGATAGAGAGCCTCCGGTGGCGTGAGAAGCACCTCAACGCCAAATAC
>Ga0326728_10023407_pt1 | contig 11316 bp, 8 predicted proteins | sample MB3enrmetagenome_FD_207602 | JGI IMG/M metagenome (GOLD analysis project Ga0326728, IMG submission 207602) | Lab enriched peat soil microbial communities from McLean, Ithaca, NY, United States - MB31MN | ecosystem: Environmental > Terrestrial > Soil > Wetlands > Peat | place: USA: New York... | reverse complement strand
GGCCGATGAGCGGTTCTTTATCCTCCTCCCCGCGTAACCTACCTGATGCAGTCCTCGGGTTCCCGGGAGTCGGACCTCCGGCGCTCTCGGGTGGCTTGCAAGGTCTGCGGGGTGCCGATCGACCTGGCCCACATGCGGGAGCACCTTCGCACCGAGCACCAGCTCGGGTCGGCCGATGTCGACACGGCGTTCCTGGACGCTCGCATCGAGGCGCGGCGGTCGCGGCGCTCGCGCTCGCCGTAGCCCTACGGGTCGAACGACCGCGCCCGGACCCGCTCGGAAACGTAGGCGAGGAACTCCGGTCGCGAGAACGCCCGGTTCTCCTTGGCCCCCCGCACCCGAAGCGCCACGGTGCCCGCCTCGACTTCCTTGTCGCCCAGCACGACGACGTAGGGGACCCGCTCGACCTCGGCGCTCCGGACGCGCTTCGAGAGCGACTCTTCCGTCCCGGCGGCCTCGGCGCGGAGCCCCTGGGCGCGCAGCTCTTCCACGAGCCCGAGGGCCGCGGGCGCGTTCCGGTCGGTGACGGGGAGGACCCGGACCTGCATCGGAGCGAGCCAAGGCGGCAACCGTCCTGCCGTGTGCTCGAGCAGGACGCCGAGGAACCGTTCCCAGGTGCCCAGGATCGTCCGGTGGACCACGACCGGCGTGTGGAGCTGGCCGTCCGGTCCCTGGTAGGCGAGCTTGAAGCGGGCCGGCATCTGGTAGTCGAGCTGGATCGTTCCCGTCTGCCAGGGCCGGCCGAGGCTGTCGCGGATGTGGATATCGATCTTCGGCCCGTAGAACGCGCCCTCGCCCGGGGAGATGCGGTACTTTACGCCGCTCGACTTCAGGACCCGCTCGAGCGTGGCCTCGGCGCGGTCCCAGACCTCCTTCTCGCCGAGGAACTTGGCCGGACGGGTCGAGAGCTCGCAGCTCCAGGTAAGCCGGAACGTGCTGAACGCCTTCTCGATCCAGGCGAGGAGCGTCCGGATCTCGGGCTCGACCTGTTCCTCGGTCACGAAGATGTGCGCGTCGTCCTGGACGAATTCGCGCACCCGGGTGAGCCCGTGGAGGGTCCCGCTCGCCTCGAGGCGGTGGAGCGGCGCGAACTCCGCGAGCCGCATCGGGAGCTCGCGGTAGCTCCGGGCGCGGGAACGGAAGATGAGCATCGAGCCCGGGCAGTTCATCGGCTTCCAGCCGAAGGTCCGGCCTTCGAGCTCGGTCAGGAACATGTCCTCACGGTACAACTCCCAGTGTCCGCTCTCCTCGTAGACCGACTGAGCGAAGAGGAGGGGAGTCCGGATCTCGGAGTAGCCGGCCGCGGCCAGGTGCTCGCGGACGAACTTCTCGAGCTCGTGGACCACGATCATGCCGTTCGGGAGCCAGATCGGGAACCCTGGCGCCGAGTCGACGAACGTGAACAGCTCGAGCTTCGTGCCGAGCATGCGGTGGTCGCGGGCCTCCGCCTCCGCCCTCATCTTGAGGTAGGCGTCAAGCTCGGGGCGGGTGGGGAAGCCCACCCCACGGATCCGCTGGAGCGGGGGAGCGTTCGGGTCTTCCTGCCCTATGGCCGAGAAGCCGAGGATGTGGAGACCCTGGAGCCATTCCGTGGTGGGAACGTGAGGGCCCCGGCACAGGTCGGTGAACGTTCCGGTGTCGTAGACCGAGATCGTCTCCCCTTCCGGGGTCTCGGTGATGTAGCGGAGCTTGTGGGGGTTACCGGAGAACAGCTTCTCGGCCTCGTGCCGAGATAGCTCGCGTCGGACGAACGGCTCACGGGCACGGATGGCGCGGTCCATGGCCGCGCGGACGGAGTCGAGGTCGGCGGGCGTGAGCGGCCTCACGTCGAAGTCGTAGTAGAACCCCTCCTCGGTCGGCGGGCCGTGGGTGGGTCGGGCCTCGGGGATCGTTTCGAGGAGGCCCTTGGCGACCACGTGGGCCGACGAGTGCTGGAGGATATCACGACCGGCCCGGTCCTCGAACGTCAGCGGGGCCAGGTCGCCGTCGGCCGTAAGGCGGCAGGTCAGGTCCACCGGAACGCCGTTCCACGACGCGGCGAGGGCGGCCTTGAGCCGCTCCGGATCCCACTGCCCCAGGGCGTCCCGCGCGGCGATCCCGGTGGGGAACGATTCCTCCTTCCCGTCGGGAAAGCGAATGCGTATCGAAGCTGGGTCGGCCATGGGTCCGTAGGCAGCGAGCGACCGGTTCCTCAGCTAAAAGGATTGGGTGTTTGCGTTACCGCCATCACGTCAGAGAAACCCGAGGATCGGGGTTCGTCCGACGACCGGGCTCCCGTCGGATTCCTGCCATGGCCGCACGAGGGCCGTCCGGTCATGGTCCTCCGTCCCGCAGGACCGTGAGGCACTCCTCGGCCGCGCGGGTCCCTGTGTCGATGGCTCCGTGAACGGTTCCCGACTGGCCCGCCACGTCCGTCGCCTCCCCGGCAAAGAACAGTCGGCCCCAGAGCGGAGTGGCCAGCGCGCGCCGCTCGGCCAGGCTGACGCCCGGTGGGAGGAACGAGTACCCGCCGCGGACCCAGGGGTCGGTCGGCCAGCGGTGGACCACGAACCCTTCGACCTCTCCGAGGGTCGCGTCGGAGGGCAGCACATCGTTCCACTCCGCTACCGTGGTCGAGACGAGCTCGTTGTCCGAGAGCGCCGACCGCCGACGCGCCTCTCGGCCGACCGTGAACGCCGTCACGACCTCCGTCGCCTCCCCGAGGCCGACCCGTGGACGGTAGAAGGCGGAGGGCGTGCCCCCCCAGACGATCCCGAAGTCGCCGAGGCTCCGCCGCATCGTCCCGTTGCGGACGCGCATCTGGAGGGCGTAGACGTCGCCGAAGGCGATCCGGTCGATCGCGGCCAGCTTTTCGGGCGGAAGGGGCGGGTCGAACACGATCGACCCCGCCTTGAGGACGCCGAGCGGGACGGTGACCACCGCGCCCGCCGCGCGGTATTCGGGGGTGGTCCCCTCCGGGCCGTTCACACGGACGCGGACCCCGGAGGAGGTGACCCGCACGTCCGTCACTTCATGGTTCCGAAGGATGCGGTCCCCGAGCCGAGCAGCGACCCGATCCACGAGCGTGGAGTACCCCTCGGACAACTGGAAGTTGCGGAATCCGTACGGCTCCTTCGCTACCCGGTACTCTTCCGCCGTACCGAGGATCCCGATCGTATCGGGGTCCGCAGCGTAGACGTGAGCGTACAGGTTCGAGACGATCAAGCGGGCGACCGGGTGCACCTTCCGTTCGGCCAGGAAATCCTCGACCGACCGGTCCGGTGGTCCCGCGGAGTCGATCTGTCGGGGCAGCCGCACGAACCCGTCGTAGACCGCACGGGTCCCGGCGACCGGGTGGAACGGTAGCGCCATCCACGGGTAGCTCGCGACCCGGCGTCCGACGACGATCCGTCCACGCTGAGTGATCAGAAGACGACGGGTGTGCAGCCCCTCGCGGGCGATCCAAGAGTGCGTGACCGCCTCGCGTCCATGGACCATCTGGGCGCCGAGCTCGACGGGCACTCCCTGGACAAGGTGGTAGTCCGTCCTCGCGCGGCCGCCGACCCGGTCGCTCGCCTCGAGCACCACGACCCGCCGGTCGGCGGCCGCGAGCCGTTCGGCCGCGGCGAGGCCGGCGAAGCCGGCGCCGATGACCACGACGTCGACCTCCTCCATTCGGTCAAGCGACGCCGTTTCCCTATAGAATGAGTTAGCCGCCAGCCCCGCCGGGCCCCTGCGCTCAGCCCGTCCCTACCCGCCTGGGCCGGGGAACTCTGCCCCGAAACCGTCCCCAACCTCGCTCGTTCGAAGCGGTCCCGATGCTCCCGTGAGAGCCAGAACGGTGAGAAGCGACGGAAACTACCGAAGTTAGTCATCCAACGGAGGCTGGTAGTAGCTTCTCCGCCGGAGAGGGTCCTTCCCTGTCGAGGTTAGCGCCGCGCGGGCCATGAGCCAGAGCCCAAACGGGGCTTGGAACAGGAGATAGATCCATAGCCAGAGCACGGGGTTCATGATGCTGAGGGTGAGGCTCGTCCCGTAGAGGCCGAAGACGATCGACGCTACTCCGAACGGAGCAGCCAAACACGCCCCCGAAAGCGCGACCTTCTGCCTGTCGGACAGGCTGTCGAACATGACCGCTCCCGGATCCAAGAACCGTGAGACCTTGAGACCTTAAGTAGACTTGCGAAGGGTCCGAGCTCGGAACGTGGCGCCCGATTCCCGGTTCGAGCGCCTGTGGCGCGTCGGGAGGCGACCTCGGAGGTTCCGCGCTCCCAGCGATCAGGCACACGTACATAGCCGAGTCACGCCATCTCCTCCGGGCGACACGATGGCTGCTTGGTCGGGATTCGGTCAACCGTTCATCGGACGGGTAGAGGCCGTCGGGACGCTTCAACGCAGGTTCGAAGATGTTCGGTCGGGCGTCGGTGGGGTCACCCTCCTCGTGGGCGATACGGGAGTCGGGAAGTCAACGCTGGTCAATCAGCTCGTCCAGGAGAACCGAGCCCGGGGCCTTCTCGTGCTCGCCGGTCGTGCTCCCGCGGTCGATGACCCGCCTCCATTCTCCCTGATCCGTTCCGCGATCGAGAGCGCGCACGACGCACCGGTCCTCGCGTCGGGGGAAGCTCGCCCCTTTGGTGACGTCCCCTTGCTCATCGGCTTCGCTCCTTCCGGCGGGGACGGGGCCTTCCCCGCTCCCGTCAGCATCGAGACCCGTCTACTAGAGACCCTCGGCGGGACGCCCGAGCGGGACCAGAGGTCTCAGGACTGGGTTCTGTCGAGGATCGCCGAGGAGTTCCTCGAGCTCACCCGCCGGGGTCCCACGGTCCTCATCCTCGAGGACCTCCACCACGCCGACCCATCGTCCCTGGCGACGGTCGAGTTCCTCGCGGAGCAGCTGAAGAACCAGCCTCTGTGGATCCTCGCGACCAGCCGCCCTCCCGGCTCGCTGTCCGAGATGAGGCGGACCCGGCTCGAAGGGTTCGAGCTGACGACCCACGCTCGTCGCCTGGCTCTTCGGCCGATGACGCCGGGAGAGGTCGCCGACTACCTCCAGATGAACGACCCGTCCCGGGAGTTCTCCCCGACGGAGGTCGCGCGACTCCACTCGGAAACGGGCGGGAACCCGCTCCTCCTGGCGCAGTTCGGCCACCGGTCGATCTCGGTCGGCGAAACATCGGGCCCGCTCCGAGCCGACCGTCCTCCCATCGACGAGGTGGCTCAGGAAACCCTCGATACCGCGGCCGTCCTTGGCCCGGCGTTCACGTTCGACCTCCTCCTCCGGGCGAGCGGCAGCGAGGACGAGGAGCGGCTCGCGGAGACGGTCAACCGCCTAGTAGGGCAGGGCCTTCTCATCGAGCGTTCGGGAGAGGTTCTCGAATTCCCCGAGGACCGCTTGCGGGAGGAAGCGTACAACCTGCTCCCCGAGGGTCGTCGCCGCTTGCTTCATCGTCGCGCAGGTGAAGCCATGGAGACGACGGGAGACGTGGACGTCGCGTGGATTTACGCGCTCGCGCGCCACTTTTACCTCGGCCATGAACTGCCGAGGTCGGTAAAGTACAACCGCATGGCCGCCGAGATTGCCGAGCGTTCGCTGGCGCTGGACACCGCCTGGGAGCATTACCGGCGTGCGCTGGAGAGCCATCGGCAGTCTGCGTCGGACGACCTGGACGACGAGGCGGAGCTGGTGCTCGGGCAGTCGCGGGTGATGGAGGAGCTTGGGGTCCTGAAGGAATCCGAGGAGGTGCTCCGCGACTTTCTCGACCAGGCGGAGCAGAACCCCCACCTCTCGGCCGGACGGCGCGCCACCCTGGAGGTGTTCCTCTGCGAGGTGCTGACCGCCCAGGGGAACCTCCCCGCCACCGCGCTCCTCGCCCAGAAGGTCCTCACCACGCCCGGTCTCGACGACGACCTGCTGGTCAGGGTCGGTGCCCTGCAGCATCTCGGCAATGTCCGCTACTGGGAAGGTCGGTACTCGGACGCTCTCGTGCACCACACCGCCGAGGTCGAGCTGGCGCGCCGCATCGGCAACCCCATGGTGCTCGCCCACGCCCGGATGTGGCGGGCGATGGACCTCGAGATGGCCGGCGACCTGTCGCAGGCGATCAACGAAGGGCGCGAGGTCACGACCGCACGCGACCGGTTCGGCTCGGTTCGCGAGTCGGCGATGGCGCACGTCGAGCTCGCGGACATGCTCGCCGACGCACGGTTACCACCCGCCGAACGCGCGGTCGCGATCGAGGAGTATGCCACCGCCATTCGCTTCGCAGAGCAGGCCAAGGACACGCGGCGGATCGGCTGGGCGCTCTACAAGACGGCGGAGCTGCTCTGCGAAGTGGGACGGTTCGACGAGGCGAGCGAGAAGGCCGAGCGGGCGTACCGCATCCTCCTCGAGGTCGGTGACCACGTCGCCGTGGCGAACGCGCTCAAGGCGCGGGGGCGGGCAGCGATGGGCCGGGGCGACCACGCCGGGGCCGAGGCGGACTTCCTCGACGCACTAGGGCTCCTACAACAGACGGCCAACCGCGTCGAAGAGATCGACGCGCATCTTCGCCTCGGCCAGCTCGCCCTGGCCCGCGGGGACCGAGAGGGCGCCCGCTCGCACCTACGGGCGCTCCGCGAGCTCGACCTTCCCAAGCTACGCCCAGATTGCCGCAAGGAGTACGACGCCCTCGCGGGCGCGCTAGGGGAAGGACTTTCGGCGACCGACCCCACCGCAGCGCCTGACACAGTGCGCAGCGACTAGCCGACACTCCCGACCTCTGCCCGCTTCCCGGCTCAACCTCGGTGACGAGGCCCCCGGGCTCCCCCACGGTGTTCCTCGTCCCGCACGCGGATGGCGGTCCCGTCATCGTGTGCCCTCGCCGTTCGGACAGGTCGCATCGTGTCCGGTCAGCCAACCTGTCCTACTATCAACACGTCCGGGGCGTCCACCGCGAGGAATGCCTGGCCTTGGACCCTCAGCTCTCTGCCGATACCATCACGACGGGATTGCCTCCCCGCCAATCGAAGCCGGAGGTCTTATCCGGCGCAATCCAGATGCCATAATTCGGCACATGGAATCCAGGCAACCCGACCTGACCGTGATAGGTCGCGCCTACTGGTTCGATCACGGTGATGTTCAGCGCATCAGAGCCGCAGGCACCACCCCCGGCCCAACTGAGGCCGAACGTGAATCCCAGGAACGAGGTCCAGTTCACGCGCTGGCTGCTGAGAGTCGTGCCATCAGAACACTGTTCTTGAAACGCACCTAGCGGGGTGATGCAATAGGTGTGGTCATCGACCGTGACATTCTCCGTCCTGGAGGGATGACAGTACGCGGGGTGCGCGGGTCCGGATAGAAGGCCCGGCCCGGCGAACAAGGCCGTGATAAGTAAGCAGGCCACGCCCAACGCGACCCAATTCGCGAGAGTATCTCGCATCCTAGCGGCCTAGAGCTCCAAGGTCAAGTCAGTTCATTAAGGTTCATCGCCGGAAGCTCGACGGCCCGCCACCCGTGTGCGGGTCGGGTCGCGTCAGCCCACCTCTGAGCGGTCCCGCGCGCTGCTTGATGACATGGTGACTTCCGCCCGATGTCGGGCAAGGAGCATGTGCGGCGCCTCTCTTCCTCGCCCTCGAGGCGCCGCATGCAGAGCGAGCTGTTTGTTGGGTTGGACGTGCACAAGAAGACCGTCGGGGCCACCGTGGTGGACCACGAGGGGAATCGTGTAGACCAGTCGAGCTTCGGGCCTCGAGATTCTGAGCTGATCTCCTATCTGGATCGACTCCCGGGTCGCAAGCATGTCGTCCTGGAGGCATGCAATGTATGGGAGCACTACTACGATGCCGCCCTCTCCACCGAGGCGGAGGTGACCCTCGCCCACCCCTATCGGGTTCGGTTGATCTCAGAGGCGAGCTTGAAATCGGACAAGGTCGATTCGGAGACTCTAGCGGAGCTCCTCCGCCTCCGAGGCATCCCCGTGGCCTACGCTCCGGACCCCGAGACCCGCGCGCTCCGCCAACTGGTGAGGGACCGCTGGTTCTACAAACGAGAGGAAGCCGGAGTCAAGAGCCACATCTACTCCGCTCTCCTTCGAAAGGGGATCCCGTATGATGACGGGATCCTCGGACGGACGCGGAATCGGGAGGAGCTCCGCTCCCACCAGATCCCTGAGGTCGATCGAGGTCTGGACGTCCTGCATCGATTCGATGAGTTGACCAAGGACCTCAACGAAGCGATCCACCAAGCGTTCCTGAAATCCCGGGAGGCCCAGCTCCTCAAGACGATTCCCGGTATCGGGGAGTTCACCGCGGTCGCGTTGGTGGCCGAGGTCTGCCCCATCGACCGATTCCCGAACATCGAGAAGCTGTGCTCGTATGCCGGACTGGTGCCGACCAACCGCCAGTCCGGAGAGTCGTCGTATCAGGGCCACCTGAAGACCGACGCGAATCGCATGGTGAAGTGGCTCCTCGTCGAGGCCTCATGGTCGCATCGCCAATGGGCCGGGAAGGGCAGTGATGTCACGAAAGTGGCACGCCGAGTCGCTCGACGAAGCGGCAAGCAGTCGGGGAACGTCGCCGGCGCCCACAAGCTGCTGAAGATCGTGTACGCCGTTCTGAAGCGTGGGACCCCTTACACTCCTGATCGACCGAGCTTCGGCGGGACCGCTGCGGAGTCGTGAGACGGCCGCGATGTATTGATTGAGGTCAGTCGGTCGGGAGCGGGCGGCTGCGACTGTCATCGTGCGCACCAGGCGCGAATAAGTGGGTGCAGAGCCCGCACACGCTCAACGGGAGAACCATGTGAACTAGAGACCGAAGTCGGCGGAAGTCACATAAGTGCGGTCCCGTCATCCCCCGCGCGCGTCGTTCCGTGGCGGCGCGGCTACGGGAGCGTGAGGAACGCGGATCCTGGGAACTTTCCGGACAGGCTGGCGATGAACTGATAATCGTGGCCTTGCGGGTCGACCGAGCCCATGTCGAGCACGATGGTGTAGATCGTGGTCAGGGGAGTCGAGGCGTTCGTCCCAACCGAGTAGGTCCAACCTGAGGTCATCGACATCTGCCCATCAGGGGCGGTGAACTGTGCCACGGGGGCTCCTCCGGAATCCATGATCGAAAAACCCGACTCGTCTCCAACCGCGTCATAGATCGCTCCGTTCTGGGTTTCGACCTGGAACAAGACTTCGCCGAACGTGACGGTCGAAACTTCGACCAGAAGTGCATAGATGAACTCGCCTGGCGTGCATCCGGTTGTCGAGAAGGACCCGCTAGCCGGACAGACACTCTCGACAGCGTTTCCCGCTGAGAAGATGGGGCCGGGGGGCATCACGGACGCGACGGGTTCATGGGGCATCAGAGGAATCACGCCAACCAAGACGTAGGCTAGGAGAAGCATGGCCAGCACTCCACCCACCGCGAGTGCGACCAGGCTCTTGGGGGCGCCTTCCACCACAGCCGCTTGTGCTGAGTTGTCGCCGATACATTACCTGGGCTACCGGGTGGTGCGCCCGGGGGCTGTGAGCTGACCTGCTCTCAGCCTCATGCCCTTTTCTCGTCCGGGCCGAGTTTACGGCCACTAATCGCAGTCCTCCATCGGCCGCGCGTGCCGTTCATGAAGCCCGCGCGGTGTGGGCACTGCGTGGGGGCACAAGGCCGAGTCCGCGCAATCGCTTTCGATCTATTCCACACATTGGTGGACCCGGAGGACTTTCGTCCCAAACAATTCGTCAGGGCTCGCGCCATTGCCGCCCTGTTAGGGATTCCTTCGCGGGAGTTCGAGGAGGCCTGGAACGCGGGGGTCCGCGATCGAATGACCGCAAGGATTCCCTCAGTGACAGACCGCGTACGACGCTACTGCTCGTCTCGCGGGATCTCTCCCCCGGACAGTGCGTGGCCGGTCGTAACGGACATCCTCGGTCGGCACGCCGACCTCGCGATTCGGAACCCGCGGAAGAGCGTGCTCGAAACGCTTCGGATTCTCAAAGAACGCGGCTTCGTCCTCGGTCTCGTGAGCAATTGCGATGAACGAGAGGTATGGGCGTGGTCCGGTTCCGAGATCGCCCCGCTCTTTGATGCTACGGTCTTTTCTTGTGACGTAGGGTTTGCCAAGCCGTCGGCCGAAGCGTACCGAGCGCTGATTCCTCGATGGGGCGGCATTCTCCTCAGCAAGGCGATCTTCGTGGGAGACGGGTCAAACAACGAGCTGGCGGGAGCGCGCGCCGCCGGGTTTTCACAAGTGATCTTCGACTCCGAGTTCGTGGCTTACAACGGATTGCGGACCGCGGAGGCGAACGAGCGCCTCCGAAAGGACGCGGACGGAACGATAGGGAGGCTCAGCGAACTCGCCTCCCTCTTGCCCTCGTGATTGTCTCGTCCCGCGCGCTGATCGCGCTCCCGTCTCTGGACGAACCCCGCGAATGAATTCGTCCGCTCGTGGAGGCGGGCGAGCCTCCCCGACCCGGCCGCGCGCCCCACATCAGAGTCGCGGCGGTCTGAGGCAGCCCCCCCGGTAGACGACGGTCCCCCGCGCGGGTCGGATGCGGGCTTTTGCCAAAGTTTAACCGATAGAATGCTGGTTCAGTGCTTCCGAGCGTGATCCCGATGGAGCGCGTTCCGCCGAGGGTTCCATGACGTCTGAATCCGGCCTCGCGGAGCCTCCTGGGAGAGGATTCAAGGGACCCAGAAGCGCCCGGTCGGCTGTGCCGTCCCCCGGGCCTTCCGACCGTGTCGCCGTCATGAAACTCTAGCTCAAGATCCCTCGCCATGTCTGGGTCGGGAATTTCTCCCACCGGCACCCCGAGTTGGTGATCGAGGCGGTCAACATCGTGGGCCTTCCTTGTGACGAGACCATCGGAGAGTACGAGGTCTACGGTCCGGCGGTAGACTGGACGGACGAGATTGCCGGGTGTCCCAACGTGTTGGAAGTGCATGCTCTCGGCGCGCAGCCCGGCCCCGGGAGATACCGGATCCGGTACCGCAGGTCGCCCTTCATCGCCACCACCGCGGAGGACGAGGTCCTCGTTCGTTACCCGCTGACGATCAAGGGTGGGCTCATGGAATGTGAGGTCATCGCCTGGCGGTCCACGCTGCGTCACTTCGTTGACGCACTCGCAGACACCGGACACGAGCCCCATCTTGTCTCGCTCCGCCGCGATTCGCTCCGCTCGGTTCACATTATCCTTACCCCGATCCAACGTGCTCTCTTCCGCCAGGCCCTCGCACTGGGCTATTTTGATGTGCCACGCCGAATCACGCTCACTCGGCTCGCCGAGAGGGTCTCGCGGAACAAGTCCTCGGTTTCCAAGACGCTTGCCAACGTCGAGCGGAGGCTGGCCGAGTTCGCGAGCACCGCAGGGGCAT
>Ga0326728_10023405_pt1 | contig 11317 bp, 11 predicted proteins | sample MB3enrmetagenome_FD_207602 | JGI IMG/M metagenome (GOLD analysis project Ga0326728, IMG submission 207602) | Lab enriched peat soil microbial communities from McLean, Ithaca, NY, United States - MB31MN | ecosystem: Environmental > Terrestrial > Soil > Wetlands > Peat | place: USA: New York... | reverse complement strand
GCCGCGGCACGCCATCGGCGCCCCGATCGTAGAAAGCGGGAACGATATCGTGTTCCAGCAAGTCGTAGAGGGCGGCGGACTCCACCTGGTCCTGGTACTCGGCGTTGTCGTAGCTCTCGCCGCGTCCGATGGCCCACCCCACAAAGCGATTCCTGGCAGCCGCCTCCCGCCAGGCTTCGTCCCACCATCCATCCAGGATGCTCAGATTGATGGCGCCGTTGGGCAGCGCCTTCATGCCACTGGTTCCACTGGCCTCCTGGGGCCGCAGCGGAGTGTTGAGCCATATATCCGAGCCCTGGACCAGGGACCGCGCCATGGCCGTATCGTAATCTTCGAGGAACACCAGCCGGCGGCGGAACTCTTTCTGCTGCGCCAGTCTTATGATCTGCTGGATCAGTTCCTTGCCGGCATCGTCGCGAGGATGGGCTTTGCCGGCAAACAGAATCTGCACGGGACGCTCGGCATGGTTGAGGATGCGCCCCAAGCGCTCGATGTCCCGCAGCACAAGAGTCGCCCGCTTGTAAGTGGCGAAGCGCCGCGCGAAGCCGATGGTCAGCGCATCCGGGTCGAGCGCTTCGCCGGCGGCGTCGATCTCCGACTGCGGCGCGCCGCGGCGCTGGAGCTGCAACCGCAGATGCCGCCTCGCGAATGCCACCAAACGCACCCGGCGGCGCTCGTGCGTTCGCCACAGTTCCTCGGCCGGAATGCCCTCCACCCGCTGCCACAGTTTGGCATCGGCGTCCACCCGCCAGTTCGGCCCCAGGTACCGGTCGTACAACTGATTCATCTCGAGAGAAATCCAGGAGCGAAAATGCACGCCGTTGGTGACGTGGCCGATGGGAACCTCATCCTCCGGAACACCCGGCCAGATGGACTTCCACATCTTCCGGGAGACCTCTCCGTGCAGCTTGCTGACTCCATTGCTGGAGGCCGCCATGCGAAACGCCAGCACCGTCATGCAGAACTCTTCGGCGTCGTTGGCCGGATTCTGCCGGCCGAGCGCCAGGAACTCCCCGCGGCCGATTCCCAGCCGGTTGATGTAATCCCCGAAGTAACGGTCCATCAAGGAAGCCGGAAAGTAATCGTGGCCCGCCGGCACCGGTGTGTGGCCCGTGAAGATGAGGCCCGCGGACGCCTCCTCAAATGCCTCCTGAAACGAGAGCCCATGCTTCTCTTTCAGCCTGCGCACGCGTTCCAGCCCAAGGAACGCGGAGTGCCCCTCGTTCATGTGGTACACCGTCGGCTCCAGTCCCAGGGCCTCCAGAGCGCGATACCCGCCGATGCCGAGCAGGATCTCCTGTTTCAGCCGCATCTCGAGATCGCCGCCGTAAAGCTGGTCGGTGATGACGCGGTCCTCGGGGTGGTTGGCCGGAAGGTTGGAATCCAGCAGGAAAAGCGGCACGCGGCCGACTTGCGCTCTCCACACCTGGGCCGTCACCGGCCGGCCGGGATACGCCACTTCCACCGTCACGGCACTCCCGTCGGCACGGCGTTCGCGAGTGACGGGGAGAGTCTGAAAATCGTTGTCTTCGTACGACTCCTGCTGCCATCCCGCGGCGTTGAGGTATTGACGAAAGTACCCTTGCTGGTACAGCAGCCCGACGGCCACCAGTGGCACACCCAGATTGCTGGCCGACTTCAGATGATCGCCGGCCAGGACGCCGAGCCCACCCGCAAATATGGACAGGCACTCCGTCAATCCGAATTCGGCCGAGAAGTAAGCCACCAGCAGTTTGTCCGTCCGATCATACGTGCGGCGATACCAGGTAGATTCCGCCGAGAGGTAGGAAGCCATTTCCTTGACCAGGCGATCCAGTTGGGCGAGGAACGATTCATCCTTGGCCGCAGCCTCCAGTTGCTCCTGGTCGATAGTCCCCAACATCAGCACGGGGTTGTGCCCGGTGGATTCCCAGAGGTCGCTATCCAGGCGGCGGAAAAGTTCGATGGTGTCGTGGTTCCAAGCCCAGCGCAGGTTGTAAGCCAGTTGACGCAGGCCCTCGAGCGCGGGTGGCAACGAAGGGATGACGTTGAATACGTGAACGGGCTTCATAGAGCAAGTATAAGAGGTTTCAGACTCCGGATATCGGATAAGGCCTCCAGAAAAGTCGCGTGTCGCGGGAGCGACTGCGCGATGGGGCTGGCGGGGACGGGGTTCCTCGGATGGGGTCGGGGGTCGGGGGCCGGGGGCCAGGGGCCGGGGGCCGGGTGACGCATCTGTTCCGGGCATGTGGAGTTGTCAATCATGAGGTTTTAAGCACCTCTTTTTCAATGGGTTGAGTGCGTGGGTCGAGATTGGGTGACGCATGGGGAGGCACTTTTTTGCAAGATGCGTCACCCGGGTGGTCACGGACCCGCCGCCAGGACAGGGGCCAGGGGCCGGGGGACGGAAACAGTATCAGCGCTGGCTGGCACCCGGCAGCCACTACGGCGGCCGATGCGGCGCCAAACGGCGAGGCGCTGGCGATGAGGGGAGCGAAGGGATTGTGCATTGGTTCCTGCTAATTCCGGTATAGCAGGCGAAAATCGGGCTGACGGGGGTCGGGGTCCGGGAGTGATTGAAATGGTTGAGAAAACTCGGCGAGGAAACCTGTCAACGACTTATTTGGGGGGGGGCGGAGAACCGCTTGATGCGCACGGAGCCTTCCGGGAAGCAGGCGCGGATTTCCAGTGTGCCTCCCATGGCCTCGATAAACTTGGCTAGCCTGCTGACGTACATGTCGGATTGGCGCTCAATCTTCGAGACGGTGGCCTGCCTGATGCCCAAGGTTTCCGCCAGACGCTCCTGGGTCAATCCACGGGCGGCGCGAAGTTCATCGAGAGCCATGTCGCGCAGGGTGACTTTGACGCGGGCCTCGACGCGTGCGAGAGACTCCGCCGGTAGTCGATTTCGGAGTTCTCTAAAGTTTCGTGCTTTTGCCATGGTCGTCACTCTCTTCCAGTTCGATCGGGCGCCGTTCGCAGAGGCGGTCTGCCAGGGGCACGGAAGTTTCATACCACTATTCGTTTCCCGTCTTGTCGCCGCCGATCAGCAGCACGGCGTTGCGGGGGTAGTGCCTGCGCGTGCGATCATCATGCGCGCCGCGCCTGCCCCTGGCGCATCAGCCACGCCGTTGCCGCATCTGCTTTCGCGCCCGCCTGTCCGATGCCCTGAACGGCGTCTCACGGGATCGATCTCGCCAGCCTGGACTCTGGTATATACCTCCGGATTGCCTTACAATGGTGGTCATGAGGATCCGAAAAGTGGCGGAGAAGAAACGGCGCACGCTGTATATCAAGAATCCCGCGGCCCATCGCCTAGCCGAGCAAGTCAGCAAACGCATGGGGGTGACCCTCAGCGATGCCGTAATTGCCGCTCTCGAAGACAGCCTCCAGAAAACAAGGCGGCCCCTCAATCGAACGAAAGTGGACGATCTCTGCGCCAGGATCGGCGCTCTTCCAGTGGTCGACGCCCGCACGCCGGAAGAGATTCTCGGATACGGTGCTTTCGGGATTCCGAGTTAATGGTAATCGACACATCGGCGCTGATTGCGATTGCCCTCGGGGAGCCATCCCGGGGACGGCTGCTGGACGCGCTGGAAACAGCGGCGGACCGAGTCCTCTCGGCGATGTCGCTCCTGGAGGCCGGCATAGTTCTTCGGGCGCGGCTGGGTGAGAGCGCGGTCGGCTTGTTGTACCAACTGGTGGACGATCTGGTGAGCGAAGTGGTCGTATTCGATGAATCCCAGGCAAGACTGGCAATAGCGGCGTTTGGGCGATTTGGAAAAGGGCTGGGGCACCGGGCGCAGCTCAACTTCGGGGATTGTGCCGTATACGCGCTGGCGGTATCCCGCGGTGAGCCGGTGCTGGCAACCGGTCATAAGTTCGCAGCGACGGACGTGGCGTGCTATCGGGTGTAGCGGCGCAGCGTTCAGGGGGAACCGTAGCCGCCGTGACGGGCGATTCACGGGAGGAATGTGTAGCTTGCCAGATGGGGACATCTGGCCCGCGTCCACAGATTCAAATCTACAAGGAGGTTAGACGTCCACTTGACGTCAGCAGATGGCGTTATAGTGTCCTCTAGTTGACTAGTGCACGATGATATTCTTCTTGAGTGGACGGCCAGACCAATGTTGCTCTATCGCCTGGATGAAATCGGGCCTGACCACCTTGGCTCTGGCGGCAACCCAACCGCCGCTTTCGGAACGCAGATAGAGGCCTTCAATCACTTCGTCCCCGTAGGCTGATTTTGTTGACATGAGCAGACGCCGAAGCCGTTCAACGTCGAATCGGCCCCTGGAGATTTCGGGAACAACCTGGATACTTAACGACTCAAGGAGGGAGTTCCTCCTCTCCGATGACCAGAACCTCTGCGCGCGAGCGTCATACACATCGAAACCGATGAACCAATCTGTCAGACGGTTGTACCCCACCGAATGAGAGGCAAAGCACCACTCACCAAAGACCATAAGCCCGGGATCGAGCTTCTTGGCTAGGCAGGGTGCGCGCCCTGCAAGCCAATGCCACAGGGGCTGGAACTGCGGAGCGGATGGTTGTTGAATGTACGCTCCCCGGTTCTGGGCTCGGGCTTCTCCCTCGGTTGTGACCGACAGCCCAACATTTGCTCCGTCAAGCTTCTCTTCAACAACGATTTCGCCAGACAGGAATTCCTCGCGCTCCACTTCCGAGAAGACCTGGTCGTCGCGAAGTACCCCTCCCGGAGGGCAAAAGAGATGCGGGGTGCGCGGAAACTTGAAGAACTTCTTGGGCGCTAATGTTTCTTCTTCTTTTCGTACTTCGACTCGATTTCGCTTCTGCAGATGAATTTAACCTCGATTCCGCACTCGGCCAGGGCGGGCCACCAACCGACCCATTTGCTGTCCGTCGCCTGGACGATAGGTAATTTTGGGGAATGCTTTGCCGCCACCGCCACGAACTTCCGATCAGACCAGTCGAACCTCTTAAGCCCTTCGTGCTCTGGAAACTCTTCATACCCCCTTGATTCGTGCGGAGTAATTGTGACCCACGAACAGTGGCCCGGAGCTGACCTAGTGTTCAGTACCCACTCCAAAAATCTAAAGCCAAGGCCGGGCTGCCGGCTTGTCGATAGGTTGGTCCGATACTCTTTGATTATCTCCCACCCGGAATCCAGGGCAACACAACCCTCCGCCCTTATTTCCAACAACTCTTTCTGGCAACGCTCAATACAGGGTCGCGACGCTCCCGGACCGCCCTCAGCTGTCATCAACACATTGGTGTCGATCACCACGCGCTTTCTCATTCCTTCTCGCCCCGCTCTTCACGCTGCGAAGCCGCCTCAGCACGTGCGGCGAGATCCAGCATTGGGTCACCGAAGAAGTTTTGTGGCCAGTTCTCGATGTCCCCAAACAACGTGACTTTCAGTTCCTGTAAGGACGAACCCTCGAGGCGGGGTTCGCAGAAATAGAGTGCAACATCGGATGGATGAAGGACTCCTTCCGCCACACGACGTTGTATGCGTTGAAGGAAATGCTCGGAATGGCTCTCGACCAGAAACTGTACTCGTCTTTCCGTACCGCCCTCCCTGGCGCGAATCGCGTCAATGAAGAGGTCACCAAGTTCGGATTGCGCGCGCGGGTGCAAATGTAGCTCTGGCTGCTCAATGATAACGGTTGAGTCGGGTGCCACATAGAAGGCCTCGACCACTACAGGCAGCACCTGAGAGATGCCAAACCCGACATCGGGGAGGTCGACCTCCTTGCGCGCGTCGTTGGCCTTTACCCGAACCTCGTATTCTTTCCGATTCGGTGCGATCCGGCGAGCCTCGAACGAATCCAGCAGCCCAAGTTGCTTCAGCCACCGGGCGATCAGCCGCTGAAACGTCTGCGTGGGCTGCTTTTCTTTGAAATTGAACTTCCTGTTAGCAGCGGCGAGCAATGCCGCAACGGTGCCGTCGCCGTCACGGCCGACATGTTCGGGAACGTCTCCAGACCAGGTGTACGTGCGGTTTGGGTAATCGCGCATGGGCCCGAGGTACATCAACCTTTTCAGCTGCCGTTCGAGCGCCAATGCAAGCACGCTCGTGAAGCCTGCATTCTGATAGTATGCCGCCACTTCATTTGGAAAACCGTAGAAATGAATTGGAGACTGAAGAGGCCACGCTCGTCCCAGCGTCCTGACAAGATCGAATCCCCGTGCAGAGAGTTCGTATTTTTGATTAGGCGGATTGCCCTTTGCTGAGAGGTGTACGTTTATCCGCGGCTTCTCAGGCGGGCTCGAACTGTACTCGAACCATTCGACGTATTGAACGTCCGCAACCGAAGCGATACTCGCCGCGAAACGAAGCGTGTCGGTATCGGTGCTCTTTCGCTTCAAGCGGTCCGCTATTGCTAGTGGCTTCGGAAGCGTCCAGGAGAATTCGAATTCTAGTTTGTTGTTCAGGTCGTGATCGAAAATGAGATCTTGAAAGGTGCCGAGTTCAACGGGCGTGTAGTCATCACCAGGATGCACCACGCGGCGCTGATCCTGTGATTCGCTAGTTTGCTTGAGCATCAGGAGGAATTGCAGCAAACTGGTCTTCCCGGCGCTGTTTACCCCGAAGAAAACCGTCAACGGGGCAAGCCGTACCGTCCCGGTATCTTTCCAGGACTTAAAGTTGCGGATACGTAGGGTCGTTAGCATTTTCCGGTCCTATTCTCAGGCCATGCCCGTCAGGCGTAGCCAGCGCTTGCGGCTGAACTCCTAGTTTACTGCCCTTCGTGTCCGCTCGCCTGCTCTGGGAAACTTCTCCTCCATCGGAGCGGCGAACCTTCCGGGGCGTAGGCGCTTGAATGGCAAAGTCGCAACCGCCCGCGGCCCCCAGAGGGCCTTCGAAGAAGTGTCGCCGGATCGGTCCCAGTAGGTCGGCAGCGCCCAGCCAGGAAACTGCGCTGCAATCGGAGAGCCTGCGAAAATACTTGTCGAGAGGGCTATTTTACACCCTTGGGCGTTGCGGCGGCCTGGGTACCCGAGCCGAGAACCGGCTTGCCCAGAATGTTCAGGGACCGTTGCGCGATAATGGCGTCGTGACGCAACGTGCATTCGGCTGGACGGGCGTGGATGTCCCTGTCATCGGACAAGGCACCTGGATGATCGAAGGCTCCCGCGAGAGCGAGCGGCGCGCCGTGGAGGCCCTGCGCGTGGGCATGGATCTCGGGCTCACGCACATCGACACCGCCGAAATGTACGGCAACGGGCGCGCCGAGGAACTTACCGGCGAAGCTATCGCCGGGCGCCGCGATGAGGTCTTCCTGGTCAGCAAAGTCCTGCCCTCAAACGCCAGCTACGATGGGACGCTGCGCGCTTGCGAACGGAGCCTCGCGCGGCTTGGCACGGACCACCTGGACCTCTACCTTCTGCACTGGGCGGGCAGCTATCCGCTGGGCGATACCATGCGCGCCATGGAGCGCCTCGCCGATGAGGGCCAGATCCGATTCGCCGGCGTGAGTAACTTCGACGTCCGGCAAGTCGAAGCCGCGCAAGCCGCGCTGCGCCACCGTAGGCTGGCGGCCAACCAGGTGCTCTACCACCTGCGCGGACGCGGCATCGAGCGCAAGCTGATCCCCTACTGCCGGGAGCAGCAGATCGCGGTGGTGGGCTACTCGCCCTTCGGACACGAAGCGCTCCCGCGACTGGATTCCGCGGGCGGGCGGGTGCTGGCGGAAGTCGCGCAACGGAACCGGCGCACGGTCCGGCAGGTCATCCTTAACTTCCTCACACGTCTCCCCGGCGTCTTTACGATTCCGAAAGCCAGCCAAGCCGAGCACACGCGCGAGAATGCGGGCGGCTCGGGGTGGACGCTTTCGGCGGAAGACGTTGGCGTTCTCGACCGGGCGTTCCCCGCGCCCAATCGCGACGTGCCGCTGGGGATGCTGTAGAGCGGGGCTTACGGCTAAGACGGGCTTCAGACAGGGCGGGACGGGTGTTTCAGGTGCGACACAAGAGCCGTGGGAGGATTGCGAAATCGACCAAGCCGCGGCGAAAGAGCGTTCTTCCGCCCCCTACGGGGGCTGCTCCGGTTGCGCCCAGTCCCACGGCTCGCGCCGTGGGCTACAATCTTTCGCCCTGACGGGCTAAAGAAACGCCTGGATTCCTGCGATTCGTTTCCGAGTGGCTGACAAGCGGCCCATAATGCTGTAATCTTATCCGAGAGGGGAAATTCCATGACTACGAAGATATTGTGCGTTCTGGCAGCGGCGGCCGCGCTGGCGGCAGCCGATGGCTCCTATGTCGGCAAGTGGAAGATGAACGTCGCCAAGAGCGATTTCGGCGACACAACCATAACCTTTGCGCAAGCGCCCTCCGGCGGGATGCAAATGACCGTGGACGGGCAGACCTACACCTTCAAGACCGATGGCAAAGAGTACGACGGCGTGTTCGGCAGCAAGATGTCCTGGAAGGCGACCGGCACCGGCGCGTGGGAAGTGACCAACAAGATGGGCGCCAAGGTGCTCAGCACGGATACTTACAAGGTATCCGCGGATGGCAAGAGCCTGAGCCTGGTGTCCAAGGGGACCTCGCCGGCGGGTACGCCGTTTGAGGATTCGGTGGTCTACCAGCGGGTGTCCGGCACGTCCGGCCTGGCCGGAAAATGGAAGACCAAAAACCTGAAGATGAGTTCGCCGGACACGATTGAGCTGACCGCCTCGGGCAGCGATGGATTGTCGTTCAAGATGCCCGACCAGAAGCTGGTGTGCGACGCCAAGCTCGACGGGAAGTCGTATCCGTGCAGCGGGCCGAACCTGCCGCCGAACACCAGCGTGGTCTTCAAGAAGGCGGGGGTCAACTCCTTCAGCGCCGATATCACCATCGGAGGAAGGCTCGCCTACCAAAGCACTTATACCGGCTCGGCCGACGGCAAGATGCTGACCGAAGCCGGCAGTGCGATCGGCACCACCGAGAAGTACAAAGCGGTATACGACCGCCAGTGAGTGAAGGCCGCGGCCTTACACCACAAACGGTTTGCGGTACACCGGGCGGGTAAGCTGCTTGTCGGCTTCGGCGTCGCCGGTGAAGCGCGGGCCCGGACCCAGATTGAGCTTGTGCCCGGTGCGGTAGCTGATGTTGGCCAGGTTGCACAGACCGGCGCTGAAGTGCGCGTTGGAAATGGGGTCGCGCAGATCCTTGACGTTGCGCGAGCGGCAGGCCGCCAGAAAGTTTTCCATGTGCAGGCTGGTGCCGTCGCTTCCCGGACCGCGCTCGGGATGCTCTTCCATGACCAACTCGCTGCTCTCACCCTTGTATGCCTGGAACCCCATGTCATTCATCGACGCCCAGCCGTCGCTGCCGTAAAAAAGATTGCCGACGGTGACGTTGGCGGGAGTGCTGGCGGGTGTGTCCGCGCGACCACCGCGACCGCCCGGGCGCATTGGCGTGCCTTCGCCGCCGGTCAGGATGCCGCGCACCTCGAACACGATCTCGCGCCCGCCGTAATCGTAGCTGGCGAGCTGCGTGTTGGGGGTCTCCTGATCGTCGTCATAGGCGTACTTACCGCCACTGGCGAACGCGCTTTTGGGCCACTCGGGGTCGCCCAGCGCCCACCGGCAAAGGCCGATCTCGTGCACGCCCTGGTTGCCGATATCGCCGTTGCCCGTGTCCCAGAACCAGTGCCAGTTGTACTTGAATCGCAATGCGTTGAACGGACGCACGGGCGCCGGCCCCAGGAACAGGTCCCAGTTCACGCCCGGCGGCACGGAGCTATCCTGCTTGTGTCCGATCGACGCGCGGCGCTTGAAGCACAGCCCCTTGGCCATGTAAATCTTACCGATCAGGCCGCCTTGCATGGCTTCGATCGCCCGGATCTTGAACGGCATGCTGCGGTGCTGCGAACCGATCTGCACCATGCGCTTGGTTTGGTTGGCCACTTCCACCATTCGCAGGCCTTCATGGATGTTGTAGCAGGCCGGCTTTTCGCTGTAGACGTCCTTGCCGGCCTGACACGCCCAGATGGTCGCCAGGGCGTGCCAATGGTTGGGCGCGGCGATGGAAACGGCGTCGATGCCGGGGTCGGCGAACAACTCACGCATGTCCTCGACTGCCTTGACCTTCTCACCGCTGGTGATTTTCTGGAGGGTGGCCTGGGCCCTCTCGCGGGCAGCCTGATCGATGTCGCAGATACCGGCGACACGCGCGTCCGGCAGGCGCGGGTATGTGTTCAGGTGGCTCGTACCGCGGCCACCAAGTCCGATGATGGCCACGTTGATCTTGTCGTTGGCGCCCCAAACGCGCGTCGCGGCGGCGGCGGTCACCGCGCCGAGAAAAAACCTGCGGGTAGTTGAATCGGACACAGACAATCTCCTCACCGGAGCCGATTATATCAGAGGGGCGGGAATCTCATGGCGCGCAGGGCCGACCGCTCTCTTACGTTCGCGGCTCGGAAAAAGGTTCGGAGCGGTTGGATGAATTATCGTGAGGCAGTGGCCTTGAAGAAGGTGTAGCAGAAGGTGCCGCCGGGCCCCGTCGCACGGTACAGATCCGCGATGCCTTTCTCCCAGGTGCGCCGATCGACCATCCCCAGCGAGAGCGCCTGATCGCGGACGCCTTCCACCATGGCGATGAACGTGTTCTTGGAGAAGCCTTCCACCAGGTCGGGCCGGCTGTCGTCCACATACACCATCCGCGGGCTGACGCGCACGTCGCGGAACCCGGCCTCCGCGAGCAGCGGATAGAGCCGCCGGCCAATGAGAGCGTCGCCGCCCAATCGGGCTTGGACATCTATCAGGCACTGGACGGCCCGTGCGGCGTCCGGCGAGTGCGGATGACAGTACCAGGAGCCGTGGTCGCCCTCAATCACGGTGATCGTCCGGCCGCGGCGCAGAACGCGCTTCACGGCTCTGAGGGCCGCGGCCGGCTCCGCCACGTGCTCCAGCAGGAAGCAGACGAAGACATGGTCGAAGTGCTCGTCGCCAAAAGGCAAATCGAACAGGTTCGCCACTCGGAACTCGACATTGCGGTGGCCGGCCGCCGTGACCCGCGCACGGGCCTGTTCGAGCGAGTCGGCCGAGATGTCCACGGCCACAATCCGCGCCCCCGGGTTGCGCGAAGCGAGATGAACCGTCTGGGCCCCGGTGCCGCAGCCGCACTCGAGCACCAGGCTCCCCGGCGGATACACGGTGTCGTGGTGCAGCAGTTCGCTGAGCGTGTTGGCCTGGTCGGCCAGGCGATCCGCCTCGCGGGCGGAGTAGCCGTGAACGTATGAAACTTCGGTCACAGGATATAATTGTAGTCGCATTAACCGCACCAAGAGCAAATTCAGGGAGACCAGGTGGGACCGAATCGCCCCTTGCCCGTGCGCGGAACGGCTCCGGCCATGGCCGCGCGAAGC
>Ga0326728_10023404_pt1 | contig 11318 bp, 8 predicted proteins | sample MB3enrmetagenome_FD_207602 | JGI IMG/M metagenome (GOLD analysis project Ga0326728, IMG submission 207602) | Lab enriched peat soil microbial communities from McLean, Ithaca, NY, United States - MB31MN | ecosystem: Environmental > Terrestrial > Soil > Wetlands > Peat | place: USA: New York... | reverse complement strand
CGTGTAGAAGTTCTTCTTCGCTGCAGCACAGCATGCTGCCAACGGATAAGAACCTATTTTGTTGATGAGCGTGCCGTCGGAAAGAATCGAATCAGCGCCGACAAGGGCGGAATCGATTTCATTTATAAAAAATCCAATCGACGCATCAGATACAAGCACTGCACGGTGTCCCATTTTCATCAATGCTCTCGCAGTTTGCCTACCTTCGAACAACGGGCGTGATTCCATGACAAACACCGTCGCATCCTTGCCTTCATGGGCAGCGCGCTCAAACGTTTGTAACACGAATTCACTTTGGCTGATCGTTGCGTAATTCTTGCCGTTTGCAATAAGTCCCGATGCGTGTCTGGCAGCTTGAGATGGTGCGATTCCAATCTTGTCACGCAGGCTCTTTAAATAAGCGCAGATTTCTTCGTGGTTCATTCTGTCGGAAGCGGAGATCACAAACCTGCACATATTCGACACCGCGGACATCTGGGACTGAGCATTCGAAATCGCTGTGGAGAGAGATTTCAGGTCCCGGACGAAACTTGTATTTGATATGTCATCAAGGGAGAAAGCTGAAAGCAGATCTAAAGTGTCTTTAAGGATTTGCTGTTGACTTGAAATGTTGTCGGCAGCAATTCGGTCTGCTCGCTCGAGGAACTCTGGTTTCATAGGGTTGCGAATAGTTTAAAGTCTGCGGAATCAAATTGCAATATTGCTGTCAACCTTTTTCGGAAAGGCGCAAGATTTCAACATAGCAATGATTTCAGTGGTTTCGGAACTTATTCCGCCTAATAAAGGTTTAAATATTGGATGTGCCATGATGGGATAATGGATTACCGATGAGTGATTATAAATATATAATCGTCGGTGGGGGTATGACCGCCGATTCTGCTGTAAAAGGAATCAGAGAAATCGACAGGTTGGGAACCATAGCAGTTTTCAGTGACGAAAAAGACCCGCCTTACAATCGGCCGCCATTATCGAAATCTCTTTGGAAGGGTGATTCCATCGATTCGATCTGGAGGGCAACCGTAAAAGAAAAAATAGACTTCTTCGGTTCAACACGGGTTATTGAAATAGATCCTTCTATGAAAACCGCGCGAACCACCGATGGGAAAGCATATCATTACCAAAAACTTCTCCTTGCAACCGGAGGGAAACCGAGAAGACTTCCCTACGGCGGAGATGATGTTATCTATTTCCGTACCCTCGAGGACTACAAAAGACTTCATGCGCTTTCTGAACAGGCATCGGACTTCGTTGTTATAGGCGGCGGGTTCATCGGATCAGAAATTGCCGCCGGTCTTGCAATGAACGGAAAGAATGTCACGATGATATTTCCGGAAGATGGCATCGGAGCTAAGGTATATCCGCGTGGCCTTTCGGCCTTCCTTAAGGCGTATTATGAAGAAAAAGGAGTGAACGTTATCTCTGATGGCTCGGTTGTCAATATCGATAATAGGAACGGCAGACTTTTAGTGAGATCGAATAAAGGAGGGGGAATCTCTGCCGATGCTGTCGTTGCCGGACTCGGCATAGTGCCGAACGTCGATCTCGCAAAAGACGCGGGCATTGCGACGGACGACGGGATTATTGTAGATGAGTCCCTGATGACCACGAAACCTGATGTTTATGCAGCCGGGGATGTGGCGAATTTTCACAGCCCTGCCCTGGACCGTCGAATGAGGGTCGAGCATGAAGACAACGCAAACACCATGGGAAGAGCCGCAGGGCGCAACATGGCCGGTGCACCGGAGCCGTACCATCACCTTCCATTTTTCTATTCCGATTTATTCGACCTTGGATACGAAGCGGTAGGGGAGCTTGATGCACGACTTGAGATATTCGAAGATTGGAGGGAAGAATTTCGTAAAGGCGTGATTTATTATTGCAAAGATGATGTTGTCAGAGGCGTTCTATTGTGGAACACGTGGGGACAGGTCGCTGCCGCCCGCGAGTTGATTACATCAAAGAAAAAATTCGATCCGGTTTTTCTTAAAGGTATGATAAAAGATTGACCGCAACAAAAAAGGCAGGAAAAACTCCTGCCTTTTTGTCCTCTAAACTATGAATCTGGATCACCCTCCATACATGCCACCGAGTGCAAATACACTGATCAGCACTATCACTATCCAGATACCAAATACGTATGCAGCCGGCAGGAATCCCTTTTTGCCTGAAAGTGCTCCAATCCCGATTGAAGTCACGCCAAGATTCCATATCGTGAAAAGGTCTGCGTTCCTCAAAAGAGAATAAGTCTTGTCGGAGGACATCTGCGTAAACATTCCGAGGTGCAGCCCGCCGTCGAGACGGGAGAGAAGGACGGTGATGACAATCGACAGTATCACCCCCACAATCGATATCCAACTCGAGAGGCCAGCGACGCCCATCATCTGTGAATAATTGACGTTTCCTTTCAGGAAGATCTTGCCAATAAGCACCCATATCCCAGCCGCGACAAAAAAAATGATAAATGTGGCAACAACTGCTCCGAATATTCCAATAGCCATAAATGCAGATGAGCCACTTTCCATTCTCTCTCTTGCCTGTGCGGCTTGATCGGCGGTCATCTTTCCTTGAGCGACCATCTTATCAAATCGCTGCTCTTGCTGCTCAGCCATCTGAAAACGAAGATCGGGTGAGCTGAATCTGACATAAGTTGAGACGCCGATGACGACTGCAAGCAGTAATACCGGCACAAGCCAGTCTGCGACTTTTACTGGAGAAGTCTTGAACGAAGCAAAAACTTTTGACGGCTCGTAGAAGACTCCAGCCGCTTTGTCCATGAAAGAAAGGGGTTCCTGCAATGGTTGTGACGACGTGGTTCCAGATGGTTGTTCAATGGATGAAGTTTCCACCGGACTTCCACAATTTGGACAGAATGTTTTACCTTCGGCTACATCGTTTCCACAGTTTTGACACTTCATTGTTATTTTCCTCCTTCAGCTATTTTTTTGACACTTGCACTTATTACTCCAAGAGTTTCGCCAAGCATTGTGTTGGATCTTTTTAATTCTTCTCCGGTTACTCTCGTGTTGCTCTCAGTATCCAGCATGGCCAGCGTTAGCTGTGCTTGCATTACCATTCCGAGTCCCATGAGGGCGCCAAACAAAATCACAAAAAGCCCCAAAACCACACTTGATCCACCTAAAAGGCTGGAACTGCTTGAGCTTGCAGCTATCCCTAAACTACCCAGAACACTGATGACTACCGCGAACCAGCCGCATCCCTCAACAAACCTCGCGATGCCATAGGCTGACTGAAACTTACGCTGCTCTATAATGCCTTCTCCTTTTTGTTTAAAATAACTTAGAGATGTCAGAAGTTCAAACTTAGTTTGGCTTCTACCGAACGACAATCTTTGCTAAATTAATTCAAACAGGAGTCACCAGTGCCAGCAAAAAGATTTTTCATACTTGATGGAACCGCGCTTGCTTACCGCGCATATTTCGCGATGATCAGCCATCCTTTGATCAATTCAAAGGGTCAGAACACGAGCGCCGTCTTTGGATTTGCAAATTATCTGATGAAAATCATCGGCGACGAAAAACCGGATTACTTGGTCGCCGTCTTCGATACCGCAGAACCGACGTTTCGTCACAAAGAGTATCCGGAGTATAAAGCCACTCGCGAGAGAATGCCCGAAGAGATGGCCAGCCAGCTGACGCACATAAAGAAACTGCTGAATGCGTTCGGAGTTCCGACCGTCGAGAGGCCCGGTTATGAAGCCGATGACGTCATCGGTACGTTGGCTCAACTTGCCGCAAAAGAAAACATCGACGTCTTTATGGTCACAGGAGACAAAGATTTCATGCAGCTTGTGACTCCGAAGATAAAAATGTACAAGCCAGGAAAGAGTGGAACGGAGGTCGAAATAGTCGACGAAAAGGGCGTAGAGAAGAAATTCGGAGTCAAGCCGTCTAAGGTGATCGACGTGTTAGCTTTGACTGGAGATTCAGTTGACAATGTTCCTGGTATCAAAGGGATTGGCGAGAAGACGGCGATTCCTCTTATACAGAAATATGGAGGGCTGGAAAAAGTTTTGTCGAATGCGGAGAAGATCGAGAAGCCCGCCCTCCGTGAAAAGCTGAAAAGCGGAAAAGACATGGCGCTTCTCTCTAAGAGGCTCGTTACCATAAAGACTGACGTTCCGCTCGGTGTCGATTTCCACACTCTGAAGGAAAAAAATTCGGACACTGCCGAAATCGCAAAAATCTTTAATGAGTTAGAGTTTCGTTCGTTAATCAAGAGAGCGCAGCAGATGGTTGCGTCTTCTGCGGTCGATCCCAATAAAGGAGTTCAGGAAAAGCAGGAAGGTCCGGTCGAAAGTACGGATTCTGAAGTTCAAACCGAAGCCGGAGATTATGAAGACATATCGACCGTCAAACATTCCTACAAACTCGTCACTGAATTATCGGAGCTTCAAAAGCTGGCAGAGAAGCTGAGAAAATGCGAGTCCATCTCCATGGACACGGAAACCACGAGCACAAATCCAATGCTTGCCGATCTCGTAGGAATTTCTTTGTCAGTGAAGCCGCGCGAGGCTTACTATGTCAGCGTCGCCTCCGAGGGGGGCGACCTTTTTTCCGGGGTAGAGGGACGGCGAGGAGTCAATGTCAAAGACGCAATCAAATTACTGAGACCGATTTTTGAATCTGCGAAGATAAAAAAATTTGGGCAAAATCTAAAATATGATATGCTGGTGCTCTCTAACTACGACGTGTGGACGCAGGGAGTCGCTTTCGATTCCATGGTTGCAGCTTATGTCATAAATCCGGATGGACAGCATAATCTCGATGCACTTGCGAAAGAATATTTGAAGTATAAGCCCGTCCCGATCGAAGAATTGATCGGCACCGGGAAGAATCAAAAGAATATGCGCGAGGTTTCGGCAGAAGTCGTTGCAGAATATTCGGGCGAAGACGCGGATGTCGCGCTGCAACTGATGGATGTGCTGCGAAAGAAATTAGAGAAACTGAATTTAGTGGGTCTCTGCGAGAAGGTGGAGTTCCCGCTAATAGAAGTTCTCGCGGCGATCGAGAAAACCGGAGTGAAAATTGACACGGAAATTCTGAGCCAGATCTCAAAAGAGCTGGAGCGGATGATCGAAAACCTCGGCGATGAGGTTTACAAGCTTGCTGGCGGAGAATTCAATATAAATTCTCCGAAGCAGCTTGGCGAAATATTGTTTAATAAAATGAAGTTAGCAGCAACCAAGAAAACGAAAACTGGATTCTCGACGGACGTTTTTGTTCTCGAGGAGCTGAGCGCGCAACATCCAATCGCGGAGAAAATTCTCGACTACAGGAAACTTACAAAACTCAAGGGCACCTATGTCGATGCACTTCCGACCTTGATAAATCCACGGACGGGAAGGGTCCATACGTCGTTCAATCAGACCGTCGCGGCGACAGGGAGGCTCAGCTCCTCCGACCCGAACCTGCAGAATATCCCGATCCGAGGAGAAATAGGAAAGGAGATCAGGAAAGCGTTCGTACCAGGTGAAAAAGGGTGGGTGATGGTCTCGGCGGACTATTCGCAGATCGAGCTCCGCATCATGGCACACATCTGCAAGGACGAAGGTTTGATCGATGCGTTCAACAAGCACGAAGACATTCATAGAACCACAGCTTCTAAAGTCTTCGGGGTGCCCGCGGACAAGGTCACATCCGACATGCGCCGCAAGGCGAAGGAAGTGAACTTCGGGTTGCTTTATGGAATCGGCCCCTATGGACTGAAGATTCGGCTCGGGATTTCGCAAAGCGAGGCAAAAGAAGTGATCGACACATATTTCCAGAGATTCCCTCGCGTACGGGAGTATATAAACGGCACACTCGAATTTGCCCGCAAACATGGATATGTCGAAACCCTTCTCGGCAGGCGTCGCTACCTTGCTAATATCAACAGTAAAAACTCTGCCGTGCGCATGGCGGAAGAGAGACAGGCGATCAACATGCCGATACAGGGAACCGCCGCAGACATGATCAAGCTTGCCATGGTAAACATCTATCGAGAGATGAAGAAGAAAGAAATGAGATCAAGGATGATACTTCAGGTGCATGACGAATTAGTTTTTGAATCGCCGAAGAGTGAATTGAAGCAGCTCGAAGAACTTGTTGCGGATAAAATGAAAACTGCAATGAAGCTGGATGTGCCGGTCGACGTCGAAATCGGCACTGGACCGAATTGGCTGGATGCGCACTGAAATGTTTTCTCGGGTCGATCGGAAGATACATTACCTTATGAACAACGATACGAGCTTGTAAGCGCCTGCTCCGATTAGCGCGGACAGTGGAATCGTAAGAATCCACACAAGAACTATATTCCCCGCTACTCCCCACCGCACTGCTGAGAGACGATTCGTCGCGCCGACGCCCATGATGCCGCCATTTATTGTGTGAGTCGTGCTTATCGGGATACCGAAGAATGTTCCGATAAGAAGAGTTATTCCACCTGCTGTCTCAGCACAAAAGCCATCGACGGGCCGCAACTTCGTAATTTTCTGTCCCATCGTTTTGACAATTCGCCACCCGCCGAAGAACGTCCCAGAAGCAATTGCAAAATGGCAAGTTAGAACAACCCATATCGGTACCGCAAATGACTTTAAGAATCCCGCCGTGACTAATAAACCTGTTATTATTCCCATGGTTTTCTGAGCATCGTTGGTACCATGACCTAAGCTTAAGAAAGCTGCAGAGAGGAGTTGAAGTCTTCGAAATGCTTTGTTCACTTTCATTGAGGATCTATCGTGAAACATCCACATTACCGTAGCCATTAGAGCGAACGCTATTACAAATCCCATAACCGGAGCGACCACGATGAAAATCAAAGTCGGGATCCATCCATGACCGATAATTACGGAAAAGCCTGCTTTTGCAACCGCGGCGCCGGCATATCCTCCCATCAAAGCGTGGGAAGAACTTGTCGGCAAGCCGTAGTACCATGTTATCAAATCCCAGATAATAGCGCCGAATAAGCCGGCAAGTATGACGTACACGGTGACTTCATTCAGTTGGACAAGCCCTTCGCCGAGCGTGCCCGCAACTTTCAAAGTGAACAGAAACGCAGCAATGAAATTAAAGAACGCCGCCCACGCTACAGCCTTGCGCGGGGTAAGAACGCGGGTCGAAACTACCGTTGCTATCGAATTTGCAGAATCATGGAATCCGTTCAGGAAGTCGAAGACAAGCGCGACCACGATAATGAAGACAACGAGTGTGAGCATCAGGCGAAAATCAGATCAGGCATGTTTTATCAAGATGGATTCAAGAACGTTCGCGACGTCTTCGCATCGGTCGGTTGCGGTCTCCAGTCCAACTAAGATTTCCTTTTTCTTTATGATCCCGATTACGTCTTTCTCGTTTTCAAAAAGGTCTGCTACCGCGAGCTCAAATACTGAGTCGGCTTCGTTCTCGAGTTCGTTGATCTGCTTTAAAACTTCCTGAAGGGACGTCGAATCCTTGAAATCCCTAAGAAATGAAACGCCTTTGCCAATGACCTCAACTTGTCTCTGGATTATCTCCATCAGCTTCCGCATGTATTGAGAATCGGCTTTGACATTATATAATGTCAGGCGAGATGCGCTGCCGTTGATGAAGTCCATTACGTCATCGAGAGACGATGCAAGCTCGTGAATGTCTTCACGGTCGAACGGCGTAACGAATGTCGCGTTCAACTCACCGTAAATTTTGTGTGTGACTTCATCCGCCTGATGTTCAAGGTCCTCGATTTCCTTCACGAGAGCATGGGTTGTCGGGGCATCAGAGTCTGGTAATTTCTTCAGGGCAATAGAGGCTTTGAGTAGGAGCCGTGTCGATTCCTCGAACAACTTGTAGAATTTTTCGTCGTGAGGCAGGAGAATTTGAATGAGTCTATCGATTTTCACTTATGGGCCACCGTTCAATGACATAATTTATCCTCGCGAATGCGGGGATTCTCAGCCGCAGGCTGATGTGCCGTCCGGCATAGAAGCAGTAGAATTTAATTGTCTAAGCCGAATAAACAAAGGTATCAACTATCTATAGGAGGCTGATTTGTCCAAAAAACTCGTTTGGCAGTCTTGACCGAGATCAATTGCGAATATCGTTGACTTGATTTTGTCCGCAGTATTCCGAAATTAAGAGAGGAAATGGCGGTACAATTCGACATTTTTAGGTCGGTTGATAATGGTTTGAAGCTATTTTAAATTTAGTATGTATAGATATCGACTACGAAAGGTGGCGTGAAACTCGCTGGGACTCCGAAGCGTTTAGTGTAGTATGAAACTAAAATACCAGGTTTGAAATGGAAGGCAATTTTTCTAATCGAGTGCAGGATGTAATCAGGCTGAGCCGCGAGGAGGCTCTGCGACTGGGCCATGACTTCATCGGCACGGAGCATCTTCTTCTGGGTATAATCAGGGAAGGTGAAGGCATCGCCGTCAAGATTCTTCGGAACCTCGGCGTCGATTTGTACAAGCTGAAAAAGGCGGTTGAGGATACCGTCCGCACCTCAGGAGGCACGCTCACCATTGGCAATATACCCCTCACGAAACAGGCGGAAAAAGTCTTGAAGATAACGTATCTGGAAGCGAAGCTGTATAAGTCCGATGTCATCGGGACCGAGCACCTTCTGTTGTCTTTGTTGAGGGACGATGACAACGTAGCTTCTCAGATTCTCCATCAGTTCAACGTCACTTACGATAGTGTTCGTCAGGAATTGGATAATATAATTAATGGCAGACCTTCTCAACCTGCTGCGCAGCCGGCACAGCATGGACAGGGCACAGAGACGCGCAAGGGTGAAAAGTCAAAGACTCCCGTGCTTGATAATTTCGGAAGAGACCTGACGAAGCTCGCCATGGAAGACAAACTTGATCCGATAATTGGACGCGAGAAGGAAATCGAGCGTGTGGCACAGGTCCTTGCACGAAGAAAAAAGAACAATCCAGTTCTAATTGGGGAACCAGGAGTTGGCAAGACTGCAATCGCAGAAGGTCTCGCATTGCGGATCGTTCAGAAAAAAGTTTCGCGTGTTCTTCACAATAAGCGCGTCGTGACTCTCGATCTTGCCGCATTGGTTGCAGGAACGAAATATCGCGGTCAGTTCGAAGAGAGAATGAAAGCCGTTCTCAATGAGCTTGAGAAGGCAAAAGATGTAATCTTGTTCATAGATGAGCTTCATACTATCGTCGGCGCCGGCGGTGCTTCAGGTTCATTAGATGCTTCGAACATGTTCAAGCCTGCACTTGCAAGAGGTGAGATCCAGTGTATCGGTGCCACAACTCTTGATGATTACAGGCAATACATTGAAAAAGATGGCGCACTCGACCGACGGTTCCAGAAGATTATGGTCGAGCCTACGACGGTCGACGAAACGATCCAGATCTTGAACAACATTAAACAAAAATATGAAGAGCACCACAACGTGCGGTTCACAGACGCCGCAATAGATTCAGCGGTCAAGCTCAGCGACCGCTATATGACGGACAGATTCTTGCCGGACAAGGCAATCGATGTGATGGACGAAGCCGGTTCGAGAATTCACCTGGCTAACATCATCGCTCCGAAAGAGATAGTCGAGCTTGAAGAAGAGATCGAGAAGATAAAACAGCAGAAAAACAAAGTTGTCAAGACGCAGGACTTTGAAGAAGCCGCTCGGCTAAGAGACCTTGAGAAGAAATATCTTTCAGATCTGGAAATTGCAAAGCGCGAATGGGAGTTGAAAGCGGAGACGACGGTTCATGAGGTAACCGAAGATCACGTTGCCGACGTTGTTGCGATGATGACGGGAATCCCCGTGAACAAGATCGCCGAGAGCGAATCGGTGAAATTGCTGAAGATGTCCGATGAGCTGGACAAGGTTGTCGTTGGCCAGAAGGATGCGGTCGGAAAACTTACCAAGGCGATCAGGCGAGCTCGCGCCGGCTTGAAAGATCCGAAAAGGCCGATCGGCTCGTTTATTTTTGCCGGCCCCACCGGTGTTGGAAAAACTGAGCTGGCGAAGGCGCTTGCAAAATACCTGTTCGACTCTGAAGAAGCGCTGGTGAGAATCGACATGTCTGAGTACATGGAGAAATTCAACGTCAGCCGACTTGTTGGTGCGCCTCCGGGATATGTTGGATACGAAGAAGGCGGCCAGCTCACCGAGAAAGTTCGTCGTAAACCGTACAGCGTAGTCCTGCTCGACGAAATTGAAAAGGCTCATCCGGATGTTTTCAATATTTTGCTGCAGGTTCTTGATGATGGAATTCTAACCGACAGTCTTGGAAGGCGCGTCGATTTCAAGAACGTCATCCTGATTATGACGACGAATATTGGTACGCGCGACATCAAAGTCTCAGGAACATTCGGATTCGGACAAACTGGTACTGATGATAAATATACCTCGATGAAGAATGTGATCGAAGAGGCAATGAAGAGGCTCTTCAATCCGGAATTCATGAATAGAATCGATGACGTGATAATATTCCGCTCGCTTACGACGGACGACATCAAAGAGATAATCGACATCCATACGGAAAGTCTGCGCAAGAGGCTCGGCAGTCTTGGAGTGAAGCTTGAGCTGACGAAACCCGCGAAAGAATTTCTTGCAGAAAAAGGTTTTGACCCGGCATTCGGAGCCCGACCACTTCGGCGGGCTATCCAACGATACCTTGAAGATCCACTTGCCGAGGAAATGCTTAAGGGCACGTTCACCGAAGGCATGGTGGTACGCGTGAAGATCGACAAGCGGACCGGCGAATTGAAGTTCTCCGAGCTTAAGGCGGAAACGGAAACAAAGGATCCGAATCTTTCCGATGTAAGTACAAACTGAATCTGCTGCAGATAAGTTACGACGCTTCGACAAGGTCGCGGGCCCTGCGGGGGCATGGAGCGAAATCACACGCATCGAAATCTGGCGCTTCGCACTCAAAAAAGATTCATTGTTAGATGACGTGGGGTGTCTTCGACAAAAGCGGGCCGTGAATTTGTTAATTCACGCCACGCGCTCAATTCCTCTCACTCCTGGCCGATGGTTCCACGGTTGGGGCATCCCCGTTGCGATCTCACGACAGAAATCTTCGCAACAGAAGTCTACTATGTCCCACTCGGCGCTTCCTTCGCTTATGTCTATCAGGAGAGTCGCTCGGGAGCGGGATTTGTGAGTCGGACAGTTAAGCTTCCATACGTTGCTCTCGGTAACATTGTTTAGCTTGTGGAGGAGTTCACGCCGAACATTCAGTACAGGACTCACATGTTTGTTGCCCTCTCTGAACATTATGTTGATCATTTTTCCTCCCTTTCTCGATCAATAATATTCTGCAAATGTTAAAGAATGATTTTTCCCGGATTAAGCTTTATGAAAGTTTA
>Ga0326728_10023403_pt1 | contig 11318 bp, 14 predicted proteins | sample MB3enrmetagenome_FD_207602 | JGI IMG/M metagenome (GOLD analysis project Ga0326728, IMG submission 207602) | Lab enriched peat soil microbial communities from McLean, Ithaca, NY, United States - MB31MN | ecosystem: Environmental > Terrestrial > Soil > Wetlands > Peat | place: USA: New York... | reverse complement strand
CGTATTTCTGCACCGAGCTGAGCGACTCGCCCAGCTTGCTCCGCAAACTGACTGCTGCAGCGTCCAGAGCCTTGAGCACCGCTTCCTTGCCCGCCGCCTGCTCCTGCGCTTCCGCCAGCACGTCCCCGGTGTTGCAGTTCACTGCCTTCAGGCCAATCACGTACTGGCTGCCCAGCCCCGCAATCGAGCCGGTCAGCATCGTCGTACTGCCCGTCCGCTGGCAGACCTCGCGTGTGACCTCCGGCGTCAACCGGTCACCGGCGGGACGGCCCATCAGCTTCAATGTCTCATTTACCCTTTGCTCAGAAACCAGGGCGAGAAAGGGCGATTGCTCAAGCTGCACCGAGAGCCCCTGCTTCAGCGTGTCGTCGAATACGCTGTCACCGGTCTTGTTGTCGAAATCGGAGAGGACGATGGTGTCCTTGTCGGTCAGGCGGGTCGTGGCCTGGCGCGAGCGGAAGTAGAGCGTTCCCCCGATGGCGGCCGCGACAAGCATCAGGGCGGCGGGAGCAAGAACCTTCCACCGGTTTCTGCCCGCTGCAGGAACTTGGGTCGCCCTCGCCTCGCTCGACAGCGAAGGCCGCCCGGATTCCGTGTCGCGCCTCAAGCGCTTCAGGTCGGCGCATAGCTCGGCGGCGCTCTGGCAGCGCAGGTTTCGGTCCTTCTCCAGCGCCTTATTGATAATACGTTCCAACTCCGCCGGGCAGTCGGGGTTCAGTCGAACCGGCGATGTAGGGGCTTTGTGCAGGACCGCATCAAAGATGAGCACGGAAGTTGTCCCGGAAAAAGCGGGGTGACCTGTCGCCATCTCGTACAGGATCGCGCCAAAGCTGAACAAGTCCGTTCTCGCGTCGACCTCCTCGCCTCGCGCCTGCTCTGGCGACATGTAGGCAACCGTTCCCATCACCTCGCCGGGACTGGTGAGATGTTCGGGCTCGACTGATGCAGTGGGGAGTGCGGAGGCTCCCGCCATTTCCGCCGCCCGCCTAGCCTTTGGTGCCAGCTTGGCCAAGCCGAAGTCCAGGACCTTCGCCTGACCACGCTCGGTCACGAAAATGTTCGCTGGCTTGATGTCCCGATGGATGATGCCCTTCATGTGGGCAGTGTCCAGCGCATCGGCAATCTGGATGGCCAGGTCCAGCAGTTCGACCGTCTTGAGCAGTTTCCCGGCAAGGCGCTGCTTCAGGGTCTGCCCCTCCAGAAACTCCATAGCGATGAAGGGCTGGCCTTCGTGCTGGTCGATGTCGTGGATGGTGCAGATGTTGGCATGATTGAGCGCCGAGGCAGCGCGGGCCTCCCGCTGAAAACGCTCCAGCGCTTGGCGATCCCTGGAAAGTTCTTCAGGAAGGAATTTGAGCGCTACCAAGCGGCCGAGCTTGGTGTCCTTGGCCTTGTAGACCACGCCCATGCCCCCGCTACCGAGCTTCTCAACGATGCGATAGTGGGAAATGCTCTTGCCAATCATGAGACGATCGCCTCACAGCAACATGCAGGCGAACTTCCATTGGCGTCAGCATACGCCGCGTATACCGGCAAGTCAACGCGCGCGCGGCGTGTGGGTTGCGTTGTGCTCATGTCGGAATGCTCGTTCACGCCGCACCATTGCCAGTCCGTGGACTGAGGAGAGACGGATAGCTGTACTCGCCTCCTTACACAGCCTTCGCCAGCCTGTTTCTCTCGCGCTTATCCATCCGGGCCACGACCTGGCCGGTCAGCAGGTCCACGGCGAACACACCCAGCACGGCGACGGCTTCGAAGACCATCCCGGCGAGGTGGCTGACTGCCAGGATGGAAGCGAAGGCTGCGGTGGATTGCATAATCTTGTTCTTGAAGGGGCTGGTCAGCCAGATCACCACGTACATCAACAGCAGGGCCGGTGCGTACAGGACCATCAGCAGCACCAACCCTGCGTCAATGGCGGACTTGCCCAATCTCCAGAGCCGGGATTTGCCTGGGTAACTCTTGGAATTCTTCCAGAAGGCCAGGCCGCAGAGCGTGGCGATGCAGGCAGCCCAGAAGAGCTTGTACCTTACAGTGAGTGACATGCTTGTTTTCTCCTTATGCCAAGTCCCATCCTCGCTTGCGTAGCCTGGTCCTGATCCAGACCACGATGAGATCGCCTACGACGATGGCGATAATTACACTGAGAACGTCAGACCAGAAGGCAATCGACAGGATGGACTTCAACATGGGACCCTCCGCACGTGGAGTTTGGTGATCTGCGCTTACGCGGCAGGAGTTGCTCCAGCTTCCTGTGCGGCGGTAGCTTCGGTGTGAAGCAGCGTCTTCGCCAGCTTGGTGGCGTAGCGCTTCACGGGCGTAAAGCCCAGGTCCTTGTGCGTCAGACGCCGAATGCCGAAGTAACCGGCCACAGCGGCAACAACAGTCAACACAACAGCAATGGTGTACTTCATGGTTTGTTCTCTCCTTTGGATGGGGTGAATTGTGTCTTACGGGGGATGGGGTACGGAAAAGCTCAAGATAACCGTGACTCCAGCCTGGACAGCCGACACCAGATGGGGACGACGAAGGCGACCATTAACACGTTCACGATCGTTCCGCCAAGCGCAAAGGTCACTCCTAGCGGACTGCTGATCCCGTGAACCGAGTAATTCACGATCTCGGTCGCGGTGAGGGCGATGACTTTGTGCGAGTTTATCCACCGCAAGGCGGATTCCCTCGGCTTGGACCGCTTGAAGCCGACGAACTTGGCCAGTTCGTTCAGCTTGCCAAGGCCTGCCCAGACCATCGACCAGAACACCGCGCCGGCGGTGAAGGATGAGGTGGAGCTTGGAGTAAACGTCATTCTGAACCCTCCTCAATGCGGCGTTCGTCCCACTGTCCCCTCAAGAACCAGTACAGGAAGTAGGGCCAGAACAGAGCGGTGACGATGCCAAGAAGCACCATGTGCGGGAACTTCTTCGGCTTCAGCCAGCAGAAAATCAGTGCTCCTACCACCAGATAGACGAGTACAATCATGCTAATCGTGGTCATTCTCGCTCCTTTCCGTCCTCGTCCAGCCAGCCGTCGAAGGAGCACTTGACATCGTTGTCCTTCTTCCACTGGCGGAAGGCCTTGTCGAAGTAAGCTGTCATTTCCTTTTCCCAGTTGAGTGCCCAGACAGTAACGCAGAGAAAGAGAACGATAAGACCACCGGGCAGGATCAACATAAGAGCAATGAATAACAGCTTCTTCCAGTAGAGCTTGAAAAGCCTCAAGAACAGGCCCTTCTTCTGTATCGGGCAGGTCTCAAAGCTGGCAAGCAGCTTCTCCAATTCACCGGGTTGCATGGGTGCACGTTCCCTTCTTCCTCTGTCGGGCCCACAGGGCCACGACCGCGTTTTGGACCACGGTGAAGATCCACCTGGCGCCGCAGATGGCAGCCCACGCGACGGCGGCAGCCGCAATGATGGCGACCATATACGCCAGCATGTCGAGGAAAAGTATCAGGCAGAGATTCAGGAATGATTTGATCACCAGGGTCTTCCTCCTTTCTTGCTTAACGCTTGGCGGATCGGGGAATGCGCCAAGGCTAATCCGCGAACTACTTGGCGGAATGCCTCGTATTGCACGAGCTTCCGAATCAGGGTGACGAGTCCATCGGCAAGCTGCAACCGCAGGCGATCCTGCCTGGTAACAGCTCGACCGACTTTGCCACGTAGAACTTTGTCGAACGGGGATGGCCTGTCGTTGGGCTGGCGGAAGAAGTTGACCTGGGCTTTCAGGACCTTGTTCCTCCAGCTCGCCAGGAAGCCGATGCCACTAGCGATCTCGGTAAGAGCAAAAACTTCCAATATTCCGGTCAAGCTTCACCTCCTTATGCGAACAGGTGCGCGATCCAATGGGCCATGCCAGCTCCAAGACCGATCAGCGCGCCTATTCCGATCGACCCCAGAATCGCGGCGATGATGATGCCCAGCGTCAGCCCAAGCCTGTTCTGAGGTACGACGGGATCGGGGTTGGCCAGCCTTTCGATGGCGCACAGGGCAGGCAGTTTGGCCTTGAGGGTGTCGATGGGGTCGCCGGACTCACGGGAATACTCTTGAACCTTCTTGGCGACCTCGTCATAGAGCGTCTTGAATTCCTGGGAGCCAGGGCGCACGCCATTGGCTTCATGCCCTTGCGCGGCTTCGGCGGCAGCGGCGACGGCACACTTCAACCGGTGCCGTTGCCAGCCGAGCTTGAGGGTCTTGCATACACTGGCTACGGGTAGAAGGTAAACGGTGATGCCTGCACTCTCTGACGCGGTTCCTTTCTGAGCGTTCAATTCGGCCATAGGCTAATTCTCTCCTTTCGTTTCTTTGTGACCTCTGCCGGGTTCTACCTGCCACAGGGACGGATACGTGACAACGCCGAAGGGGTGAGGATGATTGCGGGGGAAAAAGGGCTAGGGTGAAACCGTGAGCGAATTCTTGCAGGCTTGCTGGCCTTCGGGATCAAAGCCGCGGAAGGCAAAGTGTGGAGGTTGGGCCACGGGTGAGGTGGCCGAAGGGTCTGGCCGGACCTTGATCGTCAATGCGGCGTGCTCCAGCCCGGGATCGGTCGCAAAATCATATCCGAACATATACTCGTTGCGGAAAACGACATCCTTGAATTCCAAGATCAAATCCAGACCACGCATTTTGAATTCTCGGTGCACGCCCCAGTCGGGGTAGCTTCCGCACTCCTCGAAAAGTTGGTCTGGGAAGAATATGTTCTGTCCCAATCGGCTGTAGGGGTCCACGGCGTCTTCAAGTAGATTGATCTCTTTGCCCGGCTGAAAGAGCCCGCAATTCACAACGAAATACGTGAACCACCCACCGGGATATCGCGAGCACCTGAACTCATATACCTGCCTGCCGGTCGTGTCCAGTATCGCAAACCCGAAATGATCTTGGAACGACTTTCCGCCGTCTTGCGAGTACTCGAAGTAGCTCGTCTGCGGCCGAATGTGGGTCGTCGTTTCGACTGCCGCTACCGTGGGATAGACGCGCCCTGCCAACCCATGACGCTCCAGGTATTCGGGAGTCACTTGGCCGAGCACGTGTTGCTGTACGATTTCCTTACAGTTCGGCTGATATTTCGTCGGACTGCCGTTGACCTGAACCGGAGGGTCCCGGAAAGGTGTGGCTTCGGCGATGGCAGAGATGGCAGCGGGGTCAGGCTGAACCTCCACTTCAAAGCCAAATGAGCTGACTGCGTCAGATCCGAATTCGTCCTTACGCGTGGCCGTGAGCTGCAAGCGGTCGATCTTGAGGGTGACTTGCATGCCCCGCAATCGGAAGTGCCTGAGGGTGCCGTGCTCAGGATACGTAGCGCAATCACCAAGCAAGTTCTCTGTCAAGAAACGTCCTCGGCTCCACCATCCCTTCTCAACGAAGAAGTCCTCGTGAAGGAGGTCTCTTCCGTCTCGAGGGGGACCAAGGGAAGTTAAGGTGCAGTCGAATAGGCCGGAGTACTCGAACCCGTGGCTGCCTTCGTTGCCGCCGGTGTAGCACTCCAGGAAATACAGCGGCTTGTCGTCCGTGCCCCGGATGTAAGTCTCGACCACAGCCTTGGCTGGATCCGCGAAGTAAAAGGATTCGTGAAGAGGTTTCACGGGAGGCCAGTGGATTCTCCCGTCAAGAGGGTCTGGGGGGATTCTCCCGAGCAGAATGACAAAGAGGCAGCTCAAAAGGTAGCCCATACACGGCACTCGAAGACGCGCGGAGGGAGCACCAGAGATTCCTCATTCTTGCGTGAGTACGCGAGATGTCATTGTAGCTCGCTGGCCACCGTTCCAGTTAGTCGTTTTTCGGGCTCACCCAGGAAGAAGCAGCACTGGTGACAAAGCCTGCCGCGCTTCGGCTGCGGGGGCTTGCCCAGATCACCCGGCTCGAATTGCCCAGAGGCACAATCCGTACTGAAGTCGAGAATCCCTTCGCCTGCGAAATAGCGATACTTGGGGCAATACTTGCGGACTTCCTTGCGGGTGGTGAAGACCATCGCGTGATAGTCTTTTTCGATCTGACGCTTGAGCTGGCTCTCCGGCGTCTGCCAGAGTACCAGCGAAAAGGAATCAACCTTTCCTGCGAGTTTCACCAGGGCGCTATTTCCATTCCTGAGCGCCTCGGGGAGATGAACGACAGCAACGGTCTTGGCCATGGGTAGGCCCTCCTTGGATTGAATTGACTTGCTCTTGTCGCAACTGTGTGGTGGAGAATTGGAGACGAATCTGATTCTTGGCGTGCGGATTAGTTGGGGTGTAGAATAAATGGACACAGGGCGCCATAACGCGAATCTGAGTTCAGGGAAAGCGGAGAGAGGAGTCTTTCATGCCGGCTACGTTACAAAAGGCTGATGCTGCAGTCGTGGTCCGCAAGGCGAGACCTGATGACGCTCAAGAGTGCGGGAGAATCTGCTTTGAAGCCTTCGCCAAGATCAACAAGGATCATGGCTTCCCGCCTGATTTCCCCTCGCCGGAAGTAGCCATTGAAGTGTTATCGAGGTTGTTTTCGCAGCATTCGGGATTCTACTGCGTCGTCGCCGAGGTCGAGGGACGCGTCATGGGCAGCAACTGCTTGGATGAGCGGTCGACTATCGCCGGCGTCGGACCCATCACCGTTGATCCCGGCGTTCAGAACCATGGCATCGGCCGCAAGCTGATGGTGGCCGTAATGGACCGCGCCCGCGAGCGCGGAGTTCCGGGCATCAGACTTCTGCAATCGACCTTTCATAATCGTTCCCTCTCGCTTTACACTAAGCTCGGGTTTCACCCGCGTGAGCTAGCCGTGGTAATGCAGGGGTCGCCGGCCCGTACGGAGGCTGCTGGTTACTCGGTGCGGCCTGCCAAGGCTTCGGATCTCGAGGCTTGCAACCGAGTCTGTGAGGCGGTTCACGGTCACAATCGGAGCCGAGACGTGAACGACAGCATCGCTCAGGGATCAGCGGTTGTCGTCGAGCACCACGGCGGGATCACTGGATACGCGTCATTGCTCGGCTTTTTCGGCCATGCCGTCGCCGAAACGAATCTCGATCTTCAGGCCCTGATCGCTTCAGCTAGTTCGTTTGCCGGGCCTGGGATCATCGTGCCAACGCGCAACGCGCAACTCTTTCGCTGGTGCCTGGAGAACGGCCTGCGCGTCGTCGAACCTCTCACGCTGATGACCATTGGACTGTACAACGAGCCTGAAGGGGCCTATCTGCCTTCGATTCTCTACTGAATTCCCGAAGCCGCCTTAAGGCTGCCTCTAGAAAACAAAGGGTTCGATTCGTCATTGAGGCAGCGGACAGAGGGCTTTGAGCGAGTATTTGCCGTTCGAGACAAGGATTCCCGTGAGTTCACGCGTGACTCCGGACAGGTGTTCACGAGAAATCCAACAGAGCGGCTCCGACTTCCCTTCCAGGAAAACCTGGGCAGCAGGCTCATCCTGGCGAGTCTTGGGGTTGTGATACGTGACCGGCTTGACGGTGACCCGTTGGCCGATCTGGGACTGAAAGAGCTTCAGCTCGGCTTCGATCCTCTGGCGGTCTTGCTGCTTGAGCGTGATGTCTTTCAACCTCTGCTCAAACCCATTGACCGCCGGCAGAGCCACAGTGGCAGGCTGCGGCGCCGGCTCGCCATCGTCCTCCGTGGAAAGGCCATGCTCCAGCCGATACTGGCCATCCGGCACGTCCACGATACCGAGCCAACTTGCCGGATTGGGAGTGCTGCCTACTATTCGCACCAATGTGTCTTCGACGACGACATCAAGATTCAGATGGCCGTAGTCAGCGCGTACCCGGTCCGACTCCCAAGTGATCGGCACATACTTGCGAGTGACCCCTGCGGCCCTGGCCATATCCAGGAAGCCATCCAGGGTGTGCGGGCCACCTAGGGTGCCATCCGCCACTGGCTTCACCGAGCCGTCCGGATTACGCGGCGGCTCAAGAGTTAATTCCCGGTCAAAGACCAGCTTGACCAGTTCCGCGTAGATCTCCAGATACATGCCGCTGGCCTTGATGCGGTTGTGGACATCTTCCTCTGCGAACAAGTAAGCGGCCAGGCCAGCCTCCTGCTCGTTGGTGACGCGCTTGTCGCGATGGTCCTTGCCAGCCTTGAGGAACTCCGCCTTCTTGGCTTCCCGAGTGCGGTTGTACAAGTGCCAGAAGTCCCTGGCCGCGGTAGCTGCCTCGGGGCGAGTGGGGAAAGTCCGAATCTCCAGAGGCACTCGCCAGCAACGTTTCCAACTCTCCTTGTCGGCGTACTTGCGTGCCTTCTTGAAGATCTCGACCCATTCCTCGCGAGCAACGTCCATGGCGGTGGTCACCGGAATGGGCTCGTTGTAGTTGCCGAGGCGATGCCGAGGAATTCGTCCCTGACCCTCGAAGCCACCTTGCCACCAGAACTTCGGAGCCACGGGGCAGGTATTACGGAATTCCGTGATCACGCCGTTCGCCCACTCAACCGACTTCCCGTTCATCTTGATCGAGTCAATGATCTCCTCCAGACGCGAGGCAATCATGGGCATCTGGCTCCGGGGCAGGTCAAGCTCCATCCAGCGGATGGCCTCCAGGACCTTGGGGCTTGGCTCCATCGCTCTGAGCTGGGCGAGGATGCTTGCTCGATTAAGCCAGAGCAGATTGAACCAGACGATGGCATTGACCACACAGCCGATTCCCATCTGGCCGTCCCTGGCGTCGACGATCATCCTGATAACGTACTCGTCGTCATACGGTTCGACTTCGGGATGGCGGTCGAACAGGGTATCACCGTCATCAATCACCATCGCCTGCGTGGGAGTGGCCACGACCTGCGGATAGTCCTGAAGGGTCTTCCAGTGCGCCACGATATCGGGGTCGAGTAGTGCCAGCACGGAATCGTCGAAATCCGCGCCATTAAAGCTCTTGCCTAGACCCGGCGTGCCCTCCGGACTGGCTGCAAAGCCCAGGTGCACGAACATCACGGCGCCACGGTCAATCTCTGCAAAGTGGTGGAGCCTGCAGCCGCGCAGCTTGCCGGATTCTTTGTGGGAGGCGTTGGGATTCCTGAGCGAAATGAACTCACCCTCGAAGCCACCCAGGTACACCGAGTTGACGTCAGGCAGGGTCGAGCGCTCCCAGTGCGGGCAGCCTTGCCGATCGAACACAAAGGGCTCCGGGAAGATGTACTTCCGTACCCCCGCTCCCGCCAACTCCTGAGGCTGAACGGTCATGAGATCCTTAGGCTCTCGGAAGCGAATGCGAAAGCGATCGGGATCGCTGTTCTGCGGGGATTCCATCTGAGTGCGATAGAAAGCATCCCGGCAATGGCGGAATTGCATCGCCGGCAGGCCCGCGGCATACATCCGCCAGAGCTTCCAGCGATTCTCGTTCATCACCAGATTGCCCTCTTCATCGACCCAGCCATCGGGGTTGTAGAAGCCGATCTCCTCCTTGACGCGTTCGTCGTCCTTCATCAGCTCGAACACGTCGCAGGCGAACTCCTGGCTGAGGAACTGGATCAACTTTTGATCCCGAACCTTGGCCAGATCGAGGTTGGAGGCAGTCTGCACGTCCAGATTGGCCGGGCTGCCATGGAGTTCATTGAGCACGCTGAAGTAGGCTTGGCCATTCCAGGCGCGAAGCTCTTTCTTGATATCGAAGACGACCAGATCATAGGCAACATCCCAGACGAGGCAATGCGCCTTGATTTGGCCGGTGGGCAGGGCGCCCGTGATCTGAATAAGATCACCAATGTGTACCGGATGCCCCGTCAGCAGGGCGCCTCCCCGGCGAGAGGTCAGAGCCGCTCCCGAAGTCCAAGCCTCGGGCCAGCGCGGCCCAGGATGGTAGACAGCGGTCTCGAAGGATGTCACCCCATCCGCCAAGATGACCCGATGAACAGAGTCGTATTGATTCAGCTGGCGGACTTCGGCCTGTCTTCCAAACAGCGCTGTTCTGCCTCTCGCCAAGTGCCTCTTGATCCGCTTCGGGACACTCGGCTTGGCGGCCGGGATGTCAAATCCAAACAAATGGCAAACTTCCTCGTACGGTACTGGCTCCCGCATCAGCACGGCGCAGAAGCCATCATCTCTGACCCAGGGGATGACCGGGTACCACGTGCCGTCTCCTGGGATTTCCAATCCTAGGCCGGACTGGACGAGGGCAAGGGCCAGACCAAAGCTGTCGGTCTGACGCCCGAGGGATATTCTGGAATACTCAATGCCAGCCTTCGCCGCATAGTGCTCCAGGACTGGGCTGAGTTCGCTGAACCCGAAGCTCGTCCTGACATCCGGCTTTTCGCCCGGTTGGCGATAATGCCGGAAGATGGGCCTGCGGCCAGGACGCTCCGGGTCCTCAAGAACCGACCACTTCTGGTGCGGCTTCGCGATGTCCGGAGTGAAATACAGCTCTTCGTGATTGGGCATAGTTCGCCCCTCCTTCTGTCGGGCATGCCGCCGACGGGCAGGATTGGAACTGAAGGGTGGGACTGAAGATTGGGATCCATTCCGGACGGAATGGAGAAAAGGTGGGATTGCCGGAATGCGGGGGAAAGGTGGGATCCCCTTGCTCCCCGGCCGAAGCCGGGGCTTTCCGGACTTAAGGTGGATTAGCTGCGCAGCCAGCGCAGGATGTGGGTGGTCTGAACGTCCTTAGCACGCTGGACGTCCTCGCGCAGGTTGATAATGGTCCTTTGGAACTGCGCTTCGATTGATAGGGGCGGAGGAGCTGGCAGTCGATCTGCACGCCGTTGCGCTAGCTGGCTGAGCACAACGTCCAGCTCTCTGCGCCTCTCCTCTAGGATTTCGCGAGTGAGCAAGGCACGCTCTGGTTGAAAGTACCTCAAGGCACACCTCCTTTGTGATCGAGGAAATTGAATGAATTGGAAGGAATGTTTCTTACAGTGGGTATGGACTAACGCAGGTGGGAAGTCACTTGCGGTGAATGCCGTCCTCGGCTACGCCGAAGACGAGGTGGCAGGTCAGCCTAGGACAGGCCCAGCGGGATCTCTCGACTGCAGTGTCTAAAAAGACCCGGGTGGGCTCGAAACGATTTGGATGGGGCCCCACATCCATATCGTGACCAGGTGCATATCCACCTGGCGGATTTCCGGCCTCGCGCCCGAAACCCTCGCATGTGCCGGGGAGAATCAGATTTCCCGGCAGCGGACACGATTTCGATAGGTTTTGGCTGCGCGATGGGCCTCGCGCGGGGGACTTGCTTAACTTGGCTGCGTGAAGGATAGTTTAGGGGCGCGGTGCGACAGGTCAGATATTGGCTTCGGCAGACATTGGGAGGTTATAGGGGATGAAAAACGGAGGGTCAGGTACTTGGGCAGTGTCGACTGGGAGATCTTCTACGGAGTCATCATCGTGCGCTGCTTGCGGACTTATACCCCT
>Ga0326728_10023402_pt1 | contig 11319 bp, 11 predicted proteins | sample MB3enrmetagenome_FD_207602 | JGI IMG/M metagenome (GOLD analysis project Ga0326728, IMG submission 207602) | Lab enriched peat soil microbial communities from McLean, Ithaca, NY, United States - MB31MN | ecosystem: Environmental > Terrestrial > Soil > Wetlands > Peat | place: USA: New York... | reverse complement strand
AAGGTGATCGACAAGTCCAACGCGGAGTAATCGCAGCACAACGTTTGGTCCTCTCGGGCGGCAGCCGGATCCCGGCTGCCGCCCCTTCTGACAGCGCCGATTCTAGGGCGGGTGAGGTGCCATGGGTCCTGTCCTGCAGGTAGTGAAGATTACAAAGCAGTTTTCGGGCGTCAGAGCGCTGAACGAGGTCGACCTCGACCTTCTGCCCGGAGAGGTCCACGCCCTGATGGGGGAAAACGGCGCAGGCAAGAGCACCCTGATCAACATCATCAGCGGTCTTATCCGTCCGACGGCCGGCGGTATCGTCTTGGATGGAAAGCCGACACAATTCAACAATTCCCTTGAGGCGAAACGGGCGGGAATCAGCACGATCACGCAGGAGTTCAACCTCGTGCCGCAATTGACGGTGGCGGAGAACATCTTCCTCGGCCGCGAGCCGGTACGCAGAGGCGTTTTCATCGACTGGAAAGAGGTCCGTCATCGCGCGGAGGAGACCCTCAAGAGTCTTGGGCTGAAAGTGCCGCTGAACCAACGCGTGGAGTACTTCGACGTGGGAGACCGGCAACTCATCGAGATCGCAAAGGCCCTCTGCGCCGATTTCCGCGTGATCATGATGGACGAGCCGACAGCGGCCCTGAATGCAGCGGAGGTCGATCGTCTGTTCGAGATCATCCTCTCTATGAAGCAGCAGGGAGTCGCGGTGCTTTACGTTTCACACCGCCTGAACGAGGTATTCCGCATCGCGGATCGCATCACCGTGCTGCGGGATGGCTCCCGGGTGGATACGCGCCCGCTCGCGGGCCTCAAAGAGGATGATGTCGTCAGCATGATGCTGGGCCGTGCGCTGGTGCGACAGCCCGCGGCCTCCCATGCCGAGGAAGCGAGGAAGGGCACCGCTCTTTCCGTGCGGGAGCTTTCCGTGCCTGGCGCTCTGCGCGACATTTCATTCGACCTTTCCTACGGCGAGGTCCTGGGGTGTGCCGGTCTCATCGGCTCTGGCCGCTTCGAGCTCATGAGGTGTCTCTTCGGCCTGGAGCAGCGTTCCCATGGCAGCATTGAAATCGACGGGAGGCAGGTCGCGCTGAAGAACCCCCAAGAAGCGATACGAGAGGGGCTCTCGATGCTTGCCGAGGACCGAAAGACCGAGGGGATTTTCCCCGACCTCGAGGTCCTCGAGAACCTGATGATCAGCGCAGCGCAGACAAGCGGACGCAGAGGAAGGCTCGTGTTGGATTCCGCGAGCGAGCTGAAGGAATACGAGCACATCCGTGACCTGCTCAGCATCCGCGCATATTCTCCCCACCAGCTCATCACGAAGTTGAGCGGTGGGAACCAGCAGAAGGTTATGATCGGCCGCTCGCTCGTGAGCAAGTCGCGCATCTTTCTCCTCAACGAGCCTACTCGCGGAGTCGATGTCGGCACGAAGATGGAGATCCACGCCCTGATCCGAAGACTGGCCACACAGGGATACGCGATCCTCGTGAGCTCCTCCGACGTTCCGGAGCTCGTTGCGGTCAGCGACCGCTGTATCGTCTTCACTGCAGGGCGAACGAAGGGCACGCTGCCCAAGGAGCAGATCACAGAGGACAACGTCACAGCGCTGGCGATCGGTAGCGGGGTCACGGAGGAACGTGATGGAACCCGGTAGGAAAGCAGCCGGCGGGGTCGAGACGGCCGCACGCCCCGCTCCCCTTATTGTACGATTCTTCCAGTTCTTCGAGAGCCTCGGCGTCCTGACGCTGCTGATCCTGGTTATTATCGTCGCTTCCCTCATTGCGGGGGGCTTTTTCACGTACACGAATATCACGAACACGATCATTATTGCCTCGATCGCAGCAGTCACTGGCTTCGGCATGACCTTCGCCATCGCCACGGGCGGGTTCGACCTCTCCGTCGGCTCTGTCCAGGCCTTGACCGCAATTACGGCAGCAGCTCTGATGCAGGTCACAAGCATGCCGCTTGCGATTCTCGGCGCCCTAGCGGTTGGAATCTGTCTGGGATTGATAAACGGCGTTCTTGTCACACGGCTTCGTATGCCCGCTTTCGTGGCGACATTCGGCATGATGAGCGTGATTCGCGGGGTGGCGCTGCTCACCACGAAGGGACAGTCAGTGATGATCACCGGGCACAGGGAGTTCGCCGCCATCAACAATGGCAAGCTCCTCGATGTGCCTGTACCGCTGCTCATCGTTTTAGTCGTGTTCGTCCTGCTGTACTTCCTGTTTCGCCACACGCCGTTCGGCCGGCACGTCTGCGCCGTCGGGGGGAACCGCAGGGCGGCCATTGCCTCGGGAATCAACATCGACCGCACGACCCTGCTTGTCTTCAGCTTGGTCGGGCTCACAGCGGCCATCTCCGGCGTGATGTTGAGCGCGCAGCTTCTCATCGTGGACGGGACGCTGGGAACGGGCTTCGAGCTGCAGACCATTGCCATCAGCGTGCTGGGCGGCACAAGCCTTACCGGTGGGAGCGGAAACCTCGCGGGGACGCTCATCGCCTCTCTCCTTCTTGCGACCATTAGCAGCGCCCTCAACATCCTCAAGGTAGCGGCTTTCTACCAGTACCTGTACCTCGGGCTGCTCCTAGTCCTAGCGCTGTACTTGGATACGCTGCGTCGCGACCTGATCGCGAAGTCGATTTTGGGGCGGAGATAGGACGCATGAAGACGGCACAGAGTGAGGCCATCCAGAGGGGCAAATCGACGGGAACAGGGGAACCGGGTCTGGGGGACCTCCTGCTGAAGTACTACATCCAGGCCCTGCTCGTGATTGCGGTCGTGATCCTGAGCATCATTAATCCGAACTTCAGACGCCCGGCCAATTATGCTAACATCCTTCTCCAATCCTCCTTCGCCGGTATCGGCGCCGCGGGGATGACCCTCCTGATAATAGCGGGCGCGTTCGATCTTTCCGTTGCCGGCATCCTGGGAGTCAGCGGAATCACTCTTGCAATCCTTTCACCCGCCTCAGTCGCTGGGGCCGTCATCGGTACGATCATGATCGGAATCGCGCTCGGACTGGTGAACGGCTTTGTCGTGACTAGGATGAAGATACCGGCGTTCATCGCTACGCTAGGGATGATGAACGTGTATTTGGGTGTTGCCTTCATCGCTACAAAGGGGCAGGTTCTGGGGATCGGGAGCGGGTTCCTGCGGGGGATCGGAACGGACACGTTGTTCGGCGTCGTTCCGATCCCCTTTCTCACCATGATCGTCGTATATGTCCTGTGCGCTCTCTTCCTCGGGCGGACCGTCTACGGGCGATTTATCCGCGCCATCGGAAGCAGCGAGACTGCCAGTCGGACTGTCGGCGTTCCGGTAAACAGGATCAAGACCATCTGCTTTTCGATCGTCGGGGTCTGCACCGCGATTGCGGGGATCCTTCTTGCTGGGGAGCTCTCCTCCGCGAACGCAATCATGGCAAGCGGATACGAGCTGAATGCAATCGCGATCGTTGTGGTCGGGGGAACGAGCCTCAAGGGCGGGAGTGGCACCTTATTCGGCTCCTTTACCGGCGCCCTCTTTTTCGCAGTGATCAATAATGCATTAAACATTTTCGGCGTCGGCGCGTATTGGCAATACGTCGTGTCCGGTCTCCTCCTGATCAGCGCGGTAGGCATCGAGGTGATCAGAAGCTACGTGAGAGGCTCGGACTGAGCTGCAGTGAATAGGGAATCTGGAGGTACTCGGTGGAACGGGCATTGCTCAGGAATATCGTTGAAAATGAAATAGGAAAGAACAACGGCATTTTGCGCTTGCGGCCCGCATTGGTTGCGCGCGATTTTCTCAGGCCGGGCAAACGGCTTGGTCTCCGCGAGGATCAATATAGCGTCGGCAAGCGCGGTTACGTCTGCGAGAGATGGCTTGCGTCGGAAACAGAGGCGGACAATACCGTGAAACACCCCGACGAAGGTCTGTCTATGCTGGAGATTGAGGGCCAGGACATTCTCCTTCGCGATGCAGTCAGTGAGTGTCCGCAGCAGATCATGGGGGCAAAGTACTCCACGTCGCATCGCAGCCTGGGAAGGCTGGCCAAGCTCTATGATTTCGAAAGCCGCATTTTCTACCATTATCACCAGGTACAGACAGATGCCAGCAAAATCGGCCGTACTTCCAAGGAGGAGGCCTACTATTACCCGGAGCACGTGGACATGGGGCGCCATCCCGAGACTTTTTTCGGCGTCCATCCCTACCTTGTGGAGCAGAAGAAGCAGTACGACGTTCTGCTCCCCTACCTTCAAAAGTGGGACAGCGATCTCATCTTGATGCATTCGCGCGCGTATCTGAACGTCCCTGGAGAGGGCTTCCATCTTCCCTCCGGCCTCCTCCATGCGCCGGGCACGGCGTTGACGATCGAGCTGCAGGAGCCCTCGGATGTCATGGGCGTTCTCCAGGCGGTCGTGGACGGGTTGAAGGTGTCCAAGAGCCTGCTCCTGAAGGATGTGCCGCAGCAGGAGCGGGAAAAGCACGGTGAAAGGGCCGCGTTAAATCAGCTCCTCTGGGATGAAAATGCTGATCCCTATTTCTACGAGCATCACCACACGCCGCCGGTGCCAATCATTATGTCCGCGGGGGCGAGGGCCACGGAGAGTTGGATCTACTACAACACGACGAAGTTCAGCGGGAAGAGGCTTATAGTGAAGCCCGGGGGCAGGATCACCTCCAGGGAAAACGGCGTTTATAACATCTTCGTGTGGCGGGGAAGCGGAACAGCGGACGGGATGGAAGTCGCCGCAGCACAGTTCGAGCTGGACGAGCTCTTGATCACGCATGAGAAGGCAACAGCGGGAGTCACTTTCGTGAACACAGGGGCCACTGACCTCGAGATCCTCAAGTTCTTCGGCCCGGACATTAACAACGACGTCATTCCGAAGCTGCCGAAGTATCCCGGCTAGATCTGACGAGGTTTTCGCAAGCCTCCCGCCAGGGGCGGCTTTCCGTCGCAGGACGTGGAGGCGCGCACGATCAACTCGGGGCGCATCGAACGGAAGAGGAAACTCCTCTTGTAGGGATCCTTCAGTACGAGGAGCGCCATGAGGTCTTGGATTGCAAGCCGGCACATTTCAGGCACGTCCTGTTTCACCGTTGTCAGCGGGACCTCGGAGATCGACGAGAATATGACATCATCGAATCCGGCAATGGCAATGTCCTGGGGCACCTGGTAACCGGCTTCATTGATGGCTCGCTTCGCCCCGAGCGCGAGAATGTCGTTGATGGCCATGATGGCGTCCGGCTTTCTCCGCTTGATCAAGCTCGCTGTTCGTTCATAGCCGTACCTGAAGTTGGGCTCCTGGCAGCGGACAATCATGTCCTCCCGAAACTCACACCCTCCGTTACGAAGAGCCTTCTTGAACCCGTTGATCCGCAGCGCCGCCGGAACTACGCGCGTGTCGTGCGGAGCCAGGAGGACGATGTCTCGGTGGCCCAAGCAGATCAGGTGCTTTGTGACGAGGTACGATCCCTGTTCCAGGTCCGTCATAACGCAATTGCAGTCATGGCCGGGATAGTACGATGTCAGGAACACATACGGTATTGACAACGCCCGTAGCCGGTCGAAGATCGAAAAATCCTGGCGAAGCTTTCGGAGGGTGGGAACAATCACGAGGCCTTCCACCATCTTTCTGATCAGGTCCCTAATGCTGGCCTCTTCCCTGTCCAGGTCGTCATCAGAGATCTCGAAGATCAACTCGTAGCCCGCATCCTTCGTGAATTCGTCGAGGTACTTCGTCACGGCAGCGAAAAACGGGTTTTCGATATCGGTAACGATGAGCCCGATGGTCAGGGATCGTCGAGTGGCAAGCTGCTGCGCGATGCCGTTAGGCGTATATCCGAGGGCCCCAGAAGCTTTGAGGACCTTCTCTCTGGTGTTGGCGTTCACACCAGGCTTGTTGTTCAGAACCAGCGAAACTGTCGCCGTGGAAACACCGGCAGACGCGGCGACGTCTTTCAGCTTTACCATGGAAATCTTCTGGCGCTCCTTTGCCTTATTATCGCGTACTGCCAGTGCTTCGTGCAACAGCGCTGCATCGCACGCCGATTGCGCGCCCGAGCGAAGTGGTCAAGGTCCTTGGGGTCCCCTGCAACGCGGGTTTCTGCTACGCGCTCCTGAGCACGTCCACGGCTCCAACCACGACGGCAAGTCCGTTAGCAAAACGCGATTGCTTGGGGTCGCTGGACCGACCAAGTTTTTAACAGGACATATAACCTCCGGAAGGCTTCTGATTGGTATTCAAAAGGGGCTATTATGAGTACGAGTCTAGACCGTCAATCACTGAGTGTCCGCTTGCCGCCTGCACTTTGATTTCATCACAGGATTTTTTGACTTCGGTTTCTTGCCAATCCTCTCTTCTTCTTGACAAGCGCTTCGAACGCGCCCTTCTGGGATCTTTTCCCGACAATCTGAAGAGTTGCCTTTTTTGGTATCGCTACGGCGGCCAAGTGGACTAGGTGGCCAATAAGGTGGCGGCGCAGTGTGAGGACATGACGCCTTAATTCTTAATTCTCCCACATTCAAGATTAAGGTCCCACTTCCGCTTTCGGTACATTTGTGGTCAATTTACCCGCTGGGCTTGGAAGGTTGTGATATCAAAGCGGGGGCAGCGCTCGGTCTAAGCCCTCACAGACCCAAACTTGCGAACTGTTGAAAATGTTGAGAGAATCGCTGCATGAAAGCCAAGTCGGCGGTTCATCTAAACCAAGACCCCCCTTTTCTCATCATCCTGTATTTCTTCTTCTACCTGTCCGTGCTGATCCGTATGGTCCTGAACGAGCCCAGTAACGGCGTGATCGAGGCGCCCGCCTATGGCCTTATGGCAGGGTTTCTCGCCCTGAGCCTTGCGCAACTATTACTGCGGAGGCGCTGGCCGGTTTCCATGCATGTTACTTTGGCTCTCCAGACCTTAGTCGCGGTTGCCCTGCTTCTCACCAAGCCCGCCATGGATTACTACGCGGTACTCTTCATCGCTTCAGGCATCGTGGCCGGACGCAATTTGACCAGCCGCGGGTGCATCGTGTGGCTGACGGTTTTCTGTGTGGCGACCACCGTCGCGCTTTGGGAGGCCTTTGGCAGCCGTGCCCCGAACTATTTCGCGGTCTACATTGCAGGGATCCTTCTTAACGGCTTGTACGGTCGTACGTCGCAGAGAAGTGAGCAACTCGTCGCCAAGCTCGGAGAGGCCAACCTACGTCTGCACGCGTATGCGGAACGTGCAGAGGAGGCGGCAGCTGCACAGGAGCGCACCTACCTCGCCCGGGAGCTTCACGACGCAGCAACCCAGACGGTGTTCAGCATGAGCCTCACAGCGGAGACTGCTCGCATTGCCTTCAAGAATGATCCGCAGAAAGTGCCCGTCCTTATCGACCGCCTGCAGGAGTTGGCCAGGGAAGCCCTTGCAGAGATGCGGACCCTCGTACGCGAGTTACGGCCCAGCTCGGTGGTAGAGGAGGGCCTCGTGAAGTCCCTCGAGCAGCTTATCCTGCTGCGAAAAAGGCGCGATGATCTTAGGGTGACTCTCGCCGTTGGGGGCGACGAACAGGGTAGCGCCGAGATGAAGGAGACAATATTCCGAACCGTCCGGGAAGCACTCAACAATATTGCCAAGCACGCAGGTGTGAAGGAATCGCACGTCGATCTCTCGTTCGCCTCGCAGGAGATCACTCTTATGGTTAAGGATTCGGGGAGGGGTTTCGACCCGGCAAGAGAGCGCCATCCCGAAACTTTCGGGCTTCTGGCGATGAGGGAAAGGCTGGAGGCGTTGGGCGGGTCGTTGGTCGTGCGCTCCGCGCCGGGTGCCGGCACGGAGATCCAGGCCCGGATTCCTCTACGCGGGAGGTGAAGTCATGGCAAAGAAGTCGCCCGACCGGTTGCGTGTCATGATCGTGGACGATCACGCGGTGGTGCGCGAAGGACTAAGAAACTATTTAGGAGCGCTGGACGGCTTCGAGATCGTAGGGGAAGCATCCAATGGCGTTGAGGCCCTTGAGCTCGCAAAGAAGGCCGTGCCGCAGGTCATCCTGATGGATCTCGTGATGCCTGTCATGGATGGGATCGAAGCGACACGACGCCTGCACGAAAGCATGCCCGACATCAAAGTCATCATACTCACGAGTTTTGCCGAGGATGACAAGTTGTTTCCCGCCTTGAGGGCCGGCGCGGTGGCCTACCTTTTGAAGGATGTCGGTCCGAAGGAGCTTGCTGAAACGATCCGAGCCGGGGCGCGCGGGGAAACACGACTGCACCCCGACATCGCCGGGCGACTCGTCGCCGGGCTTGCAGATGGTGCAGAGCAGCGGCCCGAGGATCTGTTGACAGAGCGCGAGATGGAAGTCCTGCGCTGCCTCGCCCGGGGCAGGTCGAACAAGGAAATCGGCGCCGACCTTTTCATCAGTGAAAAAACTGTAAAGACGCACGTGGGAAGCATCCTGGACAAGCTGGGGCTCGCCGACCGCACGCAGGCAGCGCTCTACGCGGTGAAACGCGGAGTGAGTTGAGCAGGCTTCAACGAACATCTCCGACTAAAGACCTAGTCCAATCTCGAACTTTTGTAGGGCCAAAAACCACTCCTCCGACCGATGCGAGAAGACCGCCCTCAGTGCGATTCATTGGATATCCAAAGTAGAGGAGGAAGGTAATGAAAACGACAAAAAAGCAAAAGAAGACCGCTAAGGAAACCAGGAAACGCGGTAGCGCACAGGATGTTCGAGGTGCGATCCAGCGCGGTGCACGGACACGCAAGGCTGTCGCAGACAGGCAGGTTGCCGAGTTCGAGCGGACTTTTACGCGCGGCTATGAATGGTAGGAGAGAGGACATCCATGCCTAGCACATCCACAATCGCGCTGCCGCGCCCAGCTTCAAATCGGGTTTTCTATCTGGACACCTTGCGGATCGCGCTCACGATCCTAGTGATCGCTCATCACGTGGGACAGGCATATGGACCGACCGGCGGCTCATGGCCCGTGCAGGAGGCTGCACGAGCCGCAGTCCTGAACCCATTCTTTACTGTGAATCGCTCTTTTTTCATGAGCCTTTTCTTTATGATCTCGGGTTACTTCATGGTGAGCGCCTACGATCGCCATGGCTTCGGCGCATTCCTCCGCAGCCGAGCTGTCCGCCTTGGCATACCGGTTCTAGTCTTCGGTGCACTAGTCTTCTTGGTTCGTGTTCTTTCAGGACGCATCACCCGTTGGGATGACGTATTCAACGCAGGGCACCTCTGGTACCTGGAGCACGTGCTAATCTTCAGCCTTGTCTACGCGCTCTGGCGCTGGTTGCGCGAAAAAAACGAGGTAGCTTTGCCAGAAGCGCCGTCAAAGAAACCGCCTGCCCTTGCAGCAATTGCTCCTTTCATGGCGATCGTCGCGGTGTTGTCGTACGCCATTAGGATCTGGTCCCCGATCGACCACTGGATGAACCTGTTTGGATTTATTAGCGTTGCTTTTGCCGATGTTCCTCGCGACCTAAGCTTCTTCATCTTTGGCGCTCTCGCCTTTCGTCGGGGATGGTTTGAAAGCTACCCGACCGGCAAGGGGATAGCTTGGCTTGTGGTTGGCATGGTCGCAGCCGGCGCATGTTACGCCTGGAAGCTGATCCCGCACCCCACCCTTGTGCTGAGCGCTCAGGGTTTCGCTATCGCCTACCCAATCTGGGAGGAGCTGGTCTGCTTCGGAATGTGCATCGGGCTTCTGGTGCTATTCCGTCAGGTGGCCAATTATCAGGGCTCGTTCGGGAAAGTGCTTGCCGCCAACCAGTATTCGGCGTACTTCTGGCACCCCCTTCTGATCGTCGCGATCCAGAAGGGTTTCCTAGCACTACCCCTTGACCCTTTGGTCAAGTTCGTCGCTGTCACCGCGATCGGCGTGCCCCTTGTTTTCTTCTGGAGTTGGTTGGTGCGGAGAATTCCCGTAGTGCGGGCTGTGCTTTAACGAGGTGCTAGAAATGGCACCCTGCAGTGATGATGAGAGGAAGGAGAGGATATGAACGCAATGGGTGTCTCTTCTCCTCCCGCCGGCGCGAAGCCACGCATGGCCTGGATCTACACCTTCAGCAACATATGTCTCTCCCTCGGATCACGTCATGATCGTCCGTTTCGGTATGGTCGAAGGAAGCGCCGACTCATGGCCGGACGTCTTCCAGAGTGTGACCGCCAATCTGAAATGCAAGGTGGTCAAAGTGGCGATTGAGCACCTGCAGCAGGCATGTAAGCGAATAGATCCCCGATAGTAGGTGAAGTGATGGCAAAGAAGTCGCTTGACCGGTTGCGGGTCATGATCGTGGACGATCACGCGGTGGTGCGCGAAGGACTAAGGAACTATTTAGGGGTAGTGGGCGGCATCGAGATCGTGGGGGAAGCATCCAACGGCGCTGAAGCCCTTGAGGTTGCGAAGAAGGCCGTGCCGCAGGTCATCCTTATGGATCTGGTGATGCCGGTAATGGACGGGATCGAGGCGACACGACGGCTGCACGAAACCATGCCCGACATCAAAGTCATCGTCCTCACGAGCTTTGCAAACAATGACATGTTGTTACCCGCCCTGAACGCCGGTGCGGTGGCCTACCTCCTGAAGGATGCTGGTCTAAAGGAGCTTGCCGAAACAATCCGAGCCGTGTCGCAGGGGAGATACCCAACTGCGTCCACAAATGACTAGCTACGATAGGAGGAACTCATCATGCCCGGAATCGGGACAGCGGCGCGCGTCATTATAATTACGGTCTCCATTCCCTTGGGGGCTATGCTCATTCTCCTGGGCGTCCTGTTCGCATTCAGCCCTGGAAAGCCCAAACCTTTCTTGGATGCGAGCGGAAAAGCACTTCCAGGCAGCATTTCAGAGAAGATTCATGTGAACATCAACGGTGTCCAACAGGGAATGTTTATCATGGGGAAGGATATCAGCAATCCGGTACTGCTTTTTCTCCATGGGGGGACCGCTATGCCTGAGTACTTCCTCACGCAGAAATACCCCACCGGTTTGGAACAATACTTCACTGTTTGTTGGTGGGACCGTCGCGGTGCAGGACTCTCTTACAGGGCGAACATCCCACCGGAGACGATGACACCGGAGCAGTCGATTCTTGATACAATCGAGGTTACGAAGTACTTACGCAACCGATTCCACAAGGACAAGATTTTCCTTATGGCCCATTCAGGGGGGAGTCTGATTGGAATACAGGCAGCCGCCCGTGCGCCTGAATTGTACTCCGCCTACATTGGCGTTGCTCAAATGTCCTATCAACTCAAATCGGAGTTGCTATCGTACGAGTACATGGTAGAGCGGTATAGAGAGATCGGAAATACGAAAATGGTACGACAACTTGAAATAGCGC
>Ga0326728_10023401_pt1 | contig 11319 bp, 9 predicted proteins | sample MB3enrmetagenome_FD_207602 | JGI IMG/M metagenome (GOLD analysis project Ga0326728, IMG submission 207602) | Lab enriched peat soil microbial communities from McLean, Ithaca, NY, United States - MB31MN | ecosystem: Environmental > Terrestrial > Soil > Wetlands > Peat | place: USA: New York... | reverse complement strand
AAAGCCTGGGTGCTTATCAAGTGGTGGTGATCAGCGCCCGGCTGTGGCGTGACTACTTCCATGGCGATCCTGCCGTCTCCGCGAAAACCCTGCGCGTGAACCGGCATGCGCTGACCGTCGCGGGAGTGGCGCCGGCCGAGTTCCGCGGAAGCTGGCCGGTGATGCAGTTCGATCTATGGGTGCCGGTTACCATGGGGCCGGCCCTCGGACTGCTGGACGACTCCGACTTTACCGACCGCGGCGACCGCGGCACGTTGGACACGACGATCTGCCGGCTGCGGCCCGGCGTCTCCATCCAGCAGGCCAGCGCCGAGGCTGTGGCGCTGGCCGCCAGCCTGGCCGCCGCCAACCCCCGCACCAATCGCGGCATCGGGGCCACCATTCTGCCCACCTGGAAACAACACAACGGCACCAACGACCTTCTGCGCGCGCCGCTCGAGATCCTGCTGGCGTTCTCGTTTGTGGCGCTGCTGATTGTCTGCGCCAACGTCGCCAACCTTCTTCTGGCGCGTTCCGTAACGCGGCAGCGGGAGTATGGCATTCGCTTCGCGCTCGGCGCGGGGCGTTTGCAGGTGGCGCTGCAGGTGCTCACGGAGACGCTGGTGCTGGCCGCCGGCGGGGCGGGCGCGGGCCTTCTGATGTTGCTGTGGATGCAGGGGTCGCTGACCGCGATGGTGCCCAACATCGGGTTCCCGATCACCACGTCATATGCCTTGAACCCCCGCATTCTCGGGTTTACGGCGTTGATCTGCCTGCTGACCGCGTTGATCGCGGGAGCTTCCCCGGCGCTGTTCGTGTTCCGCTCGAATCTGAATGAGGTTCTGAAAGAGGGCAGCCGCAGCGATACGGCCGGCGCCGCGTCGCGCCGCACGCGGAGCTTCCTGGTGATCTGCGAGGTGGCTTTGGCGGCCGTGGCTTTGGTGGGCGCCGGCCTGTTCGCGCGGAGCTTCTACAATCTCCGCGCGATTCCTACGGGCTTCAACGCCGGCAAGGTTCTCTTCGGGCGGTTCTTCATCGAGACCACGGGCTATACGGGAGATCAGATCGGGCAGTTCGCCTGGCGGCTCAAGCAGCGGATGCTGGCGGCGCCGGGGGTCGAGTCGGCCAGCTACACGGATTTCGTGCCGCTGAGCACTCCGGCCGGTCCCTACAATTCCGTGCAGGTGGAAGGATACACACCGGCGCCGGGCGAGTCCCCGGCCGTCAACCGTGCCCGGGTATCGCCGGGCTACTTCGCCACCATGCAGATTCCCATTCTCGAAGGCCGCGATTTCAACGATCTGGACGACCGCCAGGCGGAGCCCGTGATGATCGTCAACCAGGCGTTTGCCGGGCGCTACTTCCACGGCCAAAGTCCGCTGGGCCGAAAGGTGCGCGCGGCAGGCAAATGGTGCCGGGTGGTGGGCCTGGCGCGGGACAGCAAGTATTACAGCCCCGCCGAAGCGCCTACTCCGCATTTCTACCAGGCCTTTCAGCAGTTCTATGAGGGCAGCGCGGAGCTTTATTTCCTGGTGCGGACCGCGGGCCCGCCGGAGCAGGCCATCCCGCTTCTGCGGCGTGCGGTGACCGAGACCGATCTGAACGTGGCAGCCTTGCATGCCATGCCGCTGGCCGAATACATCACGTTGGGCACTTTCGGACAGCAGGTGGCCGCCAGCCTGATGGGAGCGCTCGGCCTGATGTGCCTGCTGCTGGCGGCCTTGGGACTTTACAGCGTGATGTCGTACAGCGTGAGCCAGCGCATCCCCGAAATCGGAATCCGCATGGCCATGGGCGCCCGGCCGTGGAACGTGGTCTCGATGGTGGTGCGGCAGGGAATGGAACTGGCGCTGGCCGGCATGGCCGTGGGCGCGGCGGCGGCATTCGCGGCCACGCGCCTGGTAGCGGGCATGCTGTTCGGCGTGGGCGCGGCGGATCCGCTGACCTTTATGCTGGCCGGCGTGTTCCTGACGGCGGTGGCGCTGGTTGCCACGTGGCTGCCGGCCTTCCGGGCCACGCGCATCGATCCCATGCGGGCTTTGCGAAATTGAGAGCTGTTCCCTGAGTGCTTACTTCGGCGCCATCGCGATGGCGGGTATCTTCAGGATCTGGATACCGCCGACGTCCGCGCGAAGATAAACGTGAACCGCGGACGGCGCAGCTTTCTCTTCGAAGTTTTCACCCGCCACCCAGCGCACCCGATGTTCGCCGGCGAAATCCGAGTAGACGCCGCCGATTCTGCACTTCGCGTCGATCGAGTATGGGTTCGCTTCCGGCAGCCGCAGTTCGATATCGCCCTCGTGCAGCGTGGCCTCGATAGCTGCCGTCACGCCCGCAAGCCGGATGTCGCCCGAGCCGTGGTGAATCACCAGGTGCGAATCGCGCGGCACCCTGATCGTGTACTCGAGGCTGATTTCCGTCCTGTCGCGCAAAGGGCGGGTGATGAGATTGCGCGACGGCAGCACCGTAGTGATCGCCACCTCGCCCGAGTCGCGCCGCTCGGCCTTGACGGTGACGCGGCCTAAGAGCAGTTTCGCCTGGTCGAGAGCGCCAGGGGTATCGCTGCGCCACACCGACCTGGTCACCGTGACCTCGACGCGCGCCTGGTCCCACCCCTCCACATCCAACTGGCCATACGAGCCGCTGATGCGAACGGTGCCGCCCGGCCCAAGATCGGCACGATTGGTAGTCGTGAGCTGGACTTCGTGCAGGGGCGCCTTCGCCGCGAGCGTCAGAGCGAGTCCCAAGAACACCGTTGCCATGTTGCGCATGATTTCATGATGCCACGGCGGGCGTTCAGAATTCCGCGCTCAAGCGAAGGGAATAACTCCGCGGGGCGGCGATTGCCGTGCCTGAAAACAATCCCGCAAAATTGATCGCGTTCAAGCGGTCGGTCAGATTCTGCAAGAGGAGCGCAGCCGAGCACAGCAGCAGTGCATACAGTCTTAAGATCCCACCACCTCCAGCGCCTTGAGAATGACTGGGTCGCGCTGGGCTTCCACCTCGTCGCCCTTTTCGACGCCGAAAGCCTGGTTGAAGATCTCCGTTTTCAGGCGATTCTTCATGAAATCCTGCTCGAGTGAGATCTCGGCCACGCTGGGCTGGATGTTGTGGTCGGCCAGGAAAACCTGGAACTCGGCCAGAACCTCCGAGGTGACGTCGAAATCCGGGGTGATCTTGTGCTCGTGCAGGTATTGGGTGGCGAAGCTGGTGAAAGACCCGCTGGCGTCCATCACCGCGCGCAGGCGGTTCATAGCCTGCGGATAGACCACAAAATCCGGACGAATGCCGCCGCCGCCGGTGACCGGCCGGCCCTTGTCGGTGTGAAATTCGGACTTCACATTGGGATGAGCGGTGGTGGCCGCCAGTTCGAATCGCGACGCGTCGAGCGGTTTCTGGATGGAGCGCCCGCTGGGCGTGTAGTAGAGCGCCGTGGTCAGAGCCAGGCCGGTGTTCTGGGTGAGCGGGAAGACGCTTTGCACCAGTCCCTTGCCGAAGGTGGGCTCGCCGATAATCGTGGCGCGGTCGTGATCCTGCATGGCGCCGGCTACGATCTCGGATGCGCTGGCGGATTTGCCGTTTACCAGGATGGCGAGTTTGAATCCGTAGGGCGTGGCGATGGTGGGGACCGTCTCGGAAGTCTCGGGGACGCTGCGGCCGCGTACGGTGACGATTTTCATTCCGGGTTGAAGGAACAAGGACGCGGTTTCGAGCGCCGCAGTAAGCACGCCGCCGGGATTGTTGCGCAGGTCCACCACCAGTCCGGCAAGCCGGTCGCCGCCCAGCTTTTCGATGGCTTTCTTGATCTCGGCGCCGGTGGTGGCGTCGAAGCTGGAGACGTGAATGTAGCCGATGCCGGCGGCCAGAAAGAATTCCCGATCCACGCTGGGAGCCTGCATATCTTCGGGCGTGAGCACCAGGCGCATCATGCCATTGGTGCCGGGACGGCGAACGTCGAGCTGGGCCTGCTGCTGGCGCGATTGGGAAAGCAATTCGGTGAGCTGGTCGAGATCCAGGCGGCTGATGACGTACCCATTGATGGCCAGAATCTCGTCGCCGGGAGCGAGTCCGGCCTTGGCCGATGGCGTCCCGGGCATGGCCTGAAGCACGATGACGCGCCCCGGCAGGAGCGAGACCACGCTGCCAAAACCCTTTTGCGTGGACGCCTCCATTTTCTTGACCTGCTCGAATTGGCCGGGATCGAAGAAGATGGAGTGCGGATCGAGGCGGCGCAACAGTCCGGGGATGGCGCCCTGGTAGAAAGCCTGGTCGGAGGAGACCGGGTCGGAGGCGTTCCGCTCCACCAGCGCGTAGGCGTCGATAACGCTCTTCATCTCGCGGTCGAGGTCGTCCTGCGCGGGCAGGATAGCGGCCAGGGCGAGCAGGGATGCGGCGAAGCGAAACATCAATCGGGCCAGATTTCGGAGATCTGGATTTGCACGTTAGGGAAGTGCTTGGGCCGCAGGACACCTTCGGCCAGAACGGCCTGTCGCCGGAGTTGGCCGTCCTCCAGGTATAAGACTTCGATGGTGCGAGCCTCCGGCGAAACCACCCAGACTTCGGGCACACCAAGGCTGGCATAGTCGGCCAGTTTCTCGGCGCGTTCGCGGCGGGTATTCGCCGGCGAGAGGACTTCCACGATCAGTTGGGGGGCGGAGTGTATATAACCGTCCCGCTCGACGATCGTGCTCGTTTGGAAGACAGCCAGGTCCGGCTCGCGGACGGTCAGCGGTTCGCGCCGGATGATCAGGCCGAACTGCGAAGTCTTGACTTTCACGTCACGCCGGTCTACCTGCGGAACGATCAGACCGCCCATGCTGTCTATGATCTCGCTGTGGTTCCATTTCGGTGGAGGCATGATTTGGATTTCGCCGTTGACCACTTCTTCAATGGCATCGCTGAGTTCGGGCATGCGAAGCCACTCTTCGTAGCTAATCGTCTTTGAGTGCGGAAGGCTGGCCATGCTTGCCTTCATTCTACCGCGTGAAGCGCGTGGCCTTTTTCTTCCGGTCGCGGTCGAGCGCCAGCGCGATCAGCCGGTCGATCAGTTCCCCAAAGGCGAGTCCACTGTGCTCCCACATCTTGGGGTACATGCTGATGGAGGTGAACCCGGGAATGGTGTTGATCTCATTGATGTACAGCTTGCCGGTGGCCGCCTCTAACAGGAAATCGACGCGCGCCATCCCTTCGCACTCCACGGCGCGGTAGCACTCCACCGCCAGCCGCCGAATTTCCTCGGTGCGTTCCGGAGGCAGATCGGCGGGCACCTGGGTTTGCGCGCGGTCCAGCAGGTACTTGTCCTCGTAATCGTAGAACTCGCGCGAGGGCAGAATCTCGCAAGGCAGGGAAGCGGCGGGCGCTTCGTTTCCCAGCACCGAGCACTCCAGCTCGCGCCCGGCAATGCCGCGTTCCACGATGATCTTGCGGTCGTACTGCGCGGCCAGCGCCAGGGCGGCTTCCAGTTCCGGTTGGTTGCGGGCCTTCGAAATCCCCACCGAGGAGCCCAGGTTCGCCGGTTTGACGAATACGGGGAACGGCAGACCGGCGCAGGCGCGGGGGTCGAGCCGCTCCCGCCGCAGCACCACGTAGTCTACGATTGGCAACATCCGTTCCTTACAGACACGTTTCATCATCTCCTTGTCCATGGAGACGGCCGACCCGAGCACGCCGGCGCCCACGTAGGGCAGCGCCGCCAGCTCGAGCAGCCCCTGCACTGTGCCGTCTTCGCCGAAAGTTCCGTGCAGGACCGGAAATACCACGTCGATCTCCGGCTGGGCGCCCGGCTCGGGGAGGATCGGCCTGGGGTTCCACTTGCCTTCGCGGTCGATCAGGTACTCGATCTTCTCGTATTTGGCGGGGTCCATGGCATCCAGGATGGCGCGCGCCGAGCGCAAAGACACTTCGTGTTCCCCACTGCGACCGCCGTAAATGACGGCTACTCGTAGCTTCATAGAATTCGCTTTCCCAATCCGGACATGATCAGCTCGACGGCCAGGTCGGCCGTGCGGTTCACTTCGTCGATGACGGGGTTGACCTCGACCACCTCCATCGAAACCATGCCTCCCGAATCGCAGATCATTTCCATCGCCAAATGCGCCTCGCGGTACGTAGCGCCGCCGCGGACCGGCGTGCCGACCCCCGGCGCGTCCTGGGGATCCACGAAATCCATGTCCAGCGACAGGTGAAAACCCGCCATGCCGTTGCTCGCCAGCCGGATCGCCTCGTCCATCACCGAGCGCAGGCCGCGCTCGTCGATCTCGCGCATGGTGAAGGCACGGACGCCGGATCCGCGCACCTGGGACTTCTCCATCTGATCGACGTCGCGCAGTCCGACAATCGCGATGTTGCGCGGCGCGATCTTGGGCTGATAACCGAAGATGCCAGTCAATTCCGGAGGGCCGAAGCCGGCGATCGAGGCCAAGGGCATGCCGTGAACATTGCCGCTGGGGCTGCTTTCGGGTGTGTTCATGTCCGCGTGGGCGTCCAGCCAGATCAACCCGGCGGACTGCTGCCGCCGGCGGAAATAATGCGACACACCGCTCAGAGTTCCCACGGCCACCGAGTGGTCCCCGCCCAGCACCAGCGGCATCTGGCCCCGCTCCAGCGCCTCCTCCACCTGCGCCGCAATCCGGCCGCAGGCAGCCGCGATTTGCGGCAGATACTTGGCGCGCGGATCTCCCTCGGAAACGGTCTCGGCCACTTCGACCTGGATGTTGCCGAGATCGGCCACTTCGTATCCCAGGGACGCCACGCGCGAATTCAGGCTGGCAACGCGCAGGGCGGATGGACCCATGTCGACTCCGCGGCGCCCCTGCCCGAGATCGAGCGGCGCGCCGATGATGGCGATGCGAGTGTGGGGCATAGGTCAAAAACAACACAGGCAGGAATGCCTGTGCCACTCAAAACTCCGCGTTCCCCGGTGTTCTGGGAAACGGAATCACGTCGCGGATGTTCTTCATGCCCGTGAGATACATCATCATGCGCTCGAAGCCCATGCCAAAGCCGGCGTGCTCCACGCTCCCGAAACGGCGCAGTTCCAGGTACCACCAGTAGGATTCTTCCTTCATGCCGTGGTCGGCCTGGGCGCGGATCTTCTCCCGCAGCACGTCCAGGCGCTCCTCGCGCTGGCTTCCCCCGATGATCTCGCCGATGCGCGGAACCAGCACATCCATGGCGGCGACGGTCTTTCCGTCGTCGTTGGAACGCATGTAAAAGGCCTTGATTTCGCGCGGGTAATCCACCACGATCACCGGCTTGCGGAACAGTTCTTCGGTGAGATAGCGCTCGTGCTCGCTTTGCAGGTCGCTTCCCCAGTCCACCGGGAATTCCCAATTGCGCCCGGCTTTCTGCAACAGCGCCACGGCTTCGGTATAGGTGATGCGCTCGAAAGGAGCCGCCACCAGCGTATCGAGGCTCTTGAACAGCTCGGGCTCGTACCACTTGGCGAGGAATTCCAGGTCGGGCCGGCAATCGTTCATCACCTGCTCCACCAGGCTCTTGAGAAACGCTTCCGCCAGGTCCTGGTTGTCCTTCAGGTCGCAGAACGCCATCTCAGGCTCGATCATGTAGAACTCGGCCAGGTGGCGCGGCGTGTTCGAGTTCTCCGCGCGGAATGTCGGGCCGAACGTGTAGACGTTGGCGAAGGCCAGGGCGAAGATCTCGGCTTCCAGTTGCCCGCTCACCGTGAGGTAGGTGTGCCGGCCGAAGAAATCCTGCTCGAAATTGCCGGTCCTGGCGCCCTCGAGCGTCGTCACCGTGAACATCGAGCCCGCGCCTTCGGCATCCGACGCGGAGATCACCGGAGCGTGTAGGAAGATGAATCCGCGCTCCTGAAAGAAACGGTGGATGGCCCGCGCCAGCGCGTTGCGGACGCGAAAGACCGCCGCAAACGTGTTGGTGCGCGCGCGCAAATGGCCCAGCGGGCGCAATGTCTCCAGGTTATGCTTCTTTTTTTGCAGCGGATACTCTTCCGGATCGGCGGCGCCGTGCACCGTCAGGCTGCGGGCCTTCAGTTCGACCGCCTGGCCCTTCCCCGGAGATGCCACCAGTTCTCCCTCCACGCTGAGGCAGGCGCCGGTAGTGATGCGGGCGATCACCTCCGGCGGCACGACGCCCGTATCCACCACCACTTGCAGGTCGGTGGGTGAAGAGCCGTCGTTCAACTGGATGAAGTGGACGCTCTTCCCATCGCGCCGTGTTTTGACCCATCCCTGGGCGTGAACCGTTTCGCCGGGAACGCCCATGAGCAGGTCTCGGACATAGTTGCCGGGCTGAATCATATGTGAATCCGATCCTACTGATCTTCCAGACGGTCGAAAACCTGCCTGGCGCTCTCCAACTGGTTACCGAGGTCCGGCCGTTCTTTCAATTCCAGCAACAGCGGGTAGTGATCCTGGCGGCTGCGCAGCAGTTGCATGGCGCTCTTCCAGTCGATGGTCCCCGCACCGCCCGCCAGCAAAGGGAACAGGTGCGAGTCTTCCTTGCCGTTGTTGTCGTGCACATGGGTCGACCGGATGCGGTCCTGCATCAGGGAGAAGGCGCGCTCCACGCCTTCCCGCATGTGCGCGTGGCCGGTATCGAACGCAAAGTTCAAGTTCAGGTGCGTGAGTTCGTCGAATTGCAGCAGGCGCTCGGCGCTCGAAAGCTCGTTGGGGATGTTCTCGAGCAGGATCTCCACGCCGCGCTGGTGCGCGAAAATGGTCAACTCCTCGAGCGCGTTGAATCCCGCGTCGATCTTGCGCAGGTCGAACTCCTCGCCGCCGACTCCCAGGTGTTGAATCAGGTAGCGGAACGGAACCACTTCCGCGATCTCGATCGCACGCTTGATCTCGTCGATCATCGGCAGGCGCTTCGACTTCACCGGCTCCGTGATGGTGATCACGGAATGCGGGCCCGAGCGGCCCCAGATCTCGTCGGTGTACATCGGCGAGTGCAGTGAGTGCAGCTTCAGGTCGGAATCGCGAAACCAATGCCCGAGTTCGGCAATCTGCTCCTTGTTCCGGTAATCCAGGTGCTGGCGCGCGCAGAAAATCTCCACCGCGGGGATGCCCGCCTGGTGGATCCGCGTCAACAGCGCTACCGTGAGCCGGTGGTTGACGAACAGGTGCGTCGATAGTGCATGGTTCATCTGGTGGTCAGTGTCCTTCCGCCGTTCCCTCGTCGCGCGGATCGGGCGCGCCGGCGAGCCATCCGTTTTCGAAAGCGATCGCCGCGCACTCGCCCTGCGAGCGCACGGACTTCACGGTGTAGCCGCGTTTCTGGAGCAGGGCGATGGTGTCGGGCGAATAGCCGGGCTCCATTCTCAATTCGTCCGGCATCCACTGGTGGTGGAATCGCGGCCAATTGACGGCATCCTGCACGTTCATCCCGAAATCGATCGTGTTGACCATCACTTCGAGCACCGTGTTGATGATGGTGGGTCCGCCCGGCGATCCCAGCGCCAGCACCGGCTTGCCGTCTTTCAAAACGATCGTCGGAGTCATGCACGACAGCGGCGTTTTGCGCGGCTGGATGGCGTTGGCTTCTCCCTGGATCAGCCCGAACATGTTGGGTGCGCCCGGATTGGCGGCGAAATCGTCCATCTCGTTATTCAGCAGGAAACCCAGCCCGGTAGCCGTCACCTTACTCCCGTACCCGCCGTTCAGTGTGTAGGTCACTAGCGCGATGTTGCCTTCGCTGTCGGCCACCGAATAGTGCGTGGTCTCGTTCGACTCGTGGCCGGTGAACCGGGCGGCATGAATCTCGCTGGAGGGCGTGGCCTTTTCTGGGTCGATCGCAGCGCGGAGTTTCCGAAGGTAACCCGGGTCGAGCAGCGACGCCAGCGGCACTTTCACGAAATCGGGATCGCCCAGGTGCTCCGACCGGTCGGCAAAATAGCGCCGCATGGCTTCGGTCATATAGTGGACCGCGGTTGCCGACCCGGCACCGGCCTTCTCGTAGCCGGTGCCCTCCAGCACGCCCAGCATCTGCAAGATTCCCACGCCTCCCGAACTGGGCGGCGGCGCAGTCAAAATGTCGTAGCCGCGATACGAACCAGTCAACGGCTGCCGCTCGATCGCGGTGTACGCTTTCAGATCGTCGAGCGTAATGAGGCCCCCGTGCTCCTCGATGTCCTGGGCCAGCAGGCGGGCGGTTTCGCCGTCATAGAAATCCGCAGCGCCGAGGCGGGCGATACGATCGAGGGTGCGGCCGAGTTCCGCCTGAACGAATATCTCATCGGCCTCGTAGAATTGGCCGTCTTTCAGAAAAATGCGCTTGGATTCGGGGAAGCCGCTCAGGCTGCGCGCGGCGGAGCGGAAACTCTGCGCCTGCGCGTAGGAAAGCGGAAATCCTTTCGAGGCGAGCTCCGCGGCGGGATGCACCAGCTCCGCCCACGGCTTCCTCCCGTACTTTTTCGAGGCGTACTCCAGCCCGCGGACGGTGCCGGGCACGCCGGACGCGCGATACCCCAGAACGCTATCGTTCGTGGCCTTCCCTGCGGCATCCAGGTACATGTTGCGCGAAGCGGCCAAAGGCGCGCGCTCGCGGAAGTCGATGAACGTCGAGCGGCCGTCGGCCAGCCGGATCAGCATGAAACCGCCGCCTCCGATGTTCCCCGCCGACGAGTGAGTCACCGCCAGGGCGAATCCCACCGCGACGGCCGCGTCAACCGCGTTGCCTCCGGATTTGAGAACCTGCAGCCCGATTTCGGTGGCGTGCCGTTCCCGCGTGACCACCATGCCGTGGCGGGCGCGCACCGGCTGTGCGGCCCACACCGGTAGGGCGGCCGCAATCGTCAGCAGCAAAGCTAAAGAGCGGCGCATACCCTCGATTCTACTATGAGGGCAATGCGCGAACGGCAAACCGCTACTATGGTCCGCTTGTCTACCAACCGCCCTTCTCCTTTTGCAGCGACCGGAGGTCGTCGGGGCCGACCGATTTCGCGCCGGTTTCGTGACTGCGATCGTCCGTCCTCGACCTTTCGGCATTCTCGGCGGGCTATCGGTCGCTTTCCCGCCACCGAAACGGGGTAAACTGTAGACGATGTCGGAAGCCGAGATCCAGTACGTCTCCAATGAGAGCGGCGAGCCGACTGCCGTGATTGTTCCGATCTCCTTGTGGCGCGACATCGAATCCGAACGGGAAACGGCTCACCTCCTGAAGTCGGACACGGTGAAGCGCCGCCTGCTTGAAGCGAAGGAACGTCGGGAAGGGCTCCCTCTCGACGAAGCCATTGAGAAACTTGGAATTTGACGCTGCCGCGTTCGAGGACCTCGCGTGGTGGGTAGGGCACGACAAAGCGCAGGCTCTTCGCATCATTGGCCTGGTTCGAGATGTTCAGCGGGACCCGTTCGGCGGTAG
>Ga0326728_10023399_pt1 | contig 11320 bp, 10 predicted proteins | sample MB3enrmetagenome_FD_207602 | JGI IMG/M metagenome (GOLD analysis project Ga0326728, IMG submission 207602) | Lab enriched peat soil microbial communities from McLean, Ithaca, NY, United States - MB31MN | ecosystem: Environmental > Terrestrial > Soil > Wetlands > Peat | place: USA: New York... | reverse complement strand
GGTGTCTGGGGCAGGCCGGCGGCGGCGAAGAGACGCTTCATGGCGTCCTTGTCCATGGCGGCGGAGGAGCCGAGAACGCCGGAGCCAACGTAGGCGATGTCGGCCAGTTCGAAGAGGCCCTGGATGGTTCCGTCCTCGCCGAAGGTGCCGTGCAGAACAGGGAAGACGACGTCGAGTGTAGCGGCGAGCGGGTTGCCGGGCTGCGCGAACTCGGCGCCGGTGGAGCGTTCGATGAGGTCCGTGGCGCGGCGCATCGGGTGCGAGAGCGTCTGAGGGATGTGGAGCGGCTCGCCGGAGCGCAGGACGGCGGCGGCGGCGGCGAACTCGGCGTCGGCCTCGCTGGTGGCGTTGGGCCGCGCCGGCGCGGGGCCTTCGAGCAGGCGCAGAGCCAGCGGCCCGCTGAGCCAGCGGCCCTGCTTGTCAATGGCGATGGGGACAACCTCGTAGCGCTTGCGGTCAATGGCCTTGAGGATGGAGGCGGCCGAGAGCAGCGAAACTTCGTGCTCGCCGGAGCGGCCGCCAAAGAGAATGCCGACACGTAGTTTTTTCTTCATGGGAACTATTTAGAGAGTACGAGCAAATTCAGTATATGCATACCATCCCTCAGACAGGAGATCCGGATGCGCGGGTGGAGAATGAGGGAGTGGGGTAGACTTATCCACGGTGCTGAACAAGCTGATCTTCGCGAACCTGACCCACCGGCCTGTGCGGACGCTGTTGAGCGTGCTGGCGATCGCGGTGGAAGTCACCATGATCCTGACCCTGGTGGGCGTCAGCCATGGCACGCTTGACTCGACGGCGGCGCGGGCGCGCGGAGTGGGCGCGGACATTGTGATGCGGCCGCCCAACTCGACCGTGATGTCGTCGCTGAGTTCGGCCCCGATCAGCGACAAGTACGTGGGCTGGATGATGCAGCAGCCGCATGTGGTGCTGGCCACGGGAACGGCGATCCAGAGCCTGACCTTCCCCGACTCGATTACCGGACTCGACTTCGCCGCGTTCAACAAGATGAGCGGCGGGTTCACCTACCTTGCAGGCGGCGATCCGGCGGGCGACGACGACATCACCGTGGACCGATACTACGCGCAGCAGAAGCACCTGCATGTGGGCGACACGCTGCGCCTGGTGAACCACGACTGGAAGGTTGCGGGCATCTTCGAGGGCGGCAAGCTGGCGCGCATCTGCGTGAAGCTCTCCACGCTGCAGGCGCTGATGGGAAGTCCCGGCCACGTGACCGTGATCTACGGGAAGCTGGACGATCCCAGGCTTGCCGACCAGGTGGTGAACGACCTGAAGGCCAAGCTGCCGGGCTATCCGATCCTCACCATGGAGGAGCTGACGTCGATGTATTCGATCAGCAATGTGGGGATGCTGAAGGACTTCATCGGCGTAGTGATCGCGATCGCGGTGATCGTGGGTTTCATCGTGGTCTTCATGGCGATGTATACGGCGGTGCTGGAGCGGACGCGCGAGATTGGGATCATCAAGGCGGTGGGCGGCGGGTCGGGGCTGGTGCTGGGACTGCTGCTGCGCGAGACGCTGCTGCTGGCGGTCTTCGGGACGCTGCTGGGCATTGCCATGACCTACGGGACGCAGTGGCTGATGCAGCACGCCGTTCCGGCCAGCCTGGTGCAGGAGACGGTCTACTGGTGGTGGCTGTACGCGGGTGCGATTGCGATTGTGGGCTCGATGCTTGGGGTGATCGTTCCCGGCGTGAAGGCCGTGAAACAGGATGTGACCGAGGCGCTGTCGTATGAGTGAGGGCGGGGTGGGCACGGTGCGGGCGGGCGCGGAGGCGGCGATGGCCGAGCCGATCATTCATGTGCGTGGGCTGACCAAGGTCTACCACCTGGGCGACGTGGAGGTGCATGCGCTGCGAGGCGTGGATCTGGAGATTGCGCGCGGCGAGTTTGTGGCCATTGTGGGCGCGTCGGGCTCGGGCAAATCGACGCTCTTCCACATTCTGGGAGGACTGACGCCGCCCACCGCGGGGACGGTGGTGATCGACGGCAAGAACCTGGCCCACATGTCGAACCGCGAGCGGACGGAGCTGCGCAAGAAGACCGTGGGCTTCGTCTTCCAGAAGTACAACCTACTGCCGACGCTGACGGCCGAGGACAACATCAAGATTGTGGAGTACATCGGCGGGCGGGCTACAAAATTTACGCCGGAGTTTGTGGAGGTGCTGAAGCTGCTGGGGATCACCGACCGGCTGAAGCACAAGCCGCGTGCGCTCTCCGGCGGGGAACAGCAGCGGGTGGCGATTGCACGCGCGATTGTGAACCGGCCGGCCATCCTGCTGGCCGACGAGCCGACCGGCAACCTGGACAGCCAGAACTCGACCGCCGTGCTGGGGCTGCTGAAGGACCTGCACGAGCGCACCGGGCAGACCATCCTGATGATCACGCACGACCCGGAGGCGGCGTCCTACGCGGGCCGCAAGGTGCATATCCGCGACGGACGGATTGTGTAGAGGCGAAGGCCGGGGCTGGATTGACTTGTGGAGTCAGGGAATTCAGCGATCCAGGCTCCCTGGATAGCTTTATCTCGCCGGGGAAATCTGCGAGACTGGAAGGCATGAGCGCAACGAAGAAGATTTTGACTGACCGGATCAACCGGATTGAAGTTTCAGCGACCATGGCGATCACCGCGGAGGCGTTGAAGTTGAAGGCGCAGGGCGTCGACCTGGCCAACTTCGGCGCAGGCGAACCGCACTTTAACACGCCGCAGCACATCAAGGACGCGGCCATCGACGCGATCGAGAAGAACTTCTCGCGCTATACGGCGGTGGCCGGCATTCCCGAGGTGCGCAAGGCCATTGTGGAGCGGCACGCCGCGGACTTCGGCTCCGGCTATGCCATCGACGAGTGCGTCTTTACCTCCGGCGGAAAGCTGGCGCTGTTCAACGCCATCCAGGTGCTGGTGGACCACGGCGACGAGGTGGTGCTGCCGGTGCCGTACTGGGTCTCGTTCAAGGACATCATCGAGTACGCGGGCGGCAAGGTCGTGTTTGTGGAGAGTGACGAGCGCGAGGACTTCCGCATCACGGCGAAGATGATCGAGGCCGCGATTACGCCGAAGACCAAGGCGATCATCCTGAATACGCCGTCGAACCCGTCGGGCGCGGTCGTGTCGGCTGCGGACCTGGAGGCGATCGTGCGGCTGGCGCACGCGCACGGCATCTATCTGCTGCTGGACGAGTGCTACGCCTACCTGACCTATGCGGGCCAGCCGGTGAGCGGCGGATCGTTTACGGACTGCAAGGAGCATGTGATTATTCTCGGGTCGCTGTCGAAGACCTATGCGATGACGGGCTGGCGCGCGGGGTTTGCGCTGGGGCCGAAGCAGGTGATCGGGGCGATGAGCAAGCTGCAGTCGCAGAGCACGTCGAACGCGACCAGCTTTGTGCAGAAGGCGGCGATTGCGGCGCTGACCGGGCCGCAGCAGTGCGTGGCCGAGATGCGGGCCAACTTTGTGAAGCTGCGCGACCGGATTCTGGCCGGGCTGAAGACGATCCCCGGGATCACCTGCTCGGTGCCGCAGGGCGCGTTCTATGTGTATCCCAATGTGAGCGCGTTCTTCGGCAAGGGCGGATTGAAGTCGGCGTCGGATGTGGCCGCGAAGCTGTTGAGCGAGGCGCGCGTGGTGGTGGTGCCGGGCGAGGCGTTCGGCACCGGCGAGCACCTGCGGCTTACCTATGCAGTCTCCGAGAGCGTTGTGGATGAGGGCGTGAAACGGATGCGTGAGTACTTCAGCCAGTTGAGCTAGACATTATTACCGAGGCTTCCGCAGATGCTAAAAAAGGAGCCAGGAGTATATTGCACGCCACTCCCAGCATTTTTTCACTAACATGAGGGTCTATGGATTCTTCGGATAGTAAGGCGGGGCCACGGTTTGCTCCGATGATTCTGGCAGGCGGCAGCGGAACGCGCTTCTGGCCGAGGAGCCGGCGGGCGCACGCCAAGCAGGTGCTGGCGCTGGACGGCGAGAAGACCATGATCCAGCAGACGCTGGAACGGCTGCTTCCCCTGGCCGCGGCCGAGGATGTGTGGGTCTTCACCAACAAGCTGCTGAGTGCGGTGATCGAGGACCAGTTGCCGCAGGTGGGGCGGGACAGGATTCTGGGGGAGCCGGTGGGACGCAATACGGCGCCGGCCTGCGCTCTGGCGGCGTTCCTGCTGGAGCCGGTGGCGCCGGAGATGGTGATCGGCGTCTTTCCATCGGACCATGTGGTCCGCAACCATCCCCGCTTCAATGAGGTCATTCGGGCGGGCGTAGAGCTGGCGGCCAGCGGCGAGCGGATCGTGGTGCTGGGTGTGCCGCCGACGCGCGCGGAGACGGGATACGGCTACATCGAACTGGGCGACACGGTGGATGCCGCAACCGTGCCCTGTGGCAACGTGCCGGTGCGCCGCGTGAAGCGGTTTACGGAGAAGCCCGATCTGGCGCGGGCGAAGGAGTTTGTCGCCTCCGGCAACTACGCCTGGAACGGCGGGATCTTTCTGTGGACCGCGCGCACGCTGGCCAATGCCATCCGCGAGCATGCGCCGGAGATGGCGCCGCTGCTGCAGAAGATCGCCGCGGCCCATGGCGGCCCGCCGAAGGAGTTCGCGCGGGTCTTCGCCGAGCTGTATCCGCAGTGCCAGAACATCAGCATCGACTACGCGGTGCTGGAGCCGCGCTCGGCCAAGGGCGAGTTGGGTTCGCAGATCTACTGCCTGCCTGCCGATTTTGCATGGAACGATCTGGGCTCGTGGGCGGCGCTGCACGAGCATCGCGCAGGAGCCAAGCCGGGCGAGACCACGAAGGCGAATGTGAGCGATGGCGCCAGTACGCAGAGCGTCGTCATCGATGCGCAGGGGAACTATGTGTATGCCCTGGGCAAGGTGGTGGCGCTGGTCGGCGTAAGCAACCTGGTAGTGGTCGAAACCACGGACGCGTTGCTGATCACGACCCGGGAACGAGCGCAGGAGGTGGGCAAGGTGGTGGCGGAGTTGCAGGCGCGAGGACGGCACGATTTGATCTAGGGCCGCATGGCGGCACATCTTTCGCGCGCGGCCTGGCGGGAGAACCGAAGAAAGGGATGGCGGAGACGGCGACGGCGGTAAAGTTCGGGACGGATGGATGGCGCGGCATCATTGCCGACGACTTTACCTATGCCAATGTGCGCGTGGCGGCGCGGGCCATCGCGCACTACGTCCTGCAGCATGAGGACGCGACGCGCGGCGTGTGCATCGGCTACGACACGCGCTTCGAGTCGCGCTCGTTTGCCCGTGTCGCGGCCGAGGTGCTGGCCAACGCGGGGATTCCGGTGGCGTTTGGGGCCCAGATCACGCCGACGCCGGCGCTCAGCTATGCGGTGCGCGAGTGCAAGGCGGCGGGCGGCGTAATGATCACGTCCAGCCACAACCCGGCCGAGTGGAACGGCGTGAAGTACAAGGCGAGCTACGGCGGCTCGGGCAGTCCCTCGATCATGGCGTCGATTGTGAACTATCTGGACCTGCCGCTGCCCGATGCCGCGGTGCCGGCAAAGATCGAAGAGGTCGATTTCAACCCGCCGTACATCGAGGCGATTGCGCAGTTTGTCGATCTGGATGCGGTCCGCCGGTCGGGCTACAAGTTCCTCATCGACTGCATGTACGGATGCGGGCGCGGCGTGATTGCGGGAATCTTCACGCGCGCGGGGATTCCGTTTGTGGAGATTCGCAACGAGCTGAACCCGCTGTTTCCGGGAATCAATCCGGAGCCGATCCTGCCCCACATTCATGCGTCGCAGTTGGCCGTGGTGGCGGAGAGGTGTGACGCCGGGTTCATCACCGACGGCGACGCCGACCGCATCGGCGCGGTGGACGAGCACGGCAATGTGGTGGACGCGCACAAGGTCTTCGCGGTGCTGCTGCACTGGCTGCTCACGCGCAAGGGATGGCCGGGCGACGTGACCCGCGCATTCAACACCACCAAGATGATCGACCGCATCGCGGCCAAGTACGGGCGCACGTTGCATGAGCACGGGATCGGATTCAAGTACATCTGCGACCTGATGCTGAAGGGCGAGATCCTGATCGGCGGCGAGGAATCGGGCGGCATCGGCATCAGCCGCCACCTGCCGGAGCGCGACGGGCTGCTGAACTCGCTGCTGCTGGCCAACGTGATGGCGGACGAAAAGAAGACGCTGGGGCAACTGGTGGCGAGCTTGCAGGAGGAGTTCGGCGAGCACCAGTACGGGCGCATCGACATGCACATCGACGAAGAGTTGAAGCAGTTGGCGATTGCGCGCGCGAGCGCGCTGGTTGCGGGCGACACGATGGCGGGGATGAAGATTCTGCGCGTGGAGAAGATGGACGGGACCAAATTTTTCCTGGAGAACCCTGCCTGCGCGGGCAAAAAAAATGCGGCGGAGACATGGCTCCTGCTGCGCGCGTCGGGGACGGAGCCGCTGCTGCGGGTCTACTGCGAGAGCTGCTCGACCGGGACGGTTGCGGCGATCCTTGAGGCGGCGCGCGCCTTCGTCCTTGCAGGGAGAGCCGCTTGATCGAGACCGCAGCCGATGCTACAGCCAATCGAATTGTGACGGTCGAGACCAAGGGGCTGCTCTTCGACATGGATGGCGTGCTCATCAGCTCCACCGGCTCGGTGGTGCGCTGCTGGCAGCGCTGGTGCAAGCTATATGGCCTGCCCAATGCAGAGCAGTTCCAGGTGCCGCATGGAACGCGAGCGGTGGACATCGTGCGCATGTTGAAGCCGCAGTGGAACGAGGCCCAGGTGGCCGAAGGGCTGCACGCGATCGAGGAGCTGGAGCTGGCGGACACAGCCGACCTGACCGTGCTGCCGGGGGTGAAGGCGCTGCTGGAGCGGCTTCCGCCGGAACGTTGGGCGGTGGTGTCGTCGGCGACGCGGCGGCTTCTGGTTGGGCGGCTCGCGGCGGCGGGGCTGCTGGTTCCGGCACGCTTCATCAGCGGCGAGATGGTGGAGCGCGGCAAGCCCGATCCGGAGCCGTACCGGCGCGGCGCGGAGCTGCTGGGATACGCGCCAGCGGAGTGCATTGTTGTCGAAGATGCGCCCTCCGGCGTGGGCGGGGGCCTGGCCGCGGGATGCCGCGTGCTCGCCGTGCTAGGGACGCATCCGGCAGCGAAGTTGCGCGCGGCGACGTGGCTGGCGCGGTCGCTGGAAGCGGTTGTAGTGACGGCGAAGGCGGATGGGTTGGAGCTGCGGTTTAAGCCGGTTGGGAGATAGTCCTGGCTGGGCCGAAGAACTGACCTCAGGGGCTAAACCCCAATTCAAATGCAGCATTTACGGCACGGGTAAACTCGTGCCCTTAAGCATAACAGAGCAGTCCGCGGTTTATTACAGCACCGCAGGCAATCCTGCCAGGGCCATGGCGATCTCCTCGGCGGGATACTCATAGTTCTGCAACTTGCCGGCCTGGAAGTCGATGTATGACTGCATGTCGAAGTGGCCGTGGCCGGAGAGGTTGAAGAGGATGGTGCGCGGCTTGCCTTCGCGCTTGGCCTCGAGCGCCTCGAGGATGGCACCCGCGATGGCGTGGTTGGACTCCGGCGCGGGGACGATTCCCTCGGCGCGGGCAAACTGGATTCCGGCGGCGAAGGCGTCGAGTTGATGCACGGCGGTGGCCTCGATGAGGCCGAGGTCCTTGACGTGCGAGACCAGCGGCGCCATGCCGTGGTAGCGCAGGCCGCCGGCGTGGATTCCCGGAGGAATAAAGGTGCTGCCGAGGGTGTGCATCTTGACCAGCGGAGTGAGATGGCCGGTGTCGCCGAAGTCGTAGGTGAACGGGCCCTTGGTGAGGCTGGGGCAGGCGGCGGGCTCGACGGCGACGATGCGGGCGTGGCTCTTGCCCTTCAGGTTGCGCCCGATATACGGCATGGTCAATCCGGCGAAGTTCGATCCGCCGCCGGTGCAGGCGAGGATCACGTCGGGCTCATCATTGGCCAGCGCCATCTGTTCGATCGCCTCGAGGCCGATGACGGTCTGGTGCAGCATGACGTGGTTCAGCACGCTGCCCAGCGCGTACTTGGTCTGCGGGTCCTTGGCCGCGATCTCGACGGCCTCGGAGATGGCGATGCCAAGCGATCCGTTGGAGTCGGGATGCTCGGCCAGGATCGCGCGACCGGTCTGGGTCTCCGTGCTCGGGCTGGGGGTGACGCTCGCTCCGAAGACCTCCATCAGGGCGCGGCGGTAGGGCTTCTGGTCGTAGCTGACGCGCACCATGAAGACCTTGCACTCCATGCCAAAGAAGGCGCAGGCCATGGCCAGTGCGGAGCCCCACTGGCCCGCGCCGGTCTCGGTCGAGAGGCGCTTGGTGCCGTCCTGTTTGTTGTAAAACGCCTGCGGGACGGCGGTGTTCGGCTTGTGCGAGCCGGCCGGGCTGACGCCCTCGTTCTTGTAGTAGATGTGCGCCGGCGTATCGAGCGCCTGCTCCAGGCGGCGCGCGCGGATGAGCGGCGAGGGACGCCACTGCGCGTAGACCTGGCGCACCGGGCCGGGAATCTCGATCTCGCGCTCGGTGCTGACCTCCTGAAGGATGAGGCTCATGGGAAAGAGCGGCGCCAGATCGTCGGGGCCGAGCGGCTTCAGCGTTCCGGGGTGCAGCGGCGGCGCCATGGGTTTGGGCAGGTCGGCTGCAATGTTGTACCAGGCGAGAGGAATGCGGTTCTGCGGCAGATTGTATTGGATGGTTTCCATGCGCAACATTCTACCGTGTCAAAGCTACGGCTCGCAGCGGCGGCGTTGCGGACGTCTTTGCGCGAATCTACCAGGACTTCCAGGGGGCTTTGCCGGAGGCCCACAGCTCTTCGAGCTGTTGTTTGTCGCGCAGGGTGTCCATGGCCTGCCAGAAGCCGTGGTGGAGGTAGGCCTGCACCTCGCCGCGGGCGACCAGCGCCTCGATGGGTTCGCGCTCGAACATCCAGCGGTCGTCCTTGACCTCGGCGATGACCTTGGGCGAGAGGACGAAGAAGCCTCCGTTGATCCATCCTCCCTCGTCCCTGGGCTTCTCGCGGAAGGCGTAGACCTGGGTGTTCTTCAGGCCCAGCGCGCCGAAGCGGGCGACGGGCTGGACGCTGGTCAGCGTCACCAGCTTGCCGTGGGCCTTGTGGAAGGCGATGGTGGCCTGGATGTCCACGTCGGCGAGGCCGTCGCCGTAAGTCATGCAGAAGGCATCCTCGCCTTCCAGGTACTTGGCGACGCGGCGCAGGCGGCCTCCGGTGCCGGTGTCGTCGCCGGTGTCGACCAGGGTGACGCTCCACGGCTCGGCGATGGAGTCATGCACGGTCATCTTGTTGTGCGCGATGTCGAAGGTGACGTCGGAGGTGTGCAGGAAGTAGTTGGCGAAGTACTCCTTGATAATGTAGCCCTTGTAGCCCAGGCAGACGATGAAGTCGTTGATGCCCTGCTGGGAGTAGAGCTTGAGGATGTGCCAGAGGATGGGCTGGCCGCCGATCTCCACCATGGGCTTGGGGCGGACCGTGGTTTCTTCACTGAGACGCGTGCCGACACCGCCGGCGAGAATGACCGCTTTCATGGCGCTTCCCTTCGTGGTTGGGCGATGAATTCGACGCCGCTCGTGCGGAGGAACTCTGCCCAGCCATCTGCGCCTACCAGTATGACATGCGCCTGGAGCAGGTGGAATCGACGATCTACCGGTTGCGTAGTTATCTTATTCCATGTCAAGACTCTGCGATGGTTCCAATAGTGCAAGATACGGTGGACGGATCAGTGTTACTCTGCAACAATAAAGCGCGCGCCCTGCGCTGCTTCAAGCTTCAGGTTTGGCAATCTCGGGGCGGCGCATGGAGGTCATCCCAATGGGAACAGTGAAGATAGGCAACAGGCAGGTGGGCGCGGGACAGCCCTGCTTTATCGTTGCGGAGATCGGCATCAACCATAACGGCGATGTCGATCTGGCCAAGCGATTGATCAGCGTGGCCGTTGCCGCAGGATGCGATGCGGTGAAGTTTCAGAAGCGGACGATTGAGGTGGTCTACACCGCCAAAGAGCTGGCCACGCCGCGCGAGAACCCGTTTGGGCCCACCAACGGCGACCTGAAGTACGGCCTGGAGTTCGAGGCCGAGGACTACGCCGAGATCGACAAATTCTGCAAATCGGTCAAGATTCCGTGGTTCGCGTCCCCTTGGGACGAGGGCTCGGTCGACTTCATCGAGCAGTTCGACACGCCGGTGTACAAGATCGCCTCCGCCTCGCTGACCGACGACAACCTGCTGCGCCACGTCCGCAAGACGGGCAAACCGGTGATCGCATCCACCGGCATGAGCACCTACGCCGAGATCGACCACGCGGTCGAGGTGCTGGGCAAGAACGACCTGGTCCTAATGCACGCCACCAGCACCTACCCGGCCAAGTACGAGCAGCTCAACCTGCGCGCCATTCCCGACATGATCGAGCGCTACGCGGTCCCGGTCGGCTATTCGGGCCACGAGACGGGCATTCCGACCTCGGTTGCCGCGTCGGTGCTGGGCGCCTGCTGTGTGGAGCGGCACATCACGATGGACCGCGCCATGTGGGGTTCGGACCAGGCCGCGTCGCTGGAGCCGAACGGCATCGGCCGCCTGGTGCGCGACATCCGCCTGTGCGAGCAGTCGATGGGCGACGGCGTCAAGCGCGTCTACGAGGAAGAGATCCCGGTGATGAAGAAGCTGCGCCGGGTCGGGGCCGCTGTCTGAATTCGATGCCATTTGACGCGCAACAACTCGTCTCGCTGCAGGCCATCGCCTTCGATGTGGATGGCGTTCTGACCGACGGCACGCTGCTGTGGTCGACCGCCGGCGACGAGTCCAAGCGGTTCTTCTATGCGGACATCATGGGCATCTCGCTGCTTCGGCGACTTGGAATCAGGATGGCGCTGATCTCCGGCGAGCCATCGCCGCTGGTGGACCGTTTCGCGGAGAAGATGTGCATTGGTTTCGTCGCCAAGGGCACGCGCGACAAGGCGGCCGCTCTGCGCGAGTTCGCCACGCACTCCGGCGTCGCGCTGCAACATACGTGCTTCTTCGGCGACGACGTCAACGACCTGCCTGCGATGGAGATTGCCGGTCTCTGCGCCTGCCCGTCGAACGCGGCTGCCGAGGTGCTTGCCCACGTAGCGCAGCAGCATGGGTTTCTTTCGCCGCAGGCGGGAGGACGCGGCGCGGTGCGCAGCTTTGCCGATGCGGTCCTCGCCGCCCGCAACCTGCGCGGCCGGGACGTCTACCAACTTCCCCTGCCGGAGTAGGCTTCACGCCAAGCCGTTATCATAGGAAGTGATGAAACTCTCCGATTACGTCCTACAGTTCGTCGCCGACCT
>Ga0326728_10023398_pt1 | contig 11321 bp, 14 predicted proteins | sample MB3enrmetagenome_FD_207602 | JGI IMG/M metagenome (GOLD analysis project Ga0326728, IMG submission 207602) | Lab enriched peat soil microbial communities from McLean, Ithaca, NY, United States - MB31MN | ecosystem: Environmental > Terrestrial > Soil > Wetlands > Peat | place: USA: New York... | reverse complement strand
TTGGGGAAAAGCCTGGATTCCGGCTTCCGCCGGAATGACGAAATCATTGGCAATTTCAGGCGTTTCGCCCACCAAAGAACCCTTTTTCATCACCCTGCTAAAAGACAGCAAACTCCTCAATCGAATGAAAGTATTACTCAAAAGTATTCTACAGGGACTTCATTTCGCAAGCATTTTTGACGTTGCGTATAAAGTGGCGCCCGAAGCCGGACAGGCGCTTTCGAGAACACTACAGGGTGAATCCAGGATATTTCTTGTGATCTCTTCTTGAGTCATCATGCATTCATGTATATACTTTAAGGTACTTTCAATACGCCGGTGGGAGGAGGGTATGGCGCTCAGTATCAGAAATCCGAAAGCGGAAGAGCTTGCGCGCGAAGTTGCGGCCGAAAGTGGAGAAAGCCTTACCCAGGCTATCATCCATGCTCTGGAGGAGCGACTTGAACGTCTCAAGGGACGCAGGAAGACCACTGATGTGGCTGAGGAAATCATGAAGATATCCTTTCGCTGCAGGATGCTGCGTGAAAAAGACCAGCGCAGTCCGGATGAGATCCTGGGCTATGATGAGAGGGGGCTCCCACAATAATGGTCATTGACACTTCAGCCGTGGTGGCGATCCTTTTGGGGGAACCCGAAGCGGAACCATTTGCTTTGGCAATAGCCGCCGACCCCAAAAGACTCATCAGTGCATTTACAGCCCTGGAGGTTGGCATTGTCATAGAGGCGAAAAAGGGCGAGCCTGCCGGCCGTGAGTTAGACCTTCTCTTTCACCGGGCACGGATTGAAATTGTTCCACTGACCGCCGAACAGTTCGAAATCGCACGGTCTGCCTGGAGAAGGTACGGAAGGGGACGTCACCCCGCTGGACTGAATATCGGCGACTGCTGTTCTTATGCCCTTGCAAAATGTGCGGGCGAACCGCTTCTTTTCAAGGGCAATGATTTTTCTCAGACGGACGTCAAGACAGTATACGCCGGCCCCTGACCAGCCCAATCCATTGTGCAGTCAGGCCGTCCCGTCATGCCCCGCGACTACCCGCTCAAGCGGCCGTCCGAGCACCCGAGTGGCCATTCCGCCGCTGAGCCCCATCCCCGCCGGCATCATGTTCGTGTTCCGGTCGGCCCAGAGCTTCAGTGTGTTGCTCTGTTGCCCGTTGATTCCGAATATGATGTTCCCGTCGCTAACTGATTTCGGCGAGCATTTGCACTCCGGTCATTCGGCAAAATGTGGACAAGTGAACCTGCAGAAGGTATCTTCCATTCTGTTTACTATTCTCACTATTCACTTCGTGGAGGACCAATGGTAAAGGACTGCAATCTTCTTGCTGAATTCGAGAGAGCTTACACTGCCTCGGAAAAACCCGATTATTTCGAAGGTCTCAAAATTTTTGAGGCGATGTGGAGGGAGGGACTTTTGCTCGGTGTTCTGCCACTTGAGAATCCCCTCGAAGGTATCGAGGTGGATGTAAGAATAGCAAGGATATTGAACAGTGTTTGAAGACCTTCTCGTCCGAATAGCGCAGGCGCTGAAAAAGGGCGGTCTGCCCTACATGATCATAGGCGGCCAGGCCGTGCTTTGATATGGTACGCCCAGGATGACCAAAGATATAGATATCACTCTCGGTGTGGACGTCGATGACTTGGAGAAGACCGTTCAAATTGTAAGGTTCAAAAATCCTGACTTCGATCGCGAATATACGGTGAAGTGGCTGAGAGAATTCGACCGTTCCATGGAATCGGATGGTTTTACAAGGCAACTTGTGGATCTGCTCCAAGAAACGGGCCTACAGTGAGCGGACAGCGAAAGTTCCGCCCTCACAGGCTCACTCTTCATTGCCCGCCATTCGTTCGAGCGGCCGGCCAAGCAACCGGATCGCGATTCCGCCGCACAGGCCCGGTCCAGTCAGCATCAGGGGAAAGGCCTGTTTTTGGCATCCGCTGCCAAAATGTGCCGAGAACCCCCGACAGTTAGTTGCCTAAGAAGCTCGAGAGGTACCGGATACCCATTTGAGTTGCTATTTCCATCTGATCTTTTGAACTGAGGTAGGGGGTGCCCTCCAGGAGGCAACACAAGGCTATCTTAATGCCACTTATTATTTGCGATTTCGTTTTGAATCCGCAGTTCGTCCTGTGCTAATTTAATACGGTAGGCACGAGCAGCTAACCCTGGTTGACGCAATTTCCAATGAGACGTATCCTTATGGGGTGTTCGCAGTTCGAATAGCGGAATGCGTGAACCCACATATGTTGAGGTTTGAACATGACAACCAAAGAAATAGCTATAAAGAGTATCCAAGAGCTTCCGGAAGACGCGACCTGGGAAGATATCCGGGAGCGCATCAACTTCGTGACAGGCGTACGCAGGGGACTTCGCGAACTGGATGAAGGTATAGGTATTCCACACGAAAAGGTAAGAGAGGAGTTCAGGGAATGGCTTTCAAGCTGATCTGGTCTCCCTCGGCTCGGCTTGATCTCAAGGACATTGCCACCTTTATCGCAGAAGACAGTCCATCAGCAGCAGAAAAATTCGTGAGGAGCCTAATTCATGCAGTGGAGGGATTAGCCGATTTCCCTGAATCGGGGCGCATCGTACCGGAATTCAACGACCCGACTATCCGGGAAGTGGTCCGGAAGCCATGCCGGGTTGTTTACAGAATTGATCACGAAAAGCGTATCGTCGAGATAGCCAGAGTCTGGCATGCGGCCAGGGGAGCCCCGGTCATCCAGTAGCTGCTGACTGAGACCGGCTTGGGTAAAGGGGTGAGAATAAACCAAACAGTCGGTCACCCAATTGCCCGTGATACCAACTTCACTCCTCAGAGACCGCCTTGTCATATCGCCGCCGACCCGCTCGATCAGGCGACCTGTTAACCGAATCGCAATCCCGCGCCCAGGCCCAGCCACATCAGCGTCAGGAAGAAGGCTCCCCTCGCTCCCAAAAGACACCGAGGAAACCGGACAAGTAGTTGCCGAAGAAGCTGGAAAGAGACCGGATACTCATCATCATTGAGCTTGACAGAATCCATTAAGCCTAATAGACTAGGTAACTATGAAGATAGTTCTTAACAAGAAACTTTCTCTGGGCATCAAGGACCAGATCAAGCGGCAGATCCGCAGCATGGTCGAGACCGGCAGGTTGATCTCCGGTCAGGCGCTCCCCTCTGCCAAGGACATGGCGGCTCTTCTGAACGTGAACCGCAATACCGTTGCAGTAGCTTACCGTGAACTTGTGGCTGAAGGATCGCTTGAGTCGATCAAGGGCTCGGGGACCTTCGTTAGAGAAGGCAGAGTTGTGAGGAAAACCAATGAACTGGTCAACATATTCGATGAGGCCTTTCAGAAGGCTAAGGCTTTGGGCCTGGACCGGGAAGAGGTCTCTGAGTTTTTGCTCACCTATGTGGCCACTCACATTACGAGCTCTCAGGGTCGAACCATCCTGGTGGTTGAGTGCAACCGAGAGGCCATGGAACACATTTGCGCGATGCTTAGGCGTGAACTGGCGGTGGAAGCAACCGGAGTGTTTATTCAGGAAATTGAGAGGAACCCGTCCCTGCTTGAGAAACAGCTTCATGGAGTGGATCTGATCGTTTGCGGATTCAATCATATGGAAGAGCTCAGGAGGGCTGTACCCAAGATTGCCGTTGAGGTGATCGCGGTGATGTTGAAACCGGATATTCGCATCATAAACGAATTTTTCCAGCTACCCCCCGGCACACGGGTAGGTTTAACCTGCGCCAACCAGCGCTCGGCCGAAACGTTTTACAAGAGTCACATGTTTTCCAGCGGCTCCAGCCTCACAAGAATCTGGGCCGGCATGGATAACCCGGTCAAAGTTCGGGAAATGCTGGACCAATGCGATGTGGTGTTTGCAACTCACTATGTTTTTGATCGGATACGGGAACTGGCCGGGCCGGGCAAGCACGTGATCGAGGTCGAACTGAGTATCGATGCTTCGACTATAAGCTACATAAAGGACAGACTTCATGGGAGGAGTAGTCAACTTCGGACACAGGCAGACATAGTCTAACCGGAAGAGGAGGTAACGGAGGCAAAAGGCTATGGCTTTGACCAGATGGGGGGAAAGGCCAACATCCTGGAAGGGGAGAAGCCGATTATTCGGCACAGAAACCGGGGGCGGTAAGTTCAGGTTCAAAGTGGTGTTTTGAGAGCCGCAGTGAACGGGGAAAGCGGCTGAGGGACACAGGATTCCATTCTAGATCACCGCGCAATGGAGAGGAATTATGAAGACAGGACAGGATTATATCGAAAGCGTTCAAGCAATGAAGAGCGAAGTCTACGCCTTCGGCGAAAAGGTGCGAAGCCTCACGGACCACCCCTGCTTTCGTCCTACAGTAAATGCCCTGGCCCTGACTTATGATCTTGCCAGAGAGCAAAACGCACTCGCGACAGTCGATTCACCCTTTACGGGAGGTAGGATAAGCCGTTTTCTGCATATCTGCCAATCGCCTGACGATCTAATCAAGCGTGCCCAGTTCGGCAATTTTCTTACCCCACTGCACGGTGCTTGCGTAGGCGCGAGATGTGTCGGAACGGCTGCGCTCAACACCCTATACGCCACTACCTATGATATGGATGAAAAACTGGGGACGGATTACCACAAGCGCTTTCTGAAATTCCTTAGATACGTGCAAGAAGAAGACCTTGCCTGCAGCGGCATGGTGACTGATGCCAAGGGGGATCGGTCACTTAGTCCCGGAAAGCAGGCAGATCCTGATGTCTATCTGCATGTGACCGAGGTGCGCGATGACGGGATTGTGGTAAGAGGCGCAAAGGCTCATCAGTCAGGAGCCGCAATAGCTCATGAGAGCATCGTGGCTCCTACTGTTACTTTGGGGCCGGATGAAGAAAAGTTTGCCGTAGCCTTCGCCATTTCCCCTGATACACCCGGAATCGTTCATATTGCCGAGGCCCCAGCTCCCAACGCAAGAAGGTTTCAGGGCGATGAGATGGATTTTGGGAATTTCCGTTACGGAGTCCACGGTTCCACACTCGTGGTATTCAACGATGTTTTCATTCCCCGTGAAAGGGTGTTCATGTGCGGGGAATATGCCTATAGCGGAGCCCTTGTCCAAAGATTTGCTTCTTTTCAACGCTTGTGCTCATCAGCCTGCAAGGCCGGTCACTGTAACCTTTTGTGTGGGGCGGCGGCGGTCGCAGCCGAGTATAACGGGTGCGAAAAGATAGCTCACATCAGAGAAAAGCTTGCTGAAATTTCCTTTCAATCGACTCTAGCCTTCGGTTCGGCAATTGCTGCCGGCTGCATGGCTTCGCCTACGCCATCGGGAGTCTATGTACCAAATACCCTCATGGTCAATGCCGCCAAACTGCAATGTGTGAAAGCTGTTTGGGATGCATCTCGGCTGGCTACTGACATCGTAGGAGGCGTAGTTTGCACGGCACCCAGCAGCAAGGATTTTGATAACCCGGAAATTGGCAGGTACGTGGAAAAATACTTTAAGGGCAAGGCCGAGATACCGACGAAAGAAAGGATCAGGATTGTCCGGCTTGTGGAGTATCTGGTTGGCCAGTCGTCCATCGTACCGACGGAATCCGTGCATGGGGCAGGACCTCCTGCTACGCAGCGGCTAATGATCCGTGCGGCAACGAATATGGACTATCTTAAAAAGTGCGCCAAAACCATGGCCGGGATAGAAAAATAAGGTGTGTACGCCATGAGATAAAAATCGATGCGATATTCAAAAGATTTTTGTCTCGGCGGGTACCCGGGCAGGCTCACCCAACGAGGTGATGCCACGAAAAGCGCATAAATCGGATTCAAATACGCACTGCTAAAGTAAGCCGTGGTTTTGGAGCCGGCCCGCACTTCCCGTTCCAGCTTGTCTATCAGAGCGGTTCGGTCCGGCGGGCGCGCGTAGTGTTTTTTGCGCCCATTATCGATGCAGCGCTGTCACCGACACTTCCGGATCGGAACTTTCCTGCCTTCTTCATCGACCGCGACCATCGTCACCAACGCTTCGGTCACGTAGACGAATTCCTGGCTGGTAAGTCGTCGCTGCGACCATACCGATACCTTCACTGTCACAGACGTTGTTCCGACACGCACTGTCTCGGTGAAAAACGAAACGAGGTCTCCAACAAAAACGGGCTGTTTGAAGACGATTTGGTCCATTGCGACCGTGACCATACGACCGGGGTGATAGCAATGGGCTTCGATCGCGGCCGACAAGTCGATGTGAGACAGGATAACGCCGCCGAAAATCGTGCCGAGCGGGTTGACGTCGCGCGGCATCAAGACGACACGGATAGAGGGTTGCCGATCTACCGGATATCGTGCCTTGGTTTGCTTGGGATTCATAAGAGAGTTACCTCCAATCGCTTGCGTGGATGCATGTCCATCGGCATACAGGGCATAGTGTCATACGGGGCATGGGATGGGCCGGCCTGATGAGCAAAATCACTGCTACTCGTCAGCATCGAAGCTATCCGCGGGGGGATCTTCGATCCGGCGCCGGGCGATCTAATAGCATTGGATTGCAGGCGCCACCTTCGTCACGAATGAATGGCCCATCGGCAAGAGATAGGGTTCCCCACGCGTTCTGGTGGTCAGGATGAAGATCGTCCCGAAGAGCCGAGCCATGTTGCGGCGTTCTTTGGGTTCCGAACTGTGGACCACAAGGACCATGACCCGCCGGGACGCAGCCCAAGGCCATCTCGATGCTGCTCACTATTTCCGATTTACTTTGGAAATGCGCGGTTTATCGGTTGCCGACCCAAAAAACTCTGCCACCGGCAATATGGCAGGGAGCTTAGTTCCTCCCATCGGCGTACAATCTATAAAGCTCCTGAGAGATCGCATGCAGCGCCTGATCGGCTTTCTCGCCGCCTGCATTTGTCATGAGCACCATTGCAAAATCACGCTTCGGCTCAACCCAGATGAAGGCGAGGTTTTTTCCATTCGAGCCGCCATGATATAGAAGCGGCTCCGGCGCCCAGTCCACTTGAAGTTCACCCCAGCCTAACGCATATTTCCCACGTGAAGGCGTGCCGGGCCGAGCATCCTGTTTTGGTGGCATCGAAACAACCGGCGTATGCAGCTTTTTCAGCGTTTCCGCCTGGACCAGCTTTGGTCCGCGTTTTCCCTCGCCGGCGTTCCACCCGGCCCAGCGCGCAAAATCGAGAACGCTCATGTGGGCGTTGCCTGCAGGTCCTATAATCGGCGGGTTATCACCATTGGGGCCGGAGAGGAATGCTTTCAGCTTACCATCGATATAAGCATGGCCAAGAGTTGCGTCTATTCTGCCCAGGGTTGCCTGGGGACCCAGCCCGGCGGATTTCATCCCAAGAGGCTCGAAGATCAGCTCGGTTATGAGTTCTTCCCAGGTCTTGCCGGCAGTGCGCTCGATCATTGCGCCCGCGATCACGTAGTTCATATTGGCGTAGGCGAACTTCGCACCGGGACTTGATTCAAGAGGAAGGAGGCTCCATTGCTGTACGAGCCAATATCTCATTTCATCCAGGTTTCCATCCTGGAGAATCGCTTTTCCAAGCAGGGCAGCAAATTCATCGTTATCACCCGGGATGCCGCTCGTATGGGAAAGCAGTTGTTGGAGTGTCACCTTTCTCAGTGCAGGGTTCATTTTCTCTGCCAGTTCAGGAAAAATATCGGCCACCGTGGAATCCCACCTGAGTTTTTTCGATTCCACCAGTGTAGCCGCCAGCAGCGAGGTCATCGCCTTTGTGTCGGACCCCAAATGGAAGCGGTCGTCAAGGCTTACCTTCATTTTTGTGCCGGCCCTTCGAGTGCCGGCGGCCCCTGCGGCCACGGTCTCTCCATTTAGCACAACGGCGGCGGCCAAAGCGGGCAATTGATACTTTTCGAGATAAGGTTCGAGCATTGCATCGAGCGATGAATAAGCACAGGCGTATGTGACGCTACAGAAAAAAGCCAATAGGACGCAAATTCCGTATGTCAGATATCTTACCGGGTACATCAGACCAACCTCCGGGATTTAGTTCAGTACTGGAGATATTGGAAAGGGCCAACGTATGCATGCCGGAAAATGATGTCAATTGGAGGCCCTCCTGTCGTGTCCCTCTGCTGCCCGCTCAAGCAGCCGGATCGTGAAACCGCCGCAGAGACCCGCCCCACCGGCATCTTCCCTGGGCATACGCTCCCCAAAACGTACCGAGAAACCAGGAAAAGTAGTTGCAGAAAAAGCTCGAGAGGAATCGGATACCCATTTAGGAAATTAGTTTCGGAATAAGAAAAGGTCGTCCAGGAGAAAAAAGCCGGAATCTAAACTTACCTGCCTCTTGGTTCCGGCATCTCTAACCCGACTTCCGTCAAATGCGCCCCAGCCGGAGCGTTTTCCTTTTTCGGCCCAAAGGTGAGCTGATAGCCAATATAGGAGTATAAATCGGTAGGGCCGATTATGTCTGTGCCGACAGACAGGAGAATGTGGTGATTTTCGGTTATATTGATTACGGATCCGACATTAAACCCAAAATGGCGCTCATCGTCAGTATCGGGTGGGGTACCGTAGAAAAGCTCCGCCCCGAGACTCAAATACTTATTCAAATCACGTTGAAGCAGCCATCCCAAAAACCACAAATTCTCGCGCGCATGGCCTGGATTTATCAGGTAGCCGCCTCCGCCATACGTCAGCCACGGCCCCCAGCCTTTCTGAAGCCAGATGGGCAGGAACGCCTGGGGGTCACCATTTCCCAGCCCCCTTGATTCCGCGCCGGTCGGAACTTCGAGAAGCGGATAGATGCTGGCCAAAAACCTGGCGTCTTCGTTTTGAAAAAAACGCCATTTGACCCCCAGTTCCGTATCTCCATAACCATAATGAGAGGGCAGTCCGGGGGGGTTGACATATTCCATGGGAGCGGTGACGTGAAGTTGAAAGTTGGGGGCTATCCCGTAGTTAAGATCTACGTGCGGGGCCGTCATGCTCACTCCGCCATACTGTTCCTGGGACATGGATGCAAAATATATTTCCCAGTGTTTGTATTCGACAGGTTCGGGGTCGTCCGTAAGGAAGGGAGGCCCGGCCAAGGCAGGAAAAGGAATTTGGAGCAAAGTAAGAAGAGCCAGGAATATGAGTGTGCGGCACATTAATTTTCTTCAATTCTAAGTGTGGCCACGGAGCCACCGGCTCGGGCCAGGCCAAACTGTTAGCGGCTCCGCAAAATTGTAGCGAACAGAGCGGAATCAAAATGCAAAAACCTTCGTGGCTTTCGTGCATTCTTCGTGCTATTCGTGATTAAGGCAGGCCTTGTCAACACGAAGGACACGAAGGAGTCACGAAGTACACGAAGAATCATTCCCCTACTCTTTCCCCGATTGGCCGGAATCTCTCACGAGTGACTTCCTGTTGAAGAATGAAGCACAGCAAGAACCAAGAACATTTTTGAGGATGCTCTTCGAAGAAGGTATACATGGCCAATACCACATTTTCGGAGCGCCCATTTTCATACAGTTTCAGGTCGCCGGTGACAATGCATTTAAATCACGGCCAAAAGTTTGAAAGATGCGCCGATTTCCGGTTGCTTCATCCAAAGGCTCACTGGGCTCACTCCTATCTCCAGATTAGCATATCGCAATTCTTTTTCAATCCTCACTTCCCCAGGCCGGCGCCTGTCGGAAACAGCCCTCAGTCTCTCCCACCTATTGATTGCCGTTCGCGAATCCGCCCATACTCATCGGTACCATCCCGGCCGTTTCCGTATCCTCAAATGCCTTTGTTGCAAGTTCAACCATAAATATTGGACTACCATCTTGGGAAAATGCCGATTCGTTGAAGAAACGGAAGTCCTGTGGAATCAATTCCCCTCCTGGGAAGCCGTCCCGTCATGCCCCGCCACTACGCGCTCAAGCGGCCCTCCGAGCAGCCGGATCGCGATTGCGCCGCAGAGGCCCAGTCCCGCCAGCATCAGGAAAAAGGCTTCGCGGGGCATTCGCTCCCAAAAGGAGCCCAGGAATCCCGATAAGTAGTTGCCGAAGAAGCTGGAGAGGAACCAGGTACGCACCTTAATGACTATTTCCGGCTGGTTTTCGAACTAAGATAGGAAGCGTCCCCAGGAAACAGGCTGACCACGTCATGAGCATTTACAGTGCGGGCCGCGCATGAACCTATCTGTCTACAGTGAGACAGCCGTCTCTAGGGGACTTCTGCCTCCGGCCCGTATCATTCAAGTCCTGCAACAATGGTGAGAACTGCGGGCATGATCCAAATATCAAAAGGTCCAGGCTAACCCAAAGCAGAACGCCATATAGGAGAGATGTTTGAACTTGTCTCACCTTGGCCAAAGTAGTCGAGAACTATTGGTTCAGCGGCAGGCGGCTTAGGAATAAGAGAAGGATCCCGCTTCCCCGCGAGTTGCTGCAGAAAGGCTGGCTCCGTCATCCAAGTTCACTAACGTAGGCAGCCACTAATCGCACGGGCCAGTGATAGCAAGCGTGTCAGATACTCGTTCAGCAAAGCAGGTGTGATATCAGATGACGAACCTGTGTGAGCCACCCTGTTCCTCTGCTTGACGATTTCCAAAAGATATCCTTTCAACAGATTCGCAGCATCTCGTGTTCCAGTGCTCCCCATACACTCTTTCACTTGGGCGTCAGCACCCAATTTGTCCCAATTTATTTGGTATCCAAACTTGCTAAGAGTGTCCATGAAGCTCTCTAGATCGAGTAGGCTGCTTTGTAACGAGATGGCCTCAGGGTTAAGCGTGAAGGTTGTCGCGCCGGGGACGCAGGTACCGATATTTCGACAGACTTGAAAGAAGTCCAGTGAACGCAGCTGTTGGGGCGGGTTCGCTTTGTGGGTGAGCAGAAAACCGGTCGCCTTCATGTGCAGGTCGTGTGCGGGTGCACCCAGATCGTCGAAACTCTTGGCCGTCTGAGCTCGGGCTGTAATTGCCAACTCAAGCGTTTGACGAAGGAACTCCTCGAACCCGGCGACAAGACTCATAAAGTTGGCATTGCAGTGCTGTTGCTCCGGGTAATCGCGCATCTTCAAAAATTTGTAGACCTCGTTGAGCGCGTAGCGCTTGCCGTTAGCCTTGTCGAGTGCATCGGCAACACTGTGCTTGACAGCCCCAGCAGCTTGAACGAACTGGACGCTCTGTTCGATCTGCCGCACATGTTCTTCAAAGACTGCAAGCGGGACCGGGGTTGAATCTGCCATCAGAGAACCGTCCCGAACAGATCTTCAGTCCGCGTAAGGCGTTCCTTGATGGCATCAGCTGTATTCGCGCGGCCAACCACCAACTCGTAGAACTCCTCATTAGCCAAGGCGGCTTCTAGCTGTATATTCAACGCATCAGCTTTTTCGAGCA
>Ga0326728_10023397_pt1 | contig 11321 bp, 9 predicted proteins | sample MB3enrmetagenome_FD_207602 | JGI IMG/M metagenome (GOLD analysis project Ga0326728, IMG submission 207602) | Lab enriched peat soil microbial communities from McLean, Ithaca, NY, United States - MB31MN | ecosystem: Environmental > Terrestrial > Soil > Wetlands > Peat | place: USA: New York... | reverse complement strand
CACCGACAGTTTCCCGGTCGGAGTGACCTCCTCTACGACGTTGTTGCCGCTGTCGGCGATGAACAGGTCACCATGGGAGTCCACTGCCACCCGGCCCGGCGCGGACAGCGAAGCCCTCGTTGCAGGACCCGGGCCGAGGTTGTAGATCCGCCGGCCGGCCACGACCGACAACGTGGCGGGAGACGTCATCGTGGGCTCCTGCGCCGGCCGAGGGGCAGGCGTGCCGTGTGACATGCCAGTCGTCGCCTGGGTGGTCTGCGACGCAGATGTCGGGAGGCAGACCGCCGAAGTGGCCGTCAGCCCGGCTGCGAGGCTCACGACAACGCCCCGTCGCCAAGATCTGTTCAACATGATCGGAGCGTCCCGCTTTCTCGGCAGCGCTTGTGCGTTCGGCACAAAGCCTAGGGCGCAAGGTCGCCCGCTCGCCGTGAATGCTAGGACCGGCCACGTACGTCGGCAGCTTGTCGCCCTGTTCGCCACCGCGGACAAGGCGTACCGTGAACACATGCCGTCGTTCGTTCACAAGACCCCGAAACCGGCAGAGGAGCATGCAGTCGCAAAGCCGGCAAAGCAGCTCGCAGTTACGCCGCTGCCAGACCTTGCGCTGACTCTGGTCGACCACACGAGCACGTTCAGGGGTCCCGACGGTGGTGTCGTGACTGTTCACGGCTTCGATCTCGAGTATCGCAATGGAATCGGCATGCACCCCAGCGACTTTGGCCCGGTCGATGATCGGGTCTACTACTTCCGGGTCGCGGGCGTGAAGTATCACGAGACGGCTGCACAGTCGGACAGCTTCACTCCCATGTCGCAGGTGCTCCTCGTCCGCGAGCCGTCCAATGCTCACGACCCGAACGCAATCCAGGTGATCGGCCGAGCTGGCGAATGCATCGGCTACGTGCCGGCAGGCGCCGCGGCAAAGATGTCTTCCCTCATGAAACGGATCGGCACGGCGGTCGCCACTGCGACGGTCACCAAGAGTTTCAGCGCTCACGGGAGACGCACTTCCATCGAGATCCTGTCGGGAGTCGAGCGCGACATCGAGATGACCGGGACTGTGTACCTCGAGGACGAGGCCGAGGTTCCCAGCGACGACCGGTGGAAGCTCAAGGACTGAGCCGCCACATCGCGAAATCCGGCACTCGAGCATCGACCAGATGCCACTCGTAGTTCGCGGACAACCGCTATATCGTGACCACTGCCAGCCGGAGTTGGGAAGGGAGGAGCAAGTGGAGCCGTTCAGCCAGATTCGCACCTGTCCTCAATGTGGGAACCGCGCCACCTTCGTCTACCACGGCCCTTTGGAGGTGGGGGAGTGTCGTCTCAAGGCCGGAACCCACATGCACCGGACCTGCACGGAGTGCAACTACCAGTGGGCGGAGGAACCGCCCGTGAAGCCCTGAGGTCTTTGCCGGTCCGGCCTTGGTGGCCCGCGCCCATCGGAACGCGGGCTGGATTCTCGTCGCCGGTCAGTCCGGTTGGGGGACCATCCGGATGTAGGGGTTATGTTCCTTCCAGGCCCCGAAGATCTCCTTCGCCTGCTGGTTGGACACCGAGCCGGCGATGATGACGTCCTCGCCGTACTTCCAGTTCACCGGCGTGGAGACCTTGTGCTTCGCGGTCAGTTGCAGCGAGTCGATCACCCGCAGCACCTCGTCGAAATTGCGGCCGGTCGTCATCGGGTAGATGAGGATCAGCTTGATCTTCTTGTCAGGTCCGATCACGAACACGTTGCGGACGGTCATGTAGTCGACCGCGGTCTGGTCGGCCGGATCTCCGCTGACATTGGCTCCGAGCATTTCGTATGCCTTGGAGATCTTGAATTCGTCGTCACCGATGATTGGGAAGTTGGGCGCTGCCCCCTGTGTCTCTTCGATGTCCTTCGCCCACCAGGCGTGCTTGTCGACGGGGTCGACGGAGAGCCCGATCACCTTCACGCCTCGACGGTCGAATTCGGGCTTGATCTTGGCCACGTGGCCGAGCTCGGTCGTGCAGACCGGGGTGAAGTTCTTCGGGTGCGAGAACAGCACGGCCCACGAGTCGCCGATCCAGTCATGGAAGCGGATTGGGCCTTCGGTGGTCTGCGCCAAGAAATCCGGCGCGACATCACCGATCTTGAGTGTCATGAAACGTCCCCCTAGTTGCGAGCTCTGCGAGCGGAGCAGATATCTCTCTACATAGTTATAACAGCAGACGGCCAAGTCCAGAGCGTTCTGGAAAGGGCTCGTCTCGAGCACCTCGAGGAGCACCGGCGGGAGTGGCATCACCTCGTGCCCCTCTGTCGTCGTGGCCTGCGGCACCGAGGAATTGCAGGAGCCGAAAGGTCGTTGGGCCGCGTTGCCAACTGGTATGCAGTCTTACAATCAGGTTATCGAGGCTCGCGCCGCGTGAGTCCATGATCGGAGGGTCAAATGCGCAGGTTCCGCATGGCCGGGCTGCTCGGGCTCCTTGGGGTGGGAGCTATCTTCCTGCCACTCTTGGCGAACCCTGCCTCGGCGACAGGCGCAAGGCCGCGAGCCACGCCGTCGATCGCAAAGCAACTGGCGGAACTGAAGGGCTCCGACACCGTCGCCGATGATGGCTTCGGCGTCTCGGTGGCCACCTCGGGCCCGACTGCCATTGTCGGTGCACCGGGCTGCCTCAAGGCTGCCGGCCGTGCGTACTTGTTCACCAACTCGGCGACTGGCTGGAAGCAGGCCATCGAACTGAAAGGCTCCGACACCGTCGCCGATGACTATCTTGGCTACTCGGTGGCCATCTCGGGCGCCACCGTCGTCGTGGGAGCACCGGGCTACGCCAAGAAGGCAGGCCGGGTCTACGTGTTCGCTAACACAGTTAGCGGCTGGAAGCAGTCCGCCGAGCTGAAGGGCTCTGACACGGTTGCCGGTGATGCCTTCGGCTACTCCGTGGCCATCTCGGGCACGACCGCCGTGGTGGGTGCACCGAACCACGCCAAGGATGCCGGCCGGGCGTATGTGTTCACCACCACGGCTAGCGGCTGGAAGCAGGCCGTCGAGCTGAAGGGCTCCGACACCGTCGCCGGTGATGGCTTCGGCGTCGCGGTGGCGATCTCGGGCGCCAGCGTCATCGCAGGTGCACCTGGCTACGCCAAGGATGCCGGCCGGGCGTATGTGTTCACCACCACGGCTAGCGGCTGGAAGCAGGCCGCCGAGCTGAAGGGCTCCGACACCGTCGCCGGTGATGGCTTCGGCTACTCGGCGGTCGCGTCGGGCACGACCGCCATCGTGGGCGCACCGAGTCACGCCAAGAATGCCGGCCGGGCGTACGTGTTCACCAACACGGCTAGCGACTGGAAGCAGGCCGCCGAGCTGAAGGGCTCCGACACCGTCGCCGATGATGGCTTCGGCTTCTCGGTGGCCATCTCGGGCGCCACTGTCATCGCAGGTGTACCGGGCTACGCCAAGAATGCCGGCCGGGCATACGTGTTCACCAACGCGGCGACTGGCTGGAAGCAGGCCGTCGAACTGAAAGGCGCAGACGGGGTCGCCGATGACGATCTTGGCTACTCGGTGGCCGTCTCGGGCACCACCGCCCTCGTGGGTGCACCGAACCACGCCAAGGAGGCCGGTCGGGCGTACGTGTTCGCAACCTGAAGCCTCGAGCGGGCTCCAGCGCCGGTGGAGCTTGCTACGCGACCAATCCGACGGTGCTGTCACCAGCTGTCAGGCAGGCATCGTCATCCTCGCCGGAGACATCCTCGAGAGTCCGGCGGGCGGGTTCGGGGAGTACAAGGCTCAACGAGAACCCAAGTACCGAGGCCACTGCCGCCACGAGGAGCATGCCTCGCAAGCCAATGTGCCGTTGCAACTGCGGCACGAGGAACACCCCTATGAATGCACCGAATTTGCCTACTCCCGCGGCGAATCCGTGACCGGTTGTGCGCATGCTCACGGGGAATACTTCGGATGGCAAGACAAAGGTCGTGGTGTTCGGCCCGAACTCGACGAAGAAGTAGCTGAGCCCGAAGACCAGGAGGAAAGGCACGACTGTCGAGGTAAGTCTGGGAATGGTGCCGAGGGCGATGAAGGCAACAGCCATGACGCCGAACCCGATCAGCTGCAGCCGTTTGTGGCCGATCCTGTCCATGCGTATGACGGCCAGGGCATAGCCAGGTACCGCGAATACCGCGAAGATTGCCAGGGTCCAGGCAAGTTTCGCCTCGAGGCTTGCGTGGGCGTCGACACCTTTCAAGATCGCGGGCAGTGACAACGTGTTCCCGTAGTAGGCGTAATCGAAGAGGAACCAGCTTCCCGCTGTGCTTGCCAATAGGAGCAGCATCCGGGGATTGGCCAGGAACTCTTGCAGACCCATGCGCCTCGTGCCCTCGGCGGACATGGCAGACGCGGCGAGAACCCCTTGGGAGAACGCGGCCGCTTCGCGTGCTGCGCGCTCACCTTCACCTTGCACACGCGCTTGGAACCTAGGCGACTCGGGCACCTTCGAGCGCAGGTAGACGACGCCGGCCGCCGGAACCGCGCCTAGCGCGAGCAACAACCTCCAGCTGAGACCCTGGGGGGTCCCTGAGGACAACAGGGCCAGACCCACCAACGGACCGACGATGAGCCCGAGCGCCTGCATCGAGAAGACCATGCCGACAAGACGCCCTCGGTCGCTCCGGTTGGAGTACTCGCTCATGAGCACGGCAGAGACCGGGTAGTCGCCGCCAATGCCGAGGCCCAGGACAAAACGCGCGAGGACCAGGAAAATGAAATTCGGGGAAAACGCGGAGGCCAACGCCCCGGCGATCATGATGGCTGCTACCAGGACGTAGACGCTCTTGCGACCGAGGACGTCCGCGATCCTCCCGAACACGAAGGCTCCGAGAACAGCACCCAGAAGAGCCGCACCGGTCACCCAGCTCGTTTCTGTGGTGCTGAGATGCCATTGGGTCGTCACTAGGGCGGCGACCGTGCCGATGACGAACAGGTCGTACGCGTCGGTGAAGAAGCCCACGCCCGAGATGAGGACAGCACGACGGTGAAACTTGCTCCTGGGTGCCTCATTGAGGAGGTCGCTCATTGTGACGGGCACGAGCTCCTCTTTCACATTCTCAGATTCGCCAAGCAGCAAGGTGACGCTCCGTCCGGCGGAATTCTGGCTCCGGTCTCCAGAAGTTCACGCTCACGTCACTCTCGCGGTTCCAAGTGACTTCCATCCGACATCCGCATGAACCCAAGATGAACAAGTTGAGAACTTTGGGTGTGCGCGATCGTCGTTTTCCCTGATGGGGACGTCGTCCGAGGAATCTCCGACAGTGTCGTGCTCGCGCCACAATCTCGGCCGTGTGCGCACTGCGGACCCCTGGCGATTACATGGTTCTTCCCGCCTCCAATGGGCTGAGGAATCTCGACGGAATATCAGTTTGCAATCAGAGGTAGCGGGAAGTCGCGAAACAGCTGGCGGACGCGGTCCGGATGGGCGAGGTACTCGTCGAGTTGTCGAGACGGGAGCGGGTACGAGATCGCGTAGCCCTGTCCGACGTCGGTGCCGATTTGTCGGAGCGACCAGAGGACCTCCTCATCCTCGATGCCTTCGGCTACCACGGTGAGATCGAGAGCACGGGCGACTTCGATTGCGGAACGCACTATGGCCTGGGCACGCGGATCGGAAATGAGCTCCATGACGAAGAACTTGCCGATCTTCAACTCGTCGATGGCAAGCCCGAGCAACTGCGACATCGACGAGTACCCGACGCCGTAGTCGTCGATCGAGATGCGCAACCCGCGCGCTCGCAGCTCACGCACACAGCGCTCGGCGCGGACTGGGTCGCCACCAAGAGCGGATTCGGTGATCTCAAGTGTCAGACGGTTGTGGGGAAAGCCGTGGAGCACTAGGACGCGGTCGATGTACTCGGCCAAGTCCTCGTCGACGAGGTCATACCGCGAGATGTTCACGCTCATCTGGAGATGCTGGCCGGTCCGGTCCAGACGTGCGGCTTCGGCCACGGCCAAGTCGAGGACAACACGCGTGAGCCCTGGCATCAGGCCGTTCTGCTCAGCGAGGGGGATGAAACTGTCGGGGTAGAGCAGTCCATGGGTGGGGTGCTGCCAGCGGACGAGGGCTTCCACGCCACGAATCTTGGCGGTGCGCATGTCCAAGGTGGGCTGGAAGTGCAGGATCAGCGACCGGGCGTCGATGGCGCCTCTCAGCTCGTCGACGAGCGCCAGTCGGTTCCTGCTATTCGAGTCGTTCTCGGCTCGGTAGGCCGACACGCCGCATTGCGTGCGTTTCGCCTCGTACATGGCGACATCCGCGCAACGCATGAGCTCACCGGCGGTCGAGCCGCCTGGGAGTGAAACTCCCACGCCGATGCTGGCATCGACGCGAACGGTGGTGCCGTCCATCACGCACGGGTCGGACAGTGCCTCTGAGAACTCGTGAGCAATATCAACCATGTCCTGCTCGCTGTCCACAGGACAAGCAAAGGCGTATTCGTCGCCGCCGGGCCGGGCCAGGAATCCCCGGGCACCAAGGCGGTGCTCGAATCGTCTTGCCACTACACAGAGAAGATCGTCTCCGACTGCGTGGCCGAGGGCATCGTTGACCTCCTTGAAACCGTCGAGATCTACCAAAAGCACCCCGACACAGTCGGCGGCGCCCGGCTCAGAGGAGAGAGCCGACTGCAGGTGCTCGAGAAACGCGCGTCGGTTTGGGAGACGGGTGAGGTAGTCAGTGCGCGCATCGCGGAAGTTGACGGCCGACTGGTGTATCTCACGCAAGGTCATCTGTCGCACCTCGTGCAGGGTCATCCACATACGACCGATTACAAGGCAAAGGGCAGCGATGGCCATCGACGACACCACCAGCGAGACGTGTCTCAGCACAGCAGCGGCAAGAACGGCCACTGAAACCAGTCCGAACACCACCGGCACCACCGTGATTCCAGCCAGCGGGCTGACTGACTCACGTGGACGCCGAGAGCGGCGACGGTCACGCACTGATGCCGCCAGCCCGACCAAGAAGAGACCGATGATCCAGGTCTCGTCGAGGAGCGTACCTCCGACGTATGTGCCTGCCACGGTCCGGTTCAAGTAGATCACGTCGCCGAGCACGAACCACGCCACACCTGTCATCAGCAAAGCCGTGGCCCAGTTGGGCCGGTAGCGGTGCGGCGCGAGACCTGCCACCAAGAGCACGACCAAGACGAGATCGCACAACGGATACGCCAGACCAACCGCGACCTGTAAGGGCCGGCCGCTGACGTGCAGCAACGGTTCGAACCACGCGATTCCCGCCACTGCACCCATGGCCAGTCCGGCAATAGCACCGTCGAGGCGCACACTGGCGTGCACGCGTCCAAACGACGGCTGCGTGAGGAGGGCCACCCCAACAATGAAAGCCAAATAGGACAGCAGGTAAAGAACGTCACTGGGCGCAGGATCGGGAATGGGACGGAGGTTCTGATCGTGGTACGTGTAGACGAGATCGCCCAGCGTGTTCAGCACGATCATCGTTGCCATGGCCAGCCATGCCGAACGATGCTCGGACGAACGTCGCACGCGCAGCAACACGGGGATGACCGGCAACGTCTCGGCGACGGTGTAGATCCACCCGTCCCAGATCGTGCTGTACCCACTCGGAGGCCGGTGCACCACGAATGTGGACACGCCGTAGACGATGACAAGGCCGGCGATGACACCCTGCATCCCCAACTCGCGCGGATTAGAGCTGAGCTTGCTCGCGAGGGTCGCAAGACGATTGGACGAGCGCGCGTTCATGAATCCTCAGGCATCGACCGGGAAAGGCCGCGATTCACGCCTGAGGATGTCATACAAGAGATATCGACAAGACAAGTACCCTGCTTGAGGGATCTTCCGTCATCCCTTGTGACTCTCGACCGGCTTGCTTGCCGCCAGGCTGGCGTCCGCGACCACACGCGATTTGTCCAGCGGCCCAACGTGATCCCGTGGCAGGAGGCTGTACCGCCGCCTACTGCGACTAGGGTGACACCGTGACGGATAACCACGACGTGCTTGTGCGCGTGCTTCGCGTGTTCACCGACGAGGCCGGTCGCGAGGGCAACGCCCTTGGAGTCATCGACGGCGCGCTCGTAGTCGAAGACGACCGACAGCGAGTCGCGCGCGAGCTCGGATTCAGTGAGACGGTCTTCATCGAGAACTACGCGACGGGCGAGCTGCGCATCTTCACGCCGGCTGTCGAGATTCCCTCCGCGGGCCATCCGCTCGTGGGCGCCGCCTGGCTTTTGCTGCACGAGCCCGAGGCGCCGCCAGCGCTCGAGCTGCGGCCTCCAGGCGGACTCGTGCGTGCTTGGACCGACACCAACGACAGAACGTGGATCGAAGCGCCACTCGACACGACGCCGGACTGGACGCTCGTCCAGTTGGGCTCGCCGGCCGCGGTCGAGGACCTTGTCGGACCCCTCAGGCAGGACCACGATCTGGTCGTCTACTGGGCGTGGCTCGAGACCGGGGTCATGCGGATGCGCTGCTTCGCGCCCCGTATCGGGATCGCAGAAGACGAAGCGGCCGGCTCGGCGGCTCTCATGCTCGCGGCGCTTGTCGAAATGCCGATCGAGATTCACCAGGGCAGAGGATCGCTGCTGTTCGCGCGCCCTGTTGACGCAGAAAGAGCTGAGGTAGGCGGACTTGTTGTCGAGGACGAGCCGCTGCATGTCGAGGCACGCTCGTCCGGCTGACTGACGACAACCTCCCTTCACACCGTCGGTCGCCAGCTCTTCCCGAGCTTGCCCGACCCTGGGAGTGGTCACGAAGCTGAGAGCTCGATGACCGACTGGTGACGCATGACGCTCCAGCAGGGCGAATCCTGCAAGAGTTCTCTAAGGTTCGACGGGCTGCAGTCCGATACAGCTATCGCGGCAATGTGTGCCACAGGAGGTAGCTCCCATGCCGGACATGCGCAGGCTGACCTTGATCGCCTCAAAGCACGAGAAGGCAGGGGAGAAGGGCTTCACACTCATCGAGCTGCTTGTTGTCCTGCTCATCATCGGCATACTTCTGGCGATTGCGATCCCGACGTTCCTGTCGATGACCACGACCGCCAACAACACTGCCGCCCAGGCGAACCTGCAAACGGCCCTTACCGGCGCAGACACCTTCTACACGAACGCCAAACAGTCGTACTCAGGTATCTTCATGACAGGCCAATCGGTCTCTGACTTGTCAGGAATCGATGCTGGTCTCACCTTTGTGACCGGTGGGCCTTCGACGGGGCCTGGCTCCGTCTCGCTGTTCACAGCTCAAAACGGCGGCAAGGGGGTCCTAGGTCTGGCGGCGTGGTCGAGGGGCACCAAAGAGTGTTGGTTCATCCTCGACATCAAGTCCAACCAGACAAACGCCATCTGGGGCGAGACCATGCCTGGCACGTACTACGGCCTCAGCAGGACCCTCACCCAAGCGACCTGCTACGCAGGCACGGGGACGACTTGGGACACCACGGCGCCCACTCTCCAGACGTCGGGCTTCCCGCGCGGCTGATCTAGCTGCGCCTTGAAGGTCACCTGGGAGGTGGCGTGTGTCGCGCGAACGGGCGAATCCTACGAAGTTTCTCTAAGGCTCGGCGGGCTGCCGTCCGATGGAACATAAGGCGCAGTTATCAGTCGAGAGGGATGGTCCCATGTCAGACGTTCTCGAGAGGCTCCGCTTCCGTGGCCTCAGGTTCGAGGAGGCTGCAGAGGCGGGCTTCACACTTGTCGAGCTGATCGTCGTCGTTCTCGTCATCGGAGTCCTGCTTGCCATCGTGGTCCCGTCTTTCCTGTCGCCTCCCAAGACCGCCATCAGCACTGCCGCGCCGGCCAACTTGCTCTACACGAACGACAACCAGTCCCAGTTCGGGGTTTGCGGCAGCACAGCTGTGTCGACCACCACGTCCACCGACAAGGGCTTGACGCTAGTGAGCGGCAGACGGTCGACAAAGGCGAGCACCGTTTCGATCAACCCCAGTGGCGCGCACGGCCAGCCAGTCCCGGCGATCTCCTCGTTGGGTGCGACGGACTGCCGTATCACCATCTACCAAAAGGCAATGCAGCCGACTCGAGCCAACAGCGCCGGCACCACAAATCTCGCGACCGGCACCTACTACTGATCCAGCACAGGCCCGCGCTAACCGGGATCGCCAAGGGCACAATGGCGGGCGAGGCAACTTCATCGACGACCAGCCGGGCCCTCTCAGGGCGCCTCGACGCCGCGGAACGGTGGCTTCACCAGCGTCTCAGGAAGCATCTCCCCGGGACGACGAGGTGCACGACCCCCCCGCTTCCCTCGCAATGCGAGCGGGGTCGTGCATCTTCTACCACTATCGGCACGGGCCATTCGGTTCTTGAACGCTCGCACGAAATGGCGAGCAGCGCATGCGTAGCCGCAGGTGCGGCCCCGATCTATCCGCCGGCCTTCGTCCTTCGGTCCTCCGCCAAGCCCCACCGGCTCAGCAGGAAAATGATCGTGGCCACGATGGCCAGTGTGATCACGAGCGTAACCGTGCCAGTGAGCACAATGACCAGAGCCAGTGCGAGCAGACCAAGACCACTGGCCACAACCAATACGCAGAGCTTCAACCTGTTAACTGCAACCACTCACCTTACGAGTTTCTCATTCCACAGTGTAAGGAGTCAGGTTGGGTGTTCGCGCGTCACAGCCTGATCAAGCGTCGGTGCTGATCAGGCGACCGGGTTCCGGTTGAGCATCCCTCTGCTGCGCCGCTTCATCGCCCAAACCAGAGAAAGGTGCACGGCCCCCCGTTTACCCCTCGCCAGATGACCGGGGGTCGTGCACCATCCACAATTATCGGCGCGGGACATTCGACCCTTGAATGCTTGTTTGCAATGGTGAGCAGCGCCTGAGCGGCGGCTGAGCGACGCCTGACCGGCGGCAGATACGGCCCGAGCGATGCCTTGACGCACTAGGCCGGCGGTTTCCCGAGCGCCTGAGGCTGAGGCCCAGGCCAGAGAGGCTCGCCATCCGCAACTGTGTGACGGCCTCGTCTACTTGCCCGCGTGAGTCGTAGCAGTCGTTGCGGGCTTGCCCCGCCCCTCTGGCGCAGCGCCAGGCCGGTCTAGGTGCAGCGTTTCGCAGGCCAACAACATGGATGGATCCGGTGCTTGACGACAATCCACGACTACATTTCTGCTAGGTCGGATCGGAAGGCCGAAGATTGAGGAGCTCATGAGCTACTGCGTGAAGTGTGGAACCCCCACTGAGCCCACCGGCGCCTTCTGTCGTATGTGTGGTAGTCCCGTCGCTCCAAGCTCGAGCGCTCCCGCGTCGCCGCGACAGACGTCCGATGCTGCATCTGCGGGTCTTCCAGGGGAACCAGACTTGGGGGAC
>Ga0326728_10023396_pt1 | contig 11321 bp, 8 predicted proteins | sample MB3enrmetagenome_FD_207602 | JGI IMG/M metagenome (GOLD analysis project Ga0326728, IMG submission 207602) | Lab enriched peat soil microbial communities from McLean, Ithaca, NY, United States - MB31MN | ecosystem: Environmental > Terrestrial > Soil > Wetlands > Peat | place: USA: New York... | reverse complement strand
TGGCGCTGGCCGGCTGATTGATCACCTGCACCAGGTTGTCGAAGGTCTGCAGGTCGGGCGCCGCCTGACTGGTCTTCAGATCCAGAAACTGCGCGTACAGGCTCGGGTCCGTCCCCAGATTCCCGAAGTCGTAATTCAGCCCGCCCACCGATTGCCACTCGTAGAGATACCCGCCGGATTCGCCGAAGTCCCGTTGCAGGAAGGTCTCGTCCAGGTGCTCGACAATGTAATAGAAGCCCAGGAGCTGGCCATTCATGAACACCTGGGCGGGGGCTTCCCGGGGAGCCGGAATCCCCATCTTCCGAAACAGCTTCATGGAGATCCATTCGCGCAGGTTGGAGGGGTCTTCGTTGTTGGCCTTGAGAAGCACGAAAGGCAAGCCGAGAAACGTCTGGGTCTTGTCGTAGTGGGCGAAATTGATATCCAGGTTGGGCTTGACGGGGCTGCGGCTTCCCCCGCCGTGCGAGCGGACGCCAATGTTCTCGCTGATTCCGTTCCAGACGAAGGTCGCGTGATAGTAGGTATCCAGCAGGTAATTCTGCTGCAGCGCCGCCCAGTCGGCCGGAGCCATGGTGAGATCGATTACCTGCACGGTGCTGTCGTCCAGGAACGGGTTGGCCTGGACCTGTGCGAAGGCCCCTGTGCAGGTTGCCGCCACCGCGGCGGTTAAGAAGGTGACGATTCGGCTTCCGGAACGGATTCCGGCGCATTTCCCGGACAGCGAACTCCGACTCGCGAACATATCGCCCCCTCGCGCCGGCCGGCTGGCGATGTGCGTCACCTACTTGCGCCGGCCAACGGCGAAACTCTCTCGAACCGATCTACCCAAGGTTTACTGGGTTATGAGATGCATCGACTTCCGGAGAAGTTACATGGAGGCACGCCGGGATACGCGGGCCTGTTGCCCATCTCGCTATGCGGCGCCGGCGAGATTTGGAATGCGGGCTTAGTGTGCGGTCCGATACCAATCCAGCGTCCGCCGCATGCCCTCCTCGAACGAGAATCGCGGCGCATGGCCCAGGTGCCGCACCGCCAGCGTCGTATCGGCCTGCGAATCGCGTACGTCTCCGGCGCGCGGCGGACCGTACTTCGCCGGTATCGCCACGCCCGCCAGCCGCTGCGTCAGCGCCCACGCCTGGTTCAGCGTGATGCGTCCGCCGTTGCCGCCGTTGAACGTTTTCCCCGATACGCCCGGGGCCCGCGCCGCCTTCAGGTTCAGCTCGGCCACGTCCTCCACGTACGTGAAGTCGCGCGATTGCTCGCCATCGCCGAAGATGGTAGGCGCGCGGCCCTCGAGGGCGGCCCGCAGGAACAGCGAGAGCACCCCCGAATACGGACTCGAGGGATCCTGCCGCGGCCCGTACACGTTGAAGTACCGCAGCGCCACCGTCTCCAGGCCGAACACCTGCGAAAACACCGCGCAGTAACTCTCCCCAGTGAGCTTCTGCAGGGCGTAGGGCGACTTCGGCCGCGGCGCCATGGTCTCCACCTTGGGCAGCACCTCGGTATCGCCATACGCCGACGACGACGCCGCGTACACCACCCGTCCCACGCCTCCCTCGCGCGCCGCCCGCAGCACGTTGAAGGTGCCGTCGATGTTGACCTCGTGCGACGGCACCGGGTCGTCGATGGACCGCGGCACCGAGGGAATCGCGGCTTCGTGAAACACCACCGCGGCCCCCCGCAGCAAAGGCGCGATGTCTTCGTAATTCCGGATATCGGCGCGCGCGAACTCGATCGACCGCCGCACTTCGTCCAGGTTGGATTCGCGGCCGGTGAGCAGGTTGTCGACCACCACCACCCGCGCGCCTTCCCGCAGCAGGGCGCGCACGATGGCCGATCCGATGAAGCCCGCCCCACCCGTGACCACGTAACGACTCATGCCGGTATCCTCGCAATCTCCCGGCGCAAATGGCCCAGCGATTCCGCGGCCAGCCGCTCGGCGCCGGGAGAGAAATCGAAGGCTTCGAGCGAAATCCACCCCGCGTAGCCGCGCCGCCCGAGCGCCGCCAGCAGGGGTTTGAAATCGTAGCCGCCGGAGCCGCAGTGCCGCCCGTCCGGTTCGTTCACGTGGACGTGGCGGATGAACTGGAAATAGCGTTCCACCAGCGCGGCGTGCGGCTCGGCTTCGTCGATGGCGTTGTGCACGTCGAACATGGTCCCCACAGCGGGGCTGGAGATCTCGCGCACCAGGCCCACCGCCTCGGCCAGCGTCCGGACCACGTCGCACTGGCTGGCCGGCAGCGCTTCCAGCAGCACGGCGACGCCGCGCGAAGCCGCGTGGGGCGCCAGGGCGCGCAGTCCGTCCGCCAGGTGGCGCGTGGCCTCCGCGGGCGCCAGGCCGCCGGTCGAGCAGCGCTGCCGCGGCGAGCCGAGCACCATCGCGCCGTCCGGACCGAGGTCCGCGCACAAGTCCGCCAGGTCGCGCATGTGCCCCCAACTGCGCTCCCGCAGGGCCGCGTCCGGCGCCGTGAGGTGCAGCCCCTGGGGCGACACCATCAGCCAGTGCAGGCCGGCGAAAGCCAGACCCTCGGACCGGATGACGTCGCGAATCTCGCGCCGTTGGGCGGCGGAGATCTCCCGCGGGCCGGCTGCCAGCGTGAAGGGCGCGATTTCGATGCCGCCGTATCCCGCCGCCCGAATGGCCCGGCAGGTTTCGGCGAACCCCCGCCCTTCGAACGCCTCGTTGCACATCGCGTGGCGGAACGTCATGAACTCTCAGTGTATACCGGGGATGATAGGCCCTTTGCCGCGGGCGTTTCCGGGCGCTGCCCCGGGGCCAGCCGCCGCCACGGCCCGGCAAGCTGCGCTACACTGTCGGGAACCCATCCGGATGACTTGCGAGTGTTCCGGAACCCGTGGATGGCCTGGAGATGACAACCGTGCAGAACGCCACGCAGCCTTCGTTTGTGTTCGGTCGAATTGGCCGGAATCGCCTCGCTTATGTGGTAGCGGTTGTCCTCCTGGTGGCCGCAGTGGCGCCATTGGTGCTAAGCGGGGGATACGGACTTGCGGCGATGGTGGTCCGGTACGCCGGGAGCCAGACAAGGCGCATTGCCAACCGGGTTTCCGCCGAGGAACGCTACCGGCAGATGATAAAGAATCTGCCTAGCGGGGAACTGCCGGACGAGCTGCGGAATGAACTCGTCCGGCGGCGCCTGGCCTGGATCGAGGGGAAACTCGCCGATGACCGCGCGGCACTGGCCCAAGGCCGTGCGGCCGACGCGTCCCTCTTCCTGAAGCTGATGCCTGCCACGGCGGGTGGACTGGCCGCCATGCTGGGGCTGCTGTACTGGGGAATCTGTTCATCGCCCACCGTCAGGCTGCTGGCTCACATGGGAGTTCTCCCGGCCGGCGCAGCCGAGGCCGAGGCCACCCGGTCGCTCGAGGGCCTCTGTGGCAGGGTCCAGTTGCCCCCGCCCAAGCTGTACATTATTCAATCCAGCGTGCCCTATACGCTCGCCGCCGCGACGGATTCGCACACAGCCATGCTGGCGGTCACGCGCGGAGCGCTCGACCTGCTCGACGCGCGGGAGCTCGAAGTCATGCTGGCGCACGAGGTTTCCCACATCGGCAACCGGGATATCCGGCTGAACGCCCTCATGGCGTCGGTGACGCTGTTTATCAGGCTTCCCTTGTCGGCGCTCCGCCGCAAGTGGATGGCCCCAGCCGGAACTGTGTCCGCGGGCGGAACGTCGATCGTGGAGATGGTGTTCTGGCGCTGGGGAGTGCGCCGCGCCCTTTTCATGGGGGCGGTCGGGTTACTGCTGTTGCCCCTGCTGCTCTACGTTTTCTTCGTGGCGCCCATCGTCGGCCACCTGATCCGGGCGTTTGTGTCGCACGACCGCGAGTTCATGGCGGATGCCGACGCCGCACGGCTGACGGGCAACCCCGAGGCCCTGGTGTCGGCGCTCGCCAAGATCGGCGGCGCCACTGCCGGGCTGTGCGATGCCAACCCGGCATTCCAGCACTCGTGCGTGGCCGGCGCGAAGGCCACGGGAGGCTGGCTCACCGGCAGTTTCAAGCCAACTCACCCGTCACCCGCCAAGCGGATCGCGCGATTGGTGGAGCTGTACGGAGCCGCCAGATTCGCGGGTCTGCAAGGCGCCATCGAGGCGGGCAAGCAGTATTCCGGGGGCCTTGAGAACAAGGGCGAGGACCACCTGGTTCAGGTCGCGCAAGACGATCTGACCGCCATCCGGCAGGGCAACACCATGGGAAGGGTTTTCCGTCTGCTAGGGAGCGAAGAGGTCCCCGTCTACGAATCGCACCGGCCAAACGCGTTGGCGATCGCGCGGCTGAAGCCCGGCGAGTTGTTCGTGGTGTTCGACGACCTTGGCAAAATGCTGCCCGTGAACACGGCCAAGGAGACCTACGGCTACATCGACCGCAAGACCAGGCTGAAGCCCACACCCGGCGTGTTGCCCCAGGAAGTGTACGACCCCGCGGCGCGCGCCGCCGCCGAGGAGGCGCTGGCGCGCCGCGAAGCGGCTGCCGCGGCGAAGCCGGCTGCTCAGGCGCAAGGGCCACTGGGCCTCACGCGGGAGCAGTTGTGGGTTGTGGCAGGATTCGCCGTGGCGGTGTTCGCCGGCATCACGATTCTTCTCGTCGTGGCAGCCGGCAAGTAGCGGCCAAGGCGGGTGGATTAAGCCGTTCCGATTCAGGCCAGGCGCTTGTCCGCCAGCCGCGGATGCCGGGTTTGCCCGGAATCCCATTGCAGTCCGGGTGCCCTGATGGACGATGGGAACCGCCTGCTGCCGGATACGGCACGCCTGCGATTCACCCCGGGCAGCCCACGCCCCTACTTCTCGCCCGCCTGCCCGTAAGTCGCCGCCGGGCCGTGCTTGCGGAAGTGATGCTTCTTGCGCAACTCTTCCGGGATCGGAACGGCGGCGGGGTTGATGGCCAGCGTCTGCCACGCCATGTTGGCCAACTCCTCGACGATCACCGCGCTGTGCACCGAATCGGCGGCGGACCTGCCCCAGCAGAACGGCCCGTGGCTGGCGACCAGAATCGCGGGACACCCCAGCGGGTCGCGGTCTCCCATGGCGCGGACAATGGCGGCGCCGGTGTTGGCTTCGTACCCGGATTCGATTTCCTGGCGCGTGAGGGCCGCGGTCACCGGGATGGCGCCGAAAAAGTAGTCGGCGTGGGTGGTGCCGAAACAGGGGATCTCGCGGACGGCTTGCGCCCACGCGGTGGCGTGGCTCGAGTGCGTGTGGGCGACCCCGCCGATGCAGGGGAACGCGCGGTACAGCGCGGCGTGGGTCGGCAGGTCCGAAGACGGCCGCAGCCTGCCCTCGACGACCTGGCCGTTCAGATCGGCGATCACCATGTCCGCGGCGGTCATCCGGTGGTACGGCACGCCGCTCGGCTTGATGGCCAGGAGGCCGTGCTCGCGCGATACGCCGCTCACATTGCCGAAGGTGTAAATCACCAGGCCGCGCCGCAACAGCTCCAGGTTGGCTTCCAGGACTTCTTCCCGCAGGGATTCCAGCATGGTTTCATGCTCTCACGCGCGCGCCTGGGCGGCAATCCGCCGCAACTCGGGCAGCACGTCTCCGATCGCGGCGGGGTCCGAGCCCTTCCGCCCGAAGCCGAAGTACAGCTTGCGGTAAAGCGCGAACAATTCGGCGCAGCGGGCGGCTTCGGCGGGTTCGGGCTGGACGGCCGCAAACCCGGGACACAGCGCGTCCTGCGCCTCTTCGATGGTGCGGAACGCGCCCGCGGCCAGAAACGCCACGATGGCCGAGCCCAGGCTGGTCACCTCGCCCTTGGGCACCAGAACCGGCTTGCCGATGACGTTGGCGTACACCTGGTTCAGCACGGCGTTCTTCTGCGGGATGCCGCCGCCGTTGATGACCCGCCGCACGGCCACGCCGTGTTCCTCGAAGCGCTCGAGAATCACGCGCGTGTGGAACGCCGTCCCTTCGATGGCCGCGAACAGTTCGTCCTGCGCGGTGTGCGTGAGGCGCCAGCCCAGCGACACGCCGCCCAGCTCGGGATTCACCAGCACCGTGCGGTCGCCGTTGTCCCAGGCAAGACGCAGCAGGCCGGTAGAGGCGGCGCGGTATCGTTCGAGACCCCGCGACAGTTCCGCCACGCTGGAGCCGGCACGGCGCGCGATGGCTTCGAAAATGTCGCCGGTGGCGGAAAGCCCCGCCTCGATGCCGGCGTAGGCGGGGTGAATCGATCCCGGCACCACGCCGCACACGCCGGGGATCGACGATGGCGTCTCGCCGATGGCCATGATGCAGGTGGACGTGCCCACCACGTTCACCACGTCGCCGGTGCGGACGCCCGCCCCCAGCGCGTCCCAGTGCGCGTCGAAAGCGCCCACGGGGATGGGGATGCCGGCGCGCAGTCCCAGCGTATCGGCCCAGTCGGCGGTCAAATGCCCGGCGATTTTGTCGGAGGTCTGGTAGCAGCCCGCCAGCTTTTCGCGCACGCCCGCCAGCAGCGGATCGACGGCGGCGAGGAAACTCTCGGGCGGCAGCCCGCCCGCGGCCTTGCGCCACATCCACTTGTGCCCCATGGCGCACACGCTGCGCGGCACCTGCGCGGGGTCGGCGATGCCGCACAACACCGCGACCACGTAGTCGCAATGCTCGAAGGCGCTGGCGAACCGCTCGCGCTGGGCGGGGTTGTGGCGCAGCCAGTGCAGCAGCTTGGCCCATCCCCACTCGGAAGAGTAGGTGCCGCCGCACCAGTCGATGGCTTCCAGGCCCTGCCGGCGGGCCGCCGCGGTGATCTCGGCGGCTTCCTTCCACGCCCGGTGGTCGCACCACAGGTAGTAGTCGTCCAGCGGCTGCATGTGTTCGTCGACCGGAATCACGGTGCTCCCGGTGGTATCGAGCGCCATGGCTTCGATGGCGCGCCCGTCGATGGCGGCCGCTTCGACGGCAAGCCGCGTGGCCCGGGTCAGGGCCTGCATGTGATCGGCGTGGCCTTGGGTGGCGTAATCGGGATCTTCCTTCTTGCGGAACAGCGGGTACTCGGAGGCGCCCGCTCCCAGGCGCCCCTTGACGCTATCGAAAACGGATACGCGAACGCTGAGAGTGCCGAAATCGACGCCGGCTACGATGCTCATGAGAACCTCCGGAGCAGCTTGTGGGGCAGGCTGGCAGCCTGCGGCGGGTTGTTAACCCGCCTTTGGATCTGCGCACGCAGTCCCGCGGGCGAGCTTCGCTCGCCGGGCCGATTAACAATCGGCCGCAGGTTGACAACCTGCCTCACAGATTCAGACATCCGCCTAACAGTGCTGATGCACCGTCCAGCCCAGGTACCGGGCGGTGGCTTCGCGGACGGCGCTGGCCACCGGGGCCAAATTGGCCGCCACGTGGTGCTCGAAACCGTGCAGGCAGATGAACCGTAGCAGCTCCTGCAGCCGCGGGATGTGCACCACCCCGGCGCCTCCGAAGGTTTCCAGCGGGTCGTCCGTGAATTCGGCGTTGCCCACATAGCCCTGGATGCGGCCTTCCCGGTCGTTGGTCGAGAAGCGCGCGAAGCTCATGGGTCCGGGCTTCACGAGGCCCACGCAGGTCCCGTAAGTGTTCTCGCGGCCCACCGTGCCGGCGATGATCGCCTGGAAGTCCATTTTGGCTTCCCGGAAGAAGTGCTTGGGAAGGTTGCTGCAATGGAAGCAGACGGCCTTGTCCGGGTCGTCGCCGTAGTTGTTGTTCCAGTCGAGCAGGGCGCTGGGCGTGCCCGACGCCAGTTGCAGGGCGTGCATCGCCACCACGCCGCAGATGTCCACTTCGCAGGCGCTGGACATGAGATTCTCGCTCATCATGCTCATCACCGTGCAGGGCACCACGCCGAAGTACTCCTCGATCGACGTCCAGCACTGCACCGCGCTGATGGTGGTCTGGGTCTGCTCCATCCACTCGTCGATCACCGCGCCGAGCTTGGCCATCTTGACGAGGGCTTCGTGCGGCACCTGGTCGGTCGAGACGTACTTGCGGATCTGACGCAGCTTGGCTCGCGCCGCCGGCGCCGAATCGGCCATGCGCGCGATCCGGCCGAGGATCTCGGAAAGGTCGATGGGCTCGACCGAGATGCCCGCGGCTTCCAGCAGTTTCTCGCTGTAGCGGACCGTGTTGAAGGCGGCCGGCCGCGCGCCGATGGCGCCAACGCGCAGATTGCGCAAGCCGCGCACCACGCGGCAGGTGGCCGCGAACCAGTCCAGGTCCTGGCGGAAGACCTCGGAATCGGGGGCTTCAGTGTGGCGCGAGGTGAGCGAATAGGGAATGCCGTACTGCAACAGGTTGTTGCAGGCGGACATCTTGCCGCAGAAACTGTCGCGCCGGTCTTCGATGGCCATCCGCCCGGGCGTGTCGGGGGTCGCCTGAATCAGCACCGGCACGTTCAGGTTGGCCAGCCGCAAGGCGTCCGCGATGGCGCGCTCTTCGCCGAAGTTCGGCAACGTAACGATGATGCCGTCGATGGCGTCGCGGTGTTTCTTGAAGAGGTCCGCGCAGGCGGCCGATTCGGCGCGGGTTTCCACCGCTCCGTACTTGCTCTCCTCGGGCGACAGCGCAACCGCGCCGTAGCCTGCGTGTCTGAGAGCCGCCAGCATCTCCGTCCGGCCGCTCTTGGCGAGGTGGTCCGGGAAGAACCCGCGGTTTCCGACGATTACTCCAAACGTCACCCGGCGCTTAACGTCGCTCATAGAATCAGTTCCCCTTTCGCGGGGCGAACTTGATGGTGTAAATCGCCCCCAGAATAATCAGCAGACCGCCCCACCAGATACCCGCATGCAGATTGCGCACGCCTTCCCAGCGCAGGTTCGCTTCCGCGATCGAGGCCGCCGTGGGCGGCGTCACGGCTTCGTATATCCCGGCGCCGCAGATGAGCAGTCCGTAGATCAGCAGCAGGGCGCCAATGAAGAACCAGATCGAAATCATGCCCGGACGATGCATCGGTCACCTACCAGAAGATAATTTGAATAGCCACAAATACCGCGGCCACCACGCCGGCCCAGAAAATCGGCCGCTTATACACCGGCATGTCCCCTTCGCTGGGAATCGGCGTGCAGCCGTACACCAGTCCGGTCAGCTCGCTCTCGGGCTTCGGCTTGGTCAGCAGGCTGACCACCACGGTCACCGTCACGCAGATGAGCCCCGACCAGAGGGCGCGGAACATGTTCTCGGCCATGTCTTTGGCGTTCGGGGACAAGGCGATGTAGCGAAGGGCCGTGGGGTCGTGCTTGACCCACAAGAACATGCCGATAGAGGATGTCGTTCCCGCCAGCAGGCCCCAGAATCCGCCCGCCGGGGTAGTGCGCTTCCACATCATGCCCAGCAGCACCGTGCCGAACAGCGGCGCGATGAAGAAGCTGAACAGCGCCTGCACGTAATCCATGATGCTCTTGAACGACATCACCAGGTATGCCGTGCCGATGCTGACCAGCACGCCCAGAATCGTACACCAGCGCCCCACGCTCACGTAATGGGCGTCGCCGGCATTCTTGCGGAAGATGGCCCGGTAGATGTCGTAGGTCCACACCGTGGAGAAGGCGCTCACGTTACCCGCCATCCCCGACATGAATCCCGCGATCAGCGCGGTGATGCCGAGGCCCAGCAGACCCGGTCCGAAGTAGCGGGCCATCATGATCGGCAGTACGTAGTCGTACTTGAACGGGTGCAGTACGCTGGTGGCATTCTCGGCCACCAGAAAACCCTTCGGCAGGAACGCCAGGCCCAGCAGCCCGGGCAGGATCACGATGAACGGCACGCACATCTTGAATGCCGAGCCGATGATGGGCGCGAGTTTCGCCGACCTCAGGTCCTTGGCCGCGATCACGCGCTGCACCACCAGGAAGTCCGTGGTCCAGTAGCCCATCGAAATGAACACGCCCAACCCGAACACGATGGCCACCCAGTGGATGCCCATGGGGTTGTCCTTGAACGACCCCATGGTGCTCCACAGGTGCGTGAAGTTCTGTCCGGGGTAGTTGGCGTGGATGCGCGCCACCATGCCGTTCCAGCCGCCCGCCTCCACCAGTCCGATGATGGAAACCAGCAACGCGCCCAGCCATATCAGGACGAACTGCAAGACTTCGTTGAAAATGGCCGAAAGCAGCCCGCCCAATCCGACATACACCGCCACGGTGATGGAGGATACCCAGATACTGAAGTAAATGTCCCACCCCAACACCACCTGCAGCACCACCGCCATGGCGTACATGTTGATACCGCTCATGAGCACCGTCATGAAGCCGAAGGAGAAGGCCGAGAGCGCGCGGGCCGGTTCGCCGAAACGCAGCTTCAGATACCCCGGCACCGAGTGGGTTTTGGAGATGTAGTAGAACGGGATCATCACGGTCGCCAGCAGCAGCATGGCGGGGATGGCGCCCACCCAGTACCAGTGCGCGGCCAGGATGCCGTATTGATACGCCGCTCCGGCCCAGCCCATCAGCTCGAGCGAACCGAGGTTGGCCGCCAGGAAGCTCAGCCCGGCAACCCAGGCCGTCATCTCCCGGCCGGCCAGGAAGAAGTCCTCGCCGGTCTTGGTGTATCGCTTCAGGTAGAAGCCGATTCCCAGCACGGCGATGAAATAGAGAACGATAATCGCGAGGTCGACGCTCGAAAGGGACAGCAAGCGCGAACTGGCTTGCAGCATGGCGAGGGGTTGTGTGAACGTTTGCAAGTGTCCTATCGTATGAACCCGCAAGGCGGATGTCAAGCGCTGGTGCGGCGCTGTCAAGGCAAAGCGGCGACGAGCTCAAAAAGAAAAGGCGGTCGCGGTAGGGACGGCCATCGCTGGCCGCCCCCCGCACAGATCCGTACGAGCGGAACTACCGCATACGGCTCCTGCCTTGGATGGGTTGCGTCAAAGCGTGCGCCGGGGTATGGGTGCAGGATGCGGGGCCGGGGAATCCACCTCTCGAAGGTCGGCCGTAGCTGGTCCCATCCCGGCTTCCGCCGCTGACTGCGACGGCGCAACGCCTGCCGCCACGGCATACACAGACGGTCCCGGAATCGTCCCAGCACCACGAGGTTTCCCGGCACGGCGCGATACCGGTAATAACCTTCCACGACCCGTCTCAGCCACTCACCGACGGCCCCGGCCGGCTCATGCATCTTCCGGCGCAACTCCTGCTTCAACTGCAGAAGCTTCCCCCTCATCCGCTTGGCCGCCGTCCGCCGCCACACGACGAATGACCCCTTGGAGTTCCTCCCGCAATAATGGGTGAACCCCAGGAACGTGAACGTCTCCGGTTTTCCCTCGCCTCGCTTGTTCCGGTTGACCTGCGCGAATCGACCAAACTCGATCAATCGCGTCTTCTCCAGATGGATCTCCAGCCCGAATCTCGCCAG
>Ga0326728_10023395_pt1 | contig 11322 bp, 5 predicted proteins | sample MB3enrmetagenome_FD_207602 | JGI IMG/M metagenome (GOLD analysis project Ga0326728, IMG submission 207602) | Lab enriched peat soil microbial communities from McLean, Ithaca, NY, United States - MB31MN | ecosystem: Environmental > Terrestrial > Soil > Wetlands > Peat | place: USA: New York... | reverse complement strand
AAACAAGGTGACGGACGGACCCGTGGAATCAGCGAACGTGGTGGGAGACATTCCCGGCGTTGAACACCCGGAGCAAATCGTCATAGTGAGCGGGCACCTTGATTCCTGGGATCTCTCGGACGGCGCGACAGACGACGGCACCGGCGTTGCAACCACCCTGGGTGCGGCGGAGGCGGTCCTCAAATCCGGTTTCAAGCCCCGGCGGACTCTGCGCTTCGTGCTGTTCACGGGTGAAGAGCAGGGTTTGCTGGGATCACTTGCGTACACCAGGATGCATAAGTCCGAGATGCCGGACCATGTTGCGGCAATCGTCCTGGATGATGGTCAGGGTCCTGTGGTGAAACTCACCCTTGGCGGCCGCAAGGACCTGGTTCCGGCAGTGAAGAAGTTCGTGGACTCAATAAAAGCATTCGGAGAGGTCACGGTGGATGACGGCGTTGTCTTCGAGGAGGATAGCGGATCGTTCACACTGGAAGGCCTGCCGGGAATCTCTGCGCTGCAAGACTCGCCGGAGTACCGCTACACTCATCACTCAGAAGTGGATACGCTGGATAAAGTGAAGGACAGCATCCTGATCCAGGACGCAACGGTTCTCGCCCTCACGGGCTTCTGGATCGCAGACCGGCCTGAACGCCTGGCCAGTCCCTGGACGCCGGAGCAAACTGCAAAGATGCTGATCGAAAGGCACGAAGACACCGAGCTGAAGGCCTTAGGAATGTGGCCGTTCGGGAATCTGGGTGAACCACAGAAGCCCGTAGGGAAGAACTGACTGGCGGAGTGGCCGCCCCGTGTGGCCACTCCATCGCCTCCGGCTTGTTCCACAACCTGCCGCCTGCGGTCCCTGCTCGCCCAAGGCACGCAAGAACTTGTAACTCCACGCAGCAACCGGGCCCTGAATCCCGCTGAAGGTCTGGAAACGGACGCTTGATGTGAGTCCGTTGGGTCCGGGATCTTTCCTGTGGCGCTATTTTGTCCCTCCGCCGATCTTACCAACCAACTTCAATTGCACGGATTGCCGTCGAACGGCGCTCCCTGGTTTGTGAATTCGGAACACTGAATGTCATGGCAAAACTCCAGGAACCTTGTCTGCCGGGGACGTGCAGTTAAGGCGCTCGCCATTTTGCCGATTACACAAAGCGAATGCGGTTCTGTTGTTCCAGGTGGAAGGTTAACGCGCAAACGCGAGGTTCAAAGAATGCACATTTGCCGAAGGCACAACGAATGGAGGACCAGATGCAGAATGAACCAACCCTAGAGAATAAGAACGGACGCGCTCTCGAAAATCAGGATGACGCCTGTGTGGAGGGGAAGACGCGATTGAAGCTATTGCTGCACTTGCGAGGAGAGGGGATGGGCCACGAGTCACGCGCTTGCACCCATCAGCGTGCATTCTGCCCGCAATTCTTGTTCAAACTCGCGACATACATTGCCTTCGTTAGCCTGACGGCGGCCTGGACGATGGGAACAGAAGGCAGCGGAAGCGTGTATCCGATTGGGGCGGAAACCGTCATGCCGGGGATGACTCCGGCCGCAGGGCAAACTGTTTTCGCCGAGTTTAATACCACTTACCAGGCCAACAGCTTTCTCGATGCTCAAGGGCATAGCGCGGTTCCCGGCTTCAAAGTCGCCGCTTATGCTTTTGCTCCCAAGATCACGCATAACTGGGGTGCGCACCTGCTGGGGGGGACGTTAGTCAGTTGGGTCGCCTTTCCTTGCGCCTACGAATGGTTGCGGACTCCCTCCGGCAAGTACTCGGCGGCGGGTATCTCCAACCCGGTCCTGGGCATTGCCGACATTGCCTATGACCGAGGCAACTGGCATTGGTGGTACGGACTCGATGCAGAGGTACCGGCCCCCGTATTTCACAAAGATGGCCCCATCAATATCGGGCAGCACAACTTTGCGACGGCGCCGTCGGGCGCCTTCACCTATCTTCCCGATCACGGAAGAACCGAAATCAGTTCCCGCTTGCAGTACATCGTCAACGACACCGATACCGCCACCCACTACCATTCCGGCAACGAGTTCCTCTGGGAGTATGTCGCAATGCAGAACGTCACCAAGAAACTGGGCATCGGCGTAAACGGGTATCTTTACCAGCAGACCACCGATGACCGGCTCCTTGGCGTGATCTACGCGGGCGGGAATCGGGGACGAGACTTGGCCGTTGGCCCGGAGGTGCGCTATCAACTTGGCCCCACGGTTCTAATTGCAAAGTATATCCGGGACTCGCTGGTGCAAAACAGGCCGTGCGGAAACGCCTTCTGGATCGAGATCGCGCTCCCCTTGTCGCGCCCGCATGCGAATCTGCAGGCCAAGCAATAGGGTCAAAGGAGGGAACCCCGTGGGCCAGTGTGGATGGGGGTTCCCTTCAGGCAGTTCATCAGTGCTGCAGCGTCGGGAAGACGGTGATCCGAAGCTTCGCACTCCCATAGGGAATCAGAGTAAGCGTTTCTTCCTTTTCCCGGCTGGGGTTGGGGCTTGCCGGCAAGGGTCCCGCCGAACCCTTCACAAGCTGCCATTCGGGAATACGACGGCCTTTCACCCGAAGCTCCACAGGCGCGCCGTCGGGACTGAACGGGTACCGGCCGACCGACTTTTGGATCACTTCGATGGACTTGGCCGGATTCGATTTGTTGAGCAGCAGGCCGTAGTTCCACGGTGTTGTTGGAGCAACCGCCCAGTCCGCGGCTGGCGGCGCTGCCGGACTGCCCATTCCTTTTGTGATTTTGCTCCACTGTTCACCGATCTTCAGAGAGAAAACCAGCGGGCCGCGCTCCACAACGACGGAGTCATCGATCCAGGGGGAGACCCGAACCTGCATGGGAAACTGGATAACCACCTCATCGCCGCGATTCCATCGGCGCTCGATCGTGTAGAAACTCCCGGCGCGGATTTCTTTCTGCTTGCTTCCGTTTACGAGGATGATCGTTCCCTCCGCCCAGGCCGGGATCCTCAATTGCAGCGGGAACTTGACCGGAGAGGCGGGGCTTACGGCAAGACGAATCATCCCATCGAAGGGATAGCTTGTTTCCTCCAGAATGCCGACGTGCACGCCCTTCTTCACGACGGTACTCACCTCGCTCGGGGCGTAGGCCACCGCAGCAAGCCCGTCTTCGGGGGTCGCCATCCAAAGGCTGGCGGCGAACTTCGGCCAGCCCTGGTGCATGTTAGCCGTGCAACAACCATAATTGGGCTCCAGTCCATAGATGTTGGCCTCCGGGCCGTTCGTGCTCCACGCGCGCTGCTGGAGGTCGCACAGCACTTGATTGGGTTGCTGGTCGTACTGGTGGGCCCACATATCCGCAGAGAAGGTTCCGGGCAAAGCGTTGAATGCGATTTTCTCCAGTCGGTCGCCTAAGGCAGGGTCGCCCAGGATGCCGATGAGCTGCTCCAGAGAGAATTGGGTCTCGACGACGGTGCAAAGCTCCGAGCCTTGCGAAGGGTCCGTCCCGGCGAGGTGCTCATCACAACTGAACATGCCGTTCGGCAACTTGTGAAACTCATCCAGTTTCTCAAGTTGCTGGTAAACCGCCTTACGGTCCGATTCGTCCTGGGAGATTAGCAGCCACTGGCCGGAAGTCTTGAGCGCCATCCCGATATTGACGCCATGCGCGCTCATCGCAACCTCAGTATCTGCGCCTGGACCCAAGCCGAGTTGTTTTTGCGTGGTCTTGGCTGTAAATGGGAAGCTGGCGAATTCACCTTTCCAGTCATGTCCCTGACTCTGGAGCGCGCGCGCCAGTTCGAGCAGGCTCTGATCGCAGTCTCGATTGTAGAGCCACAGAATGCTCAGCACTTCGTCAGCCCAGCGAAACTTTGCCCATGATTTGAGAGGCCGCTCGGTGAGGTGTGCGGCATGGTAGCGGAAATAGCGTTCCATGAGGGGAATCACGCGCGGGTCGCTAGTCGCTTCCTGGTACTGGATGAGAGCCTTGAGCATAACCATGTTAGGCCACCAGTCGGTGTTCTTCTCCGGGCCGATGGAACCGTCGGGCCTCTGGTGGGTTAAAGTCCATTCCACCCACTTGTTGGCCTTGGCGATGAGTTTGGGATCACCCAACGAATAAGCCAGGGGAACCAGCCCATCCGTGAAATACGGACCGCGCTCCCAGCTTTCGCCCTTCCCTCCCAGCCAGCCGCTGTTTGATGAGAGATCAGGCCAGAATTCATCGATATGGCCGCTCAGTCCGTCGGCCTGGATCTGCAGTTGCTGGCGCAACCAGCCCTTGGGCTTAATCGAGGTGAGCGGGAGCAAGTAGAATGCGCTGGGTGACAACGGCGCTCGGTTCTTGACGAGCGGCGCACGGAGCGGCTCCTCCGGAGAAGTCTGGCCGGCGCTCGCGACCGAGAATGGTCCCAGCAAGATTCCTGGCAACAACAGACAGCAAGCAGTCAAAAGTCGCTTCATTCCTCTTCCTTCTTTCACCCTCTCAGGTTGTCAATTGCGGGCCGCACCAGACAAGGTCCTCGTCGCGAAACCGCAATGTCCGTATCCAGCCGGAACAACTCTATTGACTCGCCCGGGGCTGTTCAAACAACCTCAGGCGGCATAGCCTTAGGGACGCGGAAAATTATACACGGTTTTGAGGCAAAGCAGACTACCCCTTAAGAGTGTCCGAATTCGGATCAGAGCCCCGGCCTTGGCCCCACCCTCATCCGTGTCATCCTGAATCCTGATCTGAGGCGGCCTGATCTACATGCCGTATTTTCTCACAATGTAGTTGGCGACCTCTTGTTCGAAGGCGGGATAGGTGAGATGGAGATTATCCTGAAGAATAACTCCGAAGTCGGGCTGGGAGGATGTTGCCTGGAGGAGGCGGCGAATGCTGTCCATATCAAAGGTGGTTCGCAGGTATTCCAGGGCGGCTAAAGACTTGGCGTAAGCAAAGGCCACTTGGTCCTGCGGCATGTTCATGAAAGGACCTTCCATCGATTGAAAGGACGGCAATCGCCCGGTGTTGACCTCCCGGGCAAGCTTAGATCCCAAGGTCGCCGTTGTGGCTCCTTCCTCGAGTTGCGCCAGGCCTTCGTTAAACCAGGTGGGACATCGGCCCCCCGTTATCTGGCGGACGAAAGAGTGTGTCAGTTCATGCTTGAGCACGGACGCGAGCGCCGCGTTCATTTGGGTCAGGCCGGAGACCGGCACGCGGATCTTTCCGTCGTTGAGCGCGCCCACCCAGGTTGGCGACCGAGTGATGTCTTTGAACGCCGCATTGGAGTAGAGGAGCACCACAATCATTTCTTGCGGGCTGTAGTTGAGGTCGAGCACGAGATCCTGGAATGACCCCTCCAGGCTGCGAAGAACCTCGCCGCTCAATTTCTCGGAGTGGTCGCCGTCATAGCGGACGAGGAAGTGCTCGCTTCGGACTTCGCAATACGAGCCTGCAATCTCCCGCTCATGCTCCGCCTTGGCGATGGCTTGACGGACCCGCGGGTTATCCCCGATGGCCAGCGCCTTGTTCCACTGGGCGATCGCTTCGTCCATATTCTCCATGCCGTAAAAAGCTGACCCGAGCAGGATCAGGATGTTCGCCGACTTCGGGTAGCGGTCAGCGGCGGGCAGCAGCAGATCCATTGCTTCCAAACAATGATTCTGCACCACTTGAAGGTGACCGAGCGCCAGCGTCAGGGGCAAATCGTTGGGAAGAAATTTCAGCGCCTCCTGGTATTTCTGGATTGCGCCATCAGGATTGCCCTGGTTCGCGAGAAACAGGCCGGCCTGCTGATAGGCCTGCCTCAAAAGATGCGTGTTCTCAGCAGAGGGATGGTGGGTCTGTTCGTTAATTACGTGCAGGAGATAGGCCTCGTCCACTGCTCCATCCTTGATGACCGGGGAACCTGTTTGTGTGGAGAGTTCTCCGGAAGGCGGCGGAGGCAGCGGGATCTCCGGCGATCTCTCTTGTGGTGTCCGATTCTCACCCGGAGTGCGCTCCTCTTCGTTTGTTTTCTCGATGTGATCGACCAACGATTCCGGGATCGAGAGTTCTCCCCCCTGGATGGAGTAAGTTACCTTCTCCCGGTCCTCATGCGTTACCTGTCCCACGATCTTGCGGCCGTTCTTCAAATAGATAACGTCGGCAAACGCGGACCAGGAAATAAGCGCGGCCAGAAACGGAAGGAGCAGCAGTGAAATTCGCATCACTCTCTGTTTCGGAACGGCCCGTTGTTGTCTCCGGCGTCCATGCATGGCTGAGAAATGATACAACACCCGCAAGGACCGGGTCGAGTTGTCCGGAGCGTCGCGTCGCGCTAGAGTATGATCTGAGAGGTCCTACGGTGCCTGGCGGGCTGCGCGTGAAAGATCGCATTAATACCCGGCTGCCGTGGACACTCCTGCTTGCCCTTGTCCTGATGCCGGTGAGGTCCCCTGCCGCGGCTGGCCCGGATCCCGAAGAAGTTTTCAACCAACTGAGCAACATCAAGCTGGACTCCGGCCAGGTTTATGTCCTGCGCAACGCACGTCTGGTCCGTGACCGGGTGACGATATTCTTCAACCGGGGTTATCTGGCCTTTTTCACCAAAGTTGCCGGGGAGATTACCGGAGCCGCTTACATCGGCCAGGGAGAGATTCTGCTGATACCCCCTACGCGGGTGGAGAAGGAGAGTCTTACTCGATTCACAACGTCGCCCATCCTCGAAGAACGGTTCAGCATGGCGATTCTGCGCTTCACTGACCAGACCGCCAGAGAACTGCTTGCGGTGGCAGAGAGGGCTGAACCCGACGACCCTGGGCGGAGGCCCGACTTTCCTGAAGGGTTGAACTCGGCACGGTATCTCCTTGCCACGGAGGATACGCCGCGAGTCTTCGAGGATCTGCTGGGTGATCGGACGCTCCCCTTTTTTCACGCGCGCTTGGAAGGGACGGGCCTTAAATGGTTCGAGGTCGTGGATGATGAACGACGGCCGGAAGCGATGAGCGTGGGTGCGGCGCAACGCAGCGGTGAAGCGCTCTTTGATAACTTGTGGTGTTCTTTCCCGAGCCGGAGATCCGAGGCTCGCTTCGCCAGTCTGCCGTGGGGGACGACAAGAGCCCTTTCATACGATATCGACACGCGTATTGAACCTGGCAACAGCATGAAGGGGCGCGCGGGTCTCTTGTTGGAATCGCTTTCGGGCTCTGACCGCGTGCTCTCGTTTGCTTTCTCCCGCATGCTCAAGGTCTCTGAAGTCTTGGATGAGCAGAAGAGGAGCCTTCCGGTGCACCAGTATCCACTGGAGGGGTCCATTGAGCCTGGCGACCAGAGCAACGGCTGGATCCAGGTGGTCCTGCCCGCTGCCCACCCTGCCGGCGAAAGATTCCGGATCAATTTCAATTACCAGGGAAACGTCATCGCCGACATGGGGAACAACGTGTTGTATGTGGGGGATCGGGGAGACTGGTACCCGAACCTGGGGGTTAGGTCCCCCGCTTCATTCAATCTCACGTTTGATTATCCCGAGAGCCTCACGCTGGTCGCGACGGGAGAACGGGTCGAAATGGAAACCCGGAACGGACGGTCTCGCAGCCGGTGGCGCTCTGACGGCCTGTTCAGGGTCGCGGGCTTCAATCTGGGAGCCTATCATTCGGTCACGCGCCGGGTAGGGAAGACAACGGTGGAAGTGTATGCGACCCCTGAGGCAGAAGCCGCCCTTGAAAGACGTTACACCGAGAGGCATGCGCCCGCGATCCTGCTTCAGATGGTGCCGGGCAGGCGGATTCCGCCGGTTCAGATATCTCCTGACACGGTTCCTCCTCTGGCGCCCGCCGCATTGCTCGGGAGCGTAGCCGAGAGAGCTGCGCAAGCGGTTGACTATTTCGAGAGTCTGTTTGGCCCGTTTCCATATCCCCGCCTTGCTATCTCACAGATTCCAGGTAACTTCGGACAGGGCTGGCCGGAACTTGTCTACCTCCCCACCCTCTCGTTCTTACGGAAATCGGAACGCTACGACCTCGGTTTGGCGGAAAAGGACGAAGACGCTCTTGGCCACGTCATGGTGGTGCACGAGATTGCCCACCAATGGTGGGGCAACCTGTTGGGTTGGAAAACCTACCATGACCAGTGGCTTTCCGAAGGACTCGCGACCTATGCGGCGGCACTTGACCTTTGCAGGCAAAAGGATGGAATTCACCGATTCCACGAACTCCTGGCAAGTTACAGACTTGACCTCCTTGGCAAGACCGGCAGCGGGATCAGCAATGAAGCCAGTGGCCCCATCTGGCTCGGCCGGCGGCTCTCCAGTTCTCTTGCTCCCGACGGATACGACAATGTTGTGTACAAAAAGGCGTGCTGGGTTCTGCACATGCTGCGCGGGCTGATGAGAGACCCTTCCACTGGGTCCGACGAGAGGTTCTTCAGGATGCTCCGTGATTTTGTCGAGACCTATCAGGGAAAGAACGTTTCAACCGAGGATTTCATCAAGTGTGCAGAGAAGCACATGACTCGCGCGAGCGACCTCGAACACAATCAGCGGCTAAATTGGTTCTTTAACGAGTGGGTGTATGGGACCGGAGTGCCGGCTTACAAAATCCAATGGAATGTGAAACCGCTCTCTGCCAGAAAATTCCTGGTTGAGGGGGACATTACACAAGGCGGGGCGCCGGACGATTTCGAAATGCTGGTGCCCGTGGTGGCCGAGGTGGGGAAGGGCAGGAAAGTCGCGCTGGGCAGCGTTCCCGTCGCGGGCGACAGCGGCCGGTTCAGGTTTATCACTGCGGAAAGCCCAAGGCGCGTGGAAATTGACGAAGATAACGTGCTCGCAACGTTTGTCCATTGAGGCGGCATTTGCGATTCAGGATAAATGCCGGGCTGCAGGTCTTGATTTTTGCCCTCTCCCATGGGAGGCCGTCTCGGAACTGGCGGAGTGCAGATCGGGGACGGGGGGTTGATCCCGCGCGCCAGGTGAAGGATCGAACGCCCGGGGCTGCTGCGGGCCGGAGGCCGGGGCGAGTTAAGCCGGGGCGAGTGGGGCGGCCGCCCAGCGCTGATACATCTTCCTCAAGTTGAACGCCGTGCACACCAGCGCCCACTGGGTCCGCACGTTTTCCAGCCCCCGCACCGTCCAGCGCCGGAAGCCCATCGCCTGTTTGATCAGGGCAAACACCGGTTCGATGATCGCCTTACGTTGCCGCAGCAGTTGGCGCCCCGCCGGATCGGCGCGTTTGACGCGTTGCCGTTCGCGCGCGGCGCGTGGCGGACTGATTTCGATCCTCCGTCCCCTCCGTCCCTGATTGCACAGCCCCCGCACCGGACACTGCGCGTACGCCGGACAACCATAACTGCGCACCGCCACTCGCGCTCCGCTCTTCTTCCTCAGACCCTTAAACTTCAGCCGCGCCCCTTGCGGACAGATCCCTTCGTCGCGTTCGGCGTCGTACTGAAAGTTCGCCGCCGCATACGCACCCCGCTTCACCCCACCTTGCTCCGGCCCCGGCGCCACCAGCACGGCGTAACCGCGCCCTTCCGCTTCCGTCAACTGTTGCGCCCTTGAGGATTGTCCGTCCGCCACCGTTTCCTTCGCCACCCCGCCCAGGTTCCGCTGCACTTCCTCCCGCATCGGCACCAACTGCTCGTGGTCCGTCTCCGCATTCACCGCCGTCTCCGCGACGATGATCCCCCCGTGCGCGTCCGCCACCGCCTGCGCGTTGTACGCCGGCTCTTTCCGCCCTTCGCACTTCATCACCCGCACCTCCGGTTCCCCCGGGTGCAGGTGATCCCGCCCCACCGCCTGCATTCTCGTCAGCGATTCCCGAATCGCCGCCCGTAATTGCTCCGCTTCCTGCAACCCTTCCGGCAGCCGGTACTCGCCCACCTCTTCGCGCTCGGCCGCTTCCACCGCCGCTGCCATCTCTGCGATCGACCCCTCCACCCGCGCCAGCGCTCTCTCTAAATCTTTCCGATGCTCCACCGTTCGCCCCGAGGCCACCGCCCGTATCTTCGTCCCGTCCACCGCGTGGCAGATCATTCCCACCAGCCCCTGCGCCGCCGCCACCTTCACCCCGGCTCGAAACACCTCCCGCAGCGCCTGCCGATTCTCCCGCCAGAACCGCCACAGCGTGTTGTGATCCGGCGCGTGCCGCCCCGTCAGCCACAGCAGTGACAGGTGCTCCCGGCACGCCCGCTCCAACTCCCGCGTCGAACGGATCCGCGCCAGATACCCGTACAACCACACCGCCAACAACAAGTCCGGCGCGTACGACGGCCGCCCTTCCTCGCTCTTCCGCCCCGCGAACCCCAGCCCCTCCAGATCCAGCGCCTCCACAAACGCCCGTATGAACCGCGCCGGATGATCCTCCGCTACCCACTCCTCCAAACTCTGCGGCAATAAATCCATCTGATCGTACTCTGCGTGTATTTCAGCCATGCCCTCTTTCACCGCATTCCTCTTGCCAGTCGCCCGCTGGTTTTGAGACGGCCTCCTCGGGAGAGGGTGCCTGAGGTACGAGGGCCGGCCTGCGCCTGCCGAAGAGGCGCCCGGAACCCGTAAATGGCTGGGGCTTCGGCCCCTGCGGATTCCAGCCTAAAGCCTCCGGCTCTCGCGGGGGATACTTACTTGATCCTCTTATACTCAACGAGGAGCGAGCCGGGGCAATCAGCAACTTCGGCTCTCAGGCGCTGAAGTTCAGCCCCCACGATTACAGTTTTCTTTGATGGCGCGTAAGTGGGGTAGAAGGTCACTTCGTATTCTCCCTTCGGCTCAATCTCATTCAGGGCAAAGTCGTAGCTGCCGTAAGGGGAGAGATGCCGGCGGAACGCCAGCACCATGCCGTCCTGATCAGCGGTCCTATGATATTGCAGCACACACCAATCTTCAGGATTCGTCGTAACTTCGTTGAGAGGATAGAAATTGCCAAAGAAGTACTTGCGTATGCGCTTTCCTTCCGCGATAGCCTGCTTGAGCTGGTCACGCGGATAGCTGGCAGGCCGGACGTCTTCGGCGAAGGAAATGCCGGCATTGAAACCGCTGCGAAACAAGTACGGGCTTGCTCCCATCTGGCCACTCGTGCTGAAAGGTACATAGCGACTAAGACCCGCAGTTATCACCTGATTCTGCAGGGCCGCCTGGTTGAAATCCAACTGCATGAGCGGAGATATGGTGGCGTCAGTTCGCCAGAGCGGAAGTGAACGCGAAGCGGTTTCGAGGTCGATACGCTGCCCGCCGCTCGCACAGTTATCAATGTATAGGTGAGGGAAGGCCTGGAGGATGTCGTCCCACATCTTGTACAGACCCTCCACGTAGAGGATTTCCGCCAGGCCGACGCGGTCTGGGTTCTGGGAATTCAGGAAATTCCAAAAGGGTCCAGGATCTATGTTGTAATCGATGCGTAGACAGTCAAGCCCG
>Ga0326728_10023394_pt1 | contig 11322 bp, 5 predicted proteins | sample MB3enrmetagenome_FD_207602 | JGI IMG/M metagenome (GOLD analysis project Ga0326728, IMG submission 207602) | Lab enriched peat soil microbial communities from McLean, Ithaca, NY, United States - MB31MN | ecosystem: Environmental > Terrestrial > Soil > Wetlands > Peat | place: USA: New York... | reverse complement strand
AGCTTCGCGGCCAAATCCTCGAGGGATTCGCCCAGCACGGCGCGGGAGCCAGTGTAAACGATATGGTCGGGTGTTAATGAGCCACCGGCCAACGTCTCCGCCCTCTCGTCACACGCCACGCCGGCCAACTCCGTATCATTCGTCAAGCGGGCGAAAGGAGCGCCTCCACGCGCCTCGCGCCAAGTGCGGCGCAACGAGACCATGGCCTTGCGTAAGGCCGCAGAATCCAGGCCAGAGGGTGCGCGCACCGGCGGCGCTTCCGGCAGGAAGTACCGCTCGCAACGTTTCACCCATTCATGGTGGAGAGCCATGCATGCTCGCGCCTCAGGAGCCGAGACGAGAAGGCCGTGGTTCTCCATGAAAATGACCACCGGGGGATGGTTGTGCTTCTTTTCGTAAGCCTCGGCAGCAGACTTGATGGTGGTGGCGAGGCGCCAGCCGGGATCGGTGTAGGGCACCCAGAGCGGCGGGAGTTCGTTCGCTGGTGTAATCTCCTCCAGGGCCTTCAACCCCGGCCCGCAGTTCAGGGCGTTGGCCGCAACGGGGTGGGTGTGGATGACTACCTTGCCGAGCAGGGCGTGGAGCGCGGTCTCGACGGACGGCCGCCCGCTACCGCCGCTGACTGCGGAGGACAGATGTTGCAGCACACGAGCCTCGCGGGCATTCGTCTCTAGCTGAGCAAGGTCCTTCCGATCGAAGATGCTCAGGACTCCAGCCGTGTCCACTTCCACCCAGCCGGCTGACTCACTCATCGCCGCGAGGGGCGTACCGCTGGCCTTGATGGCCATGGTCCGCCCGTCCTGAGATTTCACCGATGTGTTGCCGCCGCCCGCCTGGACGTAATCCGGATTGGCGCCGAGCGCGCGCGCGATGGCAATTAATTGCGCCAGAGATTCTTTATCCATCGTGGTAGTTGCTAATTCACTAGCGCTGTCATTCTGAGCCTCACTTGGCTGGAACCCAATTGCCCAACTCACTCGTTGGTAGCTGAGGTCACTTTGCCCACTGCGTCGTCGTAGTGCGGTGGGGTTAAACAGGTGCGGGGACAGGATGGGTGGGCAACTGTTCGCCCGCTCGCCCTGACCGAAAACCAGTGCCAACGAAAGCACACTATACACGTAAGCTCGTATAGATTCCAAGCGCATTACGCCACATGTGGAGCGCGGGCATCCTGCCCGCTGTGACGCGGGCACCTTGCCCGCCCCCTTCAGTTTCGGCCTGCCTTTTTTCCGACGACGGTAAGACTTCCTTGGTGCGGGAGCGAGACGCTCCCACCACAGCGGGCGAGACGCCCGCGCTCCAGCAGTCGCGAACTCGCGTGACCGCCTTCAAGCTAAGAGCCCCATGACCGTGTGACCCTCAGGTCTTGGAGAACCAGCATCGATTAACCACCTTTCTTTTCAATGACATTCCTGCCTTCCGCGGCTAAGTATCTGTGTTTTCAAGGACATTCCCGCTTTTCCCTGAGTTTTCCACAGCGGTGCTTTGTTTTCATAGAGATCCCCGCATTGCTCGTTCAATTTTGAAGAATTCTCTCTTGTTTTCCCTGCCAGGAAAGACTTATTGTCTGTGCCGCGGCAAGCCACAAGAGGGAACAGGGAATGGGGAATTGGGAATAGGGAAGAGCAGCTTTGCAGCATACATAGCGTTCCTGGCAAGCCCCTGACCTCCTGCCCAGCTTCAACGTATTATCCTAGCCTATGCTGCTCCGCTTGTCAAGCGACAGCGAATGTGTTTCGGTCCCTCCAAAGCGGTGTGCGGGGCGTTCTATAACCCGCGCAAGGCCACCTGTGGCGATTACTGGACGGATTGCTACGGCTATTGCGACTTCGAGGTGGAAGCGGACCCGTTTTCCGTGGCGGTGAATGGCACGGTGCAATTGAACGCCAAGGCCACGTATGCGGATGGCTCGGTGGTTACTTTCACCAGCAGTTCAAGTAGGTCCAGCAGTAGCAAGTCGGCGACGGTGGGCGCGCGCATATTCCTTCGGCGTGACGTAGCCGACGAGGAGCGACCTCTGAATTAGTGCCGCGTAAGGCCAGATGGTAACGCTGCGCAAACATGGGCTGCGAAGCGGAGCCCCTTCGCGGAACCTGCTTCCCTACAGCGCCACGCGGACAGTTTCCGGAAGACCAGCTAGAGATCGACCACTGATTTCAACTCGGTCTTGTCGAACCCTTGGTAGCCATCGTCAAAGACAATCGAGAACCTTCGCGCCTTGGCTAGCAGGTCGGTGTATTGCACTGGCTCTGCAAATTCAACCCTGGCGCCGTGGCGGACATAGAGCGGCAGCCTTGAGAGCGGGGATTTGATCTCCTTCAGTTGCTGTGGTCCTGTGAGTACCCCGCCATTCCAGAAATCCACCCATTTGGCTTCCGGCAGATAGACATTGCGCTGCCCCGACAAATTAAGCACCGGGCAAACCAAAAACGAGTCACCCAACATGTACTGGTCAGAAACTTCCCATGCTAGAGTATCGTCCGGCCAATCGATGACTAGCGACCGAAACATCGGATAACCGCTTCGACAGCACTGTTCGGCCTGAGTGAGAAGGTAGGGAAGCAGCGCGTAGCGGAAACGAAGCCATTGGCGCGCGATGTCGGAGACCGAGGGGTATTCCCAAGGCTCCCGGGGCGTCGAACCGTGGTAGCGGATATGGGAGGTGAAGGTTCCTACCTGGGTCCACCGAATGTAGAGTTCCGGGGAGGGCTTGGTCGTCATGAAGCGCGGGACCCCGTAGAAGCCCGGAACGTCATGACTCCAGAATCCGAATCCCGAAAGTCCCAGGTGCATGCCTCCGCAAATAGTGCCGGCCAGACCGTCAAAGGTGCACGCGCTGTCACCTCCCCAGTGGAGGGGATACCGCTGGCTGCCGGCCCAAGCTGACCTGGCCCATTCGATATTCTCCCCGGTCACTCGGTGGGTAATCTCCCATACAGCCCTCTGGTAGAGTAGTGGAAACAGATGACCGTATCTGGCGGCCGTAGCGTCTTTGTAAATGGCCCGGGTGTCGATGGACTCACCGAAATCCGCCTTAATGGCGGACGCGCCCATTTTCAGAAGCCGCTCCAGCATCCCCTCGTACCAGGTCACGGCGTCAGGGTTGGTGAAGTCGATGGTGTACCCCAGATCCACACCGCTGGTGGGGTCGGTGGGCTTTCCCACGAAGCCTTTCTCCAGAGCATATTTCCCCAGCGGCAGATCGCGAGTGATGTAGGGATACTGCCACAAGGAAACACGAAACCCTTGTTCGCGCATGCGCCGGAAAAAATCGGGGGGATCAGGAAACCGTTCCTTGGAAAATGTCCAATCGCATTTCCACTCCGTGGCGAACCATCCGGTATCCACATGCAGGACGTCAAAGGGGTATTGCTCCTTCCGGAGTCTGGCGGCAATCCCGCTCACTTCCTGGTCAGAATGATAGGTCATTCGGCTCATCCACGCACCGAAGGACCATACTGGCGGCATCTTGGGGAAGCCTGTAATGCTGCGGTAGTTGAAAAGGACTCGTTCGGGGGTGCCGCCACCGATGAAGAACATATCGAGACCGTCGTCCTCCGCTAGCCATTGCACCGCACGCGTGGAATGGTGGCCGATGTCAAGCCTCATTCGCGCTGTCGAGTGAGCGAACAGGCCGTAACGTCGAGAACTCACGAGGAAAGGGATGTTCTTGTACGCGCGCTCGTTGTTGACGCCCAAGGCGTCCACGTTGACCAAATCGATTTGCCTGCCGAACAAGTCGAGGCGATCAAAGCGTTCACCGGTCCCACAGAAATGCTCCCCGGGATGAAGATAGAGCGATATACCCATCGTCGCGGGGCCGCCCGCTCGATTGAGGAACAAGGCGGCGAATGAGTCCCACTCTCCGCGGGCCTCGACGAAGTGGTCCTGGCCTTGAAACTCGATGTTGACCGTCCCATCCGGTGAGATCACGGGGGCAAAATCGCCAGATCCGGTTTTGAACCGTGCCATGAGATCGGACGAGACCACCCACCCATTCTCATCCTTGCTCAGGCGAGCCGGTGTCTTCTTCATAGCGGGAGACCATTCGAGCATAGGGCTCTCGTCGGCCAATGGCCGATTAGTACGGGAAATGAGCATGCGCACAACCTGATCGCCGTACAGCCGGACGCGAATCCAAGCTGTACCGGCCTCGGTGCCGTCTCTGAGCTGGGGCGAGAGGGTGATGAGTGGTGCAGTGAAGAGAACGTCGCCATCCTCCTCAACAGCGGATGCAACACGGCCAATCCTGTAAAGCGTGTCCTTGGAAAGGTCGGCCTCCAGGACGTTTCTCAGATAGTTCTTCGCCTGCAACCAATCACGCTGGCCTACTCCCTGTTCCGGTGGGGCGGCCGCCTGTCCCGATCTCGACGCAACGCCAAGTACGGCTCCAGTTGCCGCCATCTTTTTAGTAAACTCCCTGCGATTATATCTATGTGTGCTCACAGATCCTCCTCCATGTTTCTCAGAGCTACAGTCGACCATACGCTTTCGTCAACATGCAAACATCCCCTCGCCCATGTATTCCGGTGGTCACTCGACTGCCCGCAAAGTTTCTTCCGCCCTTTTTTCCCAGGTCTTCCGAAGAGCTTCCGATTGCTCCAGGGCTTCGCGTGCCGCGCGCTCATCGCCGATCTTCTTGTAGAGCGTGTAAATCTGGTAGTGCAAAGATCCGTCGTGATCATCGGGCAGAGCCTGCTGCAATTCCTTTATGGCTTCGGGCGTGCGGCCTTGAGAGGCATAAATCTTGCCAAGCAATGCATGGACAAGAGGCAAATTGGATTGGGCTCCATGCAATGCAGCCTTGGCGTAAGGCTCAGCCTGGGCAAACTCTCGCTTGAAAGCCAGGATGTCCGCCATCATGAAGTTTGCTTGGGGATTCTGGGGCTCAAGCTGGAGAACTGTTTTCAGCTCCGGCAAAGCTTCATCATAGTGGAATAGACGGTAAGAAGTGGCAGCCAGTCCGAAGTGCGCGGACACGCCCAGCGGCTTGAGTTCAATCGCTTTGCGGTACTCGGCCTCCGCTTCGTTGAACTTTTTCCCGTCGCGGTAAACATCTCCAAGCATTACATGGACCGAGGGCGAATTTGGCTCAGCTAAATCAGCCTGGACCAAGGCATTCACAGCAAGAATCTCGCTCGCTTTGATTCGCCAGTACCATGCGGCAGGGCTCTTTACATCACTACTATCGATTGCTTGTTGGCTCGCCAGGAAGCTCGTCTGAAAGTCCCCGGAATCGTACGCACATTCAGCAAGGAGCAGGGAGTCTTGGAGGGCCAACCTCGGCAGTGCGGGCTTCAGGCTTTCTCGGCAAGCAGTGTACTTTCCCTCCGAGTAGAATTGAGCAACTCTCGTCTGGCTTATCCTCTGCTCCGCCCCATGGGGAACTGGCTGGGCGGAGCGAGTGAGAAAATTCGTGGATATCTCTGCGAGGCTCTCTATGGGATCCTTCTGCCATCGAGCCAGAGCTGCCAATAATGCTTGTCTAACGTCGTCGAGACCAGGTGCTTGATTGAGTCCCCTTTCTAGGCCTTCGATTTGCTCAGGACTCAAGCCCTCCCACACAATTGGGGCATTCGTCGAAAGAAAGTTGCGGTCGACCTCCCAGACTTTTGAAGCCTCGGCAATGGCCATGGTCGCATCCCCACGGCCAAGGGCGATGCGGGCGAGGCCAAAGCGAGCCATTAAACAGCGAGGAGCGTCCCTGAGCTCCTTCTGGAACTCCTGCTCCGCATCCGCAGATCTGCCTGATTGAATAAGGGCAAAACCGAAATCAGATCGGACGCAGGCGGGAGCGGGTTGGGCCTCGAGCAGCGGCCGGTATTTGGCAATGGCGTCGTTCAGCCGGCCTTCTTCGACGAAAGACTTCGCCCCCAAAGCCTGGAAGTAGGCAGAGCTTAGGTGGGCTTTCCCCATGCGCTCGACACCCTCGTCCTCCAAATTCAAATATGTCGAACCCAGACCCAACCAAGCGCGTGAGTCCGCAGGATTCAACCGCACGGCCTCGTTATAGGACATCCGAGCCTTTAGCAGGTCGCCCAATTTCGTGTATGCCTTCCCTAAACCTAATACTGCATTCGCATCGTGAGGATTGAGGTCATGTGCCCGTTCGAGATAGGGAACGGCCTCGCGGGGTTTTTCTACCTGCAACAAATCCAAGCCCAAGAACAAATTGGGGACAAAGAGCCGCGCGTCCTCCTGCAAGGCAGTACGAAACTCGGGGATCGCCACTGCGTATTCACCAAGCAGATGATGCATCAATCCCAAATTGGCGCGGACTTCCGCGGAGTGGGGCTCGGCCTTCAGCATTTCTTGATAAATCTGGGCAGCCGCACGGTAATCACCTTTATGTTGGGCCTCCTCAGCTCGCGCAGCAAGGTTCTCCTGGGCCTCCTGCGAATTGATCCCTGGCTGGCCCGTCAGACCTGGCGTGGTGAGGGGACCTGAAATAAAAACCAGCACCAATACCCTCGCACAAGCCCACAGGGAAGGCATCAACGCTGTTCTTGTGTTTAGGAACCCTCGGGGTGTTTTGTGGCGGCCTAATTCCAATTTACATAGCCCAACCCAGCAGATGCACGTTGTTATGGCCTGGACGCACACCAGCAGGTTCTGAACGTTCACCTAAAAGAATATATGAGATCCCTGGGGACTTTACTCAGTCCCCAGGGTTATCCAAAGCAAGGATATGGCATAGCCCGCCGCGCCTACCAGTAGAGCTTCAAAGCGAACTGGATGTCGCGAGGACGCATTGCCGAGGTGATGGTTCCAAACCCCGGACCCATGGTTTGATTGGGAGCAAAGAAGTTCACATTGTTAAAGGCATCGTAAAACTCACTCCGGAATTGAATGCGCAACTTCTCGGCCGGGTGCCACCACTTTTCGATCCCCAAGTCCCAATCCTTGATGCCCGGAGCCCTTAGGTTCGGCATGTAGCGTGGTACGCTGCCGAAGGTGAAGGCCGGGGCTGGGGCGAAGGCGTTCACGTTAAACCATTCATTGATGTTCGGGTTGGACACGTGCGGATTGCCAACGAGTTCGGGACGCTGGCCCGCATTGAACTGGCCAATCGTATTGTCGCTCGTCGTAATACTCAAGGGGAAGCCACTCTTGGCGGTGGTAATGCCAGACACTTGCCACCCCCCGAGTATGGCGTTGGCAACTCCATTCATATTCGAAGCAAAATGCTGACCGTGGCCCACTGGCAATTGGTAGACGTAGTTAACAACCAAGCTCTGTGGAATGTCATTGCCGTCGAGAGACTTTTCCGCAGAGAGGTCATAAGCGTTGCGGTCTGCTGCGGATCCGGCATTTGCCCATGTTCCTTCCCCTCCGTCATTATCAATAAACTTCGAGATGGTATAGGAGACTCCGATCTGCAAGCCATGAGCCCAGCGGTGCCGGAACGATATCTCGGCGGCGTTGTAATTCGAGAAGGAGCCCGGTGGCTGAGAGTTGGTTATGGAGCAATACTCAGGATAAGGCAACATCAACCGAAATGCCGGAACTGTGGGACTGTTAAGACCGCAACCGCTCGAGGTGATCGAGCCATAGAAGGGATTTTGAACCATCGCGGTCAAGGCGTTACCCTGAGCCAAATCCTGAGTCGGCAATTGATTCGCCTGCGTTCCGCCAAAGGGCAGCTTCACGCCGTGATTGCCCAGATAGGTTACGTCGATCATATCGTTCGATGTCAGGGCATATTGCAGGCCCGTCATCCACTGCTCCATGTAGGGCGTTGACCTGGTGTGTTGGAGAGCGGTCCCTACCCCATAACCCACATCCAGCAATCCGCCCAACGCCCGTCCGGTAGGCGAGATCAACCCGTTGGGAAAAGGATTGCTGATCAAGTTTAGCGGCGTGATGCCATCCACTGTGCCGACGTAAGGGGTGGCCTGCGAGTAACCGTCCGTTGATAGGCCCAGTTGATAGGATTGAATGTAGAACATCCCGAAGCCGGCCCGCATCACCAACTTGTTTGTCGCCTGATAGGCCAATCCAATCCGGGGTGCGAAGTTGTCCTTTTGGGCAATAAAAACATCCCGCGGGCCACCACCCCCCGCGAAGACCATTTCTCCCGGAACCGTGAACCCCACCTGTGTACTGATCGGGTTGGCGCCGCTGAAGTCGAACCATTGTGTCCTGTTGTACCGCTCTGTGGCGCCAGGCTGATAGTCGTAGCGTAGTCCTAGATTCAAGGTGAGCTTCCGGGTAGCCTTCCAATCGTCCTGGAAATACCAACCGTACATCTTCTTCATATCCGCCCCAAACGAATTGAGGGCGGTCCCAGGACCCCACCCATAAGCACTACCATTATCGCCGGTTCCCAGCAGGAAAGAAGCAAAGCCAAAGCCGGTGGCAGCGGGGCTCGTCGGGTCAGGGCCTTCGGTCATGCCCACGGGGAAGTGAAAGCCTGTCACCGCCATCCGGCCCCCGGTGTCCGCACTCGCGACTCCCATAAAGCCCATGGTCATCGTATGTCCGCCATGCATCTTGGTAAAGTCTACGGAGAAGCTTCCCACGTCTCGAGGGAACATGCCTTCACCTGCACCCGCGGACACCGATCCCGGTCCCAGGCCACCCATTCCATCGACCGCAATGCTAGGAAACTCGTTCGAAACACCGTCAAGGAATGCCGGCAACCCGAGTGTGGAAGGATTAAACGGGTAGGCCTGCATGACATTGCCCTCCGCCCACCGCGAGCCCCCCAAGTTCACGCTCATGACTAGTGTGGGACTAAAGCTCCGAGTGTAGTTGAAGGCCATGTCGTATCGATTGTCGAGGGCTTCACCTCCCCCTCCGCCTGGATCGGTGGCACCGTAAACATCTGCCCCAAGCGACTTGAATTCCCTTTTCTGTGACCAGCGCGCAAACAATCTCGACTTGTCGCTGATGTTCTGGTCAACCCGAATGGAATATTCTTCCGGCCAGTTTGATACGGCGGCAGCGGAGAATACGTAGTTGTTCACCAAGGCGTTTGAGGATGGGTTCGGCCAATATTGCAGGAAGTTGTGTGACACCGAATTGATCATGCCGGACAGATTATTGCCGGCAATGGGATCGCGAATGTAGCACGTTTTGGCGCCACCAGGGCACGCGACTGGCAGGCCCGAAACCGGATCCGTCCCGGCGTTGGTGAGCAGCCGGGTGGTGAAGGGATTGTAAATCTGACCCTGAAGAATAGGACGTCCCAAGGCGTCCGTGCCAATCTGTGAGCCGAGCAGCGCTGAGAAGTCTCCGCCACGCATGGCGGATGACGGGAGTGTGGTCGTAAACGTGGTGGGCGAGCTCTGGCGAAGGGCTTCGATGTCGCCAAATATGAAGGTCTTATCGCGTTTTTCGTAAAGTTTGGGGATATAGAGAGGTCCGCCGGCCGTTCCGCCGAATTGATTGCGTCTGAACAGCGCCCGGGGTATACCCGCCTTATTGGCGAAAAAGTTGTTGGCATCGAGGTCGGAGTTGCGGAGGAACTCCCACACGTCGCCGTGAAAGTCGCGGGTGCCGGATTTTGTAACGGCGTTCATGACGTTTCCAGTGCTCCATCCGTACTGAGCACTGAAACTATTCGTCTGCACTGCGAACTCTTGGGTATCGTCCACGGACGGGACGTACATGTAGCCACCCCAGTCGCCGCCGACGTCCCAGTGGCCATCCAGCAGGACGCCGGTCGTGCCGAATCGTCCGCCGCCAAAGTTCATGAAGTAGAAATCCTGGTCGGCCGTGTCTTGTTGCCCGGAGCCGTTAACCACTTGGTACTGCGAGCTGTTGTTCACGCTGGCATTCAGGGTAACAAGCACGAACACGTTTCGGGTATCGAGGGGAAGCTCAACGACCTGTTGCTGTGCGACGGTCATCCCCACATTGGCCGTTTCGGTGTTCAATATTTGGGCGCCAGCCGTCACGGTGACCTCTTGGGTGACAGCCCCGATCTGCAACTTCACATCTTCCGTAGCCGTTTGGCCAACTGTCAGGACGATTCCTGACTGGACATAAGTTTGGAAACCGCTCTTTTCGACCTTTAGCGCATATGCCCCCGGGCGCAACAACGTGAACGCGTAGGCGCCGTCTGGTTGCGTGGCGAGGGTTTGAGTGAATCCTTTTTCAGGGTCCGACAAAGTTAGCGTAGCTTCAGGCACGACACCACCCGTGCTGTCGTACACGAAGCCGCTCAGCGAGGCACTGAAAGCCTGAGCCTGGGCCAACGCTCTGGGCACGGTGGGACCAAGCAGTGTGAGCCCCAACAATGCAACGGTCGCAACCGCAAGCCTCGATCCGTGGTTGCAGACCAACAGATAATCAACGAATACTCGAAAAGCTCGTAAGCCTAATCGTCTCATCTCTGCCCTCCTCAAAGGCATTTTCTGTCTCGGGAATCAACCCGAGACCTTGGTCGAGCGAAGACCAAAACCCGACGCTTGGCCCAAGTGGGCCGACCACCAATTACAGCCTTCAAGCCGCAGCCCCCGCGCCGAAAGACGGGCCTGGGAAGATGGACACAGCAAGCTCCTGCCCCGGGGGCACTAAGCGGTGAGAAATGCCTCCTCCCCTATGCACGACTGCGGCAGCCATGGAGACTGGAACGGTCGCTTGTGACTTGTCAACGTAGCTTACAGTTTGATACAGTAAAGGGCCGAAGGGTCGAGTTGGGGCAGCGAGGTAAGTTCCATGGATGGAACAGTTGGGCCGCTGGAGTTCTCCAGCCGCCACAAAGAAGCCGCGCCCATTACAAAAGCGCAAAGAGCGGCAATCGTGCGCGAACTGGAAAGCATCCTGACTAGTAAGGTCTTTAGGGCGAGTAAGCGCTCCCAGCAATTCCTTTCCTATGTCGTTAACCAGACCCTTGACGGACACGCTGACCTTCTGAAAGAGCGAAGCATTGGTGTGGAGTTGTTTCATCGCGCCCCTAGCTACTCAACTGGGGATGACGGGGTGGTACGAGTCCAAGCAGGGGAGGTCCGGAGGAGGCTGGAACAGTTCTATCATGAGCAAGGTGGTTCCTCGCTGGTCCGCATTGAGCTTCCGGTGGGCTCTTATACGCCCCAGATTCGCTGGAATCGTGATGCGACTCCGATGGATCACGAAACTCCCCACCCGGCCAAGAACCACCGCAAGCTCCGGCTGGCGACCGTGACTGCGCTCGGCCTCGGCGTTGTGCTGGTCCTGGTGGTGATTTCGGCTCGCGTTCACTCCGCAAAGCCGTCGCGTTCCGCTCTCGACCAATTCTGGTCTCCGGTTTTTGCCACTTCGCAGCCAGTCCTGATCTGCGTGGCGAAACCTATCGTCTATCGCCCCTCGCTAAATCTCTATCGGACGTATTCAAAG
>Ga0326728_10023393_pt1 | contig 11322 bp, 9 predicted proteins | sample MB3enrmetagenome_FD_207602 | JGI IMG/M metagenome (GOLD analysis project Ga0326728, IMG submission 207602) | Lab enriched peat soil microbial communities from McLean, Ithaca, NY, United States - MB31MN | ecosystem: Environmental > Terrestrial > Soil > Wetlands > Peat | place: USA: New York... | reverse complement strand
AAGAGATTTTAATCTTCAATCCGGGTATTTCGTTACAGTTTGGGACAAAATCCCAAATCGCATCTTACTATCCCGTTAACCGCGAGGGGCGCCGCATACTCAATTTCATAAAAAGTTACTGTATTTCAAAATACAAAAAAAATCCCCATTCTGAGTCCGCCTGAGGCGGGCGAAGAATCTCCCTCTCTACTCGATAAGCTGGCAAGGCTGTATTCCTGCCTTCGCAGGAACGACATGTTAGTTACTTCCCGTAAACCGATTTGAATTTGTTGTTCAAATAATTAATCAAATCGGCATGGTCGAAGGGTTTGCCGGTAGCGTGTTTAATAAGCTCGGATGGCGTGTAGAGACAACCATATTTATGGATATGTTCGTTGAGCCACAGGCGCGGCACGGAAAATTGTCCCCGGCGGAGTGCTTCATCCAGAGATGGGATATCCCGGCGCATGGCAGCTTCGATTTGCGCTGCATAGGCAGACCCGAAGGAGTAAGTCGGGAAATAGCCGAAAGAGCCCCAGGACCAGTGCACATCCTGTAATACCCCGTGCGCATCGTCCGGCACGTCCACCCCGAGATACGATTGGTATTTCTGCCGCCAGACTTCAGGCAATTGCGCCGCATCAAGGGCACCGTTAAGCAGGTCGCGCTCAATCTCGAAACGGATAATGATATGCAGATGGTAGGTGAATTCGTCGGCGGCGGTGCGGATCAACGACGGTTCGACACGGTTGACAAACCGGTAGAAATCATCAAAACCGATGCCGGCGGTTTCGCTCTTGAAAATATCCTGAAATTTCGGGAACCAGTATTCCCAGAACGGGCGGCTGCGGGCGAGGTGATTTTCGTAAAAACGGCTCTGGCTTTCGTGGACGCTCATACTACCGGTGGTGCCGAGCGGTGTGCCGCGGTATTCGGGCAGCAGACCCTGCTCATAGATGCCGTGCCCCGATTCGTGCACGGTGGAGAAAAGCGCATCCAGCGGGTCTTGCAAATGGAAAGCAGTGGTGATGCGGACATCGCCGGTATCAATGCGGTTGGTGAAGGGATGCTCGGAAACATCGAGACGCCCGGCGTTATAATCGAACCCCAGCGCGGCGGAAACCTGCTGCCCGAAAACCCGCTGTTTTTCGATGTTAAAGGACGCGCCCTGAAATAAATCGCGGGACGGTTTGTTTTTGGCAGTTTTCACTTTCCGGAGGAGAGGAATCAGGGCGGCTTTGAGCTGCGTGAACAGGGCATCGCACTTCACCGAGGTCAAGCCCTCTTCGTATTTGTCCAGCAGGGCATCATAAGGATTTTGCGTCCCGCCGAGATATTTAGCCTCTTCGCGGCCGGTATCAATAATTTTCGCCAGGTTGGGGGCAAAGAACGCGTAATTACTCTCTCTTTTGGCTTTTTGCCAGACATCGAAAGATTCGCTGTAGAGCCGGGCTGCCCGGACGACAAATTCATCCGGCAGTTTGACGCCCCGGTCGTATTCGCGGCGCCATTCCCGCAGGTTAGCGGCTTCACCGGCGGACAGTTTGCCGCTCTGGGCGATTCCTAAAAGCTCGCCGAAGCGCGACTCGGTCAGTTTCCGGTGGTAAAGTTCAGCGGCAAACGAGACCATTTCGGCACGGGAGGCAGAACCGCCCGGAGGCATGTAGACTTCCTGGTCCCAACCGGCCAGGCTGCCGATGGCATTGATGCGGCTTAATTCACGGGAGCGTTCGACCAGTTCCTGATAGGCCTGAGCCGGAGTGATGTTATTTGAACGTGCAGAATTCATGAAAAACCTCCTGCCGAAACCGGATAGATTAACACAATTTCAATGATTTAAAAGTAACAGAATTATAACACAACAAACGAAGATTCAAGAATCAAGTATCAAGCTTCAAGAATAGAGTTGATGATGAACAAAAAACCAGTGTTTAATCATAAAGACTCGATTTTGTCAGGCAGTCGGTCAATACCGCCGAATTCCTGGACAACGATAGATTTGATGTGCCGTTTGATGCTTTCTTCAACATGAGTAATTGTCATTTGCTCAACGCCGCCGATACTTTCGCAGTCATCTTCCACCATAACATCCGGTAGCACTGCTTCGGCGATATCTTTGTAGGTCTGTTTCCCCTGCCGGAACAACAGACGGCCCTGGGGAAAGCCGTGCCTGTTCAGAACATTGCGAATGGCTTCAATTTCTGCCGGTTTTCTGCGGGAAGTGAGGTAAATAATTTCCGCCCCCGCTTTGGCCCAATGATTGAGTTTTGAGACCGAATTCCCAATCGGGATATAGGAGGCAAAATCATTTATTCCCGGGAAATGATTTTGTACCTGCTTGATGATTTCGTCGCGGGTGAGACCGGCGGCGCTTTGATGCATCAAAATCGTGCCTTCGGTAAAGATCAGGATTTTCATAGTGTTAATTTCCATTTGTAAGTCTATGATGTTAAGAACACTTGTGCTAATATTATATCACAGAAAAACATGGAATTTTACAACTGAAACCCGGTTATTTTCCGGCAAAACCGGGTCTAAAAAGTCGGGCGAACCGCCGGGATAAAGGGTATATTGAGATTAAGGGAGACGCGGAAAAATGGAATGGCCGGAAATAATGAATGCGGCGGTAGACTACATCGAGGCAAACATGGCGGGTGACATCGATATCGAAAAGGCAGCCAGAATAGCCTGCTGTTCTTCATTTCACTTCCGACGGATGTTTTATGCCTTCGCCGGGGTAACAGCGGCCGAATACGTGAGACAAAGAAGGATGACACTGGCGGCTAGAGAACTGTCATCTGAAAAAACCAAAGTTATCGATGCGGCGGTGAAGTACGGCTATGATTCGCCGGACGCGTTCACCCGGGCATTCCGCAATGTGCACGGTATCACACCAATGGCAGCGCGCGGGCCGGGGGTGATGCTGGCGGCATATCCGCGTATCTCCTTCATCACAAATATTAAGGGAGGCAATATTATGGACTATAGTATTATTGAGAAACCGGCATTTGATATCGTTGCCAAAGCGAGAAAATTTACTACCTTACAGGGCGAAAACTTCATCAAAATCCCACAATTCTGGGACGAAATGATGCAAAGCGAAAATGGATTTAAGGCACTGACGAAACTGACTCAGGATAAGACCGGTGCGGTTACCGGCGCCGGCAGCCTCGGCATCTGTATGATGGATGAAGTAAATGACAAATTCACCTATGCCATTGGTGTCGAAAAACCGGCAGCCAAAGCAGCACCGGCGGGTTTCGAAGTGATTCATATGCCAACAGCGACCTGGGCAATATTCGAATCGGTAGGCCCGATGCCCAAAGCTATCCAGACTGTCACGGTGAAGATATTCAAGGAATGGTTCCCATCGACCGGTTACGAACACGCCCCGATACCGGAATTGGAGGTTTACCTGCCGGGAAACCCGGACAATCAGGATTACCGCTGCCAGGTCTGGATACCCATTATTAAAAAAAGAAAATAGTAAACTAATAACAGGAAGGGCGGGGAAGTTGGATTCCCGCCCGTTATTCCTATTCTGGCTTTTGTCTCCGGAAATTTTTCTGCCACTGGGAAATTTTTTTCCATTTCTGCTTCTCTTCAAGCTTAGAAAAATCATTTTTCCGGGCTTCGAGATGCTGCACTTCCCGCTCGAGTTTCCGGAAATTCTCCAGGCGCCTGATATCCAGTGTACCTGACTCAATCGCCTGTTTAACGGCGCATCCCGGTTCGGAACGGTGGGTGCAATCCCGGAAACGGCATCCCTGCGCCAACAAATTGATATCCGGAAAAACCCCGGCTAAATCTTCCTCATCTCCCCACAGCTGCAATTCACGCATGCCGGGAGTATCGATGACATTTCCGCCGCCGGGCAGCATCAGCAATTCCTGGCCGACGGTCGTATGTCGGCCCTTAAAATCCGTCTCCCGCACCTCACTAACCTTGAGGCGCTCTGCTCCCAGCAGTGCATTGATGACTGAAGACTTGCCAACGCCGGATGAGCCGAGAAATACCGCCGTGCTCCCTTTGATGAGATATGGTTTTAGTCGTTCCAATCCGGCTGCCCGGGTAGCACTAACGGCTAAAACAGGGACTGCCGGCGCGATTTGCTTCACAACATTTATTTGTTCCGGTAAATCCGCACACAAATCCATTTTATTCAGGATGATTACCGGGGAAGCTTCGCTCGCCCGGGCTAAAGCGAGATAACGTTCAATCTTACCCGGATTCAGGCTTCGACTGCCATCAAGACTGCCGGTAATAAAAACAATATCGATATTAGCGGCAACAACCTGTTCGACAGTTTGGCTGCCGGAATACCGGCCCCTGCCGCCGGAAACCTGGCGGGAAATTTTACTTTTCCGCGGAAGTACCGCTTCAATGGTGTTATTTCCAGTGTTTATTCCCACCCAATCGCCGACGACAGGATACTTAACATCCCGGACCTCCTTTTCGAAATACCGATTTGAGATATATGCAATTTTTTCTCCGAATTCTCCGATGACGGGAAATGAATTCCGGGTTTTGCCGGTGACACGGGCCGGAACCAATTCCGCTCGATGTATTTGCCGGAAGCATGAGTCTAACACTATGTTCCAGCCTAATTCTGCTAAATCTACCATTTTATCGAAACTGCTGATAATTATTTAATAATAAGATACTTATCGAACTCCATCGGACAAAAAAGCCGCAGGTAACGATGCTCAGCGGCTTTTAGGAAGACATACCTCAGAATGAAAATTTGAGAAAATAAAAAAGCCGCCCCGGAAAGGAGCGGCTGCGATTATTTATTACAAAGGGAAAGACTAATCAGCCGTCAAACCGTCAGGGCATGAAAATATTTTGTTTGTGTTGAATCGTTCCGCAATCATCATACCCTCCTTGTAGTGCATTTGATTAATCTGTTTACGCCAGAAATAATAGCCCTATTCGTAATATCTGTCAAGAATTGGAGACGGAGACCATATAGGAAAAGTCATCACCGCAAAGATAATTATCTGACTATCATTGCGTCCCGGTGCGGTCCGACCGAAACGTATTTAATCGGCCTTTCCACCAGTCCTTCGATTCTTTCCACATATTTTTGGGCGGGGGCGGGCAGTTGCGTGAATTGACGGACTCCCCGGATATCTTCCTGCCAGCCTTGCATTTCCGTGTAGACCGGCTCAGCCTGAATCAATTCCGGCGTAATGGGGAAATTATCCAGTGTGCGTGAGCCGACGCTGTATGCTGTGCAAACTTTCAGTGTCTCCAGGCTGGAGAGGGAGTCCAGTTTCGTCAGGGCCAGTTCGGTGGCGCCGCTGACCTCCGCGCCGTATCTCGAAGCCACGGCGTCGAACCAGCCGATGCGCCGGGGCCGTCCGGTCAAAGCTCCGTACTCGAACGATGTTTCGCGGATTTGAACGGCCAGTTCGCCGTGAATTTCGGTCGTAAACGGGCCTTCGCCGACACAGGTCGAAAACGCCTTCATCACCCCGGTCACTTCCGGCAGTTCCCGGCTGAAATAGCCGGCGCCGACAGGCCCAAAACCGGCGATGGTCGAGGAGGAAGTGGGGTAGGGATAGATGCCGTATATAATATCTCTTAACGCCCCGAGCTGGCCTTCCAGCAAGACGCGTTTGCCGGATTTCCGCGCGTCTCCAAACAGCACGAGGCTGTCGCAGATGTGCGGTTTCAGGATTTCCCCATATTGCATGGCCCAACGCAAGGTCTCGTCAGGGTCGGCGGCAGGCTGGCCGTACACCTTTTCGAATATCTTATTTTTCAGCTGCAGGCAGCGTTCGATTTCCTGCTGCAAATATTCAGGATAAAATAACGCGCCGATTTGCACGCCGTATTTCATGTAGCGGTCGCCGTAAACCGGGGCGATGCCCTGCCGGGTCGAGCCGAAACCTGCCTGCCCCAGCCGAGCTTCTTCGTAGTTATCCTGCAAATTATGAAAGGGGAAACAAATCATGGCGCGGTCCGCGATTTTGTAATTGTCCGCATTAATTTCGATGCCGCGTTTTTGCAAACCTTCCATCTCGCGAACGGCCGCCTCCAGGTTGACGACCGTGCCGGGCCCCAGCAAATTCACCGTGTTCTTATAGAAAATCCCGGACGGTATCAGGTGCAGCTTAAAATTCCCGAAATCGTTCTCGATGGTATGACCGGCGTTGTTGCCGCCCTGAAACCGGACGACGAAATCGGCGTTTTTCGCGAAATAATCAACCATGCGGCCTTTGCCCTCATCCCCCCAGTTGACCCCGACGATAATGCGTAAAGACATGACGCCCCCCTGGATATTATAATTAACCCATTTTGTATCAGCTTCTTGGCCGTCACACGTTCATAAGCCGCCTGCCTTTTGTAAGTTCTTTTCAATCCTTTTACTGACATCTCCAATTTCTGCTTCAAATTGTTTCTTCGTTATCATTTCGTAAAGCCTGATGTATCTTTTACTCAGTTCCAGAACTAAATCTTCCGGCGCTTCCGGCAAAACTTTATCCCGATACGGGTCACAATGTTCTTTGAACCACAGCCTTAAGAATTCTTTATCAATATTTTCCGGCTCTTCTCCTTTTGCAATCCTTTCTTGATAAGTATCTTTTAGCCAGAATCTTGCCGAGTCCGGAGTGTGGATTTCGTCGATTAAATAAATTTTTCCCCGGTCGTCATATCCGAACTCGTATTTAGCGTCTACCAGGATGAGACCGTTTTTATCGGCCAACCTGCTTCCTCTGCTGAATAGTTTTAGGGCTTTTTCGGTAACATAATCCCATTGTTCCTGAGTCATTAATTTTCGTTTTACAATTTCTTCCGGAGAAATTTGTTCATCCTCTTCTGATTTTGTTGTTGGAGTTACGATGGGCTTTTCAAATTTCTGATTCTTTTGAAGGCCCTCAGGGAGTATGTTTCCGCAAAAATTTCTTTCACCTTTTTGGTAGGCTGTCCATGCTGAGGTACCGGTGACGCCTGTGATGTAGCCGCGCACCACAACCTCAACCGGGAAAACATTAAGATTTTTGCCTACAATCACATTCGGGTCAGGCACAGCGATGACATGGTTGGGAATAATATCCCCGGTTTTGTCAAACCAGAAAGCTGAAGTTTGCGTCAAAACCTGGCCTTTAAACGGAATTATGGCGAGATTTCTATCGAATGCGGACTGCCTGTCTGTGGATATCAGGAAAATTTTATCTTTAGAAACATAAACATCTCTTACTTTGCCTTGACATTTTTTACCAAGATTTTTAAAATCGGTCTCTCTTAAAGTAAACTTAATCTGGTTCATGATTACGTCATCGGATATCATTTTTGTTGCTCCTTATTGAGATTGTTATCCTGTCGGCTCTCACCCTAACCTTCTCCCTCGCGTACCTTGATAATCGTAAAGCCTGCGCAGTGCGGGAACAATGGATTATAAAGGATGCAGTGTGAGATTCAGTATCGGAATAGTGAGACCTGGTTGCAGCAGATAGATAACATTTTTATCCCGAAGTTGTTCAGAATATTAAGGTATTGCCCCTGGTGAGGTTTAATTTTTCCTATGAATCGAATTTCATGGTTGTTTTTGAGACAGGAACTTAAGATGGATTCCCGCTTTCGCGGGAACGACAGATGGAGATAAGGCAAACTCAAGGAGGTGGTGCGTGCATGGGACTTTTGTTTCGTGAAGTGCCTTGCCCCTCTCTCTAGCTCTCTCCCACTATACTCATGATCTTTGTCCTGAGTACCTCCGCGCATTTTGGTGAAATGCGCTCCGGGGGACGAGAGAACTAACCAAACGTTGTATAATGCATAGTGCGGTTGTGTTTTTGGGGTGTGGTTAATAAGGATGGTGCAGCTTGGATATTATCGACCTGGATAAACTGGCTTCGGAAATCGCCCGGAAGCACCTGCTGGAAAATGTCAGTTTCCGGGAGCTCGGCAAAATGTATTATACTTCACCGTCAACCATCCACCGCCGCCTCACGAAATGGCTGGCCGAAGGCCGTTTCGCACTGCAGGATAAAACCGCTACGAATAATGATGTGCGGGTGATTTCCCGGGACGACGGGCTGGGGGAAGAACTGGTACGGAAGACGGGGATATGGCGCGCCCGGGTAGTGCGGATTTCCGGTGTTGAAGAAGCTTATACGGAGCATTATCTGGAGAAGCCTGACAGCCAAAACGCGCAAGCCGCCTACCGGGCGAGTGATGAACTGCACCGCTGTCTGGGCGAAACGGCGGCGGAATTGATGCTGAACAACCTGCGCAGGAACATGACCATCGGTATTTCTTCAGGCCGGGGAGTAGGTTTTACCATCGAAGGTCTGAAACAGGTGGCGCGGCAAACCCCATCCTGGGCCAGCGGCTACGAAAGTATCCGGCTGGTTTCGCTTTGCGGGGGAGCGCATATCGGCACGTGGGAATATGCCGACAGCCGGGACTTCGATGCTGACGAGAATGTATTTTCATTATCTTCTTTATTAAAAATCCCGCGGCAGAATGTCTCCTACATGAGCGGCCCGATTTCCACGGATTCCAAAAGTCACCAGCCGGAGATAAACCCGAAGTTCAGCCTCGATATGGCGGTTATCGGTCTCGGCCAATTGAATACCCAGCACCACTATTTGCGCGATTATAATGATCTGCAATTGAAGGAAATGTCCGAACCAATCCGCCGGATAATAGAATGGCAGACCAGGAATCCCGAACTGCGGGACAGCGTGGCGGAAATCGTGCTGAGATTATATCCCAACGTAACGAAAAAATTGCCGGAAGAATTTCTGGAGACCATCCGCGAGACGAATAATAGTGTTTTAGCCATTACTCCCGAGAAGATTCAAAATGCCGGAGAAGTAATACTGGTGGCCGGCGGCAGACCAATCGTCAATGCTTTGCGGGGAGTCCTGACGGGAGGATATCCGTATGCGCCGCTGGACAAGAAAAATCTGACGCTGGTGACAGATGCCTGGACGGCTGAAACGATGCTGAAAATGACCGCCGAACAGTAGGGAATTTCATAATACATCCCACCCCTCCGACAAAACCGGCACTTTCCAGGCCGGGTCGGGCCGCCATTTTTCCCAGCTGTTGAAAATCGACTTGCCGGACATTATCATGTCCCGGACTTCTTCGCCTTTCGCATACAATGCTTTAGCTGTCTCCGGTGAAATCAACCCGGCCTCGACGACTTCCTGCAGTTCATCCTCGTCTTCCCAGTGCCAGTCCTTTAGATTGGGATCAACAATTACGTCCAGTAACATATCTGTGCAGTCAAACCCGATTAATGTGCGGCGTAGCGGATTTGCAGGGTCTTCCAGATTGATGTACCAGTCCCGCCGGCGGTCATCGGCGCTATTGCGCAAAAGTACCGAATAATATTCGCCTGGAATAACCAGTTTGAGATAACTGTAGAAGTTTCCCGTATGTCCTTCTCCAAGTGTCCATTGCTTGTTGATACGCTGGTCTGGGATGCCATTTTTAACTCGTACCGGCAGGTGCTTCATCCATCGAATGTCTTTAGGGATGTGCAAGGCAATCAGTTCGGCATTATCCTGCACCACAATCATCGGCCGGGCTGTCCAGATTTTCCCGGCCCAGGTTTCCCGCAGCACAATATTTTCGCCGGTCCGGAATGTTGATGTCTTTGTCATGCTAATGATACCAGCCTTTGCCCTGCAGCCAGCCGCGTACGTAGCCGGCCTGCCCGACATGCAGGAATCCCTGCTGAATAACGCCTTTAATGCGGCCTGAAACAGGGGCCGTATTTTTAAAAGTGGGGCTGTAGGTTTGCCTGTCCAGTTCCCTCTTCCGTCAGTCTGGTATTGATGTATTTTTCGATTTTTAGCAGGATGGCATGGTGGTAGGCCAGAATCACCGCCGCCTCGGGGGATTGGAGGGCCCTGGCCTGTTCCGTGGTATGCCCCACGCCGGTCTCGCCGGGGTCAGGGGCGCGGTTGAATTTAACGTGCCATTTTTCCGAGATCCAGAGCTGTTCTTCGCCCATCAGTTCGGACATGTTGCGGTCGTGGGAGCGGGTGAGGTGCCAGGCCAGCCAACCGATGCTGTTGCAGTCGGGCGCGGGCTGCGTGTTCAGGTCTTCGACGGTCAAACCCTTCAAAACCTGCCCCAGTTCATCCTCGATTCTCAGAAATTCGTCCATCACAAACTGCTGCCATTTCATCGCCGACCCCCTTATCGCAAATTACCGGCGTTATATTTTCATTTACATCGGGTTGCCCTGAAAGATTTCGGCAATGATACGTTTTACCTGCCCGTACTGCTTATCGCTCAAAATCAGCGACCCGTCGCGACCAATATCCGGCGCTTCGGTCACACTGAATATCCTCTCTTTAAGCCGGGTTTGCGCTTTGATGCCCGCCGGGAAATCCGGCACAATCCCGATGGCTTTCTTGATATCCTCGGGGAATTTCCCCGGCTCGGCGGTTTCGTAGATTGCCGCCAGCTTGTCGTGTTTGCCATGCAGATAAGTGTCCAGCGTCCGCCAGCCGACCGCGCCGTGCGGTTCGATGACGATGCCGGAAAGGTCATATACTTCCTTAATCGCTTTGTAGTGGTCGGCGTTTTTCACGCTGACGGAATACAAATCTTTGCGCATGCTCTCCAGGTCGGGGACAACATCCAGCACCCCTTCCTGCGTCACGCGGCCAGTTTTATCGCGCTCGTCATAAATGTGCCCGCCGTAAAAATCCACCAGCCGCGCAAAATTACTGGGATTGGAGACGTTCATCGCACTGGAAGGCGATTGTATCGTCGGCTTTTTATTGAATTTCCCCGTTTTCAGAAATTCGGGGAATTCCGCGTTTTCATTGACGCCGCACAATATTTTGGTTACGGGCAGGCCCATTTCCCGGGCAATGACGGTGCCCATCATGTCCCCGAAATTGCCCGAAGGGATGGATAAGATAATCGGTTCGCCGTGTTCGGCAATGCGGGAGTAGATATAAAACGGATAGACCACCTGCGGCAGCAGCCGCCCCAGGCTGATGGAATTGGCGGAAGTAAGATAATTCGGGTCGTTGAACAGTTTTTCGGCAAAAGCACGGTCCCCCAGCAGCCGTTTGGCGATGGCCTGGCAGACATCGAAGTCCCCGTTCACTTCGAAGGCGTAAATATTGCCCTTCAGAGTGGTCAGCTGCCTTCTTTGCTGCGCGGAAATATTGCCCCGCGGGTACAGGATGATATTCGAAACCTGTTTCAGGCCGTGCAGGGCCGCCGCAACCGCGCCGCCGGTATCGCCGCTGGTGGCGACAATCACGATTCTTTTCCGGCCTTCCTCTTTCAGGAAATACTCCAGCGTCCGCCCCAAAAATCTGGCCGCGAAGTCTTTGAAGGAGTAGGTGGGGCCCTTGG
>Ga0326728_10023391_pt1 | contig 11324 bp, 8 predicted proteins | sample MB3enrmetagenome_FD_207602 | JGI IMG/M metagenome (GOLD analysis project Ga0326728, IMG submission 207602) | Lab enriched peat soil microbial communities from McLean, Ithaca, NY, United States - MB31MN | ecosystem: Environmental > Terrestrial > Soil > Wetlands > Peat | place: USA: New York... | reverse complement strand
AAGGTTATACGAAGAAATTCAGCGTCAAAAAGCTGAAGAAGAAAAAAGAATTAATGTCCTCTTAAAACAAGTAAATTCATGGTCTCAAAGCGATGCAATTAAAAATTTCATTAATCATGTGAAGACTGCTGCTATCGAGAGATATGGGAAAATTGAAGAGGAGAGCGATCTAGGAAAGTGGCTGACATGGGCAAATCTTCAGGCCCAGCGGCTTGATCCAATTTCGGAACTCATATGTGCTAACAAATATTTGGATTGAAATAAGTCAATCATTCTTATCCCTGATTGAAGGCATCCTGAAACCGACGGACCACATCGATGATTTCATCAAAGTCAGGCACATCACCAAAAAACATTTCCGCACGCATGGCATTATAATCCTGCCGCCATGCTGCAAGTTGATCTTCCCGTGGCATAAGGCAAAGTGAGCCTGGCCTGAGAGTATTGTAGTCCATCCAATTTTGATTGAAAAATATAGAGCGGTGTTCAGCTATGCCCGCGAATAGATCGGGATTCTGAATAGCTCGCTTCGCAATGCCTTTTTTGATTAAACACCATAGGTCGTAATAGTGCCGTGCAAGACGTGCTTTTCTGTGTTTCGAAGCAGGCCGGAAAGTTTCTTCATGTAACAGCATAGCCTTCTCCCAAAATGTTCTTTCCGGAGCAACTGCCTTGACCGGAAATTTATCAGTAATAAATATTTCAGAAAACGCGTCTGACAGATACGGTTTAATAAGTGGAGATTCATTAGGCCATGTATCTGATCTAGCCCCAAGTTCAATCTTAACTCGGGGATGCAAATAAGGTGAACTGCTTATTGTAGTTCCCGGATATTCAAATAACAAAGTTTGCCCATCAGGATCTTCTTCTGGGGAGGCAATATTCAGAGACCATTTTTTATCAGCAGGTAGTGCATCACTAAGATATTTTTCCAGCTTAGGCTTCAGCTCGATATAAATGCGTGAACGACAAATTTCTTTAAGATTCTCCAGACTATTTTTTCTCTTCTTCTTACTTGGCTCTTTTTCAGGACTTTTGTCGCCGCTGAAACCTAAGAAATCGCGATTGATCACGATATCAATATCTTCGGAAAACCGCTCAATCAGACCCCAGCATTTGGATAATGACGTACCACCCTTAAAAACCAATTGGTTGCCCCATTCCGGGAGAGAAAACAGTTTCCATAATATCCAGCAAACCCAAAAGTCTTTTTCGATGCTTGCTGGCGGTAAACGAAGATGAGATTGGGCTTGTTCAAAATAAAGCCGCATCTCATCATTAGACTTTTTAATGAAAGTATCCACTATTCAAACACCGTTGGGCTTGGCAATATTCCGCATGATATCAGCAATCCAGGCGGGAGCATATTTCAGGTCTTTTATAAGCTGTTTCTTATCATCGTCACTTATACGTCTTTTAAGTTTCTTAATAACAGATTGATCTGTGTGCTTTTGGCCGAGATGTCTTAAGGCTTGTGTGACCAGTCCGCTAATCCTACCGGCAGTGGCCATATTGCGAGGGGTTGTACGCTTAAGAATAATTTCCTGTTTGTCCAATTGAATATGTTTCGATGGGCCATCCGTTAAAAATAAAACCTTCATGGGTATCTGATCAGAAAGACCAAGAAGATTTGCCGCATATGCACCGGAAGGTTGCAAGCGGGTAGCATCTCGGCCTTTCAATGCCTGAGCTATGTCGTCTATGGAGGGAGACAGAATTCCAAATTGATCATGTTTGCGAGGGTAATCATAAAGTCCACGCGCCAAACGACGTATTGTGCCTTTACGTGAAAGTCTGGTAAGAACTGTACCTATGACACGCGGATCTCCCAATGACGAGAATATTATTGGAGTAAATACAAAACCCCTACCGTGACCATATATAATAGAAACTACTTTGTTATCAATGCTATTCATACATTATCCATATTAATTATGATGAAAATACTATACAATATTTTCATCATAATTCAATTCATTTTTACTCATCATGATGGTCAGTATTTATTCGATTTTCATTCGTTCGGTCTATAGTATCATCCAAGATCATTACGAATCCCTGCCATGGGAATAATTGTACCTGTCCCGTTTATTTCTGAATCGAGCCAGTGAAATGGAGAACACCTGTTCGCCGATTTTCAATTGGTAATAATTGTACCTAACTCATAAAGACCTTCTTTGAGTCTATGAACCTTACAAAAAGTGTTATCCATGACCAAACAATCTTTTACCTATCTCCCCGTTCGCTCAAACTTGCCAAATTCAATAATCATTCGAAATTTCGTTTTCCCAATGATTTGTTCATTATAATAGCACTATTCAATATTTTAAAAAGAGCGAATCTCCCACCAGTCGTATGCGTCTGTTTTTAGCTTTATATTTTTCAACAATCCCTTTTCTTTCTAACACGCCAAGATTTCTCATTACTCGTTTTTCAAATTCTAAGCGGGGATTACCCCTTGTCAGCACACCCAATTCTTTTAGAACACGGCCGGTAAGTGATTCCAATGTGCAAGAATAATTTGGGCATTTTTTAAGAGATTTAATAATGGCATTTTGAATATCAAATGGTGGCATTTTCTCGGCCTTTTTACTAAGGGTTCGAGCATATTCCAGCACGCGATCAAGTCTACCGTCACTAGGCTTAACCATCTGAGAATCCACTATTGCTTCTTCATCTATACTATCCTCAGGATTTTCCTGATATTCATTTTCTGTATTTGCTTTATGTTTAGGCTCATCTGAAGTCGATTCATTGTCCGAATGTTTTTGTTCTGACTCCCATTTATGACATGGTGTTATTTTCAGTTTTTCGAGGGTTTCCCATAAATCGGTAAGTGCACTATCTGGATTCCTGTAAAAATCGCGACCACGGATTCTACAAAATATCCAACCACATCGAATTAAATTTCGTTGACGTGCATTGTCATACTCATATCTATCCGGTCCGTGCCATTTATCGCCATCGCATTCGACAGCGAGTTGTCCTTTCATGCCTTCAACGACCAAGTCAATTCGATAACCATAGTTAGGAATATGATATTGCGGCAGAACACGATAACCACGGTCAATTATCTTGATGAATACATCAACTTCAAACCAGCTATCAAAAGGAAGTGAATTATCATGATCACGGGGTTTCATTACCCGCAATAAATTATTCATAGACATTCGTCTTAGTTCTGCGATATTCGTCTCACCGATTGGTTCTGGTTGTATGACTTTAGGATTCAGACAATATTCTAAAAGCTTATACCTTAAACAATCAGGCCTAAGATCGTTCAGTGAAGCGCTATGAAATAGCCATACCTGATCACGTGCGCGACTAGCTGAAACATTAAAACGCCTTTTGGTATCTGCATCACGGAACATTCTACATAATTGCCCATTCTGAGGTGCATCTACCATGCTCAAAAAAATCACATCCCTTTCATCGCCCTGGAAATCATATGGTCGCCCACATATTAAACGACGCTTTTCTATTTCCTCGGCACCAATCCCATCCTTGCCCAAAAGCAAACGATTGATCACTTCGGCTTGTCGTGTCCCCATTAAACTTATAATGCCAAAAGTTTTACCTTCATATGTTGGGTCTTCACAACAATCAGCGATTTGTGCAACAATCGCTTCTGCCTCTGGTAAATTTTCAATATCATCAGATGATCCTTTACGATAACCATTTTCAACGAATGTAGTCCGAACAGGTTCCAACCTGGAAGCACCATGTTGCCTTAATGGAATCAACGGTTCAGTAGTATATGAGAGATTGTTTGAAAATTGGATTATCTCCGGCATACAGCGGAAATGCTCTCTTAGTCTTATGCGGTCCGGAAACCTCAACTCCGCTTGAGAGAAAAGACTACCTTCCAAATCAAGAGCCTCCTTGTGTGGAATATCTCGAAGGTGCTTGCGACTAAGATACAAGACTTGATCGCGATCAACACCCACATGCATAGGTGTTATCTGTTTGTCATCACCGACAACAATAATCTTATCAGCAATGTAATTTAAAAGGAGTGCTTCAGGTCCAGACTGACTTGCTTCGTCGATGATCACAATGTCAAATTGGTGTTTTCGTGGTCGAATGGTTTGAACTACTTGATAAAGAGGCATAACCCAACCGGGAATAGCTCCTCGACATTCGTCGAGTTTTTGCCTAGCGGTTTCCCTATATGTTTCTACATATTTCCCTGTGCCACCTCTAATTTTTTTAATTGCCTGTTGCCATGCGATGAGTGCCATTCGTTCTTTTTCACCGAGATTCGCAATGCAATGTTGCCATGCTTTTGATGCTGCCAGATTCTTCAATGCATCTCGTTCCTGCACAACCGAACTTTCAAGCATACGTTGGATTTGTTTAGGATGCTCTTTGTCGCTAAATTCACCCAACCAGCGATCTGTCTTGGCCCAAATATAAGCGGCATTGAAGTTCAAAAAGTGATTATCCCAGCTTGTATCAGTATAGGATTCATCATAGATTTCAAAAGTTCTCGGTGCACATTTCTGAAAACGTAAGTGAACTTCTTGAGCGTATTCGTTGTCGTTAGCCCAATTGTGAAGCGCAGACAAGGAATCATACGTTTCACGATAAAGTATATTATCCCTTTTATTAACGGCCTGTAATAATTTTTCGGTTGAAGCATGGCTATTACCAGAATTGATGAATGCCATAATTGCTTCGGCAAGAGGAACAAAAGCTTTCTGTGTAGTCTCAAAGTCCTCTTCGAGATTTACAGCATCAATGACTCTGGCAAAGTCTTTTATTTCCTCATGAGAGTGCCATACAGGGAAATGAATACTTGGAATATGCTGGCATATATTACGCACATTTTCGATTTCTTCATGAATCGTCAGTGCATACTCTATTGGTTCGCATAGGTCTCTATATGCTGAACACTGAAGGATTTCATTTCCAGTCGGGGGTTGTGTGATGTTCTTCCATAAATCACCGAGAGTTTTGATTCTTGTCGTAATATCGATCCATGCTAAAAGCTGGTTGAGTGTTGTTACATTATCGCACGCTTTACCATTTACTTTTACGGTTTTTATTAGGTAAAGCCCTTCTTTTACGACTCCTCCCCTGAAAATCCAGAAACCAAGCCCCTTGCCGATTTCTAGGTGTTCCTTGAGGGCAATCGCATGTTCTTTCACTAATACGAGATCTTTGGCATCCAATCCCATAACATCTAATGTTTCGTATTGATTAAGCAGGTTTTCAATATGTTTAATGTGATCGAGAGTTGAAGTAAGAATTTGCCGCCATACTCTGTCCTGATCTCCCGAAATCTCGCGGGATGCGCGTTCTGCCCATGAATGAAAATGTTTTGAAAGGGTATCTTGCTTTGCTAGTATCGATTCTATAATTAATTTTACAGAATTCCTATTGATTCGATCAAGCACGGTCAATTGAGAATAACCACGGTAACTGCGCTTATCTTGTGCCTCGTTTGATGAAAGACCAGCTCTTTGCTCATCGTTGATAAGAAGGGAAAACTCATCGGGCTTAATCAGCTTATCTATGGGGCATAAGTGGTATTTGAGTTGCTCTTTAAGCTCGGGAGTAAATTCCCTATCTATCTTTAACATCTTCAGTAATTCATCTGTTGAAACTACGGGATCAGTTTCTTCACTTGGCTTATCAACAAACCACTGATATTTATCTCGTTCCTGATTAATCTGTTGCGCTATCTGCTGAAGAGTTCCAGAGTAGCAATTAAACAATAATGAATGCTGGTAAACATCAGATTCTTTGCAGGCATGAAGATCATGTCGCAGTTTTGCCTGCTTTTCGCGCTCAGCATTCAGTTGCAACATGTATTGTTCAATCAGTTTACTTTCCCGCGTTTCATTCCAGTTTGCTTTTCGTTGAGTGATCCCTGATACGGATTTCTCAAGTGCTGTTTGCGAGTCAGGTCCAGACCCTAGCCAGACAACACATAACTCTTCAATTTCTGGAATGTCATTATGTAATTTGTGACGCAGAACTTCAAGAGCACGAGGTGTTTCACTTGTTACAAGTATTCTCTTGCCCCTGGCAAGAAAATGAGCAATGAGGTTACAGATCGTGTGTGATTTACCTGTGCCCGGTGGTCCTTGAACAAGAACTCCATGTTTATATTCAATTTTCTGGGCAATTCGCTTTTGTTCTTCGTTTGCTGGGAGCGGAAAATAAAGTTCACTATCAGACAATGTTGATGATGAGTAATTCTTTTCTGGTTGTACACTATTTTTATCCACTTCCGTAGGGTCATCAACGATTTCAATTATCCGTCTAATATTTTCTGGTATTTCTTCACCTTCATTAAGTTGATCAATTATCTGACGATAAAAATCTTCAAATGTCCTATGTGTTCTCTTGCGAAGAATTAAAGCTGGCGCTATTCTGACAAAAGGTGTTTCTGATGTACCACCTATATGATCTAATGATGAACTGTAGTTCCCCGCAATCGGAAGTGAGTTAGAAAAACCGCGTAAAACACGTTCGAGCGCAGCAGCATTCCATGGATCGCCATCAAGTTCAATTACATCATTTTCAATCTCATTTAGGTTTGTCGGATTTGGCCTGTCTGTCGTTTCAAGCATACTGCAGTCTAGAAAAGGGTTGGAGCCATCGAGCGCAGGAACAACGCTCATTATTCCTCTAATTCTGTTAAATTCAATCCGTGCTTGGATAGTTAAGATATGACGTTTGATTTCTCCACTGTTCGGAGATTTCCACAAAAGAAGTCCGGTTCCGACAATTATCTCATATTGTTCGCCAAATTTTTCTTGCCTTTGATAAATATTAAATAGCTGGTTATATGCCTTTTGAACCTTTTGCAATTCCCTGTCTTCTATTGCCCAAGGTTTCCATTTCGTTTCAATATATTCTACTAATTTATCAAATAGTTGTGGATAATCATTAATTGATATAAACTCATTATGGTCTGCAGTTTCGGATTCATTTTGAACTGACGAGAGTGGAATCTCTTCATAGAATCCGGGTTCACTCAAAGAGGAATCTATAAGTTCCTCATCTTTAACCCATGGCTCCAACTCATCTGGCAACTCTGGATGGCTCTTAATTGTTGGTTTTCGGACTTCGATCCATATGTTGGATTGTTGTCCTGAAATTTGGAGAGATGAATCTGTCAGATTCCAGATCGAACATCTACATAATTTATGATGCGGCACATCATTAAACCAAAAAACATGATCGTATGACGCGATATTACGGATTTGTGTTGAACGTAAAGCACAGAGTTCCTTTAGATATGTAAAAAGCTGAATAGTCTTATCATACTGAGAAGACATAACGGTGACTCCATCTGTTTCAGATCGATCCATAATAACACCATTAGTTGGGATGCTTATTATCTTTCTGCCCTTTTCATATACGGGCAATTAATACACGAACTTCGCTTTTCACAATATTTAAATAATAGCACTATTTATTATTTTTAAAAGAGGAATTTAAGAAGTATCATTGATTATGGATTGAAAGAAAGTATATTTGACAAGGATAATAATTTGTTTTTTACAGGAAGTGCTTTGCATTCTACGCAAAGATCAAATATATTATTAAGACATTGCGCGTTTCGACCGATATTTAATAAATCTATCGATTGAAAAATTATAATACTTTATTTTGCAAGAGTGGACATTTGCCAAAGGCTATCATCAGATATTTTTTTAAAAATAAAAATCTTGATAACCTAAATTGAAAATAATTATTGATGTAATAACTGCGCTTAACAAACCGGAGGTAATCAAAATCCACTTGAACATTTTCATATTCATTTGAAAAAAACTAATCCAGGTTTCAAATTTCTTAAATGATTTTTTGTCATATTTGTTGTCCATAATTCATTCAATTTTATATCGCGAGTTTTCCTGTCTTTCTATAATTGTCCAAATTTTCTTTCGCGTTATTAAAAATTTCCACCCAGGAATCCATACCTTTCTCCTGACGAATATAGTCGGCAATAATTGTAGAATTAAAAATGAGCAGGTCCCTTAATGATTTAATATTGCCATCCATTTTTTGTAAATCTAAGATCATTTTTTCTTTGTCTTCCTGTTCGTAAGCAAATATTATTTTTTGCCGGATTAATTCCGACAGCGAACATTTTTTATCTTCTGCTTCCTTATCCATTCTTGCTCTTAACTCACCAATTATTTTAGCGCCGATAATTTCTCCCATGTTTAAACCTCATATGAATATGTTTTTATTGTAAAATTATCCTATTTTTTGCCTGCTTCTTTAAATGGTTATTAAATAATTATTAAAACTTAATATTTAAATAATATCATATAGTTAATCAATTTTCGCTCTTGGATCACGGTTTATTCGGCTCCAAAAACCTCTTTCACGTTTAAACCCCATATGCGCATGTTATCATTAATAAATTGTCTTGTTTTTTCTTTGCTGCTTTAAATAATATTTAAAGCTTAATATTTAATCATATCAGGTACTAATGGCCATTTTTCTTTACCGCTTTTAAATTGTGGCAGAATTTTTCTGCGTAGGGTCTCCCGTAGCGAACCCGTGTACTCTTCCATTAAGCACCCACCTAAGTTTTTCACTCCCTAACTTCAAACAGGCAATTACGAAGTGTCCTTTTCTCTCTCGAAAGAATTACTGCTCTGAGGCATTTGCTCTGTGGCGTGTCTATCTTTTTCTATCCGGGATAAATCTTTATGCCACTTAAAATCTTTCGTGCTGCCGCGTGTCCAATTATTTTTCATCCTGATTAATAGTTTCCGTTTTGCCTGATTGCTTTTTTTCTGCTCTGCCTGTGATTCAAAATATCTCTGCATTGCTTCTTCAATTCGTTTTATCCGATTTCTTTGTGCCATACTTTCACCATACTTTTGTGTTTTAAAAAATACAGTTCTTTATTTTAGAATAGAACTGTCACCTTATAATAAGGGTGACAGTTCTAATTCTAAATTCTTATTTGAACTGTTAGAAAATTTAGAAACGTTACGGCAGTTCTAAAATATTTGACCGTTCTATTTTTCATTATGCTGCTTTCCAATTATGATCCATTTTTTATGAACGCCCCGGCCTCTTTCATCTCGTATTAAAAGATGCGGATTTCCTCCAGCCGTTGCCCAAGACAAAAAGTCTCTGATCCGGTTATCACTCAATGCAGTTTGTTTTTTGAATGCCATCTTAAATGGTCCAACTTCCATTTCATCATTTTCCAGAATTGATTCTGCAATCGGTAAATATGTCGATAGTGCCGGCGGTGCCGGTTTTGTTTTGGATGTTTTCTTTTCCGGCAAAATATCATCAGCCAGCCGGAAACAATAACCGCATTCTTGATTTGACCATTCAACAGCAAATGACTCCTGCGGCGGATAATTTCTTAATAAAACATCAATGACGGCCGCATCAGTGTTTTGTGCATGTGCTGTCAGTGCAATACAGGCATCGTAATCACGGCCAATCACATTTGACCCGGCGCCACGGTCGCGGATATCTCGGTCTCCCGGTGCGCCTTTTGCGTCGTGGTGAACGTAAATAATAGCAGCGCCGGTTTGTTCGGCTAATTGATCGAAGTGGCTAAGAATAACCTTGACGTCTTCCGCTGCGTTCTCTACACCTTGCGCTATTTTGTAAAGAGGATCAAAAGCGATAACTTCAGGACAAAAGGCTTCCATTGCGGATAATATTCGATCAATTCCTTCCGACCCGGTAATATTTAAACCCCGGCCATTAAGGATTAAAAGCCGAGCCCCTAAGTCATCAGGCAAAATATTCATTGCCTGGCAAATATTTTTCAATCGCCGGTGGAAATGATGATCTTTTATTTCCAGTTGAATATAGGCAACTCGCCGTGGAAATGGAATATCCCAGGACAAGAAGGTCATTCCCGCCGCAATACTTATGCAGAGTTGCAATAGAAAAAATGATTTTCTGAGTTTGCTTGATCCGATAATTGCCAGCTTGTCGGCAATGTCAATAATGTCTTTAATTATCTGGTCTGGTTCCGGTGGTTTGCTGATTAGCCAGTCAGACGCTTTAATGAACACCAAAGGTTCGTCATAGGTCAAGCATCCTTGAAGCTTTGCTATAATCTTTTTAGCTCCCGGCCTATCGGCTGACTTTAAGGCTTGGTAAAGGTCAATGATAAGTGCTTCCGTTGGATCGTCGGCTTGCCTGATTTGTTCAAAAAACTCATCTATGCCGTTCATTGATTCTCGATCCTGTTTTCCGGCGCTGCCAGCCAGAGAATATTTTGATAATTGCCGGTTTCTGTCCTTAGATGACCGGGAAGACGCGCGAGACGTGCCGGATTGCTGCAAGCGGAATCAATTCCCAAGGGAATCAAACCCTGCTCATAAAGCCGCTGTCTGATTTCCTGCTGCCAGTCATCCATTGATTGAACGTCTGCCAGCCTTTGAACATCAATCCAGCCATGTATTGATTTCCCGCCGGAATCTACAAGGCAGACGATAGGCAGTTTAACCGCTGTCCAAAAACGGATTTGATCTTCACGGCTCAGATTGTCAAATTCAGCAAGGCAGTAGCGGAATGATTTTATATTTCCGTCACCCCTGAATGTTTCACCGTCGCCGTTCTTCTTTGTTGCCGGTTTGCCATTTAACGGATTGATGATCAGAAAAGGCGCTGTCTCACCGCCTGCCTGAAAATATTTGATCCAATCCGCCACTGTGCGGATATTCTGACCGATGATTCCCGGCTCCAGACGTTCACCGATGAAAATCAAATCATCAGGCATGAACATAGAAAAAAGAAAATTCGTAGCGTCTTCCTGCGGTGTCCAGTCCAGGCGAATAGGTGACGATTCCCAAAGATCAGCATCATCAGTAATTTTTGATTGCTTAATGATCCTCTGTAATGCTGTCTTGCCGTTATGAATGATTGGTTCCTGTCGGTGCGGTCTGTAGCGCTGATATTTTTCGCCAGTCGGTAAAGTAATTGTTTTATGATCGGAAGCTGCTTTATGGATTGCTGCCTCTATTTCAGAATCGGAAACACGACGCTTGCCGGGTGGAATCGCCCGGCGGATGTCTTCTTGAATTTCACTCTGTTTACATCCGGCCAGAACACCCAGATTCGCAACGCTCAATAACTGAGTGTGACAACCGTTACCGCCCGGCGCCGGAATGTTCTGAAGTCTTGCAAAATATTTTGATTTTGCTGTCATTATCTTTTTAAAATCCTCCGTATCCATGAGAGATGGCCGGGTTTGAATAGTCTTGCTTAAATTTTTTATTTACGTTCAGCATGATTATTCATCCCGGATTTGATTTCTGACCTTTTATATATTTGGAATTTCCACCGGTCTGGATTTCATATCTCGAACCCCCGAA
>Ga0326728_10023388_pt1 | contig 11326 bp, 10 predicted proteins | sample MB3enrmetagenome_FD_207602 | JGI IMG/M metagenome (GOLD analysis project Ga0326728, IMG submission 207602) | Lab enriched peat soil microbial communities from McLean, Ithaca, NY, United States - MB31MN | ecosystem: Environmental > Terrestrial > Soil > Wetlands > Peat | place: USA: New York... | reverse complement strand
ACACCGACCGACAAACTGGAGTACATCCGCAAGGAACAGGCGGGCGGACGCATGGTGGCCATGACCGGTGACGGCACCAACGACGCCCCCGCGCTCGCCCAGGCCGACGTCGGCCTGGCCATGAACACCGGCACCATGGCCGCCAAGGAAGCCGGGAACATGGTGGATCTCGACAGCAACCCGACCAAGCTGATCGAGGTCGTGGCCATTGGGAAGCAATTGTTGATCACGCGCGGCGCGCTGACAACGTTCTCGATCATGAACGACGTCTCCAAGTACTTCGCCATCATCCCGGCGATGTTCATGGCCACCTACCCGCCGCTGGCCGCGCTCAACATCATGCACCTGCACACTCCCCAAAGCGCGGTGCTGGCCGCGGTAATCTTCAATGCGTTGATCATCGTGGCTCTTGTGCCGCTCGCGTTGCGAGGCGTGAAGTACAAGCCGCAAAGCGCGGCTGAGATGCTGCGGCGGAACCTGTGGATCTATGGGCTAGGCGGTTTCATTGCGCCCTTCCCCTGCATCTGGTTTATCGACGTGCTACTGGGGTGGCTGAGGCTGGCGTAAGGAGGAGAATATGTGGCAGCAACTCGGAACGGGTTTCAAAATGATGCTGGTGCTAACGGTCCTGACGGGCTTGCTCTACCCCGGCGTGGTGACCGGCCTGTGCCAGGTTTTCTTCCCTGCCAGGGCGAACGGCAGCCTGGTGGTGGCTAATGGCCATGCCATCGGCTCCGAACTGATCGGGCAGAACTTCAAGCGGCCCGAGTACTTCCAGCCGCGGCCCTCCGCGGCCGGCAACGACGGGTACGATCCGACCGCTTCCGGCGCCTCTAATCTCGGCCCAACCAGCCAGAAGCTGGCCGACCGGGTGAAGGATTCCGTGGCTTCCTTCCGCAAGAACAACCCCGGCTACACCGGGCCGATTCCGGCCGACCTGGTGACATCATCCGCCAGCGGCCTCGATCCGGACATCAGCCCCGCCTCGGCCGAAGCTCAGGCAGCGCGCATCGCCAGGGCGCGCGGCATCCCGGTGGAGCAGGTCCGGGATCTCATTGTGGCGCACACCCAAGGGCGCGACCTCGGCTTCCTGGGCGAGCCCCGTGTGAACGTGCTCGCAATCAACCGCGCGCTCGACCAAGCCGCGCCACCGCGATGACATGCGGGGGATCGTTGCAGCGCTTCTCTTAGCCGGATCGCTGGCCGGTCAGCCCGCGGCCACTCCTCCACCGTCACCGTGGACACACTGGGGCACCGACTTCAGCCTGCTCGCCGACGGTTACGTGGACGGCAGCTTCAACAACCCCGCCTCCGGATTCAACGGCCTCCGGAACTTCGATGTGCGCGCCGATACCGCGCACCTCAGCATGGGCATGCTTACCATCGACCACGGGCCCGCTCCCGTCGGATTTCATCTGGACGCCGGGTTCGGAGAAGCATTCGACATTATCCACGCCACCGACAAAGCCCCGGACGAGATGAAGTACATCCAGCAGGCTTATGTCAGTTTCAAGCCGAAGTCATGGCATGGTGTCGAGGTGGATGCCGGCGAGTTCTGGTCGTCCGCCGGCGCCGAAGTGGTCCCCACGAACCAGGACTGGAATTACTCGAGGTCGCTGCTCTTCGCCTGGGCCATTCCGTATTACCATTTCGGCATCCGCGCATCGTTTCCAGTCGGCGCCCATTTCACGGGCGGCGTGCAGGTGGTGCAGGGCTGGAACAACGTCAAAGACAACAACAGCGGCAAGACGATTGGGCTCAACGGAGCCTACGCGTGGAAAAAGGTCACCTGGACTAACGTCTATTACGTGGGCCCCGAAAAGGACCACACCAACCAGGGAATGCGCCATCTCTACGATACGACGGTGCTGGTCAAGCCGACCGACAAGATCGGCTACTACGTCAATTTCGACTATGGGCGCGATAAGAACATCGGCGCGGGCGCGAAACAGTGGACCGGTATCGCCGCCGCGGCGCGTTTTGCTGTCGGCAAGAAGTATGCCATCGCTCCACGCCTCGAGTGGTTCGACGACCTGGACGGCTTTACCACCGGCAGGGCGCAGTCCCTCAAGGAGTTTACGCTGACCGGTGAATACCAGATAGCGGACTGGCTGCTGAGCCGGCTCGAGTTCCGCAACGACTGGTCGAACCAGCCGTTCTTCCAAAAGGGCAACGGCACCTCCAGAAGCCAGCCGACAGCCCTGCTGGGCATGATCGCGTTCTTCGGGCCGAAGAAGTAGCGCCACGGTTTATCCTAAAGGGGAATGGCACACGCGGGCAGAGGCCGGCTCAAGGTCTACATGGGGTACGCCGCCGGGGTGGGCAAGACGTATCGCATGCTCGAAGAGGCCCAGGAACTGCACCACAAGGGCGTGGACATTGTCATTGGGTATTTTGAGCCGCACGGCCGCCAGGAAACCATCGCCAAGACGGCAGGTCTGGAATCGGTCCCGCGGCGCGTGATCCCTTACGCCGGCTCGCGCTTTGAAGAGATGGACACCGACGCCGTCTTGCGGCGCCGGCCGGCGGTGGCCATCGTCGACGAATTCGCGCACACCAACGTGCCTGGATCGGAGCGGCTCAAGCGCTGGCAGGATGTCCACGCGCTGCTCGAAGCCGGCATCGACGTGCTCACCACCATGAACGTGCAGCATCTGGAGAGCTTGAACGACGAGGTATGGCACGTTACCGGAATACGGGTCAGGGAGACCATCCCGGATTGGGTGGTGGATGAGGCCGACGAGGTGGTGCTGGTCGACCTGACGCCGGGCGCGTTGCGCAACCGTTTGGAGCGGGGCGTGATTTATGCGCCGGACAAGGCGCAGCGGGCCATGGAGAACTTTTTCACCGAGACCAACCTCGCGGCGCTGCGGGAGATGGCCATGCGGCACACGGCCCACGAGGTGGAAGACAAGTTGCATACGCCGCCCGCGCCGGATTCCGGCGGCGCCCCGCCGCGCCACGAGCGCCTGCTCGTCTGTCTCACGGGCCGGCCGGCCTCCGCCATCCTGATTCGAAGAGGGAAGCGCGTGGCCGACTACTTGCAGGGCGACTGCCTGGCGATTCACGTGGCGCCGCCCGATGCCGGCGCGAGCGGCCCATCCCAGGACCGGGAAGCCGTGGAGCGCCACATGAACTTCGCGCGCAACCTGCGGATTCAGACGCATATCGTGGAAGCCGCCGACGTGCCGCGCGCCATCACCGAGTTCGCCCGCGCCCAGCGCATCACGCAAATCTTCATGGGACGCTCCCAGCCCCCGCCCTGGTGGCAGCGCTTCCGGTACACCATCGTCCAGCAGGTGGTACGGCAGGCGCGCGACATGCAGATCACCATTGTGGCGGATCGGCGGCGATAAGGCGCAGGCCGTTCGGCCCGGGTATCGTCCGCACCCAAGAGTTCATCTCTTCTTCGTTCTGTAACAGGTCGCGCAGAGTGGCTTGGCTGAGGACCTGGTCGACGGCAACGTTATTGGCCTACCGCGAACCCGCCAAGCGGCGACAGCACGCCGTTCAGCGTGTAAGACAGTTGTGTGCCGGACATCTGCGACCCCGCCACAAAACCCACCTCCGGCACCACCATATTGAATTGATACAGCCCGATGAAACCCACCGCCAACCCGGCATACAGCACCGTCACCGGCGCCATCGTCGCATTCGGCCCTTGGAACACCGGCTGCAAGATCTGAAACGGCGCCTGCAGGCTGTTCAGTTGCATCACCACCTGCCCGGCCGGAGCATCGGGAGTCACCGGCCCGAATCCAATCGCGTACAGCACCACGATATCTCCCACCCTGGCCACCCGCGAAGGAAGCCCCGGGTCGATCCCCTCGTACCAGACATAGGTGCCATCCGGAAACAACGCCTTGAGACTACTCGAAGGCGGCGGGGCCATTGCAAATTCCGGCTGTACCGCGTTCACGGTTACGGTATACGGCGGGCTGATTACCGAACCATTCGTCACCGTAACCACCGCCTGTCCCGGCGTCACCGGCGGCGGCACCTGCGCATTCACCTGTCCCGGGCTGATATAGGAAACCACCGCCGCCTGGCCGTTGATCTCGACGCTCACGCCGTCCAGCGATACCGGCGCGCGGCTGCCCGAGAAATCCGAGCTTTGCCACTGCCGCGTGCTTTCCGCCAGCCGGTCGCCGTAGATCTCGATCCACGATCCCGCCGCCACCGTCACGGTGCCTCCAAACGCCGACGCGCCGATCACGCCGTTAATCAGCGGTCCGGTGCCCGGCATCGACGGCGCCGGTATGAATCCGTACGTATGCAACTTCCCATCGCTCAATGGCATGCTGAAGGACCCCACAATCTGCCCGGCGTCGTTGATCGCGCTTGCCGCCGAGGAGGTCCCCGGAACCGCGATGGAGGTGAAAGTGCCGTCGGGGTTGCGCACGTCGTATTCGCCGCCAAACGCTCCTACGATCTCCCCGCTATTGTTGATTCCCGCAACTGCCGAACTCCCGGCCCCCGCCACCTCGAGCGTGGTGTAACTCGAGCCCTCCGCGCTGCGCAGGAATGCGTGGGGCAATGGGGTGGTGGAAATGTAATAACCCACGATCTGGCCGGCGTTGTTGATGGCCACGGCGGCGGTCTCATTTCCCACCGGATCGCGGAAAAATGTGAAGACGCCGGCCGCACTGCGCAGCCACCCTTGCCGCTGAGAGCCAGCTTCGACATAGATTCTTCCCACCACGTCGCCGTTGTCGTTCATGCCGTAAGGCTCGGTATCCCCGAAGCCAGTGTCGAAAGTGGTAAACGTCTGGCCGTCGGGCGCCAGCAGGAATCCGTGAGAGCTCACATCGTCGATGTATTCGCCCACGATCAGGCCGCTGTTGTTGATTTGCAGGACCACCGTGGATTTTGCGCCGGGCGCGTCGATGATACTCAATGTCCCGTCGGGGGTCAGGCGGAAACCGTGAGTGCCGGGGATGGAAACGTCGCCGGTTACCGTTCCCGCCGTCACGAAAGACCCCACGATCCAACCGCTGTTGTTGATGCTCGCGGCCGCGGTCGAAGTGGCGCCAGGGATGTCGATGGCGGTGAGGCTGGTGCCGTCCGCGCTACGCAGGAACCCGTGAGATGCGCCCGCGCTGTCCACAAACGCGCCCACCACCTGCCCGCTGTTGTCGATGGCGTGAGGATAGATGTTCGCCCCGTCCGGCCCGGCGAACGTGACGAAATCGTAAGTTACCGCACCGGCCGGGGCCAGCGTGAACACCACAAGCAAAATTTCCCGAGGCAGTTGCGTCAGGATCTAAGACCTCCGACATCTAAGACCTTCGACGCGTTGATATCGCCTACACCCTCTGAATGGCTCCCGCAACCCGACCTGTTCTTGCCCCACCTCACTGGATGAGGCGCAGACCGTTGGGGCCGGGGATGGTGCGCACCCAGGAGTTCATCTCTTCTTCGTTCTGCAACAGGTCGCGCAGAGTGGCTTTGGCGAGCACCTGGTCGACGGCAATCTGCACGGCGCGCCAGAGGGAACGCACGGAGCAATCCACGGAACGGGTGCAGATGGGGGCCTGGCCGGAATGGTCGGCGCAGAATTTGCTTTCGAAGAGGCGCCCGCCCAGAGCGCCAATGACGTCGGCGATGACAATCGATTCGGGCGGCCGCGCCAGCGTGTAGCCACCCTCTTTGCCGCGCTCGGCCTTCACAAATCCGCCCTTGCGGAGCACGCGCAGGATCTTGGCGGCATAGGCCGGGGAGACGCCCTCGGCGTGGCTCATTTCGGGGATGGTGAGGCTTCCGCCCTTGCCCGCGTAGCCGATGCGGACCAGGCAGCGCAAGCCGTATTCTTCGTTGGCGCTCAGCTTCATCGGGGGAGCCTCGCGATGGGGATCAGGTCGTCGATGCCCAACGCCAGTTTGGCGGCTTCCGACATGCGGTCCTTGGACCAGGGTGGATCGAACGTCAGTGTGAGTGTGACGCCAGTCACGCCGGGGACGGCGCGGACGGCGCGCTCGACCTCGGCGGGCAAGCTCCCGGCCACGGGGCAGTTGGGAGCAGTCAGAGTCATGCGGATGGCGACCTGGCCGACGGCGGCGGCATCATCCACGGCGACATCGTAGATGAGGCCGAGCTCGTAGATGTCGATGGGCATCTCCGGATCGTAGACCGTCTTCAGGGCGGCGACGACTTGGTCCTTCAGACTCATTCGGTAGATACCACAGGCTCGCCCGAGTTCATGAGGGCGGACTTCAGCGTGTGCCAGGCCAGGGTGGCGCACTTAACGCGCGCGGGGTAGTCGCGCACGCCGCAAAACACCACCAGCTTGCCCAGCTCCTGGGTCACGGGGGTATCGGTGGTGAGTTGCTCGTGGAACTTCTCGAGCAGTTTGAGAGCCTCTTCCCGGGACTTTCCTTTCACGCTTTCGGTCATCAAAGACGCCGAGGCGGTGGAGATGGCGCAGCCGGTGCCAACCCAGCTCACGTCCTTCACGATGTCGTTTTCAATCTTGATGTAGAGTTTCAACTCGTCGCCGCAGAGAGGGTTGTAGCCCTCGGCCTTGCGGTTGGCGTCCGCCATGGCATGACAGTTGCGAGGACGCTTGCTGTGATCGATTATGATTTCCTGGTATAGGTCGTCAACCATCAGGAGAAAATCTCCTTTACTTTTCCGAGACCGGCGGCCAGAGCGTCGATCTCCGCAAACGTGTTGTAGAAGGCGAGCGAAGCGCGGGTGGTGGCGGGCACGCCGAAACGGTCCATCACCGGCTGCGCGCAATGGTGGCCGGTGCGCACGGCGATGCCCTGGCGGTCGAGCACGGTGCCGATATCGTGCGGATGGATGCCGTCGATGACGAACGAGAGCACCGCCGCCTTCTCGCGCGCCGTGCCGATGATGCGAAGGCCCGGAATGCGCGAGAGCGCCTCGGCGCCGTAGACCAGCAGCTCGTGCTCGTAAGCCGCGATTTTGTCCAGGCCGATGCGCGTGACGTAATCGAAGGCCGCGCCCAAGCCGATGCCGCCGGCGATGTTGGGAGTGCCGGCTTCGAACTTGTAGGGCAGGTCGGCGTATATGGTCTTTTCGAAGGTGACGCTCTTGATCATGTCGCCGCCGCCCTGGTAGGGAGGCATGGCGTTCAGCAGCCGGGCCTTGCCGTAGAGGATGCCAATGCCGGTGGGCCCGATCACCTTGTGGCCGGAGAAAGCGTAGAAGTCGGCATCCAGCGCCTGCACGTCGATCTTCATGTGGGGCGCGGCCTGCGCGCCGTCGATGAGCGCCAGGGCGCCGGCGCGGTGCGCCATCTCGACGATCTGGCGCACGGGGTTGATGGTGCCCAGCGCGTTCGAGACGTGGCCCACGGCCACCATGCGCGTGCGGGGGCCGAGGAGTTTTTCGTACTCGTCGAGGAGCAACTCGCCGCGGTCGTCCACGGGAATGACCCGCAGCCTGGCGCCCTTCTCTTCGCACAACATCTGCCAGGGCACGATGTTGGAGTGGTGCTCGAGCGTCGAGATGACGATCTCGTCGCCTGCCTTCACGTTCTTGCGGCCCCAACTGCTGGCCACCAGGTTGATGCCTTCGGTGGTGCCGCGCACGAAGATCAGCTCGTTCTTGGCGCGGGCGTTGAGGAAGCGCTTGGCCTTGATTCGCGTCTCTTCGTAAGCCGCCGTGGAGCGCTGGCTCAGCTCATGCACGCCGCGGTGGATGTTGGCGCAATCGACTTCGTGGAACTTGCGGATGGCATCGATCACCGCGAACGGTTTCTGCGCGGTGGCGGCGCTATCCAGATATACCAGGGGCTTTCCGTGGATTCTCTGCTTCAGAACCGGGAAATCCTCCCGGATTTTGTCCACGTCGAAACCGGCCGAGATGACGCTGGGAAGTGTCACGAAAGAACCTGTCCAATCGCTCCCTGACGGTCGCGGCTCGGAAAGCGCTTCGGAGCTGCGAGCGTAAAGGGCCGTGAAAAAATGGGCAAGCTAAAGCATGCCCTACCAAATGGTGGGGCATGCTTTAGCTTGCCCATTGCCCGCTGGCGGGCGGTCCTTTCACGGCTCGTAAGGGAGCGATTTGCTGAATTAGCGATCATGCTCATGGAATTTCTCGAACAGGATTCGCTCGAGCGAATCCTTCAGGGATTGAACTTTGATGCGGTCGATGATGTCCTGCGCGAAGGCGTAGGTTAGCAGGCTGCGGGCATCCCGTTTGCCGATGCCGCGCGATTGCAGGTAGAACATGGATTCGGCGTCCAACTGGCCGATGGTGGCGCCGTGCGTGCAGCGGACGTCGTCGGCGAAAATCTGCAATTCGGGCTTGGTATTGATGACCGCTTCGTCGGAGAGCACCAGGTTCTTGTTGGTCTGCTTGGAATCGGTCTTCTGCGCGTCCTTGCGAACGATGATGCGGCCGTTGAAAACGGCGCTGGCCTGGCCGTCGAGGATGCCTTTGTACAGCTCGTGGCTGGTGCCGTGCGGCTGGGCGTGGTCGATGGAGGTGTGATTGTCCACGTGCTGGGTGCCGTTCACCAGGTAGAGGCCGTTGAGCGTGGCGTCCGTGCCTTCCGACAGAACGGCACTGACTTCGTTGCGGACCAGGGCGCCGCCGAGCGAGATGCAGGTGGCAGAGAAGTTGGCGCTGCGGCCCAGGCTGGCGAACATGACGCCGACGTGGAAGGCGGAGGGAGATTCGAGCTGGACCTTGTAGTGATCTATAACAGAACCGCTGCCGGCGACGATTTCCGTGACGGCGTTGGTGAAATAGGAGCCGGCGCCAGAGTAGGTTTCGACGATGGTGCAGTGAGCGTCGGGGCCGACCACGATGAGGGTGCGGGGGTGAGAGATGGCGGAAGGGGAGTCGTATGCGATTTGAATGGGCTGCTGGACGACCTGGCCACGCGGGATGTGGATGTAGGTGAGGTCGCGGAAGAAGGCGGTGTTTAGGGCGACGAAGGCATGGTTTTGGAAGGGGGCGTATTTGGCGAGATATGGTTGGGCTTCGAGGGGGCAATTCACGGAGTGGGATGGGCAAGCTAAAGCATGCCCTACCAGGCGGGCGATGGGGGCGACGTTGGTGAAGCGCCATTCTTCGTCGTGGGTGGTGGGGAAGCCTAGCTCCAGGAAGCGCTGGAACGCGGTCTCGCGCAACCCTTGTTCCGCAACGGCGGTCATACTTTGCCGACGGCCTCCTCTTCGTCCACAATGCCGAGGCCGGCGTAACCGCTCTCTTCGAGCTCCAGGGCCAGTTCCTTGCCGCCCGACTTCACGATGCGGCCCTCGGCCAAGACATGCACATAATCGGGGACGATGTAGTTCAACAAGCGCTGGTAGTGGGTCACGACGATCATGGCGCGGCCGGGCGAGCGCAGGGCGTTCACACCGGCCGCCACGGTGCGCAGGGCGTCGATATCCAGGCCGGAATCGGTTTCATCGAGAATGGCCAGCTTGGGCTCGAGCACGGCCATTTGGAAAATCTCGTTGCGCTTTTTCTCGCCGCCGGAGAAACCGGTGTTGACGGCGCGGTTCAACAGTTCCTGGTCCATTTCGAGGAGCTTCATACGGTCCTTAACCAGGGCGATGAAGTCCATGGCATCCAGTTCCGCGAGGCCGTGATGCTTGCGAGTGGCGTTCAGCGCGGCTTTCAGGAAGTACATGTTGCTGACGCCGGGGATTTCGACGGGATATTGAAACGCCAGAAAAATGCCCTCGCGCGCGCGGTCTTCGGGTAACATAGCGAGCAGATCCTTGCCGTCGTAGATCACCTGGCCGCCGGTGACGACGTACAGATCGCGCCCGGCCAGCACCTGCGCCAGCGTGCTTTTGCCGGAGCCGTTCGGCCCCATGATGGCGTGGACCTCGCCGGAATTGACGGCGAGCGAGATGCCCTTCAAAATTTCGCGATCGCCAACGGTGGCGTGCAAATCCTTAATTTCGAGCAATGGCATGTGGCCAGTATTCCTTTTTGGGGGCCGGGGGCCAGGGGCCGGGGGCCAGGGAGAACAAAACCACGTCGCGTTTCCCCGACCCCTGGCCCCTGGCCCCCGTTGTCATCCAACGCTTCCTTCGAGACTGACTCCCAGCAGCTTTTGCGCTTCCACGGCGAATTCCATGGGCAGCTCGCGGAACACCTGCTTGCAGAAACCGTGCACGATCATGGAGACCGCGTCTTCACTGGAGATGCCGCGCTGCCGGCAGTAGAAAATCTGGTCTTCCCCAATTTTCGAGGTGGAGGCCTCGTGCTCCACCTGCGATGAGGTGTTCTTGACTTCGAGATAAGGGAAAGTGTGGGCGCCGCATTTGTCGCCCAGCAGCAGCGAATCGCACTGTGAATAGTTGCGTGCGCCAGCGGCGGATTTCAGAATTTTGACGCCGCCGCGGTAGGTGTTCTGGCCGTGGCCGGCGGAGATGCCCTTGGAAACGATGGTGCTGGTGGTGTTCTTCCCGATGTGGATCATCTTGGTGCCAGTGTCGGCCTGCTGCCAGTTGTTGGTGAGCGCCACGGAATAGAACTCGCCCACTGAGTTGTCGCCCATCAGCAGGCAGCTCGGATACTTCCAGGTGATGGCCGAGCCGGTCTCCACCTGGGTCCACGAAATCTTGGAATTCACGCCGCGGCAGGCGCCCCGCTTGGTGACGAAGTTGTAGATGCCGCCCTTGCCTTCCTTGTCGCCGGGATACCAGTTCTGCACGGTGGAGTACTTGATTTGCGCGTTATCCAGGGCCACCAACTCGACCACGGCCGCGTGCAACTGGTTGGTATCGCGCATGGGGGCGGTGCAGCCTTCGAGGTAGCTGACATAAGCGCCCTCGTCGGCCACGATGAGGGTGCGCTCGAACTGCCCGGTGTCCTTGGCGTTGATGCGGAAGTAGGTGGAGAGCTCCATGGGGCAGCGGACGCCTTTGGGCACGTAGCAGAAAGAGCCATCGCTGAAGACCGCGGAATTCAGGGCGGCGAAAAAGTTGTCGGAGGAGGGAACCACCGAGCCGAGGTACTGGCGCACCAGGCCGGGGTGCTCGCGCACGGCTTCGGAGAACGAGCCGAAGATGATGCCCATGGCCTTCAGCTTCTCCTTGAAGGTGGTGGCCACGGAGACCGAGTCGAACACGGCATCGACCGCGACGCCAGCCAGGATCTCCTGTTCTTTCAGCGGGATGCCGAGCTTGGCGTAGGTCTTGAGAAGCTCCGGATCGACCTCGTTGAGGGTCTTGGGGCCGCTCTTTTTCGATTTGGGCGAGGAATAGTAGATGATGTCCTGGTAATCGATGGGCGGGTAGTGAATGTTGGCCCAGGTGGGCTCCTTCATGGTCTGCCAGTGGCGGAAGGCTTTGAGGCGCCACTCCAGCAGCCATTCCGGTTCCTGTTTCTTAAA
>Ga0326728_10023386_pt1 | contig 11327 bp, 11 predicted proteins | sample MB3enrmetagenome_FD_207602 | JGI IMG/M metagenome (GOLD analysis project Ga0326728, IMG submission 207602) | Lab enriched peat soil microbial communities from McLean, Ithaca, NY, United States - MB31MN | ecosystem: Environmental > Terrestrial > Soil > Wetlands > Peat | place: USA: New York... | reverse complement strand
TTACGGCTTGGGGCCCATGGTGCGCGATCTCCAGAGCGGCAAGTATCGGCGTGTGCGGCTCTTCGTGCTGACCCTCGGGTACAGCCGCAAGGCCGTTCGTCTGCTGGTGTTCCGCTCCAACTCGCGCACTTGGGCGGAGTTGCACGAGAGGGCTTTCCGCCGACTCGGCGGCGCCGTGCGGGTCGTCGTGCTCGACAATCTGCGCGAGGGCGTGCTGGTCCCTGACGTCTATGATCCCACTCTCAATCCCCTCTACCGTGACGTTCTCGCACACTACGGTGCGACGGCGCTGCCCTGCAGGGTTCAACATCCGGACCGCAAAGGGAAAGTGGAAGCCGGTATCGGCCACACCCAGCGAACCCCGTTGAAAGGTCTACGCTTTGAGAGCCTGGAAGAAGCGCAAACTTATCTGGACCGTTGGGAAAAGCACTGGGCTGACACCCGCATCCACGGCACTACCAAGCGGCAAGTGGCGGCCATGTTCGCGGAGGAAAAACCGGCTCTCTTGCCTCTGCCGCCGGAACCCTTCCGTTACTACCAGTACGGCCAGCGTACCGTTCACCTGGACGGCTGCGTTGAGGTGGAAGCCGCCTACTACGGGGCTCCGCCCGGCTGGATCGGGCGAGTGGTGAACGTGCAGTGGGATGAGCTTTACGTGCGCCTCCTCGATCCCCACAACGGCCAACTCCTGCGCGAGCATGTCCGCCAGAAACGCGGCCGGTATCGAGTCAAGCCGGAGGTGCTTTTTTATCAATTCCCTGATTTTCTTGGACTCGTCGATACCGAGGGAATGAAGTTCCTCAAGCAATTCTGCATAATTTTCTCCACCGGATCTGTTCTTTTCGGGTAGGTATTCATCGAGAATTGCCTTGAGTAAATCGACGTTGAGCGGCTCGGGTACGTCACGACCGGGCAACTGTGAAACATACGACTCGCCGTATCTCTCTACCGTCTGCTCCCTGTCCGCTGTAACCTTTGCCCTATGATCTTCTGAAAGATTTCCATCAGCATCTGGTAGTTGCGCTCTGCTGTGTACTTTGCTTCGTACTCGGCGCGTGCCGCGCGGCCCGTCGCGGCCATCTCCCCCTGCCTGGCCGTGCAACAGGAGAGACCGGATCTAGAGGTTGGTTTTCTCGACCAGGAAGTTCCCGAGCACCAGGCAGTCCATTTCACTCTTGGAAAGAGTGTTGAAGGCGTTGGCGGGGGTGTTGACGATGGGTTCGCCTTTCAAGTTGAAGGAGGTGTTCAAGACGACGGGAACGCCAGTGGCCTCACCAAAGCGTTCGATCAAACCGTAGTAGCGCGGGCTTTGGTCGCGAAAGACGGTCTGTAATCGTCCCGTGCCGTCCACGTGGGTGATGGCAGGCAGCGTGGCATAGTGGTCCGATTTGACGGGGACCACAAAGAGCATGTAGCGGGCCGGGTAATGGTGCGAGGCGTGTGGGAGATCAAAATACCTTTCTGCACATTCGGCGAGCACGGAGGGGGCAAACGGCCGATAAGGCTCTCGGAATTTAATTTTGGCGTTGACGATGTCCTTCATCTCCGGATTGCGAGCGTCGGCCAGGATGCTGCGATTGCCGAGCGCCCGCGGTCCCCATTCGAAGCGACCCTGGAACCAGCCCACAACTTTCCCTTGCATCAGCCGCTCCACGACTCGGTCCAACAACTTGTCGTCGTCCTCGATCAGGCAATGCGGGATGTTGTTCTTGGTGAGGAAGGCGCTGACTTCAGATGGTGAATAGGCTCGGCCCCAGTAAGCATGCTCCATTCGAAAGGCGCGAGGCTTGCCGAGCAGCGTGTTGTACACCCACAGGGCAGCGCCGAGGGCGCCACCGCCATCGCCGGCGGCCGGTTGAATGTACAATTCCTCGAATCCGGACTCGCACAAGATGCGGCTGTTGGCGACGCTGTTCAGACCCACACCGCCGGCAATGCAGAGCCGCTTGAGGCCGGTTTGCTTGTGCAGATGCTTCGCCATTCCGACGAGGAGTTCTTCAGTCACACGTTGGATGCTGGCTGCAATGTCCGCATAGTGCTGGTTCAAGCGGCATAATCCCGGGTAGTCGGCCGGGCGCTCGCCGAAATACTTCGGAAAGCCAGTGGACTCCGTAAAGAAAAGCATCTTGGGATGGCGCGGCTCGCCGAACAACCCCGCGAATCGCCCGTTGAATGTCCGGTCGGTGGAGTGGTGGAACGAGAAGTAATCCATGTCCAGGGAAAACGAACCATCGTCGTTCTGGCGCACCAGCTTCCAGACCTTGTCGACGTAACGGGGCTGGCCATAGGGGGCCATACCCATCACCTTGTACTCTCCTTCGTTCACTTCAAAGCCCAGGAAGGCCGTGAAGGCGCTATACAGCAAGCCGAGTGAGTGGGGGAACTCCATCTGCTTGGTCAAGCGAATCTCGTTGCCTCGCCCGGTCCCATACGTGCCCGTCACCCATTCGCCCACACCATCCACCGTGAGGATAGCTGCTTCGTCGAAAGGAGAGCAAAGAAAAGCACTGGCCGCGTGGGAAAGATGGTGCTCCGAGAAAAGCACTTTTTCTTTCGGCACGCCCAAGTGGGATTCCAGCTTGCTGGCCACCCAGAGCTTGTCGAGCATCCAGGTGATCATCGACTCCCGAAACACCTTCCAGGACTGGGGATAGGTCTGGAGGGTGGTTGCCAGGATGCGATCGAACTTGCGGAAGGGCTTTTCGAAGAAGACAACGTAGTCGAGGTCAGCGCTGCAAACCCCTCCCGCATCCAGGCAGAACTGTATGGCGTTTTTCGGGAAGTCGTAATCGTGCTTTTTGCGGGTAAAACGCTCTTCTTCAGCAGCAGCCAGCAATTGGCCGTCACGCAGCAGAACGGCTGCTGCGTCATGGTAGTAACAGGAAATTCCCAGGATGTCCAAGGTTCACTGCTTTCTGGCCCAGTGTAAATCGTTGGCCTCGTCTGGATGGTCCAGCCAATGGGTTGGGCGCTCCTTGATTCGCAGGGGGTCTGCGAAAACACGCACAATGATTCCAAAAGGCAGCACTAACACCGCGTAAAGCACGGTGAGCAGCACTCGCGCCTGAAAATTGCCGACCTTGTGCGCCAGGTGCGTCCAGGCTGCCCAGAGGTGCTTCAACCCCTGCCAAAGGATTTTCAACATGCTTACCTCTCTAGAAGAGTGTGTAGATGAATGGCGCAATCACAGAACTCTGGGCCAAAATAATCAATATGCCCGTGAGCAGCAGCGCAACGATGATGGGCATCATCCACCAACGCTTATTCTCCCAGAAGAACGATACTAGTTCGCCCGCGATTCCAAACCGTCGTTGGGCACTCTGTACAAATCCCATCGCTTTCTCCTTCCTAAACACGTCGATTATGGCTTCACCAACAAATAGTTGTCGATCACCAGCACATCGTATGCGGAGGAGGCATAAGTCAGGACAGCATCGCGTGGTTCACATACCAACAGCTCTCCCAACGGGTTGAGCACGATTCAGGAGATTCTGTCTTCACGGGGGCCTGCAAGCGCGAGTCTATGCTCGGGACTCAAAAAACGTAACACAGCAGAGAGATAACTGCAAGAGCAGGTGTCAGGCGCCGGGTTCCAGGTGTCAAGCGCCAGAAGGTCTTTGCCCTCTGGAGCTGTGAAAGAATTCCCGTAGGGGCACGCCATGGCATGCCCCAACCTGAATTCTCAAAGGAAACGTTCATTGAAGGTCTAAGCAGATTTCAACATGCTGACGGACTTCAGCTCTTGCCTTGATTGAGGTGACATCATACCAGAGCCCCATCCTTGTCCCCTCACCCCTGCCCGCCCCGGCTCGACTTGGCCTGTGCGCTGAATGGAGGTCTGGAGAGGAGGTACTGTTTCAAGTTCTGCACCACCAACCGAGCCCCTGCTTCGTTGAAATGGACGTCGTCGCTGAGGGCCGAGGTATCTTTGGGAATATGAGCCGCGAGGTCGTAGCACTCCAGCCCGTCCTGCTGGCAGACATCGAGCAGGGTGCGGTTGTAGGCATCCATGGCTCGCGCCAGGTCCGCCGCGGAGACAAACCCCTTTGGGTTTTCAAACCGTCCGACATGGCCGAACCAGAGAAGTCCTTGCTCCGCCGCACTCAAGTCGCCTCGCCACATGCTAGGCTGCGTGAGAAACAGGCAACGCAACTCAAGCGCCCGACACCGACTTGCCAGCGCAAGTAGCCGGCCCCGGTATTCCTCGAGTCCTGTATGCAGATCAGGGAGCGGAAGGATAGGCGACGCGGCACGTCGCCTGCGAAACGAAGTCGGGTCGAAAACGCCCCCACCGCCGGAAGGACCCAATCGTCGCTTCAGATTCCGAGCCGCCTCGCGAATCAACAGAAAGAGTTGAAGGCGTCGATAAAGAACGTGCTGACCTCTCCAGCGCGTTCCGGCAGGCAAATCTCCCCGAAATCCGGCGGCCTTCTCCAAAAAGGCCTGCGTGGGAGCGCCTTCGAAGGCCAGACTGGCGGCCAAGTCGTTGAAACCAGCCAGAAAAATCACCATATCGAACGGGAGCACCCCGGGTAGATATTGCAGAAGAACCAGATGGTGGACTGTATTCAGACCATTTACACCCGCATTGCCCACCCAAACCGGATGGCTTCTCTGCGCGGCATTCATCTCCTCCATCAGTGCGTGTGGCCATTCCTCAGAATCATCGAGGTTATAACATATCGTGGAGCTTCCTCCTATCGCTAGAATCCTATACGCGAGGTCACGCCTAGGCGGCATGGGACCGCGGAGGCCCAATTGATTGGTCGTAAATGTCTTAGTGCCGTGAACGCCAGGATAAACGTTTGGATCGACGGAGAAGACTCGCCTCAACTGCGCGTCGGGGAGCCGAGGTGTAAGCCGGAGCTCGGCTTGAGCAAACGCCTCCACGAGAATCAGCGCCACGTACATGGCGTAGATGCTGAGCAGAGGTTGGCGGAGCCTTCGCAGAAAGCCTTGCCGATCCCGGCTGAGGATCAGAGCCCCGAGGCCCGCGACCAGCCACGCTACCGACAACTCGCCAACGACTGTATCGGCACCCCATGGCTCAAGTGCAATTTCCCCGCGCAGCCGGGCTGCGCCTACGTCAAGCAGAAGGGCGGCAGGCACCGCGAGGTGAAGGAGATAACCGACGACAAGAAGGTTCGTGTTCTGCCGAACTTGTTGCTGGCTGCCGTTTCCTGATGTCGTGGTCCCTTGCTTCATCGCTTGGTCCTTTCGAGCTGCTCAAACCGGAATTTCTATTATCCACTTTCCGTCGGCCCAAAAGATACTCCTGACCGCCACCCAATGCACCTGTGAGTCAACTTTGCAGTGCAAGGTGCTCTCACTGGACACAGAAGGTGCCATTCGTGCCTCTCGCGAGAACCCCAAAGGACGCAACCGCTCCTCTTTCGACCCGCGTTTCCGACACTTTGCCGCCTCCCTGCCTCTCTCCTCGCGGAAATCCGATCCGGTCGTCGGCTCGCCTACCCAGCTGGCAAGGGCAGCGAGGCGATCCGCCGCACCATGCTTCCAAACAGTCGCCGCGTCAGGTGGCTCTCGGACAGGAGCAGCCAGTAATAGCGGGCGTGCTTGATCAATCGGCCACCCGTCTTCACCAACCGCTGCTGCAAGCTGGTCAACGACCAACCGTCGATCCTCTTCGGCAGCACTGGCCGCCGCCACAGGTTCCCCAGGTTGTAAGCGATCACGCTTAGCCACAGCCGCACCTCGTTGGACCGGAACCGATGGCAGCTCAGCCGCGTCATCTTCACCGCTTGCTTGCCTTCCTTGATCCACTGCTCGGCCGTACCGCGCTTGATGACATAACGACGTCGGCCTCGCGACGATCCGGATAAACTGTGTGGTGTCCAACCTAACCCGTCTTTGACAACTGGGGGCCAAATTTCCGTCAACCTATTGATTCCGCGTTCGGCATTTCAAAAGGTCTTCACTACAAGGTTTTCACTTCCGCAACATATTTCGCGCCCTGCTGGATGATCTTCGGCGTCGGTTGAGCTGGCAGTTGCAGGCGCAATTGGTGGAGAAGCATCCGATGTTCTTTCTCCGGCTGCGTGTACCGAGGCAAGATCAGCAACCGCCCATCGGTGGTCGGCACCCGCACATCCACCATCTGTAGAGAACACATCTTCTCCATTACCACTCGGGGGGTGAGTCCCGGCGCCAGCGTCCGCAAGCGCTGTCGCCGCGTGACGTACAGGCAGTACGCCAGAAAGGAGATGAACACATGCGCTTCGATCCGGGAGTCCTTCTGGTGGTAAATGGGCCGGATGGCCAAATCGCTCTTCAGGTCGCGAAAGACCGCTTCAATTTCGGTGAGCTGAACATAGTGCTGCCACAGCAGGGCCGGATCTTCCCCGCAAAGATTGGAACGAAGCAGATAATGACCCTCGCTCCGGAACGTCTGCCGCAGCTTGTCTTTGCGCAAGGCGAAGGTGAAAGTTGCCGCGTTCACCGGTTGCTCGGCTGTGGGCACCCGAACTTCCACCAAGCGATAGGCGCGGCCGGCCTCGGCCTTGGCGGCGCCCAACTTCAGCAGCAGTTCGTCCCGACGGAGGCCCTGGCCCTGCAGCGCCTGCAGCCTCTGCCAAAGGCGCTTCAGCCGGCGTCGGCGGATCGCCCGTTCCTTCTGTTTCCGTCCTTCACTCCGTGCCAGGATGTAGAGTTCTCCCTCTCGTGCCAGAAGTTTCACCTCTACCGACTCCTTCACCTTCGCCCAAGGCCGTGGCAAAAATTCCTTCTCCAGTTTGCTCAACCGCCCCCGCGGCGTCCCCACCAGATAGGCCACCGGCGAGGTCGCCTCCCGCATCTCCTGCAAAACCTCTTCCGTGGGAATACCCCGATCCATCACCCACGTCCGCTTCGCCCGCCCGTAGCACTGCTCGATCTTTTGCAAGAAGGCTTGCAGCGTGGTCTTCTCACTGGTGTTGCCCGCCATCACTTCGTAAGCGAGAGGCAGCCCGTCCGGTGTCACCAACAGCGCGATGATCACCTGCACGCAATCGGGCCGCTTGTCCCGGCTGTACCCGAAGCGCCGTTTCCCGCTCTCGGGTGGGTCACACTCAAAGTAGGTGCTGGTCAAGTCGTAAAGCAGCACCTCGAATTCCGCCTGGAACAGATCCTGCCAGCGCCCCCGCAGAAAACTGAAGAGGTCCTCCTGATGCGCCAACCGCTTGTCCTGACACCGGTACAAGGACTGTCATTCGATCGCTTCCCCCGCCCGGCCCAGCACATCCGCCATGGCACTGCGCTGATACCACTCGCGATGCAACCGCCACTCACTGCCCGGATCGAGCAGGCGATAGCTCACCAGCGTCTTCAGCACCTCCAGCCAGTCCGTCCCCTCCCGGCTCACCCCCAGTCGCTCCCGCCAGAAATCGTCCAACTGCAGTTGTTGCCATAATTCACCGCACAACCAACACCCGCCCCACTGGCGCGGCCGCTCCACTTGCAGTTCCTGCAACCGAACATGCACCACTTCCTGCGCTAACTCCGGCGCCGCTCGGTCCTCCGGAAACAGCGCTACTTGCCTCCCCTCGCCCCCAGGCGCTTCGAACACCTCGATACATCGGCACCAAGCCGCTCTCTGGCTGTCGTTGATCTCGCCCAGATACAGCACTTGCCGCTGCACCACCCGCCGCGACGCAGCGCGTCGGCTCTCCACGATGCTCCAGTACCGATGCTCCTTGCCGTCTTTCACCCGACGCGTGCAGCGAAGAAACATACGGCCATTGTGCATGAGCTGCCGCACGAATCAAGAGGGTAGGTCTTCACTACAACACCTTGCAGACATGCCCGCGTTGAGAACAAGAGACTTGACGGCGTGAACCGCTCGAAAATCACCAAAACCCCAGCTCAGTTGTCAAAGACGGGTTAGCCCATTCCATTACCGGCGACGCGCCGATCAGCCGGGGCGGGAGGGGGTGTTGCTGGTGGCGGAGGGAGTGCGTCCCCATGGTCGCTTTCGGGTGTTGGACTGGCAGGCGGCAGGCAGTGAAAGTACCAAACCCTATGCGTGCTTGTTCACGCGGCTGTGGCAGCGCAGTCTGGAACAAGTGGAGTTGATCGTGAGCGACGGAGCGGAAGGGGTAGTCAGTGGCGCGGCCACGGTGTATCCGGGAGCGGCGCATCAGCTCTGCCTGGCGCACTGGTTCCGGCGGCTGGAAGACCTCACCCCGGCGCTGGACGCTGCCCGGCGACGTAAGTTCCGGCGGGAGTTCTGGTGGATCTGGGAGGCGGACGACGAGAGCCAACTGCGGCGCTGGGCTGGTAGCTTCTGCCGCCGCTGGCAGTTCTGGGCACCCGCCATGGTGGAAAAATTCAAAGCCGAACTACACCGCATGTTGGCGTACCTGCGCTGGCCGGCGCGTTGGCGACACCGGCTGCGCACCACCAACTTGGCGGAAGGCTTCTTTCGCCATCTACGCCGCTACCTTGGCCGCTTCCCCGGCTGCGTCGACCCGCCGCATAGCGAGCAGGTGTTAGGCTGTTTTATCTTGGCGTGCGAGCAAGCGCACGCCTGAGGAGTTCAGCATGACTCGGAGCACCTTCATTTCAACTCTCAACAGAAATGGTTGACAGTGCCGGTTTGGGTCGCTGTCTTGACATAAAATTAAGGGCGGGCGTTTGTAGTGAATCTATGCCGTCTTTATGACTCCGTTCTTTCGTTCGTACTTTGCGATTTCCTCCTTGAGAACCTTCTCGATAAGATTAGAAAGGGAGCGATTATCCGCCCTGGCAATAGTGACCAGTTTCGCCTTCAACTCCCCCCGGATTTTGAAAGATACTGTCGTGTCCTTCATCTTGGAACTGCATACTACAACGGCCCACTCTGCCGAATCAAGCACTTCCGTCGCCCTATGTGACTCCTTCTAAATTATTCGCCCTCTATTTCTTACTTTGCCACCCAGTCGAGGGAAGAAGGCGATTCCCCCGGTAGTTTAACTGGGACGAAATTTTCTCTTGACAAAACGGAGATACTTAGTAATACTTACTATTATGAAGTACTACTTCTTTCAACCGGGAACGAGGTCGATATGGGATCATTGCGCGACCTTCTTAGAACTGTTTGAAGTTCAGGAGAGCCAATGAACAAGCGATGCGGTTCGTTGCAACCAACCCCAATACTCACGCGAAGTACTGGGCGCCAACCGAATGCGAAGTCAGTCGGTGTCCCCAACCGTCCTACTCCAAGGTGCGGGTTTTCATTAGCGCTGGACGATGATCAGAATTATGTCAGTCATGCTGATCTGCTGAGAATTGCAATGAAAGAGCAGTGTAGGGGTATTGAGACAGAACCGGTTGTTGCACTCTGCCACCCCGAAAAGAACTTCTGGGTGTTCAAGGCCACGGTCTATAAATCTGCCAAGTGCCGTGGCTTCGTCGGGTACGGCGACGCTCATCCCGGCAATGTCTCTCCTTTGATTTTCAATAACGCCGAGATGCGCATGGCCGAAACCCGCGCCGTCAATCGCGCCTTGCGCAAAGCCTACGGCATCGGCCTGTGCTCGCTCGAAGAGCTTCCCCCCTGGCGCTTGAGTCCCCAGCAAATTCCTCTCCTGCGCCGCACTCTGCAATCGCGGTCCCCTTTTAAGAAAGGAGTCACCCATGCGAATGAAAATCCCAGGCCTCAGTCAGGTCACCGAAAGAAAGCCTCTGGTCGAAGGGTCGTACCGAGCCCGGGTGGTGCGCTTCGAACCCGCCGGCCACGCCCCTAATCCCTGCCGGGCGACGACCTTCCTGATCCTCGAGCCACCGAGCTATGCCGGCCGCTTCGTCCGCACCCGCCTCTACTGCCACGAGCGGGCGCTCTGGAAGCTGCGCTGGTTCCTGAATGACTTTAACTACGATGCGGAACTCCTGGCCGCCGACGAACTGGTGGACCGCCGCGTGGTGGGCCTGGAAGGGGTCATTCGCCTGGCCTACTGGGGCAGCGACGGGCATCGCCGTTTGGATGTGCAGGGCTTCGCTCCCAGCGAGCGCTGGGGAGATTTGTCCGTTCATCAACCGCCTGGTGAAAGCCTTACCGAGGCTGCACAGGCTTAGACTTCGCGACAGAAACATCGTGCAAGGAGGGGATCATGGATCATTACAGCTACACGCAGCTTTCGACGTACCTACAGTGCCCGCTCAAGTACAAGTACCACTACCTGGAAGGCTGGCAGGAAGTGGAAGACAAAGCCAGCCTGTTCTTCGGCCGAGTGTTTCAAAGCGCGGTTGAGGCCCAGTTCCTGGTGTCGGACTCGGTGCAGTTCTTCACGGGGAGCTGGGCGAGGGTCAAGGAGATGCCGCTCGAGTACGCCAACGGCGACAGCTGGGAGAAGATGCTGGAGCAGGGCCAGGCGCTGCTGGAACAGTTCCGCCAGGACCGGCGGGTGCTGATCGAGGACGGGCGGACGGACTTTCAGGTCAAGTTCCGGCGCCCCCTGCCGCTCAGCCAGAAGCATTTTCTGGCCTACGTGGATGCCCTGGGGTACGTGGATGGGCGGCATTGCCTGATTGAGTGGAAGACCACGACGCAATCCTACCCGGAGAATCTGGGACGAGTGTTGGAACTGGATCCCCAGTTGGTCTGTTACTCCTGGGCGGCGCAGACGCAGGAGGTAAGTCTGGTGAACTTCGTGCGCAAGAAGCAGCCGGAGATTCAATATCTGCGGGCGCGCATCCGCAAGCGGCAGTGGAAGGCGTTGGAGCAGACGCTGGACTTGCTGGCGAGCGAGGTGGAAGGGGAGCACTTCTACCCGCGTTCGGGGATACGCTATCCCAACAACCAATGTTTGAACTGTGCGTATCTGGGTCTGTGCCTGAGGAAGAAGGTGTTGGTGGAGGAGAAGCTGGTGAAGGTGGAGGAGTTAGCGGTCCATGGATAAGGTGCGAGCGCAGCAGGTGTTAGCCCGGATTGATGAGATTCTGCGTTGGGAGCAGCGGACGGACCAGCAGAAGGACCAGAAGTTTGCGGAGTTGGGGAAGCACCTGTGCGAGGTGAGGAAGCACGGATACTGGCGGTTGGGGCACAAGAGCTTTGAGGCTTACCTGGAGGAGAAGTTTCCGGACTCTCGGCGGAAGGCGTATTACCTGATGTCGATTCACGACCACCTACGGCAAATCCCCGCGCCGGAGATCGAAGAGCTGGGGTGGTCGAAGGCGTTGGAACTGGCGAAAGTGGCGCGGAGCGAAGGCAGACATTTTGACAGTGCAACCTGGTTGCACAAGGCGAAGGAGTCGACAAAGCAGGAACTGAAGGAAGAGGTCTACAAGTACTTTACGGGAGAAGAGTACGAGCCCTACGAAATGGTCTACTTCAAGCTTTACGAGAGCCAGCTGCC
>Ga0326728_10023385_pt1 | contig 11327 bp, 8 predicted proteins | sample MB3enrmetagenome_FD_207602 | JGI IMG/M metagenome (GOLD analysis project Ga0326728, IMG submission 207602) | Lab enriched peat soil microbial communities from McLean, Ithaca, NY, United States - MB31MN | ecosystem: Environmental > Terrestrial > Soil > Wetlands > Peat | place: USA: New York... | reverse complement strand
GCCGGTGACGCTGGACGGCAAGCTGGTGCGCAAGCACGCCTGCATCGACGGGCCCGAGATCGACGCGCACATCATCGACTGGGACAAGTACCTGCCGCGATTCAACCAGTTCAAGCCGCAGGAGCAACACAGCCGAGAGAAACACGGCCTCGCTTGAAGCCGCGCGGAACGGGGGAGGGGGAAGCCTTTCCCCCGAGACCGGCCGAAATTCGCCAATCGCGACGCCGAACCCGCCGCCGAGCTTCACATCCGCTGGGAAGGGCCTGAGGCTCGACTGGTCTGCAAGGCCTGCGCCCGGCTCGCGGCGGCGGTGATGAAGGCGGCGTAGCTCCAGGAAAGATGCTTCGCGGACGTCTGGGCGCCGGTTGTGCGGTCGAACTGTTCCGAGAGATCGCCGCCGATCGGCGTGAAGGCTCGCACCGTCCGCATGATCGAGTCGCCGCGCTCGATGGCGGCCGCCGCCAACGCGCGGCTTTCAGCCTCGCCCTCAGCGGCGATCAGGCGCAAACGAAAGCGCCGGTTGTCGTTCGTGACGGGCATTCCGGCGCCGGAGAGGAGCGCCGCCGCCAACCGAAAATAAAATTCCGCCGCGCCGAGGGTCGCGAAGAAATAGGCGCCGCCGCTGTAGTAGGCGTCGCTCGCGTAGCGCCCCATCGCCGGGCCCCGGCCTGCCGGACGATCGCGGTTGATGGCGTATTCGGCGTCAAAGAGTTCTTCCAGCGCGGTCAGGGTCGCCTGCGCTCTGGGGTCGAGCACGCTGTGGGCGCCGCTCGCGCGCGCCGCGTGAAGCACGGCGAGGACGACGGCGATGTCGAGCTCCTTGCCGGCGTCCGCTGCGCCGGCGCGTGAGCGATAGAACCCGGCCGCGTCGTTCCAGAAGGCGTCGAGCCGGCTAAGGATTTCGGCCGCCGCGGCGGCGCAGGCGCGGGCGCGGTCGCCCTGTCCGATCTCCGTGAACCATTCCGCGCCCTGGGCGAGCGCCTCCGCCTGCACGAGCTGGGTGTAGTAGTGACGCCCGCTTTCCTCCTCCCAGATGTCGAAGGAGGGTTCATGGGCGCGCGCCAGCGTGAACGCGAGATCGCCCGCAATGAGTTGCCGCGCGCCCCAGCCGACCGCCGCGTCCAAGTCCGGCCTTTGACGGCGCCAACGCAGCAGGGCGAGGATTCGCAGCGCCGGCCCGTCCGCCTGCGGACGCGCCCAACGGATGAAGTCGAGCGCGCCGTCGGGATTGACGCGGGTCTCCGCCAGCGCCGCCTCGCCGAACGCCGCGGCGATCTCGGCGTCGGGGCGCACGTACTGCAGGAACGAGGGCTGCACGCGGCGCCTGAAATCGCCTTGCCGCAGCAACGCGCGGCCGTCGAGCCCCCGCAAGAAAAGGCTGAATTCGACGAACTCCCGGAAGCGGACGAGAGCCGCGCCGTCGGTAAACCCTTCAGCCAGCGCGACCCGCAATGCGTCGATGACGATCGCCGAGTCGCGGAACCAGTGAAAGAAGTAGTCGGGGTCGGGATCGTAGGCCGCGGGGACGGGCGAAGCGAGCACTGATCCCGGTCGCGGGACCACCCTCTGTCCGAAGCCGGGGCGATCCTTGACGAGATGGGCGGCGGAGATGGCGCCGGCCATCGCGCTCGCGGCGAAGCGCGCTTCGCCCGCGATCCATTCGTCGAGCCCGTTCATGATTCGGTTCACGCCCAATGAGGGCTGCGAAAGCCAAGCTTTTTCATTCCCGCTTGAATCTCGGGGACGCCCATGAACAGCTTCCACAGCAGCCCGCTGCGATAATTCTCGATCATGACGACAATCGGCCCTTGGCTGATCGCCAGGAACGTGTCGGCATACCAGCCGCGCTGCTCGCTGAAGCCGTCGACGAAACCGAAGCGCCCCCAGATTCTGTCGCCGAGATCCTGGTAGAAGTGACGCAACGCGGCCATCGCCTTTTCCGGCGCGTAGGGAAAGCTCGACAAGGCGGCGGAGGGACTGATGACGCCACGGTCCTTGCCGGGAGAGTTCTCGGCATAGCCCGCGAACGTATCGCCGGCGCTGAGGCCCCAGCAATTTGGCCCGTATCCTTCGTAGCCGTTAGGATTGCGCAGGCAGTAAGCGTAGTTGATGGCGGTGTGATTGACGTTCTGGCGCCAATAGTCGGCGTAGGCGTCGCTCAATCCGCGCGGATCGACGCCGCAAAACGAGAAATGCGCAAGGAAGAGCGGCCCGCCGCCGTCCGGCCCGAGCGGCAGCTCGACGCCTTCGAAACTCCGTCGGTTGAGGAACTCGCGGCCCGCGGCCCAGCCTTCGTGATAGGCCTCGGCCGCAATGGCGTAGCGCGGGGCGGAAGCCGCCAGAACGTAGGCGATGAGGCATTCGTTCCAACCGTGGATTTCATGGTTCAGCGCAAAGCCGTTGGTGGGGCTCCAGTGCCAAGTCAGCGCCTTGCGGCCACCCTGGGTGAACCAATCCCATTCCGCCTCGCTCCATAGGTACGCGATGCGCTCGCGCAGCCGGACCTCCTCCGGAGCGTCGCGGTCGAAATAGGCGCGCACGCACAACAAGCCCTGGAACAGGTACGAAGTCTCCACCAGGTCGGCGCCGTCATCCTTGCGGCTGAAGGGGATGGTGGCTCCCGTGTCGCCATGCATGAAATGGGGATACATGCCGTGATAGCAGGTCGCCTTCTCCAGGCAATCCAACATGGCCGTGAAGCGGGCCAGCGCTTGCTCTCGCGTCACCCATCCGCGCTCGCAGGCTACGATTATCGCCATCGCGCCGAAGCCGGAGCCGCCGACGGCGACGGCGGTGTCTCGGGGATCGGCGAGCCGATGACGGCGATCGCGCGCCAGCCCGCTGATCGGGTGAGCGCCCTCCCAGAAATAGCGGAACGTCTGGCGCTGAACGAGGTCGAGCAGGCTCTCGTCGGAGAGTTTCTCGCCTCGTTTGGCGGCTTTGGCGTGCGGATTGGGTTTGGCGGGATGCGACATGGGCGGCTGCCTACAAGGACGAAAGGGCTTCGCTCGCGGCGTCGATCGGGTCAAGGGCGCCGCCGGGGCCGGCCGGCTTGAAGGTCGGCCCGGTCGGATCCGTCACCAGATGCAGCGTGCGGGCAAAAAAGCCGCCCTCGCCTTCGTCATTGCCGATATTGATGACGCCGACATCGGTCAACCGGCCCGTGAACAGCGCCTTGATCCGCGTGCGCGAGGCGGGATCGACGAGGTCGAGCGCGTCGTCGACCACCACCCATTGCGGCCTTTGCAAGATGATCCGGACAAAGGTCAGGCGATGTTTCTCGTCGTCGTTCAGCCGCCGATCCCATCGGTCCGCCTTGTCAAGAAGGGGTCGAAGGCGTTCCAACCCGACCTCGGCGAGCGCCTCGGCGATGGCTCCATCCTCGTAGACGCCGGCGGAATGCGGATAGGCGATCGAGGCGCGCAGGACGCCAGGCGGGACGTAAGGGTGGGTCGGCACGAAGATGATGGATTGGCGAGGCGGAAGCGCGATCCGCCCGCTTCCCCAAGGCCAAAGCCCGGCGAGGGCGCGAAAGAGCAGGGTCTTCCCGGCGCCGTGTTCGCCGACGATGAGGATATGTTCGCCGGGTTTCAGGTCCACATGCGTCTCGCTCAGCATGATGCAGCCCGCCGGCGCGGCGACGTGAAGGTCGTCGATGCGGATCGACCGAACGCCCGCCTCCTCGAAGGCGATGCGGCTGGCGGTCAAGCCGAGCCTGTCCATGGTCAGGATCGTCTTTCGGAAGCTCGCGACGCGCAACAGCGTGGCGCGCCAATCGGCAATGCTGGAGAAATTGTCGACGAACCACCGCAGCGACTGCTGCACTTGGCCGAAGGCGCCGACCACCATCATCAGTTCTCCGAAGCTCATGGCGCCCGCGAAGTAGCCAGGCGCCGCCACCAGGATCGGCGCGACGATCGTGAACCATCCATAGCCGGCCGTGACCCAGGTCAGTCGCGTCACTGCGCCGACGATGCGCCGCGAGACTTCGAGGACGGATTCGAACGTCGCTTCGAGGCGCCCCTTCTCATCGGCTTCGCCGCCGTACAGCGCGACGCCCTCGATCTCTTCGTTGACGCGCACCAGAGCAAAACGCAGCTCCGCCTCCCGCGCGTAGCGCTCGGCGTCGAGGGCGATCAGCGGGCGGCCGACGCGCCAGCTCAAGTACGACGCGGCGCCGGCGTAGAGAAGGGCGCACCACACCATGTAGCCGGGCGGGGAGAAGGTGTGGCCGGCGATCGGCAGATACACGCGTTGCGACAGCGACCAGAGAACGCCGATGAAGCACAGCAGCAGGAGCGTCGATTGCAGCAGGCCGATGCCGAGGTCCGTCGTAAGATCGGTCAGATGTTGTGCGTCCGCGTGGAGGCGCTGGTCGGGGTTTGCGCCCATCGCGCCCGAATTCGACAGGCGGAACGCGCGCAGCGGCATAAGCCACTCGTTCAAGAGGTCGCGCGTCAAGCCTTCGCGCAGGACCACCTTGGAAGTTTGGTTGAGCCACGTCTGCGCCACGTTGAGGACGAGCAACACGCCCGCCACTTCGGCGAAGACGCCGAGCTGCTCGACGAACGCGGACATGTCCTTGCGCGTCAGCGCATTGTAGAAGGGTCGGTTCCAGGCGTTGAGGCTGATCTGCTCATAGGCGGTCGCCCCCACCACCGCAACGAGCGCGACGGCCAACAACAAAAGCCTGTTGCGCTGGCGCGACGCCCAGAAAGCCGAGGCCATTCGCATGATCTCGGATGAGAGGCTGTCGTCGGCGAGAGCCCCGCCGCCGCCATAGGACGGCTTGCTCGATTGTTCGGCCATCGATTCGTTCCGTTGCCGCGAGGCTGTTTGGGACGATGCGACCAGGACGGCCGCCGCGGAGCGTCGCCCGCCGCCCGGTTCGCGGGCGACGTCGAGAGGCGCCCGGCGGCGCCGCGGCCGCCGATTTTGTGGTCTAATGGAAATAGCGGACTGAGGCCATCCCCTCGCAACCTGCGGCAAGGCAAGAGCATGGGACGCATCGACACGTTGTTGGCGGCGATGACGCTCGAGGAAAAAATCGGGCAACTCACCATGGTCGCCTCGTCTCGCGCGGTCACCGGTCCGGCCAAACTCGTCGACGTAGCCGAAGACGTCCGCGCGGGTCGCATCGGCGCCGTGCTGAATCTTTGGGGCGCCGAGGAAACGCGCGCCATGCAACGCCTCGCGGTCGATCAATCCCGTCTCGGCGTTCCCCTGCTGTTCGGCCTCGACGTCTTGCACGGCCACCGGACGATTTTCCCGGTTCCGCTGGCGGAAGCGTGCCTGTTCGATCCCGCCCTGTGGGAGAAGACGGCGCGCGCGGCGGCCGAGGAGGCGACGATGGATGGCGTCGCCATGACCTTCGCGCCGATGGTCGATGTGGCGCGCGACCCGCGATGGGGCCGCATCGTCGAGGGGCCGGGCGAAGACCCCTGGGTCGCCTGCGCGTTCGCCGCGGCGAAGACGCGCGGCTTTCAGGGCGATGATCTTAGCGCCGCCGACAGCCTCGCCGCCACGGCCAAGCACTTGGCGGCCTACGGCGCCGTAACCGCCGGCCGCGAATACGCCTCGGCCGATCTCTCCGAGCGCACGCTGCACGAGGTCTATCTGCCGCCGTTCGCGGCGGCGGTCGCGGCGGGGACGGCGGCGATCATGCCCGCGTTCACCGATATTGCGGGCGCGCCAACGACCGCCAACGCGGCGCTGCTGCAAGGCTGGCTGCGCGGCCGCCTCGGTTTCGACGGTGTGCTGGTGAGCGACTACAACGCCATCGCGGAGCTCATCGATCACGGCGTGGCGGGCGACATCGCCGAGGCCGCCGCGCTCGCCCTCAGGGCCGGCGTCGACATCGATATGATGAGCGGCGCCTACGCGAAAGGCCTGCCGGACGCGCTGCGACGCGGTCTCGTCGGCATGGCCGATGTCGACGCCGGGGTGCGGCGCGCGCTCGCGCTGAAAGAGCGCCTCGGCCTCTTCGACGATCCTTATCGGCGCGGCGCGGCCGGCGCCGGCGCGATCGGACAAGGGGCGTCGCGCCGACGCGACCTGGCGCGCGAGGCGGCGCGGCGAGCGATCGTGCTGCTCGCCTGCGCGCGCGGCGCGTTGCCGCTGTCCCCGGACATACGCCGCATGGCCCTGATCGGCCCGCTCGCCGCCGCGCGCGACGAAATGCTGGGGCCGTGGGCTTCGGCGGGCCGCGGCGAGGAGGCCGTGTCGATCTTCGAAGGCCTCGCGGCGGCGCTGCCCAACTGCCGGATCGACTCCGCCGCTGGCGTCGACATCGTCGGAGGCGATGCGCGCGGCGTTTCCGCCGCGCTCGATCTCTGCCGCGGCGCCGAGGCGATTGTGCTTTGTCTTGGCGAAGGCGCCGCGATGAGCGGCGAGGCGGCCAGTCGCGCCGATCTCGGCCTGCCGGGGCGCCAGCGCGCGCTCGCCGAGGCGGTTCTCGATCTCGGCAAGCCGGTCGTGGCGCTGCTCTCCTCGGGGCGTCCGCTCGCGCTGCCTTGGCTGTTCGAGCGCGCCGACGCCGTTGTCGCGTCCTGGTTTCTCGGCGTCGAAGCCGGCCACGCCATCGCCGACGTTCTCACCGGGAAGTTTAATCCGACGGGAAAGTTGCCGACGACGTGGCCGCGCTGCGTCGGCCAGGCGCCGATCTTCTATGGCCAGCGCCCAACCGGACGGCCGACCAAGGCCGGCGAGCGTTACAGCAGTTCCTATCTCGATCTGCCCGCCGCGCCGCAATTTCCCTTCGGCCACGGCCTGTCCTACAGCCGATTTGCGCTCCACGACCTGCGATGCGATGCGAGCCGGGTGAAGGCGGGCGAAAGCGTCGAGATATCGGTGACGGTCGATAACGTCGGCGGCGTCGCCGGCGAGGCGACGCTCTTCCTGTTCGTGCGCGACTTGGTCGCCAGCCTCGCCCGCCCCGTCCTGGAGTTGAAAGGCGTGCGCAAGATCGTCCTGGCGGCGGGAGAGCGGGGACAAGCGACGTGGCGGCTGCCCGTCGCGGCCCTGGCGTTCATCGGGCCCGCGTTCGAGCCCGTGCTGGAGCCCGGGCGATTTGCGATTTCCGTCGGACAAAGCGCCGATCCGGCCGAACTCCTGACCGGCGTCATCGATCTCGTCGGATGAATCGAAAAAGCCGGCGTCGCTCGCGATCGTTTCCCGACCCATACGGATTGCAATCCGATCGCTTGCGTCGTCGCTTCGACTCCGCCCCTTGCGCCATGGCCCCTCCCCAAGGCCGAGGCGGTCCGCTCGGCGATCGGATCATCGGGCGATGCGGCGAAACCGGGAGCGACGAAGCGGACGAAATTCGTCGTCCCAAGGGGCGTTCTAACCGCCCGTCGCGGCGAAATCGAGATAAGCCGTTGAAGAGATTGGAGCGGGTGAAGGGAATCGAACCCTCGTATTCAGCTTGGAAGGCTGCTGCTCTGCCATTGAGCTACACCCGCTTCTGTTCGATCGGCCCTTTCCCTCAGACGCCGCCGCTTGGAGCGAATCATTGCAATCCGGCGGGGCTGAGTCAATGCGCGGCGACGCGTCGAGAGTACCGAACTCGAGTCGAAGCTCGCGGCGGGCGGGCGCCGCCGGGAAGCGCCCTCGCGGTGACACGGCGGCGCGCGGCGGCTAGAACGCGGGTGACCACACCCTCGACGAGCCCCGTCCCTTGTCCCCTGTCCCCGCCGCCATCGAAGCGCGCGCGCTCGCCAAGCATTTTGGCGCGACGACCGCCGTCGACGCGATCTCGTTCGCTATCGCGACCGGCTCGGTCACCGGCCTGCTCGGCGGCAACGGCGCCGGCAAGACCACCACGATCGGCATGATCTTGGGGCTCATCGCGCCGACCTCGGGCGCGGTCAGCGTGTTCGGCGTCGACATGGCGCGCGACCGCTATCGCGTTCTCGGGCGCATGAATTTCGAGAGCCCGTATGTCGACATGCCGCATCGCCTCACGGTGCGCCAGAACCTGCGCGTATTCGGCCGCCTCTACGGCGTCGAAAACTTGTCTCGGCGCATCGACGAACTCGCCGAAAGCCTCGCGCTCGGCGCCTTTCTCGATCGGCCCGCCGGCAGCCTCTCGGCCGGGCAGAAGACGCGCGTCGCGCTGGCCAAGGCGCTGATCAACGAGCCCGAACTCCTGCTGCTCGACGAGCCGACCGCTTCGCTCGATCCGGACGCCGCGGACTGGGTTCGCTCGCGCCTCGAGGACTATCGGCGCAGGCGGGGCGCGACGATCCTGCTCGCCTCGCACAACATGGGCGAGGTCGAGCGCCTGTGCGAGCGCGTCATCATGCTGAAGGAGGGCCGCATCGTCGACGACGGCTCGCCGAGAGACCTGATCGCGCGCTACGGCCGCGAGAGTCTCGAAGAGGTGTTCCTCGACGTCGCGCGCGGCGCCGAATGGCGGGAGCGGTCGGCATGAGCGGCGCGAACCCCGACTTTTCGCTCGCCCGCGTCGGCGCCATGGTGATGCGCTATCTCTATCTCATGCGCTCGTCGTGGCCGCGCCTCGCCGACCTCATCTACTGGCCGGCGGTGCAGATGATGACCTGGGGCTTTCTGCAGACCTACATCCGCGCGCAGTCGCAGGCGGCGGGCGTGTCGGGCCGCATGGCGGTCGCCGGCGGCACGCTGATCGGCGCGCTGCTGCTGTGGGACACGCTGTTTCGCGCCCAACTCGGCTTCTCCGTCTCGTTCCTGGAAGAGATGTGGTCGCGCAACATCGGCAATCTGCTCATCAGCCCCTTGCGGCCGATCGAACTCGTCGCCGCGCTGATGACGATGAGCGTAATCCGCCTCGCGATCGGCCTCGTGCCGGTGGCCTTCCTCGCGCAGTGGTTCTTCGGCTTCAACCTGTGGGGATTGGGCCTCGGGCTCGTCGCGTTCTTCGTCAATCTGGCGCTGACCAGTTGGGCGATCGGCCTCGTCGTCGCCGGGCTGGTGCTGCGCAACGGCATGGGGGCGGAGGGCATCGCGTGGTCGATCCTGTTCTTCTTCCTGCCGTTCGCTTGCGTCTATTATCCGGTTTCGGCCCTGCCGGAATGGCTGCAAGGCTTCGCCTGGTGTCTGCCGCCGACCTATGTGTTCGAGGGCTTGCGCGCCGCGATCGTCGCCCATGCGTTCCGCGCGGATCTGATGCTCGAGGCCCTGGCGATCAACGCCGGGCTGCTGGCGGCGGGCGGGGCGTCCTTTCTGGCGCTGCTGCGCAGCGCGCGAAAGGCCGGTTCGCTCTTGCAAATGGGCGAATGACCGGGCGCGTCGCCGCGTTCGCCTCGCATAGACTCGATTCACCTCGTTTTCGAGACTCGAGCGACCGCCGCCCGCCGCCGGTGTATTTTCTTCAAAAGCTTGGGATGCGAGGGCGGTCGAAAATGCCGGCAGGGCGGATGGCGGTTCGGGCGTTGTGGGCGGGCGCGCTTGTCGCGTCGCTCGCCGGCGCGGCGCGCGCGCGCGAAACGGTCGAATTTCCTTCGCCCTATTCGGCGGGCACGATCGTGATCAGCCAGAACGCGCGCAAACTGTTCTTGGTCGTCGATTCGCGCACCGCCATCGCCTATCCCGTCGCCGTCGCCAAGCGCGGCAAGGAGTGGAGCGGGTTCGCCCGGGTCGACGGCAAGTACGTCGATCCGGCGTGGTCGCCCCCGGCGGTGGTGCGCCGCGACCACCCGGAAATGCCCGACGTGATCCCGGGCGGCTCGCCGCACAACCCGATGGGCGCGCGCGCCATCACCCTCGATCGCGACGAGGTCGCCATCCACGGCACCACGGCGGCGATGCGCGCCTCGGTCGGCACGGCGGCTTCCTACGGCTGCATCCGCATGTACAACGAGGACGTCATCGATCTCTACGATCGCGTCAGCGTCGGCGCGCCGGTCGTGATGACGCGGTGAGGCGAATCGTTAGAAGTCGGAGGCGATGCCTTTGACCTCCCAATCGCCGTAGCGAACCGGATCGAGTCCGCCTCGACCCGCCAACTCGGGCGCGCGCCGCGCCTTTTCGCGCGACCGGCGCTCTTCGGCTTCCGCGAGGGCGCGTCGGGCCGCGTCCGGCAGGTCTGGTCTTTGCGCATTCGCCGCGCTCTCGTCGTCGGCGAGGTCGGCCGCGGGGCCGGAATTCGACGCCGCCATGGGCAAATCTCCTTCTGCGCGTCGCTCAATCTACATCGGCGGCGCGGGCCGGAAAAGGCCGTCCCCTGCGGCGCTTCCGCACAGAAGTTTCGCCCTGTAATGTTAACCTGGGCGGCGCCTCACTGATTCGGCAAGGGCGGACATTGCAGCCAAACAGACCAAACGGCTTCGGCGCGCGCGGGTCGCGGAGTTCTCCGCCCTTGCAGGATGCGGCGCCGGGGCTTGCGGCTCGATTGGCGGCCGCGCATGCCGTTGTGGACGTGCTTTCCCTCGCGCGATCGCCGGAGGAGCGTGTCGGCGCCGGCGAATTCGAGACCCGGTTCGCCGGGCTCGACGCGCGCGACCGCGCGCTGGCGCGATCGATCGCCGCCGTTTCGTTTCGCCGGTTGGGCACGATCCGCAAGGGGCTCGGCCGCTTTCTGGAAAAAGGTCTGCCCAAGCGGGCCGGCGCGCTGGAATGGATTCTGATCGTCGCGGCGGCGCAGCTGTTGTTTCTCGACGTTCCCGATCACGCCGCCGTCGATCTGGCGGTGCGCGCGACGCGGCTCGACCCCGGCGCCGCGCCTTTCGCCGCGCTGGTCAACGCGGTGCTGCGCAACTTCGCGCGCGCGAAGGAAGAAATCCTAGCGAGCGCCGACCCGCTCGATGACGACGCGCCGCATTGGCTCGCTCAGCGTTGGCGCGCCCATTACGGCGAAGCGACGGCGCGGAGAATCGCGCGCGCTCATCGCGACGAGCCGACCCTCGACCTCAGCGTCAAGAGCGACGCCGAGGGTTGGGCGCGCCGGCTCGACGGCGTCGTCCTTCCCACCGGATCGGTTCGCCTGGAGACCCACGTCGCGATCGCCGAGCTCGAGGGCTACGCCGAGGGCGCGTGGTGGGTTCAGGACGCCGCCGCCGCGTTGCCGGCGCGGCTACTCGGGGTCGGCGCAGGCGTGCGGGTGGTCGATCTCTGCGCCGCCCCCGGCGGCAAGAGCGCCGAATTGGCGATCGCCGGCGCGGCCGTCACCGCCGTCGATCGCTCGGCCGAGCGGCTGAAACGGTTCGCCGCGAACTTTCAGCGCCTGCGCCTGGAGGCGGAAATCGTGGTGTCGAACGCGCTCAGCTTCGAGGCGCCGCCGTTCGACGCGACGCTGCTCGACGCGCCGTGCACGGCGACGGGGACGATCCGTCGCCACCCCGACGTCG
>Ga0326728_10023384_pt1 | contig 11327 bp, 11 predicted proteins | sample MB3enrmetagenome_FD_207602 | JGI IMG/M metagenome (GOLD analysis project Ga0326728, IMG submission 207602) | Lab enriched peat soil microbial communities from McLean, Ithaca, NY, United States - MB31MN | ecosystem: Environmental > Terrestrial > Soil > Wetlands > Peat | place: USA: New York... | reverse complement strand
GTCAGCGGATGGATTCCTGTGCGGATCTTCCCCGCGCGCTCACGCGAACCAGCAGGTCAACATCGCCTTTATTTGGAACAACCGCGGAAGTGACCCCTCATCCGGCCCGTCCGTCAGCTGACGGACTGGTGAGAACGCCCGTCGCGGTCCACCTTCTCCCCCTCGGAGAAGGAAAAACATCTTCATGGGGCGCTCACGCGAACCAGCAGGTCAACATCGCCTTTATTTGGAACAACCGCGGAAGTGACCCTTCATCCGGCCCGTCCGTCAGCCGACGGACTGGTGAGAACGCCCGTCGCGGTCCACCTTCTCCCCCTCGGAGAAGGAAAAACATCTTCATGGGGCGCTCACGCGAACCAGCCGCCGGACGCGAAGACAGTGACAAGTGGCTGGAGAACCGGGGTGCGGGACTCGGGATACGGGAGCAAATCCAGGGCACGGGAAGTGCAGTGACAAGTGGCGAGTGACGATTCGATAGCCCGAGTCGCGTGTCCCGTTTCCCGTCCTTGGCCCCCTCGCAGTGCCCCCGACACTCCCCCGCTTCGTCTATCGGCGGTTCTTGGGGACGACTCGAACTTATTTTGCGCATGCGCGGGAGCGGCGCACGAAGGAACCCCTCATCCGGCGTCGTCCCTCCGCCACGCAAGGCCGAGCGGAGATGCAGGCCATCGGCAACCGGCTGTGGCAACGGTATCGGCCAGGAAATGAGGGATGGACGATCCGTACCGTCTCCTTTCGCGAGGCCATGACCGGTAACGCTTCTGCCCCGCTCCTCCTGTTGCTCGCCGCCGTCGGGCTGGTGCTCTTGATCGCGTGCGCCAATGCGGCCAATCTCCTTCTGGGGCGCGCCACTGCCCGCGCCAAAGAATTCGCGGTCAGGGCTGCGTTGGGCGCAGGCCGGGCGCGTATCCTGCGGCAGTTGCTCACGGAGAGCGCGGCGCTCGGTCTGCTCGGCGCGGCCCTTGGCATCGCACTGGCTTATTGGGGCGTTCAAGGGTTGGGCGGATTGCTGCCACCCACCTTCCCTCGCGCCGAGTCCATTCGCGTGGACGGGTCGGTGCTGGTGTTTGCGCTGGCGCTTTCCCTGGGGGCAAGCCTGCTGTTTGGAGCCGCGCCGGCGCTCTTGGCCGCCGATCCCCGGCTGCAGGCAACACTTCAGGAGGGCGGCGGGCGCCCGGGCGAGGGAAAGGGACGCCAGCGCGCGCGCCAACTTCTGGTCATAACGGAGGTCGCGCTCGCCATGGTGCTCTTGGTGGGAGCGGGCCTGCTCATCCGCAGCTTCGCTGCGCTCCTCGCCGTCAACCCGGGGTTCGATACGCGGAAGATTCTCAAGGCCGAAGTGCCGCTGCCCCGATTTCTGTATTCGACACCGCAGCAATGGGTAGCGTTTTCGAATGAGGTTCTGGCGCGGATCCAAGCCGAGCCCGGCCTGCACGATACGGCTGTGGCCATTCCGCTGCCGCTGGCGGAGCAATCCGTAAATTTGCCCTTCGCGATTGCCAATAGTCCACCCTTGCGGGCCGGAAGGAGCACCACCGCCGACTACGTGGCGATCAGTCCGAACTACTTTCAGGTGATGAGCATTCCCCTCCTGCGCGGGCGCTCCTTCAGCCCACTGGACGCGATGTCCATGCCGCGCGTGGCGATCATCAGTCAAGAGCTCGCCCGCCTTTACTTTCCGCATCGCGATCCCCTGGGGCAGCAGCTCATTTTCGGGTTTCCACCGGACGGCGACGTCAAGCGGGAAATCGTAGGCGTGGTCGGGGACGTGCGCGACGCTGCGCTCAGCCGGGCGCCGGGCCCCATGGTGTACGTGCCGTTTGCTCAGGCTCCGCTTTGGGGCGTATGCCTGGTGATCAACACCTCGTCGAGCGCTTCCGCCGCAGCCCATGAGATCCAGGCCAAGGTGCGGGAAGTGGATCGGGATCTTCCGGTGACCAATCTCCAATGGATGTGAGAGGCCGTCGATGCTTCGCTCGGCCAAGCCCGCCTGCGCACCTGGCTGCTCGGTCTGTTTGGCGCCATGGCTGTGGCCCTGGCCGCGGTGGGCATATTCGGCGTGATCTCCTATTCGGTATCACGCCGCACTCACGAATTTGGCATCCGCATGGCGCTCAGAGCAAGCGCGAACGAGATCCTGCGGCTGGTGCTCAAGGAAGCGCTGCGCTTGGCTCTGGCCGGCGTGGCAGCCGGGATGGCCGTAGCGCTGGGCCTTGCCCGGCTGATTTCAAGCCTGCTGTTCGGTGTCCGCGCGACTGATCCCGCCACCTTTATCGTGTTGCCACTGCTGCTGACTGGAGCCACGCTGATGGCGGCCTACATTCCCGCCCGTTGGGCTACCAAGGTGGACCCGTTGGTGGCATTGCGGCACAAGTGAGGCAGGCAAACTTTCGCTGCGGTCCTCGATCGCCTCGACGCGATCTCCAAAATCCCGCCCTCGTGTTTCTCGCGCCCGCCTCGGCGAAATTCTAACGAAGGCAGAATTTTCTGCTCGAGGAGGTCTGCCATGGCCATCTCGCGGCTTTGTCAGCAAAAAGAGGCCAACCCGCCGATTGGTCAAGCTAAGTGTATGAAAACAATAGAGAAAAATCTTAAGATGAGAACAACATTCTGCGCTATGTCAATGAAAATAAGTATCTTACAAGCCGATCGTGCGAGCAATTGTGGTTGATCTTGGGCAGTGGCGGATTATCCACCATCAAAAGGCAGGTTGCGACTAAATTTCTTACTGCATCAAAAAATTTTCAATCGCCCATTGACTTAGGCAGTGGCAAGCAACAAGTGACATGTGATGAGGAACAACGGTCCGACGTGCGAAGTCCGACACAGACGATCGCAAATCGTCAATCGCATGTCGCCAATCACGAATCGACAATCGTCAATCGAAAATGACCCGATGACCCGATGACTTGACTCTCTTCGACTCTCGACGACATACTGGGTTTGGCTGTCTCGTGGCGGAGCGGCGCGGCCGCCGACGCCGGAAGTTTCTTGCTGCAACTCCCATACCGGGCGGCGCAGGCCAAGGGTGAATCAGGAAAGCGATAGGTCAATCGGCAATCACCAAGCGAAAATCGAAAATGGCCCGACGGCCCGAGGTGAGATGAATACCGACCGAGCGTTACTGGTAGACCTGTACGAGCTGACGATGGCGGCGGCGTATTTCGAGCACCGCATTGACTGCCACGCGACGTTCGAGCTCTTTGTGCGTCATTTGCCGCCGCCGCGCTCCTATCTGGTGGCAGCGGGACTTGACTCCGCGCTTACGTATATGGAGAACCTGCATTTCACTGAGGATGACGTGCGCTTTCTGCGCCAGCAACCCGCCTTCCAGACCGTGTCTTCGGAATTCTTCGACTACCTGCGGGAATTTCGCTTCCATGGAGACATGCGCGCAGTGGAGGAAGGGACGCTGGTCTTTGCGGACGAGCCCCTGCTGCAAGTGACCGCGCCGGTGCTGGAAGCGCAGATTGCGGAAACCTACCTGCTCTCGGTTATTCATTATGAAACCTTGGTGGCCTCGAAGGCCGCGCGGGTGGTGCGGGCGGCGGGTGGCCGCAGCGTGCTGGAGTTCGGAACGCGCCGGGCGCACGGGCCGGAAGCCGGTGTTCGCGCCGCGCGGGCGGCGTGTGTGGGGGGCTGCGTGGCCACCTCCAACGTACTGGCTGGCGCGCTTTACGATCTGCCCTTGGCGGGCACGGCAGCGCATTCGTGGACGCAGGTTTTCCCCAGCGAGCGGCGCAGCTTCGAGGCGTTGCTCGAGACTTTTCCCGATACGGCCATACTGTTGGTTGACACTTACGATCCGCTGGTGGGCGCGGAGATCGCGGCCACGCTAGGCGTCAAGGTTCCCGGGGTGCGGCTCGACAGCGGCGATCTGCTGGAAAAGAGCCGGCACGTTCGGGAAATCCTTGACCGCCACGGGCTGCGCGACTCCAAGATTGTGGCCAGCGGCGATTTGAACGAATACAAGATCGAAGAGCTTACGGCCCGGGGCGCGCCGATTGATTCCTTCGGGGTGGGCACGGACTTGGTGACCTCGCGCGACGTACCCGCCCTGAGTGTGGTTTACAAACTGGTGGAGACTGAAACCGCCGGCGTGGTGGAGCCCAAAACCAAGTTCAGCGAGGAGAAGGTATACTGGCCCGGCCGCAAGCAGGTCTTCCGCTTTTCCCAGGGTGGGCAATACCATCACGACTTGCTCGCCCGTGCCCAGGAAGATTATCCGGAGGCTTCCCCCCTGCTCGCACCCGTTATGCGCTTCGGCCGCCGCCTGGCTCCCGCCCCACCGGTAAAACAAATCCGCGAGCGCACGCTGGCCCACCTCACCCGCTTGCCGGAAGCGTACCTGGCTTTGCGCGGGGCGCCCGTTTATCCCGTCGAGAAGAGCGCGGAGCTCGATCAGTTGCTGGAGGAAATCCGCGTGCAGCACTTCGGCGCGGTAAAATCATCTCAGCCAAAGGGAGGACTTTGAGGAGTGAGCGCCATCCGTGAGCCCCTGGTTTTTTTCGATGTCGATACGCAAGTGGATTTCATGTGTCCGACGGGGAGGCTCTACGTTCCGGGCGCGGAACAGATCGTGCCCAATCTCCAGCGCCTGATGAACTGGGCGCGCGAGAATGAGGTGCCGGTAATTTCCTCGGCCGACGCACATTCGCCCGACGACCCCGAATTCAAAATCTGGCCCCCCCATTGCGTCATCGGCACTCCCGGACAGCAACGCATTCCTGAAACACTATTTCCTGAGCCGGTGGTTATTCCCTGCCGCTCCGACGCCTTCCAGCCTCCGGCGCGCTGGGTGGGCCAGTTCATTGTTGAAAAACCCACCTACTCTGCGCAGGACAACCCCAACTTCGATGCCATACTGCACGCGCTGGGCTCACGGCGCGCCGTGGTGTTCGGCGTGGCGACGGAATACTGCGTGCTCGCCGATGCTCTGGATCTGTGCCGGCACGGCTTCAAGGTGGAAGTGGTGGTCGATGCGATCAAGCCCATTACCGAGGAGGGCGGCCGCAAGGCGCTTGATGAAATGGCCGCCGCCGGCGTGCGGACGGTCACCACGGAGGAAGTCTGCGAGCCCGTCACGTCGCCCAGCACCCAAGCTCGCTAGAGAGGAGTCATACCTCGATGAAGCGCCTAAACCCTTATCCGCAAATGTTTACAATGCTGGCGGGCTGGACGCTGGTGGCCACTCTCCTGGCGTGCAATAACCATTCCACGCCCGAGGTGCGTTCCGGGCCCGCGCCCCGATCTTTCACGCCGGACATGACCGATGCTAAAAGACTCAGCGACGGCGCCAATAAACTGATGGACGCGATGAACAAGCCGGCGAGGTCGTTCCACTTTTCCTTCAAGGGGCAGGAAAACCTTAGCAACGACAGGAGTCAGCCGCCTCAGGTTGGCCCGGTGGCTCTGCAAGCAGATATCTCCCCGGAGGAAATCAACCTAACGGAGACGCGGGGCTCAACCACCACGACTTCCAAGGCCGAGAAGGGCGATGAGCTGAAGTGGAGCATGGCGAACTTGGCGACGCTCGGAATGATGACCAGCCCGGACTTGGTCATCGCCGTGGGATCCAGCGTTACTTCTCCACCCAGCACCGACCTGGTGGGAGCCACCCCCGCGGATGAGTTTACCTTTGACACCTCTGCCGCCACCCCCTCCCAGAAGATACGCTTGGAGGCAGCCCGCGCGGTGCTGACCACCATCCAGGACTGCAAGGGAACGGCTTGGATCGCCAAAGATTCCGGCCTCCTCGTCAAGTTCAATATTGACGCTGGATATTTGGACAAGTACAACCACGCCTGGCGAGAGCACTACGAAGGTGAGATGACTCCCAAGTAAACCCGTGCAGCACCCGGATGAGGAGCCATGGGGAGCAGGTGTCCGGTCGCCGCTCAGGGCTGGCCGCAAGGCCAGAAATTTCCCCCTCTTGCCTTGTGGATGGGAAAGGGTGCAGGCCCTCGCGAGGGCCTTGCGAGCGAGGGGAGGAGAGGTCCAAGGGGGAAGGAGATCCGCTTGAAGAAAGTGGGAGGCTAGCCTGGCTACGGGGCGGCTAGCGCAACCTGTACGTGGTGCTTGAAAAGTTTACTGCGAATCAGACCTCCATGGCCATACAGGCGTTATCGAAAGCCAAGTTTAGAAACTATATCCTTTTTTTCAGTATACTAGTCGGCTCATCGGATGGGGATTGTTTTCCCCACAGGGGGCCGGCTTTTGTCCATATAGGCTACCCAAAAGATACATTCAAGGATTCACATTTAGCCTATAGTTAATGCACATTGCCAGAAGGGGCATGGCAACAGCCCGAGTGGGGACGAAAGGTTGGTGGCGGCTAGGACGGCTAGCTGAATTTTTGGGAAAGTACGGCTAGAGCAGGAGGATCTGGATGGCCAGTTCGGAGAAGAAGGCTGGCTCGGGCAGATCGGCGCGAGGGACGGCGCGCAAATGCGCGCGCGGCTTTAGCGTCGGCGCCACTTCCACGAACTTCGACTTTATTCATCATTAAGTACCATATTCTCAGTTATTTAAGATGAGGACTTCCTCTTTTCTCGCCAGCGGCGATGGAACTGGTGGGGGGAAGGCATGTGCCCAATCCCTCCGCTTGGATACGTGACCATGGCGGGCTAGAAATATATGGCTATGGCAAAGAATGAGGGGGCTTCTTTACGGAAGTGGGGTATCTAGGCCTGAAGCCCTCCCCGAGCTCCGGGGGCACGTTCAGGCATTCTTGAGGACGCGCCGGTAAAGATCTTCGTAAAGGGGGATGATGTTGTTGCTGCAAAAGTGACGCAGAGCACGTTGCCGTGCGGCGCGCGACATTTCGGCCTGCCTTTCTGGGTGGGAAAGGATTTCGAGGGCCCGCGCCGCCATGGTGCGAACGTCGCGCGCCTCGACCAGATACCCCTCCACACCATCGCGGAGAACTTCCGGCACGCCGCCCACGCGGGAGCAGATGGCGGGAACGCCCGAGGCCATTCCCTCCAGCGCCGCCAAGCCGAAGGATTCGATGTCACTGGGCAGCAGCAGCACGTCAGCACAGCCGAGCAGGTCCTGCACTTGATTTTGCTTGCCGAGGAAGATCACATCGGCGCTGAGCTGCTTTTCGCGCACCATCCATTCGGCCACGGTGCGGTCAGGACCGTCGCCGATCATGAGAAGTTTGGCGGGGATTTCCCGGCGGACGAGCGCGAAGATTTCGACGACATCCGGCACGCGTTTGACGGGGCGGAAATTCGACAGGTGAACGAGAATTTTCTCCCCCTGGGGGGCGAATTCATCGCGCCGGCATTTGCCGTTGGCGGGCGTAAAGACGTCGCAGTTGACAAAGTTGGGAATGACCTCGACGGGCCGGCGAATTTCGAATTCCCGCTTCGTGATATCGCGAAGGTATTCGGAAATGGCCGTGACCGCGTCGCTTTCCTCAATGGAAAAACGGGTGATAGGGAGATAAGAGCGATCCGAGCCAACCAGAGTGATATCGGTGCCGTGCAGCGTGGTGACGAAGGGCAGGCGGCGGGGCTTCAGCATAGCGCGCGCCAGATAAGCGCTGACCGAATGGGGAATCGCATAATGCACGTGCAGCAGGTCGAGGGATTCGTTCACGGCCACGTTGGTCATGGCGGTAGCGAGCGCCAGGGTGTAAGGCGGGTGGTCGAAGAGGGGGTAGTTCAGCATCTCCACTTCATGAAAGTGGATGCGCCCGGCAGCTTCGGTGATCCGCACCGGCATCGCATAGCTGATGAAGTGTACATCGTGCCCCCGCGCGGCCAGTTCGATGCCCAGCTCGGTCGCAACCACACCACTTCCGCCGTAAGTGGGATAGCAGGTGATGCCGATGCGCATAGTGGTCTGGCGGGAATCAGGAGTCCGCCGCCCGCCGGCTGATGAACTAAGAGTGCGGCTCCTTCTTCTTGGATTCGCTGGCAAACAGTTCGATGCGCGTTACCGTGCGGTGGTCGGCGTGTTGGTCGTAATAAACGATGACACGGGTGCCGGGAGAGAGAACGTCAAGCTTTTTCCTAAAGCCGTCGGCGGTTTCGACATGGGTGCTATGCTTGATGGGGAAGATTTCCGTGTCCCCTCCCTCCACTGCATCAATGCTCAGGGTATTGTGCTTCTCGTCGACCAATTTTACCGTGCCGGTAAAGGCCAAATGTTCGTTGGCGCTAATAATCTTGTCAAGGCCCGGAAGCTTGGGTTTTTCCTCTTGGGCCGGGGCTGCGCATAGGAGCAAAAAAATGGCTGGGATCACCAAGGCCAGCCGCCAACTTGCGCGCCAAATGGTTCGCACACATTGGACCTGCTTTCGAACGGCTTGCATGTCGAACTGGGAAAAGATGAGAGCTCTCACCATAGAATCCGTTGTGAGGAATCCTCGCACAAATTTATGCTAGGCGAGCCCCCATAGCGTGTCAAGTCCCGTGCGGGATGGGGGATGGGGGCACTCCCTGCGGGCGGCAACTGCGTCTGATGGAATCGCCGCCCATGATCGTTTAGGAATTCAAAAGTCCACGTGGCGCATTTCTTCTCGGGCAGATTAGACCCAGACCAGGACGGATTCCTTAGACTATCCTTTCTAGTCTCCTTCTGGCGTCGGCTGGCTGTTCCCTTCGTTATTTCCGCCAATGCGGGATTCGCCATCTTTATACATAAACCGGATGCAGGACTTCATGATCAGGAGGTTGGGTTCATTCTGACGATGCACCTTAATGCAATTCCTGTCATACCATTCGATCACCCCGCGGATGGTTTCCCCCTGATCCAAGACCACGACCATGGGTGTGCGGCCCTGCATCTGCTTCAGATAATAGAAATTTTCGGCGTTGGTTTGCTCTGGTGGAGCTGGCTTCTTGCGCTGCATGCGTGCGCCCATTTGGTCTTGTACATCGGACAGGGTGGGACGGATTAATCGTCGATTCATGTTGGTCTGCTCCCGAAGCCCGAACGAACGGGCAAGGACTCAATTTTATCCCGGTGAAGTGCGCGGGTCGCCTCTGCTTTCCTAAGACGCTTCACCTGGCGTCTCGGTTTCATCCGGCCAGCCAAAAAAAAATGACCATGCAAGGAAGACAGCCACGAATGACATGCATAGTAACACAGGCAACATTAGGCCGCAATCGATTTAGCTGGGATAAACCCGCTTCATTGTGGCCTTCGCGCCAGTTGCGCTGGCCTTTTGGGATTCAGAGAGTTGGATGGCTGGTGAATGCTGCTCGTTGCCCGTCCCCCGAATTTTCGCTTGCCGATTGTCGATGGAAAAACCTACTCGATCGACCATCGTCAATCAGCAATCGACAATCGAACGTCGATGCCCAGCGTCTCAAAACCGAGTTGGGGATTGACGTTGCGGATTTGCAGGCGGTAGGCCTGATCGAGGCCGGCCTTGAGTTTCTCGATCCCGCCCAGAGCCAGTTTGGGTGCCCAGCCCTGGAGGCGCGTCGTCAAGTCGACATTCACCACCGCATCAGTGGCCGGGTCCAGCAGGAGGTGCAGGAGATCGGAGAGAAGGGAATAGCCGACTTTCAGCGTTCCTTCGAAATCGTCGCGATTCTCCGCCAGGGCACGGGCGGAGTCAAGCACCAGCCGCCAGTCCGCGGTTGTACCGGGAGCGCCTGGGCGTGCCATCGCTTCCAGAAAATCCAGCCAAGGCTGGCGGCGACGTTCATACTCGGCAGGGTCGAAAGTCCGGGCACGGGCCACACTGCCTGCCGCCACGCGCGCGGCCAGCGCCCTCTGGGGCCCGGTGAGTTTCCTCTCGCGCGCCAGTAAGTCTTCGATAAGGACTGCGTCTACAGGCTGGAAGGTGAGGCGCGTGCAGCGCGACCGGAGGGTAGAGCGCAGCTCAAAGGCGTTCGGGCAAACCAGGATGAAGCTGGTGGTCGCAGGGGGTTCCTCCAGCACTTTGAGCAGCAGGTCCACGGCCTGCCAATGAATCGTTTGGGCATCGTCGAGAATAAAGATGCGGCGCGGTAACTCGAAGGGCCGTGTGTAAGCCACGGCGCGCAACTGGCGGATCTGTTCAGTGAGAATGAATTTTGTCAACGGCTCGATGATCTGGAGATCGAAATAAACCAAGCCTTCAACCCGGCGCGCGGATTCTTTGATTTCGCGGCGGCGCGCCAAGTCTTCCCGCGCGGCGGCAAACATCTCCTCCGCTTTGCGGCAGCGCGCACACTGGTCACAGAAATCCCCAGCGTCGCGTTCGCACACCAGCGCCTTGGCCAGCATCAGGGCCAGCGTTGTCTTGCCCACCCCCTCGGGCCCCGCAAAAAGCAAGGCGCCCGGCACGCGCCCGCTCGCCAGCATTTCGCGGACTGCCGCCACCGCCTGCGGATTGCCGAGAAAGGAATCGAAGCCCATGGTCTCCAAGGTAAAATTCTAACTGATGCCGAAAGTCGAAACTCGAAAATCGAAAAGGCGCTTATATACTTGACAAACCTGCCTGAATTTGCTAGAATTTAGGGGCTATGAAAACCCTAAATTTAGTCGATATAACCTGCTATTTCAACGGAGAAGAGCAAGCCCGTGCCTTCCTCGAAGTGCTCCGCTGGCCGGAAGGAGTAATCTGCCCCCATTGCGAAGCAAAGGACTCCGCTTATCGGTTGAAGGCGAAACCGAAGGGGAAAACCCATGCTCGGAACGGTCTTTGGAAATGTTCTGCCTGTAACAAGCAATTCACGGTTACAGTCGGAACGATTTTCGAGGACAGCCACATCCCGCTTTCCAAGTGGCTGCTCGCCTACTATCTGCTTTGCTCTTCCAAGAAAGGCATGTCCGCTCACCAACTTCATCGGATGCTTGGCGTGACTTACAAGAGCGCATGGTTTATGGCCCATCGGATTCGCTACACGATGAGAGCCGAGCCACTTAGGAGTAAATTAAAAGGGATAGTGGAAGTGGACGAAACCTATGTGGGCGGAAAGCAGAAAGGTCCGGGTAGACCGGGATTAGAGAGCAACAAATCTCCCGTTGTTTCTCTTGTCGAGCGAAAAGGCCGTGTCCGTTCCTTTCACGTTGACCGGGTAACTTCCAATAACCTTCGGGAGATCATGACAGGGCATATCCGGCCTAGCGCGAATATCATGACTGACGATTTCAAATCTTACGGTTTCGTCAAGAAGGGTTTTGCTTCTCACGACGTGATTGACCATAGCGCAGGGAAATATGTCCGACGTGCTAAGGGTAGGTCAATTCATACAAATACAGCGGAGAATTTCTTTAGCATCTTGAAACGTGGAGTGACTGGAATCTATCACCATTGGAGCAAGCATCATTTGCACCGCTACCTAAACGAGTTCGATTTCCGTTACAATGCGAGGGGAACC
>Ga0326728_10023383_pt1 | contig 11327 bp, 6 predicted proteins | sample MB3enrmetagenome_FD_207602 | JGI IMG/M metagenome (GOLD analysis project Ga0326728, IMG submission 207602) | Lab enriched peat soil microbial communities from McLean, Ithaca, NY, United States - MB31MN | ecosystem: Environmental > Terrestrial > Soil > Wetlands > Peat | place: USA: New York... | reverse complement strand
AGAGTTCTTTGTCATAATTAATAGGCTCTGGCTTAGTTTCCGGCGCTGTGGGAGATCCATCCCCGCAATGTCGGGCGCTGCCAAATGAAATTTCTTTCCAAGATCTTCGAGCCCGGCCGAAACCGGCGGTTGAACGAACTCGTCGGCTTTCTGCTGTGCATCTCCGCGCTCCTTCTTTTCCTCGCGCTGGCCTCGTATTCGCCGCTCGATCCCTCGCTGAACAGCGCCTCGGTCCTCACCGGATCGCGCGCCGCGCGCAACTGGATCGGCATTCTCGGCGCTTATCTCGCCGATATCATCCTCCAGTTCTTCGGCATCGGCGCATTCCTGCTGCCCGTTTTCTTCGGCATGCTCGGAGTCCGCTGGTTCCGCTCGCGCACCATTCAGGCCCCGATCGCCAAGACCTTGGGCGCAATCTGGCTCCTCATGTTCGTTCCGGCGCTGCTCGCCATTCTTCCCGGTCATTTGCGTTGGATGAGTGCGATTCCCATCGAAGGCCTTGCCGGACGCGTCGTCGGCGATGCCCTCATTCACTACTTGAACGTTGCCGGCGCTTACATCGTCTGCGTTACGGTTCTTGCGGTCGCGCTTTACCTGACCACGGCTTTCTCGTTCTCGGCAATCCAGGTCTGGGCGCCAACTCGCTTTGCCTGGTTTCTCGCGTTGCGCGACCGTTGGCATGACTGGCAGGACGAGCGCGAGCGCCAACGCCAGCAGCGAGAACTGGAAAAGCGCCGCGCCGTAAAACCGGTTGTCACCACGCAACTGGTGCCCGCGCGAGCACCCGCCACGCGCGCGGAATCTCCACGCCAAGAGCCTGCGCGCTCCGAAGCAGCCCAGGCAGAGCAGGGCATTCGAGACGTTCAAGCTCCTTCCGAGCCGCGCACAGGAATCGAACGCATGGCCGCCGAGGAAGAGCCGCCTTCTGCGTCTGCGCCATCATCCGCGCCAGTATCCTCTTCGGAAACCGAGTCGCCCGATTCCAATTCCAAAGACATCGAAGTCACTGGTCGCGCCGATAGCGAGCGCAAGACGAAGACCACGATGCCCAAGATCGCAGGCAGCTATAAGTTGCCGCCGTCCAGCCTGCTCCATCGTCCCGATGAGCAGCAAGCCGTGCACGAGGAAGAACTCAAGCAGTTGGCACAGGTGCTCACCGACCGCTACTCCGAGTTCGACGTTCACGGCCAGGTCACGCAGATCAATCCCGGCCCCGTCGTCACCACCTTCGAATACAAGCCCGAAGCCGGCATTAAATACAGCCGCATCGTCGGCCTCACCGACGACCTCTGCCTCGCTCTGCGCGCCGAAAGCATTCTCGTCGAGCGCATGCCGGGCAAAAGCACGGTCGGCATTCAGGTGCCGAACCGCGAGCGCGAGATCATTTGGCTGCGTGAGAACATCGAGTCGCCCGAATTCATCGGCAACAAGTCGAAGCTCACGCTCGCCATGGGCAAGGACATCAACGGCCGCCTCGCCGTCGCCGATCTCGCCGGCATGCCGCACCTGCTGATCGCCGGATCGACCGGAACCGGCAAGAGCGTCGCCATCAACGCCATGATCATGTCGATCCTCTACAAGTCGACGCCCGATCAAGTGCGGCTTGTTCTGGTCGATCCCAAGCGCCTCGAACTCGGCAACTACGAAGGCGTGCCGCATCTCTACACGCCCATCATCACCGAGCCCAAACTCGCCGCCAACGCGCTGCGCAACGCCGTCCGCGAAATGGAGCGCCGCCTCAAGCTGCTCGCCGCAAAAGGCGTGCGCAACATCGCCAGCTACAACGCTCTGTTCGACGATACGCCCAGCCTCTTCGCCACTGAGCCATCCGACGACGGCCCGATTCCTTACATCGTCATCATCATCGACGAGTTAGCCGACTTAATGATGTTAGACGGCCACAACGTAGAAGAATCCATCACGCGCTTAGCGCAGATGGCCCGCGCCGTAGGCATCCACTTAGTGCTAGCCACGCAGCGCCCGTCGGTCGACGTAATCACCGGCCTGATCAAAGCCAACTTTCCCGCCCGCGTCTCCTTCCGCGTCGCCACCAAGGTCGACTCGCGCACCATTCTCGACGCCAACGGCGCCGAGTCGCTCCTCGGCCGCGGCGACATGCTCTATCTGCCATCCGGTTCGGCGCGCGTGCACCGTCTGCATGCGCCCTTTGTCACCGAGAAGGAAATTGCGGCCGTGGTGGAATTCTGGAAGACGCAAGGCGTGGCGCAGTATCAGGAGAAATTCCTCGAGGCTGCTCCCGAAGACGGCGATGGCGGACTCACGCCCGACGGCGAAGCCAGCGAACTATCCGCGGACGACAACGATCCTCTCTTCAACGATGCCGTGCGCCTGGTCCTCGAGTTCGGCAAGGCCTCGACTTCCCTGCTCCAGCGCCGCCTGCGCATAGGCTACGGCCGCGCCGCCCACCTCATCGATCTAATGGAGCGCGACGGCATAGTAGGCGCCGCCGACGGCCCCAAGCCAAGAGAAGTCCTAAAACGCCCCGACTGGCTCAGCGAAGTAGAAGAGTCCATGCGCTAAGCCGTAATCGCCAGGACTTACTTGCACGCCGCTCCTCAACGCCCACCCTCGCTGAACTCACTGCAATTTAATACAAAACATCGTTATGATAGTCAGCTGGCAATCCAGACCGGACTAGATCCTGAGTTGGCCAATCCGGTCGCTTGGGGGCCTTATATAACATGGGAAAACGGATTTGTAACTTGATCTTAGTCGCATCGGCGATGATCTGTTCTGCGTGTGGCGGAGGAGGCACATCATCCACTGCCCCTGCTACTTATACGATCGGCGGCACTATCTCCGGTTTGTCAGGCACTGGGCTAGTTTTGCTTGATAACGGCACGGACCAGCTCGCAATTAGCACAAGCGGAGCCTTCACTTTCGCTACTCCAGTCGTTAATGGGGGGACATATGACGTAACTGTTTCTGCGCAGCCCTCGAGCCCCACACAGCTGTGTACGGTGGCAAATGCAACCGGAACTGCGAACATGAATATCACGAATGTGCAGGTTTCATGTGCTGCCGCGTACACCGTCGGGGGAACAGTTTCTGGTCTTTCGAGCGTGGTGCAAGAGTCGCTCATACTGCAGGATAACGGCGGAGGTAATTTTGTCATAAGTGCAAATGGGACCTTCACGTTCGGGACGCCGGTCGCCATTGGCGGAACCTACAACGTCACGGTTTATGCGCAACCAGCCAATCGGATCTGTACCGTGTCCGGCGGCAGCGGGACGGCCAATCAAAATATCACGAGTGTTCAGGTGACTTGCGTTTCTAATGAATTGGTACTGCATAGCTTTCTCAACACCCCCGACGGCAGTTTCCCGGCCGCAAATCTTGTGTTCGATAGCGAGGGGAATTTGTATGGCACAACTGCTCAGGGCGGCGTTTACGGCTATGGCACAGTTTTCAAGCTGACGCTCAACCAGGGCCAATGGACAGAGAGCGTCATCTACAGTTTCTGCCAGCAAACCCCAAACTGCCAGGACGGCGCCTCCCCCTATAGCGGTCTCGTCTTCGATACCCAGGGAAATCTATACGGCACGACCCTTAACGGCGGTGCCTATGGAGGATACGGTGTGGTGTTTGAGTTGACGCCCGGTCAAAACGGAATCTGGATCGAGACAGTATTGCATAGCTTTGGAAACGGCAACGACGGTATGGGCCCTCGCGGCACCCTGATTTTCGATAAGGCGGGCAATTTGTATGGCACGACCCGCGGCGGAGGGACTGGCGCAGGCTCAGGCAACTGCACCGATGGTGGCTGCGGTACGGCATTTGAACTCTCACCGGGCCTCAACGGCCAGTGGACCGAAACAGTTCTGTACGATTTCTGTTCGCAAACAAACTGCCCCGACGGAGAGAACCCGCAGGGACAGCTGGCCTTCGATCCCGCAGGGAATCTCTACGGCACCACCCTCAATGGAGGAACAGTTTATCCATACAATAACGGTACAGTATTTGAGCTCACGCCAGGCAAGAATGGGCAGTGGACCGAAACAGTTCTGTACTCCTTCCAAGGCAGTAGTACCGACGGCTCGAACCCATTTGCGGGCGTGGTAGTAGACAAGTCTGGGAATCTCTACGGCACAACTGAACTTGGCGACGAGACGCCCGGCGGAGCCTCCAGCAACAACGGCACCGTCTTCGAGCTTGTGCATGGTCAAAGCGGCGAGTGGACCGAAACTATACTGCATATTTTTTGCTCAGACGTGGTCACGTGTTCTGACGGCAGCGGACCTGTGGCCGGATTGGTCTTCGACGGAGCCGGAAATCTGTATGGAACAACCTTGAACGGAGGAACTCCTGCCTATGGCAACGTTTTCGAACTCACACCGGGAAAGAATGGCAACGGCAACTGGACGGCAATATCCCTCTATCAATTCGAAGGCGGCGCCACTGGGCTAAGTCCCGAATCCGGCGTGATCTTAGACGCGAACGGAAATGTCTATGGCGCAGTCACAGGAGGCGGGTCCAACGACAACGGCCTTGTATTCGAGATAGTTCATTGAGGACGGGCGTCGGCCTTCGAACCACGGGTTGGTACGTGTCGTGAGCGAATCTAACTCCTTTATCCGGTAGACACCGCCAACTTCTTCCAAGTCGTTCACAGAATTCCAGTCGCACGCCGCGTTGTTCGCTCCAGACCGCCAGCACCCGACTGCGAAACTCCGGTCCGTTGAAACCCTGAAATCACCTAAAGTCTTTATTCCTCAAAGACCTGGCGGTAAAAGCCCATCCAACTTTCGGCGTCTCCGCGCCCCAACGCATCAGCATAACCAATTATTTATCAACAACTTGCAAGGAAATCCGCCACGAAAAACCGCTCGCGCCCATTTGTCACCTATTTATTCAAAGAATTGCCAGGAAAGCCAAAAACCACCCCTAACTTATTGATTGTGAAATACTTTACCGGCATTTTGCAGCTAACTCCTTATTCCTCAAAGACCTGGAGAAAATCCCCTCCTAAGTCTCTGATTCCAAAAGACCGCACTAAGGGGGTAATGATTACCACTCGGTAAATACTTGCATGCCCTCGAAGCCTGCATCATCGTTCCCAGAGCAGCCCGAGAAGTAGACAACCGCTAACCTAAATAGCCGCAAAGCGGTTACTCTTCGAAACTGGTAGACAAGCCTGCTAGAAGCTAGTAGCTAGAAGCTAGCAGCTCTAACACCCATGAAATTCCACACCGAGTACATCACGCTCCACACCAAAACCAAGCGCGCCTATGTCCGCATCACGCCCCAGGTCGAAGCCGCGCTCAAGAAGGCGGATATCAAAGAGGGAATGATTCTGGTTTCCGCCATGCACATCACCGCTGGAGTCTATGTCAACGACAACGAAAGCGGCCTCATCGAAGATATCGACCAATGGCTGGAAAAGCTCGCGCCCTTCGACCGCAACTACCAGCATCACCAGACCGGCGAAGACAACGGCGATGCCCACCTGAAGTCCTTGCTGGTGCACCACGAGGTGATTGTGCCGGTAACCAACGGCAAGCTCGACTTCGGCACCTGGCAGCAGATCTTCTACGCCGAGTTCGACGGCCAGCGCGACAAGCGCGTCATCATCAAAGTAATGGGAGAATAGCCGAGTTGGTTTATCCTCAGAGTTCTCAGTTCCCAGTTCTAAGTTCTCGGAAAAAGCCATCGTCGCCATTGAGAACTGAGAACCGGGAACTGAGAACTAACAGGAGCCCTAACGAATGAGCGAAGAAGTCCACGAACTGCACGAACAAGCCGAACATGCCCGGCACAACCCCAGTCTCGCGCCCGTCACCTTAACGATGGCAGTGCTGGCAGTTCTCGTTGCAACGGTGTCGCTGCTGGGTCATCGCGCTGCCACCGACGCGATCATCCTGCAAAACAAGGTCACCGACCAATGGGCCTATTACCAGGCCAAGAACGGCCGCCTTCACACGGACGAACTGTTTGGCGAGTTCGCCGGAGTCGTTGCCTCCAAGGATCCGGAAGCTGTAGCCAAATTCCAGGAGAAAACGCTGGGCGAAGCGGAGCGCTACAAACAGGAGAAAAAGGAGATGGAGGCCAAAGGACACGAGCTCGAGCAGGAGTTTGCACTTACGAACCGCAAGGAAGACCGCTTCGATCTCGCGGAGGTGTTTCTAGAGATCGCGCTGGTGATCACCTCCATCACCCTGCTCTCGGGCCGGCGCATCTTCTGGCATTTAGGTCTATTACTGGCTGTCGGGGGAGTGGTGGTGACGTGCTCGGCGTGGCTGCTTAAGTAGGGCTATACGTTGCTGGCGCGGGCACTTCTTTCGCTTCTAACTCCTCCAATAAGTCGCGCAACGTTTCGAGGATGGCTTCGGCGCCGTGGACGGGGCGAGCGCCGGTATCGGCGGCGGTTTTTACGGTGAACTTCAGGGTACCATCGGGAGTAAATTGAGCTTTTGGCTGGCTGGCTACGAAGCGAGCTAGCTTGCCGGGATCGATCGATGCGGTGGGGCTGAATTTTATGTTGATCAGTTCGCGCTTGCGCTCGATGGCGGTCGCGCCCACCCGCATGGCTTGCAGCTTGAGCGCGGCGTATGCGAGCAGGTTGCGAACAGCGGCGGGAGGTTCACCGTAGCGATCGGTTAATTCGCTGCTTACGTCTCTGAGCTGTGATTCGGTCTCCACGCCAGCGACGCGTTTGTACATGCGCAAGCGCTGGTTCTCTTCTTTTATGTATTCGCTGGGGATGCGGATGTTCAGGCCGAGATTGAGCTGGATCTCGGTAACTTCGACACCCTGCTCGCCCTTCATTTCGCGGACCGCGCGCTCCAGCATTTGCGCATAGAGCTCGAAGCCGATGGCTTCGATGTGGCCGGATTGCTCCCCGCCGAGTAAGTTGCCGGCACCTCTAAGCTCTAAGTCGAGCGCCGCTATTTTGAATCCTGCGCCTAAGTCTGAGAACTCCTTCAAAGCAGCGAGACGGCGGCGGGCAATGGGTGTCAGCTCGATTTCGGCAGGCAATAGCAAGTAGGCGTAAGCGCGGCGATTGGAGCGGCCAACCCGGCCCCGCAGCTGATAGAGCTCAGACAGGCCGAAGCGGTCGGCGCGATTGATGATGATGGTGTTGCAGAGAGGAATGTCGAGCCCGTTTTCGATGATGGTGGTGGAAACCAGGATGTCGGCTTCATGATGCATGAACTTGAGCATCACTTTTTCGAGTTCGCCTTCCCCCATTTGCCCGTGGCCAACGGTGATTCGCGCATTCGGCGCTAGCGTTTGCAACTTGGCGGCGATTTCCCAGATCGTCTCAACTCGATTGTGCACGAAGTAGACCTGGCCTTTGCGGTCTAACTCCTGCTCGATCGCAGACCGGATCAGCTTTTCATCCCAGTTAGCGACTACGGTTTGAATCGCCATGCGGTCTTTGGGCGGCGTTTCGATGACGCTCATATCGCGCAGGCCGACGAGCGACATGTGCAGCGTGCGCGGGATGGGCGTCGCTGACATGGTGAGCACGTCGACTTCGGTGCGCATCTGCTTGATGCGTTCTTTGTGGCGGACTCCGAAACGCTGTTCTTCGTCGACGACGAGCAGGCCGAGGTCGGAGAATTTCACGTCTTTGGAGAGCAGGCGGTGCGTGCCGATCAGGATGTCGACCTTACCGACGGCGACTCGTTCCAGAACTTCCTTGACCTGCTTGGGCGTGCGGAAGCGGCTGATCATTTCCACCTTCACAGGGAAGGCAGCGAAGCGCTGCTTGAAGGTTTCGTAGTGCTGAAAGGCGAGGACGGTTGTCGGTGCAAGCACGGCAACCTGCTTGTTGTCGCTGAGCGCTTTGAAGGCTGCGCGCATGGCGACCTCGGTTTTGCCATAGCCGACGTCGCCGCAGAGCAGACGATCCATCGGCAGTTGCGATTCCATGTCGCGCTTGACGTCGGCGATGGCCTGCGCTTGATCTTCGGTTTCGTTGTATTCGAAGGCGTCTTCGAATTCCTTCATCCACTCGGTATCGGTGGGAAAGGTATGACCCTGGGCGGACTGGCGCTGCGCGTAGAGCTTAAGCAGTTCGTCGGTCATGTCTTTCATCGCCTTCTTCACGCGGGCCTTGGTTTTTTCCCATTGGCCGGTGCCGAGGCGATTGAGAGTGGGCTTGGCGCCTTCCTGCGAGCGATATTTCTGGACTAAATCGAGGCGCGTGAGCGGCACATAGAGGCGCGCGCCTTCGGCGTATTCGAGCAGCATGAATTCGGTGGCGCCGTCACCCTGGTTGATTTCTTTCAGGCCCTGATACTGGCCGATGCCGTGCTCAACGTGGACGACGTAATCGCCGACTTGTAAGTCGCGGAAGTCGGAAAGGAAGGCACTTACTTTTGACTTCTGACGGCCGGGGCGTGCGGCGACCAGATCGGACTCGTCGAATAAGTCACGGGCGCCGAAGACGGCGAGATGTGCTTCAGGGAGAATAAAACCGTCGGGGATGTAGGCCTTGAGCAGCGTGGTGGTGAAGACTTCGCCGGCGAAATAGGCGGTTTCGTCGGCATAACTTTCGCCGCCGCGGGTGCGGCTGCCGAGGCGGTAGCTGGTGTTGTATTCGGTGAAGATGTCGGCGAGGCGCTCGACTTCTCCGGTGTTGGGGGCGGCGAGGATGACGCGATTACCGCTCGATGTAAGCTTTTTTACTTCTTCGATCATGGCGGCGACGTTGCCGTGGAAACGCGGGGCGGGCTGAGCGAGGAAAGGGGCGTCCGGCTTGGAACCGGGAGTTACCTCAGGCGACGTGTTATCCGCTGCGGGCGAACTACATAGGTCCTTCGCCCACTCGCTGACGCTCGGGCTCAGGATGACGCTTGAAGAGGAAGTGGTGTTATCCGGGCGTTCGATGGCGAGATATTCGAGGTTGGCGCCGGGGAGGGTCTTTATCTTTTCTTGCCAGGCGTCGGGTGTGAGGTAGAGATCTTCGGGGCGCACGAGGTTGCCGATTCCACTGCGTTCGTGAGCTTCCGCGATGCGGGTCCAGATTTTGTCGAGTTCCTGCGCGAGAATTTCAGGCTCGTCGAGGAAGACGCGTGCTTCTGGCATTAAAGAGAAGATGGTGTGGTTCGCGCCGGCTACCGGGGCGTAAAACTCCCAGCCGGGGAAAACGCCGGCGCCGGAATCATGGACGGCCTGCTCGACGGCCTCGGGCGTTCCCGCGATCCGCTTGCCGGAGAGGCGGGCATTGATCGCTCCCAACAACTCTTCATGGATTGGCGTTTCGGTTAGCGGTAAGAGGATGATTTCATCGACCGGGTTCGATGAGCGCTGACTGGCGGGATCGAACTTGCGCATGGATTCGATCTCGTCGCCGAAAAATTCCACGCGGATGGGGCGGTCGGCCTCGGGCGAGTAGACGTCAAGGATGCCGCCGCGAGTGGCGTACTGGCCGGGCATTTCGACGACATCGGTTGAGACGTAACCGACAGTGTTGAGATGCTGCAAAAGTTTCTCGAGATCGAAGGTTTCGCCGCGGCGCAGAATGCGGGCGAGATCGGCGTAGTAGCCGGGAGCGCGGAGGAGGATTGTGGTCGCGCTGACCGGAGCCACAACAATGGAAGCGCGGCCGGTCGATATCTTCCAGAGGGAGGTGGCGCGCTCTTCCTGAATCTCGGGATGCGGAGAGAGATTCTGGAACGGGAGCACATCGCGAGCAGGAAGGCTGACGATGGAAGCGGGATCGGCTGCGCCCGTAAGCTCGGCGAAGGCGGCGAGGACGGGAAGGAGGTCCTCGGCGGCGCGGTTGTCGGCAACAACGAGCACAAAGGGTCGTTCGATAGGACGTTGCAGGAGAACGACGATCAGCGCTTTGGCCGCGGGGGAGAGGCCGGTCACACCTATCCGCCCCGCGCTGTCCCGAAGATGGGAGGCTGCACGCCGAAAAGCTGAGAGTTGATCCACCTCCGCGAAAATCTCGCGGACAAACGGCAGGAGCATGCTGAGCTTGATTCTATCAAGAGAGCGAGCGTCGGGTTGGATTGCAGAAGTCAGAAGTCAGATTGCAGAAGTGGCTTTGAGTTTCGCGGCTTTCGCCTTTCGCCCCTAGCTATGCGGAGAAGATGTGCTTGCCGGGTGCACGAGTGGGAGCGCCCATCAATTCGGGCCCGAGGGGTCCAAAATGGCATTTGAGGCAATTTGCCACTGCGGGAGCGGCGTTTGGGCTACAAGTGCTTGTGTTCCATGAACATTGGCGGATGTAGTGCTGTCACGCTGGAGAGTGATTTCGATCACCGCAGCGTTTCGCCACAATGTTGAAACTTGCATCAGCGAGCAGGAGCAACCTGATATGCAGGATCGTGGCTCCAGGAGGTTCAGTGGTGGTGGAAAAAAGCAACAAGGCCTTCCTCCACAGCTTGTCTGTCAGAACTGCACGCCAACCCTAAATGCCGAGAGGAAATGCAATTATGAAGACAACGAAGATCGCGGTGCTGATTCTGACCATCGCGGTAGCACTGTTTGTTTTGATTCCCAGTCTGTCATGGGCCGATGATGGCGCCGCCTTGTACAAAGCAAAATGCGCCGCGTGTCATGGCGCAGACGGAGCGGGCAAACCGGCCGCAAAGATTCCAGCAGTAGCTGGAAAAGACGAAGCTGCTGTGAGCAAAGCCATCACGGAAACAGCTAAGCATCCGGCCCCGGTAAAGGGCTTGGCCGCGGACGATGTGAAGGCCATCGCCGCGTACGTGAAGACCCTGAAGTAGTCGAGAATCAGCTGTTCCGCTACGGTGACTGCGCCGGGCAATTCCCTCCCCGCCGGCGGCGGCTACCTTGCGGAGGCGCATGGAGCCGGTGTCCAGCAATGCTGGACGAACGACCCGAGGCGACGGAGAGCTCCCCGAACCTGAGCGAGCTCCCTGCCTCCTCCGCCCGTGCATATGGAACAGCCGGCCTGGGTTCCCACATCGCTGAACGGAAAAATTGGCCGTTCTGGGAATCTTGAGCGAAGGGTGTGGAACCCGGGCCTTTACAGACATCCGAGCCGATTGCGAGACGTCGGACCATGGCATCGGCTCCTGTTGACCACTTCGCCACAGCCCACGCATCCGCGCATGCGCTCGTAGTGCGCGCCTACAGTCCTGTTCCGGAGTGGCCCGGAGATCAACCCATGAGTAAGGCCATCTTGTATGACGCCACGATGTGCATTGGCTGCAAACAGTGCGAAGGCGCCTGTGCGCAGCAGAACCATCTTCCTTACGACGACAAAGTAGCCGCCGAAGAAGTGCAATCGGCGCACAAATATACCGTCGTCCTGACGAAAAACGACAAGTTCATGCGGCGGCTGTGCATGCACTGCGAAAAGCCGGCTTGCGGATCGGTCT